>Ga0194131_10008816_pt1 | contig 12975 bp, 10 predicted proteins | sample TA2KigO120mmetaG_FD_148631 | JGI IMG/M metagenome (GOLD analysis project Ga0194131, IMG submission 148631) | Freshwater microbial communities from Lake Tanganyika, Tanzania - TA2015053 Kigoma Offshore 120m | ecosystem: Environmental > Aquatic > Freshwater > Lake | place: Tanzania: Lake... | reverse complement strand
ATCCCGTCCTCGAAGTACTTCTTGATCGCGGCGTGACGGTCAGGCGACGCAGGGATCCCCAGGGTGTTCATCCAGGTCAGCCCGCCCTCGAGCACGGTGATCAGGTACTCGGCGGTCGGGCCGTCAAATACCTCGCTACCAGATACCTCGACGTATACCGGCGAGGTGTGGGCGCCGAACTTCACCGGCCACACATGCCACGAGGTGTGCTCGCTGATGACGCGCGCCGCCAGCCAGCCGGGCCGGTCGACCTCAATGTCCTCGGACAGCGACAGCGATCGGGAACCCCGGGGGTTGCCAGCCTCGGCGACGATGTTGCCGTTGAAGACGACCTGCAGCTTGTGGAAAGGCATGGTTCCCGCGGCTGAAGCCTCGACGCGAAGGTGACCCCCACCGGCCCCCATCTTGATCGAGTCGCCCGCCTGTCTGCCTTCGACCGAGAAGCTCACCAGCGGCCCGCTGGTGGTGTAGGTGCGGCCGGCCCGGACGGCCTTGCCCCAGGCGTCGAAAGTGAACTGGTCCTTGCCGATGTGCGCGTAGGTGCGCACGCCGCCGACCGGCATGCCGGCTGACATCTTGTCGGTACCGCCGATCGCGGCAACGCGATAGCCGCAGTTCAGGAGGCGATACCACTCATGGATGGCGAAGGTGTCCATGGTGGGCGTCCAGAAGTCGCGCAGCTCGAGGCCGTCGACCTTGCCCTTGACGACCTCCGCGATGACCTCCGAGTACGGGTAAGGGAAGTGGGGGATGACCACGACTCCGCCCCTGGCGCGGCACTCGTCGGCCCACTCGCTCATGGCCTTCTGGACCGGGTCGCCGATAAAACCCTCGGTTGGCCCGGAGGTGCACATCGGGTACGCGGGGTCACCCTTGTAGCCGAGCAGGCTGATGTGCCCCAGGAAGTGCTGCCGGTTCTCGGTGCCGACCCACACGATCGTATCGTCGGTGCTCGATCCGGACAGCGCGCCGGTGAAGTCGCCAACGTTGGTGTACAGGTCGCCCCACTGCGACGCCAGCAGATTGATGAGGTTGATGTCCTCGGCCTGGGCTTCCAGCCTCGCGGTCTCCGGTGAGATGAAGTGGGTGTGGCTGTCGGCGGTGACCCAGCCGTCCTTGCGCAGGTTCGCGATACGGTCGAGCTCGAGCTTCAGCTCCTTCTGACCGGGCTTGATGGTGACCTTCTGGCGGATTGGCTGGTACTCGAACCCCTTGGCCACGTCGACGTAGACGTCGCCGACCGGCAGCTCCATCTGGAACTTGCCTTCGACGTAGGCGTACTCGGTGCCGCCCAGCTTGAGGTCGGCACCGTAGTCCTCGAACCAGTTGTCGTTGACCTCGTGCCGGTGGCCGTAGGGAGGCCAGTAACGGCCATCGGCGGACCGGAAATGTACTCGAGAGGGCGTCGGCTTGCCGGTCTTCGAGTCGATTACGGAAACGTGCGTCCAGTTGCGACTCGGTGTTAGCAGGCGCGCGCTCACGGCGCCGTCGCTCGACGATGCCTGGCCCTTCTCGAAGACACCGGCCATGTCGAGCGAGCGCGACCCTACCTTGAGGGTTGCGTCCGCTGAAGCGCTGACGTCGACGATCAGTGATGTGGCATCCACGTCGTCGGGGTCGCTGCCCCAGCCCGCAACCGGGTCCCTGAGCCAGGCCTTCGGGTCGAACGAAGGAATTGCTCGTTGCCGGGCGATCACTCCGAGGTCGACCGAAACGTCGCCGGGTTTTGCGATGCCCTTGCCGCGTTGGACATCGATCTGGATCGACTCGAGCTGGCGGTGCCGGAGGGGGTGCTCGGCGCCATTGAAGAGAGTCACGGCGCCGATACCGATCGCGGCGGCGCCGGTTGGCTCGACGCGAATCGAGCTGAACTTCAGGTTCGGGTGGGGGTTCGGGAGCGCGTACAGGGTCCATTGCGGCGGAGGGAGGGCTGAGGAGGAAGGCTGGCGCTCGAAGCCCGCGATCTGGCCGAAGAACACGCCGGTCTGCATGCGGCCCCACTGGTTGCGGGGGTAAGGGCCTCGGAAGTCGGGCGCGGTGATGCCCCGGTGGTGGCGGGCGGCGAAAGCACCGAGGGCGCGCGTTTGCAACTGGTCGATCTCGAAGCGCCGACGGATGGCCACGCCCGCCTCGGAGCCGTCCTCGTACTCAATGACGTAGGACGCCAGTTGCTCGCCCGGGGCCACGATGTTCGGGGTCGGGTACTCGGCCGGGTAGGGGACGTTCGGGTCCTTCTTGCGGGCGGTGCGGGAGTCGCAGAAGTGGGCGAAGAGGATGAACGTTGCCTTGCCCTTCACGGGGATTTCGAGGGGGGCACGGGATCGGCGCGCGCCGGCGATGAGGAGGGCGGGACCCTCATCCGCCCTCCGGGCACCTTCTCCCCTGCGGGGCGAAGGGTTGGAGGGGATGCGGAAGGGGATGCCCCAGAAGGTCTGGCGGCCGGAGGGGAGGGCCGGCACTGCGGCGCCGGTCTGGCCGGACCACGGGCTGGCGCCGTTGGTGGACGACGAGAGCGGAGAGATATCGACCGGGACGAACTTTGGCATGGATTCCTCGCAGGCGGGCGTACTGCAATACGCCCCTACCGAACCTGAGCCGCGATCCCTGGTCGCGACGAGGGAACTATACGTCCGAAGTTCCCCCGATGGCATGCCGGAAGCGGAGAACGACTCCGGGCGCAGGCCCAGGCAGCCGAATTGGAGGTTGGTGCGAGGAGTGGTCATCCGGAATGCATTAAGACCTTCGAGCGGCACAGGGTGAAATGCGAACCCTCACCCCAGTCACGACAGGTCGTGACAGTCCCTCTCCCGCAACAGCGGGCGAGGGTTCGAACATGACTGTCCCCCTACAGGCGGGCGGGGGGGGAACCATGGCTATCCCGCAACAGCGGGCGAGGGGTGAACGGAGGCACTTCGATGGGCTCACGCGCAGCTTTGAGTTTGCCGAAGCAGAGCGGGGTGTGAACCCTCACCCCAGTCACGACAGGTCGTGACAGTCCCTCTCCCGCAACAGCGGGCGAGGGTTCGAACATGACTGTCCCCCTACAGGCGGGCGAGGGGGGGAACCATGGCTATCCCGCCGCAAGCGGGCGAGGAGTGGAACCAAGGGCGCGCGAGGAGAGCCATACACGCTATGATGCGGCTCCCGTGGCAAGGCACGGCGAAAAACAAGGCACCTGGCCTGGACGTTACCCTGAGACGACCCGACGACCGGGGAGGGCAAATGACTTCTACGCTTGCAGACCGGCTCGCCGACTACGCGCTTTCGCTGAAGTTCAAGGACCTGCCGGCGAACGTCGTCCACGAGACGAAGCGGCGGTTCATCGACACTCTGGGCTGCGCGCTCGGGGCCATGGATGGAGACGCCCCGGTAGCGGCCAACCGGGTCGCGTCCCGGACTACTTCCGTCCCGGGGGCAACGATCCTTTACGGCGGAAAATCCAGCCCGGACATGGCCGCGTTCGTCAACGGCATCCTGTTCCGGTACCTCGACTTCAACGACACCTACCTGTCCAAGGAGCCAGCGCACCCGAGCGACAACCTGTCCGCGGTTCTTGCGGCGGGAGAGATTGCAGGCGCAACAGGCAAGGACCTGATAGTTGCCGCGGTCCTGGCTTACGAGATCCAGTGCCGCATGGCCGACGCCGCGAGTATCCGCTCAAAGGGCTGGGACCACGTCTGCTACGGGTCCTTCTCGACGGCACTGGCGGCCGGCCGCCTGCTCGGCCTGGATCACGACCGGCTCGTTCACGCGATGGGCCTGTCGGCCAACGGCCACATGGCCATGCGCCAGGTGAGGGCCGGCGAGCTCTCGATGTGGAAGGGCTGCTCCTTCGCCAACACGGCCCGGAATGGCGTGCTGGGAGTGCAACTGGCTGCCGCAGGCATGACCGGGCCGGCGCCTATCTTCGAGGGCGAGATGGGCTTTTTCAAACAGGTGTCCCAGGTCCCGTTCGACCTGCCGAAGCTGGGTGGGCGAAGCGGCGAGAAATTCATGCTGCCGGGCACGTACATCAAGTTCTGGCCGGCCGAGTACCACTCGCAGAGCGCGATCGACGCCGCGCTTCAGCTGCGGAAGGAGATCGGTGACCCGGGATTGATCAAGGGCGTCCTGATCGAGACCTTCAACGTGGCCGTCGAGATCATCGGCAAGGACCCGGAAAAATGGCGCCCGCGCACCCGTGAGACCGCCGACCACTCCCTGCCGTACTGCACGGCGGTGGCGCTCGTCGACGGCGAGGTTGGCCTCGACCAGTTTGCTCCCGAAAGATTCGGCGACGAAAAGTTGATCGACCTCGTCGCGCGGGTGGAGGTGAAGGCGGACGCCGGCCTGAACGCCCGGTATCCGAAGGGAATTCCAAACCGGATCACGGTGACCACGAAGGCCGGCAAGAAACACGTCAGGGAGGTCGAGTTCCCGCGTGGCCACGCCGGCAATCCGATGACGGATGCCGAGGTCGAGCACAAGTTCAGGGGCCAGGCGAACGGCAGGATCTCGAAGAAGCGGCAGGACCAGGCGTTGGCGACCATGTGGAAGCTGGACGAGGTTGAGAAGATCACTCCGGTGTTGAAGTTGTTCGAGCCGGAGAAGCGATGAAGCGCCTCCGTCCGTCGACCGTTCGAGTGGCCTCCGGGCGGCGCAGGGGCGAGGCCTGTCCGCTTCAGAGCACAGAAATCGGACTGTCAGCAGTGAGCGGGGCCTGAGGTAAATATGAAGAGTCCCGGAGCCAGGCTGCGAGAAGCCTATTCGAAGCGGTGCATACCGGTCCCGGGCGTATTCAACGCGCTGGTGGCGCGGATGGCCCAGGGGGCCGGGTTTGAGGCGATGTACCTCTCCGGCGCGGCGCTTTCCGCGGGCCTGGCGGCGGTGCCCGACGTCGGGCTGCTGTCCGCCGACGAGTTCGTCGAGCAGGCGCGCTACCTCACCCAGGCCTCTGACTTGCCGCTGATCGTGGACATCGATACCGGCTTTGGCGCCCCCCTCAACGTCGAACGCACAGTGCGCAGGATGGAAGAGGCAGGAGTCGCCGGCGTACAGGTGGAGGACCAGCAGCTGCCCAAGCGCTGCGGGCACCTGTCGGGGAAAAAGCTGGTTGAGACCGAGGAGATGGAGCAGAAGATCCGGGCAGCGGTATCGGCCCGCCGGGACGACTCCTTCGTGATCATTGCGCGGACTGATGCCCGCGGGGTGACCGGGTTCGACGACGCGGTCGGACGTGCCCGACGATACGTCGCCGCCGGGGCCGACGTGATCTTCCCGGAGGCGATGGAAACGGTTGCTGAGTTCGGCCGGTTCGCCAGCGCCCTCGACGTACCCCTGATCGCCAATATGACCGAGTTCGGCAAGAGCCCCCTGCTGTCGGTCCAGGAACTACACGACCTGGGCTACCGCATGGCCCTGTTCCCGGTCACTACTTTCCGGACGGCGATGCGAGCGGCGGAGCGCACGCTCGAAGAGATCAAGTCCACGGGGACCCAGCGCGGCATAGTCGGTGACATGCTGACCCGTGCACAGCTTTACGACTTGCTGGGGTACGATGGCTACGAAGCGCGGGACCGAGCCTACTTCGGGAGAAGTAAATGACTACGGCCAAGGAGCAGTACTTTCCGGGTCTCGAGGGAGTAATCGCCGGCGAGACGGCGATCTCGACCATTAGTGGCGGACTCCAGTATCGCGGCTACGGCATCGAAGAGCTCGCGACCCGTTCGAACTTCGATGAGGTTGCCTACCTGCTCCTGCATGGCGGAATGCCGACTCCTGCCGAACTCGCCGGTTTCCGCAAGCGACTCTCTGAGAACCGGGTCATCCCTGATGCCGTCGTCGACTTCATCCGCAAATTACCCAGGAACGCGCCGGCGATGGACGTCCTCAGGACCGGCGTCAGCGCCCTCGCGCACTTCGACCCCGACACCGACAGCAACGAACACGCCGCGGACGTTCGCAAGGCGGAGCGTCTGCTGGCCAGGATCCCCACCCTCATCGGTGTCCGGAGCCGACTGAAGCGTGGATTGGAGCCGATCCCGCCGCGTGCGGATCTCGACTTCTCGGCGAACCTGATCCACATGGTCACCGGCAAGGTGCCGCCGGAATCGCATCGCAAGGCGTTCGAAGTCTCTCTGATCCTCTACGCCGAGCACGAGTACAACGCGTCGACATTCACCGCGCGGGTCACGGCGTCCACGTTGGCCGGCATGTACGGCGCGATCACGGCGGCGATCGCCGCGCTCAAGGGGCCGCTGCACGGCGGCGCGAACGAACGCGCAGTCGAAGTGCTGCAGTCGGTGGGCAAGTCCTCCAACGCCGAGAAGTGGATTCGCGATTCCCTGGCTCGCAAAGACCGGATCATGGGCTTCGGACACCGCATCTACAAGGTCGAAGACCCCCGTGCCCGGATCCTCAAGAACTTCTGCCGCGAGCTGGCGGGCAAGATCGGCGGCCAGGCATCCGACTGGGAAGGGGTGGCCGACATCATCGAGCGCGTGATCTGGGATGAGAAGAAGCTTCCTCCGAACGTGGACTGGCCGGCCGGGCGCCTGTACCACATGATGGGTCTCGAAGTAGAGCTGTACACGCCGATCTTCGTGTCGAGCCGGATAACCGGCTGGGCGGCGCATGTCATCGAACAGCACGACCACAACCGCCTGATCCGGCCGGTCGCGCGCTACACCGGCCCGGCCGACCTGAAGTACGTGGGCATCGACCAGCGCCAGTGAACGCTTGCCTGATGGATCCGGCGCGACTTGCCGGTTTCGGGCACCGCAGTGAGCTTGCCGGAATGGTTTGGGGCGCGAGGCGTTGTCAGCCTGAACGTAGTGAAGGACCTCCAGGGAGAATCCCCGCTTCGCTCGGAATGACAGCGGGAGCAGTGAACTGGCCCGGGCAGCGAAGCGACACCCTTCGACCCTTCGAGTTATCGCAGGGTGGCGCAGGCTCAGGTCCAGGGATTGGCCCGATGGCTGAACTTGTCGAAGCCTTTTCGGAGCACATGATGACCGGCAGGTACGGCCCGGGCCGGGCAACCCGGTGAACACGCAGCACGTAGTGGCCTATGTCGTCGGAGCCGACGACTGGCTGGTGGCCGAGACGCGCAGGGCGGCCACTGGTCGGGCGTACCGCTTCCTGACGGAGAAATCCTCCGCAGAGGAGATGTCCGACGCCCTGGGCGCGGCAAGGGCGCTGGTCGCCGAGCCGGCCAATGCGCTGGCCCTGCGACAGGCCTGCCCCGACCTTCGATTCATCCAGTTCTCCACCTGCGACTACCCGCAAAGCGTACTGGCGGAACTCCAGTCGAAGGGCCTGCAGGTTGCCTCACTGGGAGCCGCGCTTGCCGAGGACGTCGCAAAGACCGCGATCGGTCTCATGATCGCCGTGGCAGAATGCCGGAAAGGACTCGCCCTGGGCGATCCGACCGCGCAGGCCGGTCAGACGTCGGCTCTCAACGGCAAGACGGTTGGCATCGTCGGACTCGGACGGGTCGGCACCGCCATTGCGGGGCTCCTCGAAAGGTTCAACGCCCGCGTCCTTTACTCGGACGTCCGGACCGCACCACAGCAACTGAGGCACGCGTTGCCCCTGCGGCGGGTCACCCAGGACCGATTGCTGGTTGAGTCCGACTTCGTGACGCTGAACGTACCGCTGACGGACCAGTCGCGCGGGTTGCTGGGCCGCCGGGACATCGGGCTGATCGGACCGGAGACGGTGCTGGTCAACACTTCGGCCCCGGAAATCGTCAACCGCCAGTCGCTCGTCGACGCGCTGGAGGGCGGGTACATCAAGGGTTATGGGGCGATAGATCTCGACCCCGGGCTTGCGGCCCACAACAACGTCGTACAGTTAGGGCCGCAGGCCGTCCGGACGACGGCTAGCGCGGTGCGCGTCGCCCGCTGGATCGTCGATAACGCGGATGCTGCGGTGGCAGGCAGGCCCGTGCGCGGCCTGGTGGAGACTATTGGCTTTCCGAAGGCCGGCGATCCCGCTTTCTGGTCGTCACGCATGACTCCGAGGGAAGAACTGACTTGATCGTAGACGCCCACGCCCACATCTACAGCCCGGACGAGAAGCGGTACCCGACGATCGAGAAGCCCCTGCGCCCCCCGAGGGGAACCGGGAGCCCGGAACACCTGCGCGAGGAGGCGAAGGCCAACGGCGTCGACCGGGTGCTGATGGTGCAGACGTCGACCTTCTACGGCTGGGACAACTCGTATGTGCGGGATACGGTTCCGGCCAGCCAGCCCTGGGCGGCCGGGTGCTACACGCTGGATCCGAGGAATCCGCATAGCCGGGACGTGCTGTGGGCCTTCGCGGAGCGTGCCGGCGGGCGCGCATTTCGCACCTATCCTGAGAACCAGGGTCCCGATTACGACACCCCGGGCAACCGGGCGCTGTGGCAGGCGGCCAGGGAAGCGAAGGTGGTCATCAAGGTACTCATCGGCAACCTGGAGGCGGCGAAGCAGCTTCCGAAAGTGCTCGACGACTTCTCGGATGTGCCGGCAATCCTCGACCATTGCCTGGCGATCAAGCGCGGTCCCGAATACCGCGCCACGCTGAAGATGGTGGTCGAGCTGGCGCGCCACCAGAACCTCTTCGCCCAGTTGACATTCCTGGAAACCGGGTCGGAAGAGCGGTACCCGTTCAGGGACATGCACGACGCCGCCCGGCGATTCATCGACGCCTACGGGGTCGACCGCTGCATCTGGGGCTCCGACTTTCCGACCGCGCTCTGGTGCCCGAAGACCGACTACGCCGGGATGAAGCGGCTTATTACCCACGAGTTAGGGCTCGGCAAGAGCGAACAGGCGAAGATCCTCGGCGGTAACGCGGAGAAGCTTTACTTCTCGCCCCGGAAGTGACCCTGGACCACCACCCGTACAACGAGGCGCTGCAGACGCCGCCGCCTCGATCCGCGCTCCAGAGGGTTGTCGACCAGGTTTCGCCCGGTGCCAGGCTCACGCGGGTCACGCGCCTGCGAGGCGGCATCTCGATGGGCATGCACGCGCTTCGCTACCTGGACCGCTCGGGCAACGCCCGGGGCCTGGTGCTTCGTCGTTACCACCCCCAGATAGCGAATAGGGACCCGGGTGGCGCGGAGCGGGAGTTCAAGGTCCTCCTTGCCCTTGCGCGGGCAGGGGCGGCGGTTCCGGAGCCTCTGTGGCTCGACGCTTCGGGAGACGCGTTCGGAACGCCATCGTTGGCCATCTCGCTCATGCCGGGGCGGGGCAGTCTTGAGATCAAGGACCGGCGTAGCTGGTTGAAGGAGCTGGCAGCCGGGCTGGCCAGTCTCCACTCGGTGCGTGTCGGAGAAGATGCAACCAGGGTGCTGCCAGTGCAGCGGGTCGAAGTGGAACGGCAGATCGACCGAGGCCCGCGAGCGAAGGACCTCGTCAGGTACCCGGACTGTGGCCAGCTCTGGGAGGCACTCCGCCGGCTCTGGCCCAGGAGGGTCGCCGTGCCGCATACCGTCGTGCATGGCGACTACTGGGCCGGTAACACATTGTGGCGGCGGGGAAGGCTCACGGGCATCATCGACTGGGAGAAGCCCTCGCTGGGGGACCCTGGTTTGGACGTGGGGTACTGCCGGATGGACCTGGCGCTATTCGTGGCCGGCGATTCGCCCGACGTATTCCTGGAGGAGTATGAGGCGGCGGCTGGCCGTTTGGTTGCCAACCTGGCCATCTGGGACCTGTTCGGCGCGACGCGACCGCTGCCGGATCCGGCGCTCTGGCTTCCCGGCTACCACGACCTTGGTAGAGGCCGAACGGATCTCACGCCCACCCTGATCAGGTCACGCCTGGCCCGTTGGATGAAGCGCGCGGTAGCGGCCTCTCTCTCTTAGCGCGAATATGGGCCGAAATGGCGGACAACCCCGCAACTGAGACCACCCAGGCTGCCGCGCGTTCCGCGGAAGAGCGCCCCGTTGAAAAGAAGGGCTTGCTCGCCGCCTTTTCCTCGCTCAAGGTCAGGGACTTCCGCTACCTGTGGCTCGGGCAGGTCGGCTCGGCGACCGCGATGCACTCCGACATCGTCGCCAGGAGCTGGCTTACCTGGGAGCTGACCGGCTCGACCGTCGCAGTTGCCCTCGTCAACGTCATGCGCTCGGTGCCCATGCTGGGGCTGGGCCTCTTCGGCGGCGTGATCGCCGATCGGTTCGACAAGCGCAAGACGCTGCTCTTCATCCAGGCGTGGACGCTCCTCATCTACCTGGCGATGGCAATTGTCGTCCTGACCGGCGTGGTCGAGCTCTGGCATGTTTACACGTACGCGTTCCTGATCGGCGTCGGGTTTGCGCTGAACCAGCCGGTCCGGACGTCCTTCGTGCCCCAACTCGTCGACCGCGCGCACCTGCTGAACGCGCTGACGCTGAACTCGATCGCGATCAACTCGACACGTCTGCTGGGTCCGGCCGCCATCGGCTTCCTGATCGTGTTCGCGGGCGGTGTTGGCCCCGCATACGCGGTCTCGGCCGCTTTCTACACGGTAGTCGTGCTGTCGACATTGCAGATCAGGCCGCGTCCGGTGCAGGCGGACCAGCGGGCGCGCGGCTCGATGGTCGGTCAGTTGCTGGAAGGGTTTCAGTACCTGGGCAAGAACCGGCTGGTGCTTGCGCTGGTCGTCCTGGGCCTTGGTCCCCTGGCCTTTGGGCACAGCTACATCACGATGTTGCCGGCCTTCTCCGAGCAGGTCCTGAACCGCGGGGCGGATGGGGTCGGGATCATCCCATCGGTCGCAGCTATCGGCGGGCTGGCAGGTGGCCTTGTCATCGCCTCGCGCGGAAACATCCCGCACAAGGGGCGGCTGATGCTACTGGCCGGAATGATCTACGGCGCGGCGTTGATGGCGATGAGCCTGGTGCACGTGCTGTGGATGGTCTTTCCGATCGTCATCATCATCGGTGCGTCGCAGACGACTTTCCGCGCCTCGAACAACAGCACGATCCTGGAGGCCGCGCCGGACCGGATGCACGGCCGCATGATCAGCGTGACGATGATGGACACCGCGCTGGGGCCGGTTGCAGCGCTCGCCGGAGGGGTGGTCGCCGACCAGTACGGGGTGGCGGCCGGCATCTTTTTCATCGGGGCGGTCTGCGCGGTGATCGTCCTCGCCGTAGGCGTGATCGTCCCGGCAGTGCGTCGGATCTAGCGCCGTCGAGGACCGTACCCTGACCTCGCCGCGGGTGGGCCCGAACGGTGGACCAAACCCGCGCGGTTGCGGCTACCTGGCGGTCGCCCAGGCGACCCCGTTCAGTACGAGCTTCTGGAAGCCCCTGTTCTGGTGCGCAATGCCGTTGTGGCCGAGGGCAAGGTTAAAGACCTTCCCCTTGCCGTACTTGTGCGTCCAACCCAGAGGGCGTTCCTTGCCGGCGTGAGGGGCGCCCAGGAACACGTCGATGCCCGGCTGGATGTTCAGGTCGCAGTAAAGCTCGTCGTCGGTTTCGAAGTCCCGGATCCCCCTGGCGCAGGGGTGGGCCTTGTTTCGAACATGAACGGTGAACCTCCCGAACGGGGGATGGTTGCTGACGCCGGTGACCCAGCCACCACCTGTGATCTTCTTCATTTCGGGCCATTCGGGGCTTTCGGCAGATATGTGAATAGAGATGAGCCCGCCACCCTCGGCAACATACTGCCTGAAGCCGTTCTCCTGAGCCGTGGTGAAGTGGTTGTCCGTGTCCTTGCGACGGCGCGTGTTGAGCACGATGGCGTCGTAGTTCTTCACCGTCGGCGAGGCCAGTTCCCTGGCCGATTTGCTGACCTTTACGGTGTGGCCGGCACCGCGCAGCAAGCGGGTCAGGATCGGGGTCGATTCGTGGTAGGGGTGTTTGCCACCGGTCAGGAGAAGCAACCGCATCTTGATCCTCGATTCCGGTCGAATGAACATGCGCCCTTATTTCCGGAGCATACTTCGACGGAACGGAGGGTAAGCGCGGTGAAGCTTTCAGGCAAGGTGGCGCTGATAACCGGCGCAGGCAGCGGGATTGGTGCAGCGACAGCTCGGCGCATGGCAGCCGAAGGCGCGGCGGTGGCCCTGGTGGGGCTGCCGGAAGCGGGTGTGCGTGACGTTGCACGAGAGCTGTCGGCGACAGGCGGGAAGGCGCTGGCGCTCCCGGCCGACGTCTCGGACTCGAATGCACTGGCGGCGGCCGTGGAGTCGGCAGCCCGGGAGTTCGGGCACATAGATATCGCAGTGCCCAACGCCGGCATCCAGATGCACCGGGAGGACGTGAACCTGCATGAGCTTCCGGAGGAGGTCTGGGACCGGACACACGACGTCAACTATCGCGGGGTCTATCTGACCTGCAAGTACGCGTTGCGGGAGATGGTCAGGCAGGGGACAGGCGGCGCGATCGTGATCGTGGCGTCGGTGACCGGTCTGCACGGGTGGTCGCGCAACGTGTCGTACATGACCGGTAAGACCGGGCTGATCGGGCTGGGACGCTACATCGGCGTTCATTACGCGAAGTACGGCATACGCTGCAACACCGTGTGCCCTGGCGCGCTTGAACGAACGCCCAATCACGATCGACACCCGGATCCGGAGGGAAGGCGCAGGAACACCACTGAACGGATTCCGCTGGGCCGCCTGGGAACGCCGGAGGACATCGCTCCGCTGATCACGTTTCTGACGACCGACGATGCTTCGTATGCCACAGGAGCGAACTTCGTGGTTGATGGCGGCCTTACCGTGGCCTAGAAGCCACAGGCGAGGCCCCTCACCCGATCCCGACGGCTGCCTCGGGATCACCCTCTCCCCGTCGGGGCGAGGGGTAGGCGGATCCGGGCCACCCTCTGCCCGCCGGGGCGAGGGGTTCAGTCAGGACGTGGTCGTGTGCGCAAACCTTCGCCCTGAAAGGGAGAAGGTGGTCGAACGACGGTTTAATCAAACCTTCGCCCTGGAAGGGAGAAGGTGGTCGGAGACCGGATGAGGGTCCGGAAGCCCCCTCACCCGATCCCGACGGCTGCCTCGGGATCACCCTCTCCCCTT
>Ga0194131_10008815_pt1 | contig 12976 bp, 14 predicted proteins | sample TA2KigO120mmetaG_FD_148631 | JGI IMG/M metagenome (GOLD analysis project Ga0194131, IMG submission 148631) | Freshwater microbial communities from Lake Tanganyika, Tanzania - TA2015053 Kigoma Offshore 120m | ecosystem: Environmental > Aquatic > Freshwater > Lake | place: Tanzania: Lake... | reverse complement strand
TGGAGGAGTCAGGCGTCACCGCCAGCAGCATGTTGGCCTGACGCTCAGCGTCGCCTCGCACGGGGCACCTCCAGGCTGTGCCCACGCCAGCCCCATCCTACGCGCCGACCGACCTCCGACAACTCCCTCGCCAGCCGTTTCTCAGCACTCTGTTAGGCGTCGATCCAGCAGGGCGAATGGCCTCGACGGCGGTCGCTAGAATGTGCGGGCTGGCGAGCGCGTAGCGCGGAGGTGGGCGATGGTCGTCGAGCCGGGTCGTGTCGAGCTGGGTCGCGTGATGACGGCGATGGTGACGGCGTTCACGCCGGACGGCAGCGTGGACTACGCCGCGTGCGGGGAGCTGGCGCGCGCGCTGCTTGGCTCGGGGTCAGACGGGCTGGTGCTCACCGGCACCACGGGCGAGACGCCGACGCTCTCGATCGCGGAGCAGGTTGAGGTGTGGCGCGCGGTGCGCCGCGCAGTCGGGCCGGACGCGGCGCTCGTGGCGGGCGCCTCGACGAACTCGACGGCGGAGTCGCTGGAGATGGTGCGCGAGGGCGCGGACGCGGGCATGAGCGCGCTCATGTTCACGGTGCCGTACTACAACAAGCCGCCGCAGGAGGGGCTGTACCGGCACTTCCGCACGCTTGCGGAGGCGACGCCGCTGCCGTGCATCCTCTACAATATCCCGAGCCGCACCTCGCTCAACATGACCGCGGAGACCACGCTGCGGCTGGCGCGCGACGTGCCGAGCATCGTGGGCATCAAGGAGGCGGCGGGCGACCTGGCGCAGGTCGACGCGATCGTGGCGGGCGCGCCGGCGGGCTTTCGTGTGTGGTCCGGCGACGACAGCGCGACGCTGGACGTGATGCAGCACGGCGGCTGGGGCGTGGTGTCGGTGGCGGCGCACCTGGTGGGCGTGCAGATCCACGCGATGGTGGACCTGGCGGCGGCGGGCCGCTGGGACGAGGCGCGAGCGGAGGAGGCGCGGCTGATGCCGCTCTTCAACGTGTGCTTCGTGGAGACGAACCCGATCCCGGTGAAGTGGGCGCTGGGCCACCTCGGCTTCGCGGTGGGCGACCCGCGGCTGCCGCTGGTGCGTGCCTCGGAGGCGGCGCAGGCGCGCATCGCGGCGGAGCTGGCGCTGCACCGGCTGGACGTGCTCGTGCGGGCGTAGGGCGGAGCAACCGGCGAGCACCGCGGACGATAGCTCGGCTTTGGACCGGCGTGCGCCCGTCATGAGCTTTATGCTCGCAAGGCTCCGAAATCCTCGCGTACTCGCGGGCTTGTCGGTATGGCTGGTGACGCTCGCGACCGTGATAGTGCTGGCCCGGGTGTTCCCTTCGGCGCTGGGTGGCATGGTCGGCGATGTTGTCATCGTGGCCGTGACGGTCGCAATGTGGCCAGCCGAGCGGCTGGTATATCGGCTGCTACTTCGTGGCCGCCAGCCGCTGCCCCCGGCGATCGCGATGCTGCCGCAAGGGCCCGGGGCCGCGGCGCATCTGCTGGCGGCGCTATGGCCGAGGCGCTATGCGCTCTGTCGTGGCTGCGACCATGCGCGCCACCTTCACCGCGGTGGCCCGTGCATGGAAGCAGCGCGCTAGTTCGTTGCTGACCCGGCGATAGGTGTGCCCGCCACGGACGTTCCGCAGCCGTGGCGAGGTGGCCGGTGGCACCAATGCGAGTGCGTGGCGTTTCTCGGGACTGGTCGCCCAGGGGCGCGATAGGCGTGCGACTGAGGCGAAGGGCGCTGTAGCGAAAGTGGTACACTTCCAGCCTAGCTGGGACGAGCCGGAGGGCGACGGCGTGATCCCGAGCCTGGCCGAGAAGTGCGGCGTCTTCGGCATCTTCGCCCCCGGCGAGGACGTGGCGCGGCTTACCTTCTTCGGGCTGCATGCGCTCCAGCATCGCGGGCAGGAGTCGGCGGGGATCGCGTCGAGTGACGGGCAGCGCATCGCGTTGTACGCGCAGCTCGGGCTGGTCTCGCAGGTGTTCGACGAGGCGACGCTCAAGGGGCTGTACGGGATCGCGGCGATCGGCCACACGCGCTACTCGACGACCGGGTCGAACGTGCTGTGTAACGTGCAGCCGCTGCTGGTGGAGGACCACGCGGGCTACCTGCCGCTGATCGACGGGCAGCCGCGACAGCTGGCGCTGGCGCACAACGGCAACATCGTGAACGCCGACGCGCTGCGCGCGGACCTCGAGTCGCAGGGGGTGATGTTCGAGACGACCATGGACTCGGAGGTGCTCGCGCAGCTGCTCGCGACGGCGCCCGGGGCGACGTGGGAGGCGCGCTTCGCGACGCTCATGCGCCGCGCGAACGGCGCGTACTCATTGACGGTGCTGACGCGCGATGCGATCTTCGGGGTGCGCGACCCTAACGGCATCCGCCCGCTGTGCATCGGCAAGTTGGATACGGGGCACGCGGGATACGTGTTCGCCTCCGAGACGTGCGCGCTGGGCCACCTGGGCGCGACGTTCGTGCGCGAGGTGGAGCCCGGCGAGGTGGTGCGTATCGATCAGTACGGTCTGACCTCGTTGTATACAGCGGAGGCTCAGCGGTCGGCGCTGTGCCTGCTGGAGTACATCTACTTCGCGCGGCCGGACTCGCGCATGCGCGGGCAGCTGTTGTACCAGGCGCGCATACGCATGGGCGAGCAGCTGGCGCTGGAGCACCCGGCGGACGCCGACATCGTGATCGGCATCCCGGACTCAGCGACGGCGGCGGCGCTCGGCTACGCGCGCGCGTCGGAGATCCCGTACGTCGAGGCGCTGGTGAAGAACCGCTACGTGGGGCGCACCTTCATCCAGCCCGACCAGCGGCTGCGCGACCTCGGGGTGCAGCTGAAGTTCAACCCGCTGCCGGAGCTGCTTGAGGGGCGGCGGGTGGTGGTGGTGGACGACACGATCGTGCGCGGGACGACGACGCCCCGCGTGGTGGCGATGCTGCGGCGCGCGGGGGCGAGTGAGGTGCACATGCGTATTACCTCGCCGCCCATCGAGCACCCGTGCTTCTACGGCGTGGACATGGCGACGCGCGGAGAGCTGATCGCGGCGCACCAGAGCGTGGACGACATCCGCCGGCATATCGGCGCGGACTCGCTCGGTTACCTGTCGATCGAGGGCACGACGGCGGCAACGCGGCAGCCGCAGGACGCGCTGTGCACGGCGTGCTTCACGGGGCAGTACCCGCGCGAGGTGCCGTTGCAGCTCGACAAGTTCGTGCTGGAGCAGCCGGGGGTGCGCGATCGCCACGCTGTGGTGGGGGTGCCTCCCGCCGCACGCTGACGCTGTGCGCCATTAGGACAGCCCTTCGGGCTGGGGAGCCCGCCCGCCCTTCTGCGGGGGCTTCGCCCCGTGCTCCGGATGGGGAAGCTCCACGGGCGTGAATGTCCGCTGCGGAATAGCAGGAAACAGAGCCGCCCATCGGGCACCGAGCAGGGCGCCCGTTCGCATTGTTCACGAGGCGTGCTGCAACGTGCGGTGGGAGCACGTTCGCGCATGCCCGGAATCAGCGCCGGCCTTTCGCTCCACGGCTCTGGGCGCGTAGGCTCTGGCGGTGAGCACCGGTCCCGAGCGTGGGTTGCGATACGCCGACGCGGGCGTCGACATCGACGCGGCGGAAGCGACGGTCGCGCGCTACCGCGAGATCGCGAGGCGCGTGCAGCGGCCGGAGGTGCTCGGGGCGCTCGGGTCGTTCGCGGGGCTGTTCCGGCTGCAGGGGTACGAGGACCCGGTGCTCGCGAGCAGCACCGACAGCGTCGGGACGAAGGTGCTGGTGGCCGCGGCGGCCGGGCGCTTCGATACGGTCGGCCAGGACCTCGTGAACCACTGCGTGAACGACATCCTGACTGCGGGTGCGCAGCCGCTGTTCTTCCTCGATTACCTCGCGACGGCCGACCTGCCGCAGGCGCAGCGCGTCGAGCTCGTCGCGGGCATCGGGCTGGCGTGCGAGCAGAACGGCGTCGCGTTGATCGGCGGGGAGACGGCGGACTTGCCCGACCTGTATCGCCCGGGCGACTACGACATTGCGGGGTTCATCGTGGGGGCGGTCGAGCGCAGCGCGGTGCTCGACGGCTCGCGCATCCGCGCGGGCGACGCGCTGGTGGCGCTGCCGTCGAGCGGGCTGCACACGAACGGCTACTCGCTCGTGCGCGCGGCGTTCGGGCTGGCGAAAGGGGCCGACGCGGCGCACGACCGCGCGGTGCTGGGGACGGTGTACGCGGAGCTGGGCGGGACGCTCGGCGACGCGCTGCTCGCGGTGCACCGGTCGTACCTCGGCGTGCTGGGACCGCTGCTCGGGCGTATCCACGGCTGGGCGCACATCACCGGCGGGGGCATCCCGGGCAACCTGCCGCGCATCCTGCCGGAGGGCCTGGGCGCCTTCGTCGACGCGGGGGCGTGGCGCACCCCGCCGCTGTTCGAGGTGATCCAGCGGCAGGGACGCGTCGCCGACGCGGAGATGTATCGCACGTTCAACATGGGCATCGGCGCGATTCTCGTGGTGGCGGCGGATGATGCGGCGGGCGTGCTGGCCGCGCTGCCGGAGTCGTGGGCGCTCGGTGCGGTGGAGGCGCGCGCCGCGGGCGAGCCGGCGGTGCGCGGGCTGCCGCTGGCGTAGGGGACCCCCACCCCCACCCCCGTCTCCCCGAGCGGGGAGACGGGACCTGAAGGAGGCGGCATGCGAGCGTTGCTCGCGGTGTACGACAAGGCGGGCATCGTCGAGCTCGGGGCGGGGCTGGCCGCGCTGGGCTGGGAGCTGTACTCGACGGGGAACACGCAGCGCGTGCTGGTCGCCGGCGGGCTGCCCGTGCGCGCGGTGGCGGAGCTGACGGGGCATCCGGAGGTGTTCGGCGGGCGGGTGAAGACGCTGCACCCGAAGGTCCACGGGGGGCTGCTGTTTCGCCGCGGCCACGCGCCGGACGAGGCTGAGGCGCGGGAGCACGGCATCGAGGCGATCGACATGGTCGTCGCGAACCTGTACCCGTTCGAGCAGACGGTGCGCGGCGACGCGGCGCTGCCGCTGGCGCGCGCGCTGGAGGAGATCGACATCGGCGGGCCAGCGATGATCCGCGCGGCGGCGAAGAACCACCCGTGGGTGGTGCCGCTCGTCGACCCCGCAGACTACGTGCCGGTGCTCGATGCGCTGCGCGGGGGCGGGCTCGACCCCGCGCAGCGGCGTGCGCTCGCGGCGAAGGCGTTCCAGCGCGTCGCGCACTACGACGCGCTGGTGGCGGAGTACCTGCGCGGCGACGGCGACCCGTTCCCGGAGCAGCTGACGGTGGCGCTGACGCGGGCTGGCGAAGCGCTGCGCTATGGCGAGAACCCGCACCAGCGCGCGGCGTTTTACCGCCGCGACGCGCTCGCGGAGGCGCCGGCGGGCATCGGCGCGGCGGTGCAGCACCACGGCAAGGGCATGTCGTACACGAACGTGTTGGACGCGGACGCGGCGCTCGGGCTGGTTGCCGAGTGCGCGGGGCCGGCGCTGGCGATCATCAAGCACACCAACCCGTGCTGCTTCGCGACGGGCGACGCGCCGCTCGCCGAGCTGTACGAGCGCGCGCTGACGCAGGGCGATGCGGTCTCGGCGTACGGTGGCATCGTCGCGGTGAACCGGCCGCTCGACATGGCGCTGGCGAGCGCGCTGCGCGCGCGGCTGAGCCCGGCCGCGGGCGTGCGCATGTTCTTCGAGATCGTGGCGGCGCCGGGCTTCGAGGCCGGGTCGCTGGAGCACCTGAAGCAGAAGTCAGCCGACCTGCGCATCCTGGAGGCGCCGCTCGGGGCGCCCGGGGCGGCGCGCCTGGAGCTGCGCTCCGTGCGCGGTAGCGTGCTGGTGCAGGACGCTGACGCCGGAACGAAGGGGGAGGCCGCGGCGCCGGCGACGACGGCGCAGCGCGCGCCCACGGAGCGCGAGCTCGCCGACCTGCGGGTGGCGTGGACGGTGTGCAAGCACGTGAAGTCGAACGCGATCGTGCTGGTGCGCGATGGGGTGCTGGTGGGCATGGGCGCGGGGCAGCCGAACCGCGTCGAGAGCGCGCGGCTCGCGGTGCGCGCGGCGGGCGAGCGTGCGCGCGGCGCGGTGCTCGCCTCGGACGCGTTCTTCCCGTTCCCTGACTCGCTCGAGGTCGCGGGGGCGGCGGGCGTGACGGCGGCGATCCATCCGGGCGGTTCGATTCGCGACGGCGAGTCGATCGCGGTGGCGGACGCGCACCGCATGGCGCTGTGCACGACGGGCGTGCGCCACTTCCGGCACTGATTTCTGGCGGGCGCGGCTCCGGACCGCGCCGCGGCAGCGTTCCGCTGCACTGCCGGACTGAGCGGCATGCGGCCGACCGGGGCCGGCGCGAGCGGTTTGACCGCAGCGCTGCGCGGGCGCATCGCGTGGGGTGACCGCAGCGCGAGGCTGACCTAGGATGATGCGCGCATGGCGCTCGTCGACCTCGTCATCCCCGTGTACAACGAAGAGCACGTGCTCGCGGCGAGCGTCGCGCAGGTGGTCGAGTGGTGTGACGCGCACCCCGAGCATCGCTGGCGGATCGTCGTCGCGAACAACGCCTCGACGGACGGCACGCTGGCGGTGGCGCGCGAGCTGGAGGCGGCGCGCCCCGGGCGCGTGGTGGCGCTCGACGTGCCGGTGAAGGGTCGCGGTATCGCGCTGCGGGTGGCGTGGCTGACTTCGGACGCAGACGTGTCGGCGTACATGGACGTCGACCTGTCGACGGACCTCGCGCACGTGCCGGCGCTCGTGGACCCGCTGGCGGCGGGCGAGGCGGACGTGAGCTACGGCACGCGGCTGCACCGCTTGTCTGAGACGCGGCGCTCGCTGAAGCGCGAGCTCATTTCGCGAACGTACGTGCTGATCCTGCGGCTCGTGGCTGGGCTGCGGGTCTCCGACGCGCAGTGCGGCTTCAAGGCGATCCGCCGCGACGTGGCGCGTGCGGTGGTGCCGCTGGTGCGCGACACGCGCTGGTTCTTCGACTCGGAGCTGCTGCTCGTGGCGCAGGAGAACGGCTACCGGCTGCGCGAGGTGCCGGTGCGCTGGAACGAGGACGCGGACACGCGCGTGCACATCGTGAGCACCGCGATCGAGGACCTGCGCGGCATCTGGCGGCTGCGGCGCGGCGGCGTGCCGCGGGTGGCGAGTCGCGTCGAGGAGCGCGCGCGGCGGGCGTAGCGGGCCGCGTTCGTGCGGCGGCGCGTTTTCTTGACGCTACTCAGGGCGCTGGATAGTATCGGCCCGCTTGCGAACTGCGGCGCGCGCGGGTGCGCGATGCGCGTGCGCTACGCGCGCACGGGGTCCGCGCTTAGCGGCTGGCGGATGAGCCGAGGAGATGCGCGCGATGGTATTTGGCGAGGTAGGTGAGTCGAAAGAGCTGCTGGGCGTCTTCATCACGGTGTTCACGTCGCTCTTCGTGATGGTGATGCTGGGGAAGTTCTGGGAGACCTAGGCCGGGAGCAGGCGGGGGCGGGCCGCGTGTGCGGGGCTCGCCGGTAGGGGTGTCGGTACGGGCCAGGGGCGGGGAGTGCGCTGATGGCGACCACGGAGCGGCCGGAGGGGCGAAGCCTCGGCGACCGGGTCTACGACATGCTGTTCCACAACTACGTGTGGCAGTCGATCTTCCGTTCCGGCTACCCGAATACGCCGCGCAACCAGATGCTGGTGGTGGCGACGAACGTCTTCCTGCATCTGCACCCGACGCGCATCCATCGCACGCATGTGAAGATCACGCACACGTACTGCCTCGGCGGACTGTCGTTCTTCCTGTTTCTGGGGCTGACGATCACGGGCGTGCTGCTGATGTTCTATTACGTGCCGTCCGTCGAACGGGCGTACGAGGACATTTTAGCGCTCGAGACGGACGTGCGCTTCGGCATCCTGATGCGCAACATGCATCGCTGGATGGCGCACGGCATGGTGATCATGGTGCTGCTGCACATGATGCGCGTGTTCTACACTGGCGCGTACAAGCCGCCACGCGAGTTCAACTGGGTCGTGGGCGTGGTGCTGCTGGTGCTGACGCTGCTGCTGTCGTTCACGGGCTACCTGCTGCCGTGGGACCAGCTGGCGTTCTGGGCGATCACGGTGGGCACGAACATGGTGGGGTCGGCGCCCATCCTCGGCGAGCCGAATCGCTTCGCGCTGATCGGCGGCTTCGTGGTGGGGCCAAACGCGCTGATTCGCTTCTACACGCTGCACGTGATCGGGCTGCCGCTTCTGGCGGCGATCTTCATGGCGGTGCACTTCTGGCGGATTCGCCGCGACGGCGGCCTCGCGCGGCCGCTGTAGGCGAGGAGCACGAGCATGGTCGCGACCGCGCAGGAAACCGCCGCCTCTCCGGCCGTCCGCGCACGCGCGCGGCGCCAGCGCGACGAGGAGCTGCTGGTCTGGCCGGATCTGGTGTTCGTGGAGTTCATCGCGGCGGTGGTGTTCACGCTGTCGCTGACGGCGTTGTCGATCCTCATCAACGCGCCGCTGCTGGACCGTGCGAACGCGGGCGTGACACCGAACCCGTCCAAGGCGCCGTGGTACTTCCTGAACCTGCAGGAACTGCTGCTGCACATGCACCCGGCGCTGGCCGGGGTGATCGTGCCGACGGTGGCGCTGATCGCGCTGGGGGCGATCCCTTACTTCGACCGCTCGCACGACGGGCAGGGCGAGTGGCTGGCGACGCCGCGAGCGAAGCTCAACCTGATCATCGGCGCGGTCGTCGGGGCGGTCGGCACGCTGCTGCTGATCATCTGGGACGGCTCGAAGCACGTGGTGCTGTGGGCGCGGCTCACCGGGAATGACGTCTCCGACTGGCCGACGAAGCTGAACTGGCTGCGCAGCGCGCGCGCGCTGCAGATCCATATCAACTGGCCGGAGGAGTTGCTCTCGATTCCGCTCGGGGAGAAGGTGTTGCGCACTGACCTGCTGGGCTTGCCGCGCGTCGACTTGAACGTGAACCTGCCGGCGCTGATCGTCGAGCAGGCGCTGCCGACGGCGCTCATGGTCGGGCTGCCGCTGCTGATGGCGTTCATCCTGCACCGGCAGGGAATCGCGCGGACGAAGCGCGACCACATGATCGCGCAGTTCTCCGGCTTCATCGCGGTGTTCGTCGTGCTGACGGTGATCGGCACGGCGTTCCGCGGACAAGGCATGGAGCTGCTGTGGCCGCAGGACGTAGGGATGCCGGTCTCGTAATGGATCGTGCTTGGCGCGTGTGCGGCGCCGAGCCACGAGCCGGCGCGACGGCGGTGAGCGCGACACGCGTCTCGGCCCGGGGCGCACCCGGCACCGGAGGAGTGCTCGATGGCGACTGAAGCGCGGGAGACTCCGGAGATTGGCAGCTCGCCGGCGGCGGGCGTGAGTGGCGACGCCTGGAATCAAGCGATCGCGACGCGCAAGACGGCGGAGGCGCCGGGCGCGCGCGTCCCCGGCGCGCAGGCGTCGCGCCTGAACATGGACGCCTCGCGACGCATGTTCATCCGGTCGTCGTTCTTCGGGGGCCTGGGCCTGGCGTTGCTGGGCTCGGTCGGGTTCCTGCTCGACTTTCTGTACCCGCGCGGGGTGCGCGGCTTCGGCGGCCCGGTGCCTGCGGGTAAGGTCACGGATTACGCGCGGGGCGGGACGCCCAAGCACTTCGCGGACGGACAGTTCTGGCTCGCCAACCTCGACCCAGCGGAGACGCGGGCGGGCGGCGCGGGGGGCGGGGCCGGCCTGCTGGCGCTGTGGCACAAGTGCCCACACCTGGGCTGCACCGTGCCATGGCGCGCTGAGGTCAACTTCGCGGGGGACCAGGGCTGGTATCGCTGCCCCTGCCACGGCTCGACGTACACGAAGGCGGGCATCCGCGTGTTCGGTCCGGCGCCGCGCGACATGGACACGATGGCGATCGAGATCGACGCGGCGGGCAACATCACGGTGCAGACGGGCACACGCTCGCCGGGCGGGCCGGACAACCCGAAGCGAGCGGTGACGCATCCGCAACTGCCGACGTAGGCGCGCGGACAGGGTGGCGGTGGACGACGCAGTGAGTTCGCGAATGGCGGCCCGATGAACACGAGCAAACAGGTCAACATCATGATCGGCGTGCTCGGGCTGTCCGTGCTCATGTTTGGCGCGTACATGCTGAACGAGAGCAACCGCCAGGTGGAGGCGCGCACTGAGATCACGGAGCGCGTGGCCGAGCGCGGCGCGCGGCTGTTCGTGAACAACTGCCGCACCTGCCACGGCCTGGAGGGCGAGGGCCACGTCGGGCCACCGCTCAACGTGAACGCGTTCCTGATCCTCGGCGAGGAGAACAAGCACGGCGTCGAGCCGACCTCGCAGGGCGACGCGGACCTCGTGCGCAACTTCCTGTTCAACACCACGGCGTGCGGGCGCACCGGTACGTTCATGCCGACGTGGGCGCAGCGCTTCGGCGGCCCGTTGTCGGACACGCAGATCAACCAGCTCGTGACGCTGATGACGGAGGGCCGCTGGGACCTCGTCAAGGAGATCGGCGCGGAGCACGACTACCACCAGTTCAAGAACACGTACGACGGCGCGCTGCCCGGACTGTCCGAGCACAACCGCATCGAGCGCATCGCCGCCGGCAAGGTGCCGGCCGACGTCAAGGAGACGGTGAGTAAGCAGATCCTCGAGCAGAACCCGGGGGCGCTCACGGCGGTGACGCGCAACTGCGGGCAGTACACGTCGGAGACGGCCGCCGACGTGCGCAACCGCGACCCCCTGGCTGCGTCGACCCCGCCGCCCGCCGCGGCGGCCACCCAGACGCCTGCCGCGGGCAGGGGTGGCGACGGCGGGGCGCCGGCGGCCGGCGCGATCGCTGCGGACCTCACGGAGTTCCGGATCGCGCTGGGCGCCCAGGAGGCGCTGTCGGGGAACGTGACCTTCCGCGTGCAGAACCGCGGTCAGATCGCGCACAACCTCCTCATCATCAAGTCCGACCTTGCGGTCCCGGCGCTGCCGGTCTCCGGCGGGCGGGTGAACGAGGGGCAGGTGCAAGTCGTGGCGAAGACCGCGGACCTGGCGGGCGGGCGCTCGGCGAACCTCAGCGCGAGCCTGCAGGCCGGGAAGTACGTGCTGATCTGCAACGTGCCGGCGCACTACCAGTCCGGGATGCGGGTCGGGTTCGAAGTCCAGTAAGAGCGTGGAGGCTGCTTGCGGCAGGGCGGAGGGGGAGCGCGATGCCAGTGACGACGGGTAAGCGATACAAGTGCACCGTGTGCGGCGCGGAGTTCATCGTCACGCGGGGGGGCGACGGGGAGCTGCGCTGCGACAACACGGCGCTGCAGCAGCTGTAGGAGGCGCGTCATGGCGGTCGCACTCGGCAAGCGCTACAAGGACGAGAACTCCGGCGTGGAGGTGCTCTGCATCAAGCCGGGCAACTGCAACCTGAACGTGGACGGGCGGACGCTCGAGGAGCTGCAGCCGAAGGTGCTCCCCTCGGCGGACTAGCGCCTGCGCGGCTGGTTTGACGCGCCGCGGGCGCGCTCCTAGGATCGTGGCGGCCGGGCGGCGCGGATGCCGGCCGCGGCCGGAGGTGGCGAGCACGCGGTGAGCGAAGTTCAGGTCGGCGACACGGAAGCACTGGAGTCCGCGCTGAAGCGCTTTAACAAGCGTGTGCAGGCGGATGGCATCCTTGCGGATGCGCGGCGGCACGAGTTCTATGAGAAGCCGTCCGTGCGGCGCAAAAAGAAGGAAGCGGCGCGCGTCCGCAAGCTGCGCAAGGCTCTGCGCACACAGGCCGCGCGCCAGCACTAGGCGGCGTGTGGCGGACACCCGCGGGCGCCATGCCCGCACCCAGCCCCGGCCGCGCGCTCCGCGCGAGCCTGCTGCGGGCTAAGCTCTGCGCATGACGCTCCACGAATCGCTCCGTGAGGAGCTGACCGCGGCGATGCGCGCGGGCGAGACCCGCCGGCGCGACATCCTGCGGCTCCTGATCGCGGCGCTCGACAACGCGCGCATCGCGGCGCGCCACGAGCTGTCGGACGTGGACTGCGTGGCCGCGCTGCAGCGCGAGGCGAAACAGCGCCGCGACTCCATCGAACAGTACCGGGCGGGCGGCCGCGTCGACCTCGCGCGGGCCGAGGAGGAGGAGCTCGTGCTGATCGCCTCGTACCTGCCCGCCGAGCTCGGCGACGCCGAGCTGCGCGCGGAGGCGGAGGCGGTGATCGCGCAGGTGGGCGCCGCATCGGCGGCCGATGTGGGACGCGTGATGGGGCCGCTGATGCAGCGTGTCGCCGGCCGGGCCGAGGGCGGACGCGTGAGCGCGCTCGTGCGCGAGCTGCTCGCGGCGTCACGGTAGCCCGGCGTGCCACGCGTGGCGCCCGGCGCGCGCAGATCGCGAACGCCACGCGCCGCGCTGCTGCTCGCGGGCGTTGTGTTCCTGCTGCTGCTGGCGGTGCTGTTCCCGTGGTACCCCGGCGGGACCACGCTGGGGGAGGGCGACCAGGCGCCGTTCGCGCTCGTTGCGCCGCGTGACGTGTCGTTCGACTCCGAGCTGCGCACGGCGCAGGCGCGCGCGGAGGCTGCGGCGGCAGTCACCGACGTGCTGGTGCTGGACCGGCGCGTGCGCGAGCGCCAGCTCGCACAGCTCGATCAGCAGCTGAGCGACATCGCGCGCGCGCGCGACGACGCGGCGCTCGCGGTGCCGGGGCGCAAAACGGCGATTCGCGCGACGGGCGGGACGCTGCTGTCGCCGCGCGCGGCCACGACGCTCGCCGCGGCGAGCGCGAGCGAGTGGGAGCTCATCGCCGTCGAGGCGCGCAGCGCGCTCGGTCGCACGCTGTCGGGCACGCTGCGTGAGGGTGAGCTGCCGGCGGCGCGGCAGCGCGCGGCCGGGCTGGTGACGGCGGCGCTGACGCCGGACCAGCAGCAGGCGGTCGCGGACCTCGTTGTGCCGCTCGTGGTGCCGACGCTAGTCGTCGACGCGGAGCGCACGACGGCGCTGCGCGACGAGGCGCGCCGCAACCAGTCGCCGGTGCGCGTCAGCCACGCGCGCGGCGA
>Ga0194131_10008809_pt1 | contig 12983 bp, 13 predicted proteins | sample TA2KigO120mmetaG_FD_148631 | JGI IMG/M metagenome (GOLD analysis project Ga0194131, IMG submission 148631) | Freshwater microbial communities from Lake Tanganyika, Tanzania - TA2015053 Kigoma Offshore 120m | ecosystem: Environmental > Aquatic > Freshwater > Lake | place: Tanzania: Lake... | reverse complement strand
TTTTGGGTAATATCCCACAATTCTTTGAAAATGATCAAAAACGGCCCAAACTTTTTCACCTACAAAGGGCACGCTTCTGAAACGAGAAATAAATTCATATGAAAGCCTCCCATAATACCAGAGCTTTTTATCTCTTTGAGGTATTCCTTCATAATGGTTAGCATTTATGACTTTGTAATTTGGAGACAAAAACTTCAGAGGATATGCAGTCCTTTGATGTCCATAACCCATATCTACGGTTATAATCCAAGCCTTTTTTTCTTTTTTAATAAAATCTTCCATTTGAGTAGATTATACCTTTTTTTCTATTATTTTTAAATAATTTTCTTTAGCTTTCTGTTTAACCAAAAAATTAATCCTCCTGCTAACAAGTAGTATATTAAAACCCAAGCAAATGGCATATTTTCAAATGGAAGCCTTGCCCAGCTCTTGTAAAAAATATCTGCAACTTTTAAAATATAAAAAACAATTATCTGACACGGCAAAGAAAAAACCCATCCAATAAAACTTGAGAAAATTCCAAAAAATGCAGACAAAAACCCAAATAGCATAAGTGGTGGTATAAACGGTAAAATCAAGAGGTTTGTAATAGGAGAAATTAAAGAAAGTGAGCCAAAATTATAAATAATTATTGGAATAGTTAAAATTTGAGCAGAAATTGTCACAAAAATAATTTCTCTTAAATTGTTTAATTTCTTGTAAAAAATATCAATTATTCTTGATTCTGATTTTGTAGTAAATTTAAAAAGAATATCTAACAAAGGATTAAAGTGTATTATTCCTAATACCGCTAAAAAAGAAAGCTGGAAACCAACGTCATAAATTAACAAAAAAGGATTCAGCAAGAGCATTACAGTAGCCGACAAAACAACTGTTCTTGAAGATGTGTTTTGTCGTCCAAAAAACTCAGCCAACAACAATATACTTGCCATAATTGCCGCCCTAACTCCAGAGGCAGGGAACCCAACCAAAGCAGTATAAAACCAAAGAATAACAAATGACAAGTAAAGAGATTGCTGTCTCCAAAAGCCCAAAAAAAGCATCAGAGACATTAAAATTGAGCTTAGTATTACAATATTAAGTCCAGAAATTGCTGTAAGATGGCTCAGTCCAGCAGAGCTAAACTTATCTTTTGTTTCCTGACTCATTGACTTGTTGTCTCCCAATATTATTCCTTTTACTAAAGCCCCACTCTCACCTTCAAATCTAGAATTAATTGATTTGCTAAACTTGTCCTTTATAAATAATATTTTTTCGTATAAATAAGAAAAAATATTATACTCATGCTCTTTTGAAATAACTTCTACTTTAGGAAAACCCATAACAGAATATATTTTTTCTTTTATTAAGTAATTTTTGTAATTAAACCCATCAAAAACTTCCGGTGTTTTTAATTTGCCAGTTATTCTTACCTTGTCTAAATAACTAACAATAGGCCTTGAATTTGCAGAAACCAAAACAATGCTTTTTGTTTTATCTATCTTTACTCTTAAATTCTGATGGTTTTGCCTAATATCTGGCTCTTCTACAACTACCCCCGTTAAGACAACCACATCCTCCCTATTATTTAACTTTCTCACTAAGTCACCCTCTATCTCTAATAAAGAAACCTGCCCCCTTGATATACCCAAAGCAAAAAATAAGAAACAAAATCCAATTATCGCAAAATTTATTTTCTCAAATCTTTTTGGCAAAAAATATGTAAATACAAAAGATACGCCTAAAATTAAAATTCCCCACAAAAATATGTGGGGAATTTTAATTATTAAACTCGCAAAAATTCCTAGTATTACAGATAAGCAAAAATAAAAAAGTTTTTTTGACGAGCTCATTTGCTAAGCAGCTTTCTTTTTTACAATTACATTAGTTTTTTCTACAGGTTCTAAACCAATTCCTTCCATCCTTCTATCTCTTTTATTATTTACTTTAAACTCTCTAAACATCATTTTTCTTATTTCTTCTATCTCGTTTGCCTCAAGTAATTCTTGCTTATCTTTAAAAATTAAAACCACGCCTTCCCAAGATTTTTTATCAATAAGTCCTTCTTTATGCAACCTTTCTATTAACTCTTTTTTATCACGCTCCAACTCATTTATCTCTCTCAAGTAATCTTTACTGATAATTTCAAATGTATCTGTTTTAGCAAAAGTTTCAATTTCTTTACTATCCTCGCTTTTATCCCAGAGATCTTCAAAACTTTCTTCTGGATTTAAAACCTCATCAGAAGGATCTAACTCATAATTATTATCATTTGTTTCTCTAATTTTTTCCATTTTAAAATTTAGTAGCAATTAAAGTCACCTTTAATTCTCCCTTTTTTAAAGTACTGTCTTTTATTGCCCCAAAAATTATTTTAGCTTTTTTATCGGCGTTTTCTGTAATAAATTTTCCAATTTCTTTTATCTCATTTAAAGTTGTATCGTTTCCTGAAACATTAAACAATATTCCCCTTGACCCCTTAATTGAAAAATCAAGTAGTGGTGAATTAATTGCCTGATTAGCTGATTCAATAGCCCTATTCTGACCACTGGCTTTTCCCATACCAAATAATGCTTTTCCTGAATTTTTCATAACTGATACTACAGAGGCAAAGTCAATATTGATTATGGCAGGAGCTAAAATTAAATCAGTTATTCCCAAAACCGCCTGTTTTAAAATATCATCACAAACCTCAAAAGCATTGGAAACAGTAGTTTTTTCATCAATTATTTTTAAAAGTTTATCGTTTTGGACAACTAGAAGAGAATCTACCTTACCCCTCAGGCTTTCCATTGCTTTCTTGGCAATTTGCCTTCTTTGCTCACCCTCAAAAGAAAATGGTGTTGTCACAATAGCTACGGTTAAAATTCCCATACTTTTTGCCAGCTCGCATATTATAGGCGAAGCCCCACTTCCTGTCCCCCCTCCCAATCCACAGGTAACAAAAACCATATCTGTTTTTTTAAGGGCTTGAATAATCTCTTCTTTATTTTCTAGTGCAGCTGCCTTTCCCAGGCCCTCATCCATACCTGCCCCCAAACCCTTTGTGATATTTTTTCCGATTAAAATCTTTTTTTGAGCCTTGCAAAAATGAAGCGCTTGAACATCTGTATTTAAAGCAACCAGTTCAACCCCCAAAACACCTGCGTTATTTATTCTTGAAACTGTATTGGAGCCTGACCCTCCAACTCCAAAAACTTTAATCTGGGGCATGCCTTTTGTTTGTAATTTAAAATCAGGTATTGAAAAGTTGTTTTCAAATTGTTTAACTACGTTTTTCATTTTATTAATTACGGTATAAAAACCCTAAACATTCTTCTGAATTTTGAAGACCATCTCTTCATAAATTCAAAAGACATTGAGTTTGAGCCCTCTTCGTAAAAATCAGGACTACTCATTACAAGGCCGGCAACAGTAGCCAGAGAAGGATCCTCTTGAAGCCCAATAATGTCTTTTGGATAACCAATCCTGCATGGAAGTTTTAATCTTTCTTTTGCTAAATCTTTAATGCGAGAAAGTTTTGCTCCTCCGCCCGTTAAAACAACTCCAGCGGGAAGCAATTCTTGGCGTCCAATTTTCTTTAGCTCTTTTTGCATTAAATCAAATATTTCAGAAACTCTTGGCTCAATAATATCAACCAGATTCTTTTTAGTAAATGAAACTGGCAGAGATGTAATAGGATCTGGTTTTTGGTTTTGAGCCAATTTACCTTTCAAAGATGATCCCTTCTTTTCTTTTTCTCCTTTTTCTGACAATATGCAACTTCCATATTGTTTTTTAATATCTTCAGCGGTTGCGATCTCTGTTTTTAAACCAATTGCTAAATCATGAGTCACATTTCCTGAACCCAATGGAAAAACGGCCAAATGAACTAAATCTCCCTCCTCAAAAACAGCTAGACTAGTTGTTGAAGCACCAATATCAATCAGAGCAACTCCGGCTTCTTTTTGTTCTCTTGTTAAAACAGACTCTGCTGCAGCCAACGGAGATGGAATAATATCATCAATTTGAAGTTTGGCAGAAAGAACGGCTTGGGTAAGATTTACAAAGTTTTGTTGAAAGTAGCAAAGCAAAAGGACTTTTGCTTGAAGCCTTACTCCACTTAAACCCAAGGGATGTTTTACACCTTTTTGATCATCAATAATAAACTCTTTTGGAAAAACATCTAATATTTCCTCATTTCTGGAAATATTAATTGCCCTTGTTGCTTGTAAAACCCTATCAATATCCTCTTGAGAAATTATATGATCTGCTCTTGAAACAGAAATCAAGCCGTCTGAAGGAGTCACATAAAGGTGACTACCGCCCATATTAACATAGACAGAATTTATTCTTCTTCCTATATCCCTTTCAGCTCCAGCTATTAAAGTTTGTATATTTCTTGAAGTCTCTTCTAAATTGGTGACCGAACCCTTTCTTAAACCAAAAGAAGGTATTGAGGAGTAAGACAAAACATTCCATTCGTTTCCTCTTTTTTCAGCAACCAAAACTTTAATAGAATTAGTCCCAATATCTAAACCCGTAATTATTTTTGCTCTTGCCATTAATTATATAACCTAGAATCTATAAACTAGAATCTAGAATAAAAACTTAAATTTTTAATAAATATTGATTCTGTTTTTGCTCCATAACTTCCTCGTCTTTTTCTGATCTCTCGTGGTCGTATCCTAAATTATGAAGAATGCCGTGGATTAACGATTTTGCTAACTCCCTTTTTAATTCATCTCCAGACGAGTTAGTTTTTTTAGCCACAACTTCAGGACAAATTACAACTTCCATAAAATCTTTCTCAAAACCCATTTTTGACCCAAAACTCAAAACATCTGTTGGCTTATCTTTGCCTCTATACTCTTTGTTTGATTTTTTAATTTCTTCAGGACCCACAAAAGCAATAGATAAATCCTCCAATTCTCTATTTTCGCCTTTTAAAACTAATTTTGCAACACCCAAAAAAAACCGTTTATCCACAGCAAATTTTGTTAAATTATTTATTTCAATCATTGTGCTATTATACAATAATTTAACCATAAAAAAAGCAGGGCGCACACCTTGCTATACACAACTAATCTCATACACTCTGCGGTTGGCTTTGAAAGGCAGATTAGGCACTTTTCTACATTGCCAAATAGTGAGTCGCACCTATCTCCGCAGAAACATTTTTTAGCATTTTCCCAATCCCGCATCCATTCTTTAATAAAATGTTCAACAAACTTGGGATCCTCAATTAATAAACGAATTTCTTCATCGTTTATAATAACAACCTCCAAAAGAGTTTAGTTTTATTCTACAATATTATCGGTAAATCAAAAACCGCCAGAAGGCGGTTTTTTTATTTTACTAAAAATTCTTTTACAATTTTTGAGACCTCTCCTCCATCTGCCTTGCCCTTTATCTTTGGATTTAAATCCGCCATCACTTTTCCCATATCCTTTATTTCTTTTGCTCCCACATTAGCCACTGACTCTTCAACTAATTTTATTAAGTCATCTCCAGATAATTGTTCTGGCAGATATTTTTGTATAATTTCAATTTCCTTTTTTTCTTTTTCTGCCAATTCAGGCCTCTCTCCTTTTTCATACAAAACAATTGCATCCTTTCTCTTTTTTATTTCAGAGGATACAGCAGAAATTAATTCATCTTCTGATAATTCTGATTTCTTACTTAAATCTTCTTCTAATAAGCTTGGCTCTCCTGCATGTGCAGGCAGGTCTTTTGATATTTTGTATCTCTTTTCTTTTTCTTTTGCATTTATATTAGACAAAACCATGCGCAGAATTTCAGAAACATCTTTCTTGCCTTCCTTCATAGCACTGATGGCATCTGATTGAATTTGTTGCTTTAACATAAATAATACGAATTCCACGAATACTAATTTGTAGTATTCGTATAAATTAGTAGATTAGGATTATATTATTTTGGTTTGCTTAACTTTTCTTGCTTTCTCTTTTCTTTTATAAGCTCAACTCTTCTTAGAGCAGATCTCTTTTTTGCCAAAGTTGATTTTGCTCTTTTTTTGAATTGTTTTGATCTTAATTCAAGCAAAATACCAGATTGCCTTACAACCTTTGTAAATCTGTGAACTAGGTTTTGTGAGCTTTCTTTTTCTTTTTTTCTTACTTCTACAGGCATATTATTTTATTAATACTACTTTTTAATTTTACTCTTCATTTCTGAAACGACCTTGTCTAATTTTATTTCTTTTTGAACTCCTGACTTCATATCTCTTAGAGTAATAAATTCCTCTAATGCTTCTTTTTGTCCAAAAATCAAAACCCATCTTATTTCCATTTTATCAGCCATTTTCAATTGTGACCTTAAAGAATCTTTTGAAAATGATTCTGCCACCGGAATTTTAGCCTCTCTAAACTCTTCAAACAATTTCAAGCTTTTCCTTTTTGCCAATTGACCTAATTGAGCTAAAAATATTTCGGGTTCCTCCTGCTTTGTTTTTGGCTTAAGTTCTTTCTCCATCATTAATTCCATAATTCTTGAAATGCCAATTCCAACTCCACAACTTGGGGTATCTCTTCCCCCTAAAAGCTTTACTAGTCCATCATACCTTCCGCCAGACGCCAATGCCCCATAAGCTGTCCCAGACTCACTCTTTTCATATATTTCAAAAACAGTCTTTGTATAATAATCCAACCCCCTTACCAAATAAGGGTTTAAACTATAAGGCAATTCCAACTCATCTAAAAATTCCAAAACTTCTTTAAAGTGCTTGTGACAGTTCTCGCAAAGGTGATCAATAATCTGCGGAGCTCCTGCTTTCACTCTTTGACATTTTTCTTCTTTACAGTCTAAGATTCTTAAAGGATTTTCCTTTAACCTTCTCTGACAGTCAGAACACAAAGAAGATTTTCTTGATTTAAAATATCCAGTAATTACTTTTTTAAAGTATGGTCTGCATTCTGAATCCCCAATAGAATTTATTTGAATAGAAAGATTTTTAAATCCCAAGTCCTTTAATATGTCATAGCTTACCTGAATAATCTGTCCGTCAATTGATGCAGATTTATCCCCCAAAACCTCTAGGCTTGCCTGAAGAAATTGTCTATACCTGCCTTTTTGCGGTCTGTCGTGCCTAAAACATGGACCCATGGTCCATAATTTTACAGGTTGAGGCAAATTATACATTCCATGCTCAATGTAGCTCCTAACAATTCCAGGTGTAAATTCAGGACGCAAAGCAATTAAATCGCCACCCTTTGTTTTAAAAGAGTACATTTCCTTCTCAACAATATCTGAAGAAAGACCAGCGCCTTTTGAAAAAACATCCATGTATTCAATAACTGGCACATCTATTCTTTGAAAACTATAATAGTTAGTTGTGCTTTCAACTGACTTTTTAATTTTCTTTAGGTAGACCTGGTCTTCTGGCAAAATGTCGTGCATCCCAGAAAGAGTTTGATATTTTAGCTTTGAAGTCATTTATAATTATTTAATATTTTTTACCTGAAATTATTGTCATTGTAGAAATAGGAAAAACTCTAACAAGAGCCCGTCCTATAATATCTTCTCTTGGTAAAGACCCCCATCTTCTTGAATCATAAGAAAATTCCCTATTATCACCCATAACAAAATATTCTCCCTCTTTTAATGTTGTTTTTAAATTGCCATCTGTCTTTAAGTTATCAGGCAAATAGTCCTCTTCTAAAACCATTGACGAATCTCCGTTTATAATAATTACTTTGCCATCTTTAACTTCAATAGTCTCCCCCGGCAAACCAACCACCCTCTTTATAAACCTTTGAGAAAGGTCTAGCGGATAATCTAAGACAACTATATCTCCTCTTTTAGGATCTGAAAATCTATAAGAAATTTCATCAACTATAAGGTAATCTCCTGACCTTAAATAAGGAAACATTGATTCTCCTTTAACAATAAACGGCTGAAAAAGGAAATACCTTATAGGCAATACTATAATAGCCGCCACAACTATAATTTTAAAAAATTCCCAACCTAAAGAAAGGTATTTTTTAATGTTGCTATTTCTTTCTGACCCAGAAGATAAATTATTATCAGATTTAGAACTAACCGGCACACTAGGTTTTACATCTTGATTATCAAACATTTTTATACTTTTAATATAGAAAATATATCACATTTTTTAATATATTGCAAATACTCTACCTATATGAATAAAGCCATGGCAGTTGTGCCTGCCATGGCTTTGAGATGTGAAAGAAGGCGGGATAGAATTAGGCGAATGGCCTGAGGTATGGTCGCAAGTTGAAGAACGCAACCACAATCCTCACTCCATTGCTCCGAGTCCGGCGATTCCTCTGGCGCACCAAGCGCGAGAGGAGGTCATGAGCTAATGCTCGAGGAATCCACCTCTCGCATTCCTCTTGGAAAGCCACCCTATGGCTTTCCAGCGACCCTCTCTTCAGGTATTCGATGCCCTTGTGGTTCATCCAAACCCTGAAGAGACTTGCCGTGCTCTCCCTCTGAAGGGACTCACTCTGACCCATGCGAACTCCTCCTCTTGGGAATTGATCAGACAACACAGCCTCTTCTCTGTTCTGAAGACTACCGGAACGATTCGTGATAGACCCTCATCACGATCTGCTGGCGCTCCTCAGACCGCGGAACACCAGAAAGGATCTTCTTGCACACCGGCGAATTGCCAGCTTGCTGAATATCCCATCCGGACTGTTCTAGGACGACGAGAACAGCTTTTCGCTGTTCCTTCGTCAGAACAACAGACGGGCGAACGCCATTCGACGCAGACATGGTTCTCATCCAACTGTCCTTTCAAGTTTTGAGAACTGAGGAACGAAACGAAGTGCCCCTCCAATCCGACCTCTTCTCTGACTTGGCCCCGCAATATAAACCCTCTCCTTTCTTTATTTATTATAGAAATATTACAATGAGCGAACTTTCTGTCAATTCTACTACTATAAAATAATGTGTCAATAGCTATTGAAAAATTATCTGAAATGATACAATATTTAACATATGACAATCATCATAGGATTGGGAAACCCCGGAGAAGAATTTAATAAAACAAGACATAATATAGGATTTGAAGCCGTTGATTTTTTTACTAAAAAAAATGATCTTCCCGATTTTGAATTATCAAAAAAACATGATTCTTTGGTTTGCCAAAGTAAAAAAGTTATTTTAGTAAAACCGCAAACTTTTATGAACAAATCCGGTTTAGCCGTAAAAAAAATAACAGCACAAAATAAAAAGGCAGATTTATTAGTTATTCACGATGACATTGATTTGCCTCTAGGAAAAATTAAAGTTGTAAAAAACAGAGGTTCAGCTGGCCACAAAGGCGTAGAATCAATTATTAAGGCTGTGGGAAATAAAAATTTGGCAAGAATAAGAGTTGGTATTGCTCCCTTAAAAGGAAAAGCAAAAGCTCCTGAAAATTTTGTTATTAAAAAATTTTCAGAAGAAGAACAAAAAATAATTAACAAAACGGTTAAAAAAATATCGGATGCCCTTGAATTATATATGGAAGAAGGCTTGGAAAAAGTTATGAATGAATACAATAAATAAGATAAATCAGTTATTAGTAGTTTCAATCACCCCCTATTTTTTAGAAAAGGAGGTTTTTTGGTTTCAGGCAAATTTAGAAGAAATTTTAAAGTCAGCTAAAACACAACAATTTTTCCAAGACAATACGGTTTTTTTAAAAACTGGTTTAACTTATAATATTTCTGAATTACTAAGAAAGTTTGATGAGCTAGGATACGAAAGAGTGTTTTCTGTGCAAGACCCCGGAGAATTTTCTCAAAGAGGAGGTGTAATTGATATATTCCCAATAAATATGTTGCAAGCCGTGCAATTGGATTTTTTGGGAAATAAAGTTGAGAATATTTCTCTTCTTAATATAAAAATTAATAACGAAAAAAAGTCAAAAGATGTTTTACTTAAAAGGTTAAAATCTCAAGAACTATTTTCTGATTTAAAAAATATTGAAGTCGGGAACTATTTAGTGCACTTGGATCATGGAGTCGGAAAGTTTACTGGAAAAGAAGAGTTAAATAACCAAGATTACTATGTCTTAGAATATGCAAAGGGAGACAAATTATTTGTGCCCGTTGGCTTAGAAAGAAAACTCTCAAATTATGTTGGCTTTTCTGACCCAATTGTTTCAAGGCTAGGATCTGAATTATGGCAAAAAACAAAAAGAAAAGTGAAAGAAGATGTTGAAAAATTAGCCAAAGATCTTTTAGATCTTTACTCAAAGAAAGAAATCACCATAAAAAAACCTTACGAAACTGATTTGAGCATGCAAAAGGATCTTGAACAAAGCTTTCCTTTCCAAGAGACTCCCGACCAACTACAAGCCATTGAAGATATAAAAAAAGATCTTCAGCAAGAAAAACCAATGGACAGGATTGTTTGCGGAGACGTAGGATTTGGTAAAACAGAAATTGCAATTAGAGCCTCTTTTTTGGCTTCATTAAACGGCTATCAAACTGCCATAATATGCCCTACGACAATTCTAGCTAACCAACATTACAATAACTTTAAAAAGCGTCTTGAAAATTTTCCCGTAAAAGTGGCTATTATTTCAAGACTGAGCACTAAAAAAGAACAGCGCGAAATTTTAAGACAAATTTCAGAAGGAAAAATTGATATTTTAATTGGGACTCATAGAATCTTATCTTCTGATGTTGAATTTAAAAAATTACAGCTTTTGGTTATTGATGATGAACAAAGGTTTGGTGTAAAACAAAAAGAAAAGCTAAGACAAAAAAATCCGGCTTTAGATATTTTGAGTTTATCGGCCACTCCAATTCCAAGAACAATTTATTTAGCTCTCTCTTCTTTTAAAAATATTAGTTTAATGCAAACTCCCCCGCAAGGCAGAAGCGCCATTGAAACTCATATTCTGCCATACAATGAAAATAAAATTAAAGAAGCTATTGAATCTGAATTAAAACGAGAAGGGCAAGTTTACTTTTTGCACAACAGAGTACAAACAATTGAAACAACAAAAAAAGATTTGCAAAAACTTTTACCCGAGTCCAAAATTGCTACAATTCACGGAAGAATGAATGAAAAACAAATAGTAAGCATAATGAAGGACTTTGCAGAAAAGAAAAATAATATTTTAGTAGCTACTACTATTATTGAAAGTGGAATTGATTTAGCAAATGTAAATACCATTATAGTAGAAGATGCCTCTAGACTAGGTCTTTCTCAGGCTTATCAAATACGTGGGCGTGTAGGCAGGTCTCATATTAAAAGTTTTGCTTATTTGTTTTACCCAAAGAAAATACCTCCTTTGGCTAAAGAAAGATTAAAAGCACTAGAGCAAGCAAAAGAACTGGGTGCAGGATATCAAATTGCTCTGCGCGACATGGAAATAAGAGGAGCTGGAAACATTTTAGGTAAAGAACAATCTGGCTCAATTAATAAAATAGGATTAAATCTCTATTGCCAAATGCTAGCTGATGCAGTTGAGAAAATGCGATCATAATAAATATGGTATAGTTTACAAATGAAAGATATTAAAATTGTAAAAATTGAGAGTGAAAGTTATCCAGAATCTCTGAAAAAAATATCTGATGCGCCAAAAGTTTTATATTATAAGGGAATCCTGCCAAGTAAAGATGAAAAAATAATAGCAGTTGTTGGCACAAGACGACCCTCGCCCTACGGACAACAGGCAACTATTCAAATTGCAGGAGAATTGACTAATGAAAATATTACCATTATTTCTGGTATGGCACCCGGTATTGATACATTTGCCCACAAAATTTGCGTTGAGAAACAAAAAAGAACAATTGCTGTACTAGGCACAGGACTAGATGAAAAAAGTATTTACCCACAACAAAATTTAGAATTATCAAGAAAAATTATTGAAACTGGTGGATGCTTAATTTCAGAACTCAAAGAAGGTACACATGGCTCAAAATTTACTTTCCCTAGAAGGAATCGTATAGTTTCTGCTTTGTCAGCGGGAGTATTGGTGGTTGAGGCAAAAGAAAAGTCTGGGTCATTAATTACTGCTAACTATGCAAAAAAACAGAATAAAAAATTGTTTGCGATTCCAGGTCCAATATTTTCTTTAAATTCAGCAGGACCAAACAGACTTATTAAAGAAGGTGCAAAAATAGTACAAGGCCCAAAAGATATATTAAATGAGTTAAATCTGGTACAATCAAAAAAACAAAAAGAAATATTTGGAGAAACTAGTGAGGAAAATTTAATTTTGAAAGCATTGAAAGAAGAGGCATTGTATATTGATAAGATAATAGAGAAAACAAACTTGGGGGCTTCGACCGTCGCCACCTCGCTTGCCTTATTGGAGATATCAGGTAAGATACGGCACTTAGGAGGCAACACATATTCATTAAATTAAAAAATAAATGGAATTAGTAATAGTTGAGTCGCCAACAAAGGCAAAAACAATTCAAAAGTTTTTAGGCAAAAAGTATAAAATTTTGTCGTCTTTTGGACACGTTCGAGATTTGCCAAAGTCAGAGCTTGGTGTTGATGTTGAAAAAGATTTTGAGCCAAAGTATATAATTCCAACAAAGGCTAGAAAAAATGTGACATTACTAAAAAAGGAAGCTGCAAAAGCAGATGAAGTCATATTGGCTACCGACGAAGACCGTGAAGGAGAAGCAATTTCGTGGCATTTGGAAGAGGCTTTAAAGCTAAAAAATCCAAAAAGAATTGTTTTTCACGAAATTACAGAAGATGCTATTAAAGAGGCTTTAGAAAACCCAAGAAAAATTGATAAAAGATTGGTTGATGCCCAACAAGCAAGAAGAATTTTAGACAGAATTGTCGGATACAAGTTATCTCCTTTTTTGTGGAAAAAAATATCTAGAGGACTTTCTGCTGGAAGAGTTCAATCAATTGCGGTACGACTTGTGGTTGAAAAAGAAAGGGAAATTGAAAAATTCAAACCAGTTGAGTACTGGAGCGTTGAAGCTATATTAAATAAGTCTGGAATTGATTTTTCTGCATTTCTTTCAAAGGTTAACGGAAAATCAATTGATAAATTAGAAATAAAAAATAAAGAAGAG
>Ga0194131_10008806_pt1 | contig 12986 bp, 12 predicted proteins | sample TA2KigO120mmetaG_FD_148631 | JGI IMG/M metagenome (GOLD analysis project Ga0194131, IMG submission 148631) | Freshwater microbial communities from Lake Tanganyika, Tanzania - TA2015053 Kigoma Offshore 120m | ecosystem: Environmental > Aquatic > Freshwater > Lake | place: Tanzania: Lake... | reverse complement strand
ACTTGCTCTGGCAATGGCAATCCGCCTTCGATTTATCCGGATGACAACGCGCCCGAAGAGCGCCGGCGGACCCGGACAGCAGGTGATACTCCGCTTCACCCATCAAGCGGGCCCTCATTTCCGCCAGAACAGCCCTGTCACCTGTCAAGAACTTCGACATGGCCTTCTCCTATGTTGGAGCGGCAGCATCAACCCTGCCATCATGGGAAACCCCATCCCTCTTCCCATGTTCGGAGCAAAGAGGAGCGAAAACGATGTTCAAAGTGACTGGGATGACATGCGGCCACTGCGCCGGAACCGTAACCAGGGCCGTTCAGCAGTCAGCACCCGCCGCGCCGGTCAAGGTCGATCTCAAGAGCGGGACTGTGGACGTGCGCGGCCCGCACGATGCAGGCCGGGTCATCGCCGCCATCCAGGGGGTGGGATACGCGGCCGATCAGCCCGGCCGTTAGGAGCGCTATCATGGACATCTCCCAGAGCAACCATCGTCACGGGCATGCGCATGGCCACGACCATAACCATGGTCATGGCGCCGGCAATGCGCCTTCTCTCAACCGCACAGCGTGGCAGGCGACGCTACACTGTCTGACCGGCTGCGCCATCGGCGAGGTGCTGGGCATGGTGATCGGTACCGCCCTCGGCTGGGGCAACTGGGAAACCGTGGCCCTGGCGGTGGTACTCGCGTTCCTTTTCGGCTACGCCCTCACCATGCAACCGCTGCTCCGCGCCGGTCTGCCGCTCAGCCAGGTGCTCAGCCTTGCGTTCGCCGCAGACACCGCCTCAATCACCATTATGGAGCTCGTCGACAACGCGGTGATGCTAGGCATCCCCGGCGCCATGGACGCCGGCCTGGCCAGCCCGCTGTTCTGGGGCAGCCTGACTCTGGCTCTTGCCATTGCCGCGGTTGCGGCGTTTCCAGTCAACCGGTACCTGATTGCCCGCAACATGGGGCATGCCGTGGTGCACGCACATCACCGACATTGAACCGGCCCGGCCCGTTCCAACGGGTACTTGGTTAACGTGCCGTCGCGTTGACTCGGGGGCCGGCCGGGCCCTATGTTGCACTGCGAAAACGCCTAAAAACGCGGCATCCGACGCCTGTTCGAGCGGCAAGCGACGCAGCGTTAGCAATGTTGATAGAGGGTTGGATGAAGATCCTGGTCGCGGTCAAGCGCGTCGTCGATTATAACGTCAAGGTCAGGGTCAAGGCGGACGGCAGCGGCATCGAGACGGCCAACGTCAAGATGTCGATGAACCCGTTCGACGAGATCGCCGTCGAGGAGGCGATTCGCCTCAAGGAGAAGGGCGCGGCTACGGAGATCGTCGCCGTGTCGATCGGCCCGCAGCAATGCCAGGAGACGATCCGCACCGCCCTTGCCATGGGTGCCGACCGCGGCATCCTGGTGCTGACCGACGCCGAGCTGCAGCCGCTGGCCGTCGCCAAGCTGCTCAAGGCGATCGTCGACAAGGAGCAGCCGAAGCTGGTCATCCTCGGCAAGCAGGCAATCGACGATGACTGCAACCAGACTGGCCAGATGCTCGCAGCGTTGCTCGGCTGGTCGCAGGGCACCTTCGCCTCCAAGCTCGCACCTTCGGGCGAGAACGCGGAAGTGACGCGCGAGGTCGACGGCGGGCTGGAGACGATCCAGCTCACCCTGCCGGCGATCATCACCACCGATCTGCGGCTCAACGAGCCGCGCTATGCCAGCCTGCCCAACATCATGAAGGCCAAGAAGAAGCCGATCGAGACACTGACCCCCGAGGCGCTTGGCGTTGACCCGGCGCCGCGGCTCAAGACGCTCAAGGTCGTGGAGCCGAGCAGGCGGTCGGGCGGCGCCAAGCTGCCGGATGTCGCCACCCTGGTCGACAAACTCAAGAACGAAGCCAAGGTGATCTGAGATGGCCATCCTCGTCGTCGCCGATCACGACAACCAGTCGATCAAGCCGGCCACACTGCCGGTCGTCACGGCCGCGCAGAAAGCCGGCGGCGGCATCGCCGTGCTGGTCGCCGGCAAGGATTGCAAGGCGGCGGCCGTGGCGGCGGCGAAGATCGCCGGCGTCTCGAAGGTGCTGCTCGCCGACAGCCCGGCCAACGAGCATGGACTTGCCGAGAATCTTGCACCCCTGGTGGCGAAGCTGGCGAGCGGCTACAGCCATGTCTTGGGCTCGACCACCAGCTTCGCCAAGAACCTGATGCCGCGCGTGGCCGCCCTGCTCGACGTGGCTCAGATCTCCGACATCGTCGCGGTGGAATCGCCCGACACCTTCGTGCGGCCAATCTACGCCGGCAACGCGCTGGCCACCGTGCAGTCGGCGGACAGGATCAAGGTGATCACGGTGCGCGGCACGGCGTTTCCGGCGGCGGCCAAGAGCGGCGGCAATGCTGCGGTCGAGAGCGCAGCCGAGAGCGGCAGCGATGCCGGCAGGTCGAAATTCCTGCGCCAGGAGCTGTCGAAGTCGGAGCGGCCGGAGCTGACCAGCGCCAAGATCATCGTCTCGGGCGGCCGGGGCATGGGCTCGGGCGAGAATTTCAAGCTGCTCGAGGCGCTGGCCGACAAGCTGGGGGCTGCGGTGGGCGCCTCGCGGGCTGCCGTCGATGCCGGCTTCGTGCCTAACGACTACCAGGTCGGCCAGACAGGCAAGATCGTGGCGCCGCAGCTCTACGTCGCGGTGGGCATCTCTGGGGCGATTCAGCACCTCGCCGGCATGAAGGATTCGAAAGTGATCGTCGCGATCAACAAGGACGAGGAGGCGCCGATCTTCCAGGTTGCCGACTACGGCCTCGTCGGCGACCTGTTCAAGCTCGTTCCCGAACTGACGGAGGCCCTGAAGAAGGGCTGAGGAGAAACGCTGTATGAAAACCATCGGCATTATCGGTGCGGGGCAGATGGGCAGCGGTATTGCCCATGTCTGCGCGCTGGCCGGCCTCGACGTTCGCCTACTCGACGCCAACGCCGAGGCGCTGCCCAAGGCCGTCGCCGGCATCGACAAGAATATCGAGCGTCAGGTACAGCGCGGCAAGGTCAAGGCCGAGGACAAGGCGGCAGCGCTCAAGCGCATCTCGACCAGCGCCGACTACGCTAGTTTCGGGGATTGCGACCTAGTGATCGAAGCGGCGACCGAGAACGAGGCGGTGAAGCGCGAGGTCTTCAAGAAGCTCTGCCCTGTGCTCAAGCCCGAGGCGCTGATCGCCTCCAACACCTCCTCGATCTCCATCACCCGCCTCGCTGCCACCACCGACCGGCCGGCGAAATTCATCGGCATGCACTTTATGAACCCCGTGCCCTTGATGCAGTTGGTTGAAATCATTCGGGGAATAGTCACAGACGACAAAACATTCGAAATCATCAAGGCGCTGACGGCGAAGCTGGGAAAAACGGCGGCCGTGGCCGAGGATTTCCCGGCCTTCATCGTCAACCGCATCCTGCTGCCGATGATCAACGAGTCGGTCTACACGCTCTACGAGGGTGTGGGTAACGTCGAGTCCATCGACACGGCGATGAAGCTTGGTGCCAACCACCCGATGGGTCCGCTCGAGCTCGCCGATTTCATCGGCCTCGACACCTGCCTCGCGGTCATGCACGTGCTCTACGACGGCCTCGCCGATTCCAAGTACCGGCCCTGCCCGCTGCTGGTGAAGTATGTCGAGGCCGGCTGGCTCGGCCGCAAGACCAAGCGCGGCTTCTACGACTACGCCGGCGAGAAGCCGGTTCCCACCCGCTAGTCGTCGACCACCGGCGGCGCCGAGCGCGTCCGGTTGTCGGCGTGGCGGCGCTTGGCCTCAGCCTCGATCGCCTGCACCAGCGCCGGCTGCTGGCCGGCGATCTGGTAGAACTCGGCGACGTTCAGGATCAGCAGCGTACAGGCGCTGACCGCCACGACGTCAGCTGAGCGCGGGCGGCGGTCAAGCAGCGCCATCTCGCCGAAGAAGGCGCCGTCGCGCAGATAGACCGGCTGCGCGCCGACGCGCACCTCGACCTCGCCCGAGACGATGAAGTACATGGCGTCACCTGGCGTGCCGCGGCGCAGGATCATCGCGCCGCTCGGGTAGTTGCGGGAGCGCAGCCGCCCTACGATGTCGGAGATGGCAACGGCCCCAACCTCGGCGAAGAAAGGGACGCGCGCCACCAGCTCCCAAATGCGCACGAACTCGCGCCGCTTGACCTCCTCGGCGAAGCCCGTCGCCAGGATACCGGCGAGCAAGGCCAGCACCGCGACGCCGCAGACCATGACCCCGCCCGCGACCGTGCGGCCGAACACGGTCTTGGGCACCACATCGCCGTAGCCGGTGGTGGTCAGCGTGACGATCGCCCACCACAGGGAGGCCGGAATGCTGCCGTACTCGTCGGGTTGGCCGGCTTCCTCAGCCAGATGAAGCAGCGTCGCCGCGCTGAGCAGCGCGATGATGAACAACACCAACACGGCTCCCAGGGCGCGTCGCTCGTTATAGACGACGCGTATGATCAGCTCGACTCCCGGCGCGTGAGCGGCGAGCTTGAGCACCCAGAGGAGCACGAACATCGAGGCCGAATCGGCGCCGAGCTTGGCCCCCCCCGACGCCACCGCAATGACCGGGATAACCGCAAGGAGGTCGACGATGCCCTCGCCGCTGCGGGCCCAGCGTAGACGCGCCCGCGTGTCGGAAACGTCGCTGTGATGGGGTGCCTCAGGCGCTACCCAAAGCCGGATCAAATATTCGACCAAGAAAAGCGTCGCCACGACGCCGGTGGCGCCCGCGGCCAAGGCCCGCGCGCCTGTGGCCAGGCCGTCGATCGTCCCGGCGGCGACGGATGTCAAACCTGCCAGAATCGCGATGATCTCCGCGGCTCGCAGGCGACGAGCCGCCGGGCTCAATCTCTCGCTGTCGAGAACCGCGTAGACGCGTTGGCGCAGTGTCATGCCGCTCCCCCTGCCCACGAATCTATACAAGGAGCGCCCGACCAAGGCCAGCGACACTCGGCATGCATCTCGGCCTCGTTATTTCTCCGGACTCGTGCCACTTTGGCGGCGCAGACGTTCAGCGAGAGCCAGTGGCCAAACTCCGACAGCAGATTCGCTTCTGCCAATCGTGTGACGGCTCCAGCATCGCCATGGCCACCATGGGCAGCGGGCCGCCGCTCCTGCGTGCCGCGCACTGGCTGAGCCATGTTGAGCACGACGCGCAGAGCCCGGTCTGGACCCACTGGCTGGAAGAGCTGTCACGCGCGCACACGTTGATCCGCTACGACCAGCGCGGCTGTGGCCTCTCCGACCGCTCTCTGCCCTTATTCGATATCGCCGCCTGCGTCGAGGATCTCGAGGCAGTGGTCGAGGCCACCGGCCTGAAGCGTTTCGCGCTGTTCGGCATGTCGCAAGGCGGGGCGATCGCCGTCGCCTACGCCGCCCGACACCCGGACCGGGTGTCGCACCTCATCCTGGTGGGCGCCTACGGACGGGGGGTGATGCGCCGCGCGGTCACGGCTGAGCAGCGCGACGAGGCGGAAACCCTGCTCAAGCTCATCCGCCTTGGCTGGGGCCGCGAAAACCCGGCCTTCCGCCAGGTCTTCACCTCGCAGTCCATTCCCGACGGTACCCGCGAGCAGCACCAGTGGTTCAACGACCTGGAGCGCCTCTAGGCGCCTGCCGAGAACGCGGCCAGGATCGTCGAGGCCCTCTACCAGCTCGACGTCACGCAAGAGGCGGAGCGGCTGCGCGTGCCCACGCTCATCTTCCACTCGCGCCTCGACGAGCGCGTACCCTTTGCGGAAGGACAGCGGCTGGCGACGCTCATCCGCTCCTCGCGCTTCGTGCCGCTGGAAGGCCGCAATCATGTCCTGCTGCGCCAGGAACCGGCCTGGGAACGCTTCGTCGAGGAGTTCCGCGCCTTCCTCGACACCGGCAGCGCCATAGACACGCTGGGCGAGTCGGGGCTGACCGCCAGCGAGCGCGAGGTGCTGTCGCTGCTGGCTCGCGGCCTGGACAATGCGGAGATCGCCAAGGCGCTGGCCAAGAGCGAGAAGACGGTGCGCAACCAGGTATCGAGCATCTTCGCCAAGCTCGGTGTGCACACCCGGGCGCAGGCTGTCGCCATCGCCCGGGACCGGGGCATCGGCCGCCCGGCATAGGACGGGCAGCCCACCTCCGCCGCCGATTCAGTAGCCGGCCGCGGCTGCTGCCGGCATGACGGTCTGGGCATTCACCGGTGGCGGGCATTTCCCGGCCTGCGCCTCTCCTCGCGACCTGATCGGCGCCGGCGCGGCGCGCCTCTTCGACGACATGGCGACGCTCGGGCGGTCGCTCTAGGGCTGAGACGCCTTGCCGCCGTTCGACGCCGCCACCTGGAACTTCTCGAAGCGGTCGAGCGCCTCCTCGATGCGCCGCTTGTGCGGTTGGCGCGCGCCGCGTGGTGCGATCCAAGTCCATTGCTGGACGAGCAGCTCGCGCGCCGCGCGGTTGGCCTTGAGATCGAGCACGGCGACGATGGCATCGTCGACCAGCACCGGCAGGGCAAAATAGCCGTAGACGCGCTTGGTCTTGGGCACATAGGCCTCGAAACGGTGCTCGTAGTCGAAGAAGAGTTGCAGCCGCTTGCGCTGGATGACCAGTGGATCGAAAGGCGAGAGGAGGTGCACCGTCGGCTGCCCCTCGGGCGCCGCGAGCGCTTCGGGCTCTGCCCAGTGCTCTGTCTTGCCGGCTCCCTCGACCGCGACGGGCACCAGTTCGCCGCGCCGCACGCGCCTGGCGATCAGCTCGCGCATGGCCGTCTTGCGCGGCGCGTCCATGTAGCAGATGGAATCGAGGCTCACGACCCCTTGTGCGCGCAGGCTCCGCTCGAGGAGGTATTCGCGGATCTCGCTCTCGCTGGCCGGACTGGGCGGCTTGTCCCAGCCGAAATGCCGCTCCATCAGCTCGTAGGTCTTCAGCATGCCGGCGCGCGCGCTGACCGTCAGCACGCCGGTATAGAAAGCAAGCTGCAGCGCCCGCTTCGAGGGTTTGCGGCTGGCCCATTCATGGTCTTTATCCACCAGCACATCGTCGTCGATATCGCGGATCGACAGCGGGCCGCCGTTGCGGACGCGCCACAGAACCTTGCGCAGATCCTTGTTGCTCACCGTGCCGAACCACCAGCGCGGCCTTCTGCGGTAGTCGTGCATGGCGCGCCGGTAGAAACGCAGGTCGCGGCTGGGCACGTAGGAGAGCGCGTGGGTCCAGTATTCGAACACGCTCTTGTCGACGCTCTGTGCCCTCTGGAGGTGCGCGCGCTCGTATCCGGGAATACGGGTGTAGAGGACGTGATGGTGGCAGCGCTCGATGACGTTGATCGTGTCGATCTGCACGTAGCCCAAATGCTCGATGGCCAGCCGCGTCGCCTCGGGCCCGCCGCCGAAGGGGGCGGCGGTGTCGAGGCGCTGGGCGTGGAGCCAGAGGCGCCTTGCCTCTGACTGGTTGAGCGGGTGGGGTTTCAGCGGGTCTGTCCCACCGGCACCTGCGCCAGCCGCAGAATGCGATCATCTCCCGGCTGCGGCCGGCCGCGACCGTCGCGGTTGTTGGTCAGCAAATAGAGGGCTCCGTCTGGCCCAGCCACGGCGTCGCGCAGCCGGCCGAAGACACCCTCGTTGCGGTTGCTGGCAAACCAGCGGTCGACCGCGCTGGCGCGCCAGATCGAGCCGGTCTGATCCAGGCCGATGCGGATCAGCGCCTGGCTGCGCAGCGTCGCCACAAACAGAGCGTCATTCCAGAATGCTACCCCCGAAGGCGGCGTCGAGCTGTCGCGGAAGGCGACTAGCGGGTCGACGAACTCGGCCCGACCGACCGCTCCCACGACCTTCGGCCAGCCGTAGTTACCTCCCCTGCGGATGACGTTGATCTCGTCCCAGGCGCGCAGGCCGAGCTCGCCCGAGGGCCCGTGCTCGGAAACGAACAGCGTGCCGGAAGGATGCCAGGCGAGCCCTTGGATATTGCGATGACCGAGCGAGTAGATCGGCGAACCGGGGATCGGGTTGTCCGCCGGGACGCCGCCGTCGGCGGTGAGGCGCAGCAGCTTGCCGCCGAGATCGGCCGGATCCTGGGCGCGGTCGGCTTCGAATATCTCGCCGGTGCCGACATAGAGATGTCCGTCCGGGCCAAAGGCGATGCGCCCGCCATTGTGGTTGCGGGCGCCGGGAATGCCGCTGACGATCGCCCGATCGAAACGCGCCGTGCCGCCTTCGACGATCAGCCGGATCACGCGATTGGTCGTGCGCCCAGCCTCGCGGTGGGTGTGCATCGCATAGATAAACGATTGCTGCGGAAAACGCGGATGCACGGCGAGGCCCATCAGCCCGCCCTCGCCGCCCTGCGCTGACTCCACGAATGCGAGCGGTTGCGGCCGCAGCCGCCCCTGCTCGATCATCCTGATGCGGCCGGGGCGCTCGGAGACCAGCGCGCGGCCATCGGGGAGGAAGACGAGCGACCACGGCGCCTCTAGACCTTCGACCCAGCTGGCGACGAGAATGCCCGGCGGCTCCGGCACCATGCGCTCTGCGACCCGCTGTGGCTGATCGCCGACCAGCGCCTGGGCGCAGACCGGCCCAGCCAGCGACACAGCAAGAATGAGCGCGACCGCTAAAGGCATGCGTGGCAGTGTAGCCCGCCAGATGTCCGGCTTCACCACCCGCCCTGAGATCCGCGGCACCTTCGGCGTCGTCGCCTCGACCCATTGGCTGGCCTCGCAGACCGCCATGGGCGTGCTGGAGCGCGGCGGCAACGCCTTCGACGCGGCGGCGGCCGGGGCCTTCGTGCTGCAGTTGGTCGAGCCGCATCTCAACGGTCCGGGCGGCGAGGTGCCCATCCTCTACTGGTCGCAGAAGGAGAAACGCGTGCGCGTGCTCTGCGGCCAGGGCACGGCGCCCGCCCTGGCCAGCGCCGCCGCCTTCCGCAAGATGGGTCTCGATATGGTGCCGGGCATCGGCCTGCTGCCCGCCTCCGTGCCCGGCGCTTTCGGCGCCTGGGCGACGCTCTTACGCGATCACGGAACGTGGAGCCTCGCCGACGTCCAGCGCCCCGCCATCGAGTACGCGCAGAACGGCTTCATCGTCGTGCCGCGCATCGTCGAGGCCATCGTCGCGGTACGCGAGCTGTTCGAGAAGGAGTGGACGAGCTCGCGCGACGTCTGGCTGCAAGGCGGCCGAGAGCCACGCCCGCATGAGTGCTTCGCCAACCCGGCGGTGGCCGGGCCTGGGCTGGTCATGGCCGGCACTCTAGGCATGCCACGGCGGGAGCGGAAGGTTCACCCAGCTGGCCCCCGACCGTCACAGTGCCCGGCGAGAACACAGCCGGCTGACCGGAGAGCGCCTAGTCGCGTGCCAATTCCGCCTTCTTCTGCATGGGCGCCGTACTCCCGAGATAGTGGCGGATCAGTGCTTCGGCGGCAGGCGACTGCCAGTCGGCCATGCCTTCGAGGCGGCCGACCTCGTTGCCCGCGCGGTCGATCAACATCGTCGTGGGCAGGCCGCGAACGCCAAAGGCGCGCATTGAGGCACCTGAGCGGTCGAGATAGATCGGCAGCTGCTTCAGGCCGATACGCTCGAGGAAGGGTTGCACGATCTCGAGACCCTGGCGGTCGACCGAAACCGCGACCACCGCGAAATCGGCACCGCCCAGCCGGGCGTGCAGCCGCTCGAGCGATGGCATCTCCTCGACGCAAGGGGCACACCATGTCGCCCAGTAGTTGAGCAGCACGACCTTCCCCTTGAAGGCGGCGAGGTCTAGCGGCCGGCCGGCCAGATCGGTGAGGCTGATTTCCGGCGCCGGTCTCGGCGGGCTGGCAGGCTTGAAGCTCTGCAGCGCCCCCTTGAAGGCCGGCGGCGCGCTGGGATCGCCGCCGGTGACGCCGACCACCAAGGCGACGACAACCGCCGCCGCGGCCGTGGCGCTGACCGAAACCAGCCCGTAGCGGCTGGCGAGGAAGTGGCAAAATCGCCCAAGAATCATGGCTGTATCCGGTTTCGGTCTGTCCTATAACATAGGTCCGTCGGGGGGCTCATCCAACCTCCGGCTCCGCCCGGAGAAGCCCGCCCGCCATGCCGCCCCGCCCCCGGAAAGCCAAAACCGCGAACCCGATATGGGGCGGCCGGTTTGCCGCCGGCCCGGACGCGGTGATGGAGCGCATCAATGCCTCGATCGACGTCGATCGGCGGCTCTACGCCCAGGACATCCGCGCCTCCCTTGCGCATGCCGAGATGCTGGTCAAGCGGCGCATCCTCACGCCCAGGGACGGCGCCGCCATACGGCGGGGCCTGCGCCGGGTGCTGGCCGAGATCGAGAATGGCCGGTTCCGCTTCCAGACCGCGCTCGAGGACATCCACATGAATGTCGAGGCGCGGCTCGCCGAGCTCGTCGGCCCGGCGGCGGGAAGGCTGCATACAGCGCGCTCGCGCAACGATCAGGTGGCCACCGATTTCCGCCTTTGGGTACGCGACGCGATCGACAGCCTCGACGGCCGGATGCGCGGCCTGCAACGCGCGCTCATTGACAAGGCCGAGCGCCACGCGAGCACGGTGATGCCGGGCTTCACCCATCTGCAACCTGCGCAGCCGGTGACCTTCGGCCACCACCTCCTCGCCTATGTCGAGATGATCGGCCGCGACCGCGGCCGGCTCGCCGACTGCCGGAAGCGGGTCAACGAATCATCGCTCGGCGCCGCGGCACTGGCCGGCACCTCGTTCCCCATCGACCGGACGATGACGGCGAAGGCGCTGGGTTTCGAGCGTCCGATGGCCAACTCGCTTGACGCCGTCTCGGCGCGCGACTTCGCGCTCGAGTTTCTTGCCGCCGGCGCCATCGCCAGCATCCACCTGTCGCGGCTAGCGGACGAGCTCGTGCTGTGGACCACGCCGCAATTCGGCTTCGTCCGCCTGTCCGACGCCTACTCGACCGGCAGCTCGATCATGCCGCAGAAGCGCAACCCCGATGCGGCTGAGCTGGTGCGCGCCAAATCCGGAAGGCTGATTGGCTCCCTTATCGGCCTGTCGGTGGTGATGAAGGGCCTTCCGCTCGCCTATTCGAAGGACATGCAGGAAGACAAAGAGCGCGTCTTCGCTGCCACCGACGCGCTCGACCTGTCGCTCGCAGCGCTGACCGGCATGATCAGCGATCTCACCGTCAACCCCAAGGCGATGCACGCCGCAGCCGCAGCAGGATTCTCAACCGCGACCGACCTCGCCGATTGGCTGGTGCGCACGCTGGGGTTGCCGTTCCGCGAGGCGCATCACGTCACGGGCCGCATCGTGCGAGCGGCCGAGGACAAGGGTGTCGGCCTCGAGGCCCTACCGCTCGCCGCCATGCAGGCGGTCGAGCCGCGCATCCATCGCGGCGTCTTCGCCGTGCTTGGGGTCGAGCGCTCTGTCGCCAGCCGCACCAGTCTCGGCGGCACGGCGCCGGCCAATGTCCGGCGCGCGGCGCGTGACGCCCGCCGGCGCTTCCTGCGGGCCAGAGCATGACCCCGTTATCGCTATCGCGCCGTCACCTTATGGCTCTGGGAGGCCTCGCGGCGTTGTCTCTGGCGGGCTGCGGCCGCAAGGCTGACCCCATGCCGCCGCCGGACGCGGATCCTCGATCGCCGCGTCGTTATCCGGCGCCTCAACGCACCCCGTCCGATGAGCAACCGTCAACGATCGAACGACCCCTACCTGCACCAGCCATTCCCGATCCCGTTCCACCAGAACCGATCCTGCCTCCCAGTTTTCGATGACCGACACCGCTTTTCGTTACCGCAACGGCGTGCTGCATGCCGAAGGCGTGCCGCTGAATCGCCTCGCCGAGGCGGCCGGCACTCCCTGCTGGGTCTATTCGTCCGCCGCCATCGAGGCACGCTATCGTGCTTTCAGCGCCGCGTTCGCGGGCATCAACGCGCTGGTCTGCTATTCGCTGAAGGCGAACTCCAATCAGAGTGTCATCGCCACCCTGGGCCAGCTTGGCTCCGGCGTCGACGTCGTGTCGGCCGGCGAGATGCAGCGGGCTCTGGCCGCCGGAATCCCCGCCTCGAAGATCGTCTTCGCCGGCATCGGCAAGACGGAAGACGAGATGGCCCAGGCGCTCGACGCCGGCATCCTGCAGTTCAATGTCGAGTCCGAGCCCGAGCTACGGCTGCTGTCACGGGTCGCGACGAAGCGCAGGAAGACGGCGCCGGTCAGCCTGCGGATCAATCCCGATGTCGACGCCCGCACCCACGCCAAGATCTCTACCGGCAAGAAGGAGAACAAGTTCGGCATCGACATCGCCCAGGCGCCAGCGGTGGCGCAATTGGCGAAGACGTTGCCTGGGATCGCCCTGCAGGGGCTCGCAGTCCATATCGGCTCGCAGGTGACCGATGTCGATCCCTATCGTGCGGCTTTTGCGCGGATCGGCGATCTTGCGCGCGAGCTCAACGGCCATGGGCACCGCCTCACGCGCCTCGATTTCGGCGGCGGGCTCGGCGTGGCCTACGATCCGGCCAGCAACAGCGGCGCGCCTCCGGCGCTCGACAGTTACGCCGGCGCAGTGCGCGGCGCGCTCGCCCGCCTGCCGGACGGCGGCAAGGGCACCGAGATCGTGCTCGCCCCGGGACGCTGGCTGGTGGCCGAAGCCGGCATCCTGCTCACTCGCGTCGTCTACATGAAGCGCGGTATCGCGAAACGCTTCGCCATCGTCGACGCAGCAATGAACGACCTGATCCGGCCGACTCTCTACGAGGCGTTCCACCCGATGCGGCTGGTAATCGAACCCAAGTCGCACGACACGGAGGTCGTCGACGTCGTCGGCCCGGTCTGCGAGACCGGCGATTTCCTGGCCCTTGGCCGGTCGCTGCCTCCCTTGCGCGACGGCGATCTGCTGGCTATCGAGGTCACCGGCGCTTACGGGGCGGTAATGTCCTCCACCTACAATGCGCGACCGCTAGCCGCGGAATTGCTGGTTCGAGGTGGCGACTGGGCGGTAGTCCGCCCACGCCAGACGATGGAGTCGCTGATCGGCCTCGACCGGCTGCCGCC
>Ga0194131_10008797_pt1 | contig 12993 bp, 15 predicted proteins | sample TA2KigO120mmetaG_FD_148631 | JGI IMG/M metagenome (GOLD analysis project Ga0194131, IMG submission 148631) | Freshwater microbial communities from Lake Tanganyika, Tanzania - TA2015053 Kigoma Offshore 120m | ecosystem: Environmental > Aquatic > Freshwater > Lake | place: Tanzania: Lake... | reverse complement strand
GGACGGCCGAGGCGAGCTCGTCCTCCTCCAACGCAAGCTCGATCTGGCGGGTGCCGAGGAGGGCGCGGGCGCGCACCTGCTCGACCTTGCGCAGGCTGTTCTCGGCCGACCTGACGCTGACCTCGGTGGCCGGATAGTTGGACATCACGGCGATGACCTCGTCGCGCTTGACGGCCTGGCCCTCGCGCACGCGCAGCTCGCGGATCAAGGCGCCGCCCTCCGGATCGTTGGTCACCATCACGGTGCCGGACGGCGCCTCGGTGTAGCCGCGGGCCATCAACGGGCCGGCGCTTTGCAGCGGCGCGGTCGCGACCGAGGCGGCCTGCTGGCTCTGGGCGAACCACGCCGCCGCCCCAGCGACGGCCGCCACCACCACGCCGCCCGTCGCCAACCGCCTGATCGTCGCTGCGATCGTCAAATGCCCGTCCCTCGTCGTTTTCACCGCTGGCCTAAGAAGGTTTGAGCGAAGTCGGGCCGGGATTCAATGGGCCGTGCCGCCGCATTGCCGCCACATTGGCGCGAGCGCCGTCAGATCTGGAGCAGCCAGGCCTCGACGCTGCCCTTGCCCTTGACCTCGATGGGGCCGCGCGCCTCGAAGACGAAATGGTCCCTGAGCGCCTCGTAGACCGGACGGGTGACCTGGATGGAATCGGGCACGCCGCCCGATTCCATGCGGCTGGCGAGATTCACGGTATCGCCCCACAGGTCGTAGATGTACTTGCTCTTGCCGATCACGCCCGCCACCACCGGGCCGCTGTTGACGCCGACACGCAACCTCATCGCCACCTTGTGCTCGAGGGCGTGCTCGCGCGTGATGTGGACCATGCGGATGGCCATGCGCACCATGCGCTGAGCGTGATCGGGCACCGGCTCGGGCAGGCCGCAGACCGCCATGTAGGCATCGCCGACGGTCTTGATCTTCTCGATGCCGAGCTCGCGCGCGGCCTCGTCGAAGCGGCTGAACAGGCCGTTCAGCAGGCTCACCACCTCGGCCGGCGGCATGGCCGCCGACATGGCGGTGAAGCCGACCAGGTCGGCGAAGGCCACGGTGACCTCGGCGAAGCCGTCGGCGATCGACTGCTCGCCCTCGCGCAGGCGGTTGGCGATGGGCGCCGGCAGGACGTTCAGCAGCAGCGCCTCGTTCTCGCGGTTCTTGGCCTCGATCAGCCGGTTCTGCGCGCCGATCTCGTCGACCATGCCGTTGAAGGCCAAGCACAGCTGGCCGATCTCGTCGCGGCTGCGCACCGCGACACGGGCGGCGCGATCGCCGGCGGCGAAGCGGTTGACGCCGGCGGTGAGCTCGCGCAGCGGCCCGAGCAGCGTCCGCGCCAGCCACGTGCCGGTGCCGATCACGACCAGCAGCGCGACCGCCGCGACCAGCGCAAGATCGCGGGCGAGGTGATCGACCGGGGCGAAGGCCTCGGCGACGTCGATCTCGGCGACCAGACCCCATTTGACGCCGGCGATCTTGACCGGGCCCCACGAGGCGAAGACCGGCACGCCGCGAAAGTCGATCACCCGGCCGGTGCCCTCGACGCCGCCCAAGGCGGCGCGGCTCGCGGCGGTGTCGACCTTCTGCTGCAGCACCGGCGTGCCATAGCGGCGGATGTCGTCGATCTCGTGCGGCGGCGTGCCGGCGGCGGCGATCTCGGTGAAATAGTGCGCCTTGTCCTCGTAATAGGCACGCGGGCCGGAGCGCAGCAGGAGATCGGCGCCGACCAGATAGGCCTCGCCGGTGGCGCCGAAGCCTTCCTGGCGCCAGCGCCGGCCGCCGGTCACGATGTCGTCGATCTCGTCGATGGCGAGCCGCGCCACCAACACGCCGATCACCTGGCCGCGCTCGATCACCGGCGCGGCCATGAAGGCTTCGGGCGAGCCGTCGGACGGCAGATAGTCGGCGAAATCGTCGAGGCAGGTGATCGAGGCGTCGGCCGTGGCCGAGCAGCGGGCGACGGCGGCGGCGAGATTGGAGCGGCGGTAGGGCCCGGCCTGCAACGAGGTGCCGAAGTCGGGCGCCTTGTCGACGGTGTAGAGGATACGGCCGGTGCGCGGATCGACCAGCATCAGGTCGGCGAAGGACAGCGTAGCGGCCGCGGTGCGCAGCAGCGGATGATAGACGGCGTGGGCCTGGGAGTACGCGCCGGCCCGGGCATCGGGTGCGCGCGCCTCGTCGAGCAGCTTGCGGCGGTCGGCGGGATGAGGGTTCTCGAGGATGAACCAGTCCTGCAGGAAATAGGCGGCGGCGCTGGTCGGCAGGAAGTCGACGAGCGGCGCGTCAGCTCCAAGCAGGCGGCGCACCATGGGCATGTACTGCGCCTCGTACCAGCCGACGACGCGCTCGCGCAGCGGATCGGGAAGCGGCCGCTGGTTCAGCTCGTCGACGGCGTCGCGGAAGCCGCGCATGGCGTCGACCACCATCTTGGAGGCGGCGAGCAGGCGCATCTCGGCGCGGACGCTGCGGAAATAGGTCTCGACCTGGTGCTTCTTGGTCTCGCGCGCGGCGGTGAGCTGGTTGACGACCGCCTTGTGCAACGCCTCGCGAGCCTGGATGTAGCCCATGACGCTGCTGATCAGCACGCCGGCCGCGCCCAACAGCAGCAGCACGGCGAACAGCTTGGCCGCCAACCCCAACCGGGCCGGGCGGTCGGCTGCCGCCGGACGGGCCGCCATTCGCTATCCCTTCTTGGGCGTATAGGCGCCGCCCGAGGACGCAGCGCGAACCTCGGCGGCGCTGCGCGCCTTGCGCAGCAGAACGAGACGGCGGGCCTCGTCGTCGAGCATGGCACGGGCATTCTCGACCACCCTGGGCGCATGCACGGCCGGGAACTTCACCGCGCCGTTCTCGTCCATGTGGATGAGATCGCCCGGTGCCACGTCCATGCCGCCGACCGAGACCGGCACGTTGACTGACTGCACCGCCATCTCGCCATGGCCGGCGGTGACGCCGCCGAGCAGGAGCTGGAAGCGCAGCTTGCGGATGGCATCGACGTCGCGCGACGGGCCGTTGGACAGCAATCCGACGCAGCCCACGGCCATCATCGAACTCACCATCATCTCGCCGGCAAGACCCGCCTTGGCGTGCAGCTCGGGCGGCCATTTTTGCTGGATGATCAGGATGGTCGGCTTGTTCATGGCGTCGAGGGCGTCGATCACGTCCATGAAGGAGAGGCGGCCGGAGAAATTGGGATCAGGCAGGCCGTAGACGCAGGTGACGGCGTAGCCGACGGTCGGGCCCATCTCGGGATAGACGCAGCGGATCGAGGTGTCGGTGTACCAGTTCTCGGTCCAGGGGTTGTAGAGGCCGAGGCACAGCGGATTCTTCGGATAGGTCGCCACCACGTTGGTGATGGTCGGCGTGTCGATCTTGCGCAGCTCGGCGAAGATGTCGTCGGACAATGTGACGGCTGAATCAGGCATCGGTCGTTTCCCCCTCGGTCGATCAGCGGTTGTTGCGCGAATGCCGGCAGCCGGCAAGGCCCCTACTTCCGGGCCATGGCCTCAAGGTGCGAAAATCAGAAAGACGAAGACGGCGAACAGCACGAGGTGCACGAAGCCCGGCAGGATGTTGGTGCGTCCGCCGCCGAAGGTGACCAGGCTGACGGCGAAGGTCAGCAGCAACAACACGGTGTCGCGCAGATCGACACCGAGCTCGAGCGGCAGGCCGAGCAGCAGGACCAGCAGGCTGACGGCGGGAATGGTGAGGCCGATGGTGGCAAGCGAGGAGCCCAGCGCCAGGTTGAGGCTCTTCTGCAGCTCGTTGCGCCGCGCCGCACGCAGCGCCGCGACGGTCTCGGGCAGCAGCACCAGCAACGCCACCAGGAGTCCGATCGTCTCGGACGGCGCGCCCACCCGCGCGACCGCCGTTTCGATCGAGCCCGCGATGCCCTTGGCCAGCAGCACGACAGCGGCGAGCCCGACCAGCAACAGGACGATGCTTTCCCAGAGCTGACGGGAGTCGGGCGGCTCGTGAGAGTCGTCGCCATTGCCTGAATCCGACAGAAAGTAGTCGCGATGGCGCACGGTCTGGACGTAGAGGAACACGGCGTAGAGCAGCAGAGTGACCAAGGCCACGAAGGCGAGCTGCAAGGGCGTGTAGTACGGGCCGGGCACACTGGTGGTGTAGGTCGGCAGGATCAAGGTCAGGGCGGCAAGCGGCATCAGAACGACGAGATAGGCGCCAGCGCCCTGCAGGCGGAAGCCCTGCTCGCCATAGCGCAGGCCGCCGAGCACCAGGCAGAGGCCGACCACGCCGTTGCACACCACCATGATCACCGAGAACACGGTCTCGCGGACGAGCGCCGGCTGGCTCTTGCCCGTCAGCATGATCGAGAGGATCAAGGCGAGCTCGATCACGGTGATGGCGACGGTCAAGATCAGAGTGCCATAGGGCTCGCCGGTCCGATGGGCGATCACGTCGGCATGGTGGACGCAGGCAAACACCACGCCCAGCAGGACGACGATGCCAATGACGGGCAACGCCACGGAAAGAGCGGGAGCCGCCGCGCCGGCCAGCATCGCCACGGCGAGCGCCACGACCAATCCGACAACCGGTAGTCCTCGCCACAAAAGCCGCCGCTGTCCCATGGTTACTCGCTCCACGCCATGACTTGAGGTGGAGGATATAGGCCAAGATGGGCCGACGATGCGAGGTCGCTTCTAGCCCATGGTGCAAGGCCGCGGTGGCCGGGAAACGATGCAGCTGGACCGGCCGGCACAGCCGACCGTTCAGCCTTAGACGGCCCACACCCGACAAGGCAACGGCCGATGGGGCGGGGGCGACGGCAGTCCGTACTTGAAGCCGCATTGGGCCCGGTCGGCGTTGGCGCCGCGGAAGACCTCGCGGAGCGGCGAGCGCTCGACCACCACCGTCGCGGCGCATCCGAAAGCAGCGAGCACCAAGACCGCCGTCAGCAATCCCCGCATGGTCCCTCTCCCCTCCGGCATCAGGCCAGGTCGCGGGAGAGACGAGAGGAGCTCGCTGCCCGTTACACGGGTGTGTCGGACGGGCTAGAGTGGGCCAGCCCGGACACAGGACATGTTGGCCGAGCCATCGGACGTCGAACTGGTCGACAGAGTGCTGCGCGGCACCCCCGGCGCGGTCGAGGCGTTCTACCGACGCCACAGCCGGCTGATCTACCATTGCATCCGGGCACGCGCTCAGGGCCAGGATGCCGACGACATCTTCCAGGCGTTCTTCGAACGGCTGATGAGGCAGCACTACCGCGCCCTGCAGCTCTGGCAGCGCGGCACCTCGCTGCCGGTCTACCTCGCCAAGGTCGTGCGCAACTTCGTGATCGATTTTCATCGCGGCAAGCGGGCGCGCGAAGAGGCGGTCGGCGGCTCCGCGGAACTCGAGCCGCTGTCCGGCGCTCAGGGCGAAACCGTGACGGCCGCGACACATCTCAAGGAGCTGCGCCAGATCGGCCTTCAGGCCTGGGCGGTCCTCGAAGCACGGGATCGCCGCCTGATCTGCGACCGGCTGCACCGCGACCTCGACAACGAAGCGATCGCCCAGCGCCTGGGCCTGTCGGCCGGGGCACTGCGGACGGCCATGTCACGCGCTCAATCACGCTATTTGGTCGAGGTGCGCCGCCGCGCTCCTGAATTCTTTCCCGAGGCGGCGTAACGCCATGCCGTCCCAGCGCGTCTCCCCTCCTAGTGGTAACGTCGAGCCATGAGCGCCCGCCTGCCCGAAGACGGCGACCAGCCGGAAGCCAATGATGCGGTGATGCTGGCCGTCTTGGCCAATCGCGGTCGGCATGCGGCCGCTCTGTCGGCGGACGACGAGCGGCTGTTGGACGATTGGGTAGCCGGCCGCCTTGGCCCCGATGCGACGGACCGCGCGGCCGGGCTGGTGAAACGCAACGTGCTTGCCGCCGACCACGTGCTCGAGCGGCGACTGCAGGCGGCAGCCAGCCAGGCACCCGAAGCGCCACCGGAGATCGCCGATCGCATCCTCGATTTCGGCTCATCGACCCATCGCCCGACCCGCGTCAGCGGCTGGTGGCAGGGGATTGGCCGCTGGCGTTGGCCGACCATCGTCGGGACGGCGGCGCTCGCTTCCCTCCTGCTGGTTGTCAGCGCCCCCGTCGTGCAACGAATGCTGCAGACCGACGCGCCCCTTCAGGTTGCTCTTATCACCATCGCCGATCGCGGCGCCCTGTTCGAACCGTCCGATCTGCGGATGCGAGGGACACAGTCTCCTGCCGTCGTCGATCATCGCTTTCGCGAAGCCGAGCTGACGCGAAGCTTGCTCGAACAGTTGTTGGGCACATCCGGTCAAGTCTCCCCGACCACCCGACGCGCGCTCGAGACATCGTTGCCGTTCATCGCCGGTCGGGCCGACCGCCCGGTTCACCTCGTCGTCGATGCCGCTCTCAGGGATGGGCTGACGACAAATCCGAACCGCAGTCAGTTCCCGATACGCATCTACGACCTGAGCGATCCGAGAGCAGCAGATATCCGGCGCATGATCGACCTGCCACGGCCCGCGGAGAACACCTATCTCCTGACGTCAAGACCTTGAAGCTCTGCCCAGGCCGGCCAGGCACCGTAATACCAGGCGACCTAGAGACTGACACACGCCCATTCGCGTGTTCCGATGGATCGGATGCGATCTGGATCGTCGGTGAGGAAGCGCCATGCGGCGGAGCAGGCATCGACAATATCGTCGTAAGTGTCCCAGACCCGCGAGCAGAGGATGTTTTCGCGCAAGTAGTGCCAGACATTCTCCATCGGGTTCAGTTCCGGGGAGTATGGCGGCAAGGACAGCAACGTGATGTTGTCGGGCACGCGCAATCGCCCGCCGGTCTGGTGCCAGCCCGCCCCGTCGCAAATCAGTACGGCATGGGCATGCGGTGAGACTTCGGCGCCGATCACCTTCAAATGATGGCTCATCGCCTCGGCATTGACCTCCGGCATGACGATCGCGGCGCCGACGGCGCGGTCGGGACAGATTGCGCCGAAGATGTAGGCCGAGTCGTGCCGGTTATCGCGCACCATCAGCGGCCGCGAGCCGATCGGCGCCCAGACATAAGCGTGGGTTCCCTTCTGGCCGACACGGGCCTCGTCCTGGAACCAGATCTCGAGCGGCCCGCCCTGGGCGCCGGCGGGTAAGGCGGCATTCAGCACGCTGATGAAGTTTTTTTAAAAGCCTCTTCCGCCTCGGCGATCTTCCGAGGGTGGCTCGGACGAGGTTGCAGCCGGGTCAGCCCCAGCTCATGCAGCCACCGGCCCACCGTGCCCTCATGCACTTCAACGCCAAACCGCCGAGCCACCTCGGCCTGCAAATCGATGCAGCGCCAGCGCACCACCTTGTGCTCGGACGGATCGGGGCCGGCCAGCACCACCGCCTTCAACTCCGCCATCTGGGCTTCGCTCAGGGCCGGCGCTCGGCCGGGGCTGCGGCGAGACTTCAGACCTTCGATCCCAGACGCGTTGTAACGGTGTATCCAGTCACTCAGCGTCTGCCGGTCCATCCCGCTCAGCGCCGCGGCCTCACCTCGACACCGACCTTCCAAGACCGACGCCAGCGCCAACAGCCGGCGAACCTGCGCCGCATCCGTGCTCTTGCTGGCGTGATGGCGAAGCTCCAAGGCCGTATGGTCCCAGCGCGTCACTTCAACTGCCGTTCCCATCCGATCCTCCGTGCGGCAATAGCCTCACAGCATCGAATCACAATCGCACGTCCAGAGGAATCCCTCAGAGAGTCAAACTCAAAGTAGGCTGGTATCACATCGACTTCGGCAGCAACGCCCAGGCCTATGTCGCCGCCTTCATGCGCAACATCGATTGGAGCGCAGTCCAAGGCCGCTACGAAGACGCCACCAAGGTCCCGCCACCGCGCCCGCTGGAGCAGAAGCAGTTTGCCGATGTCCCGGCGGTCAGTGTCGAGGAGGTGCAGGCGATGATCGACGCAGGCACTTCCGTTCAGATCATCGATGCACGACCGCGACACTACTCGGCGCGTGCGCACGACATCATGGACAGCGCGGTATGGCGCGACCCCGAACGGGTCGACGACTGGATCGGCGAGCTTGATCGCGGCCAGCCGGTCATCACCTATTGCGTCTACGGCTTCCATATCGGTTGCGAGACCGCCGTCACGCTGCGCAAGGCCGGTTTCGACGCGCGCTACATGGCCGGTGGCCACTACGCGTGGAAAGCGGCGGGCGGCAAGATGAGGCGCTTCGAGTAGTCGCAGAGGCGGGCCGCGATGGCCGCGACGATCCTGTTTGTGGTGGCGACCTTCGCCGCCGCCTTCGTGGCGGGCGTGGCCGGCTTCGCCTTCGGCCTGGTGGCGGCGGCGATCTGGCTGCAGGTCGTGTCGCCGCTACAGGCCGCGGTGCTGATCGTAGGCTACGGCCTGATCGTGCAGGGCTATGCCGTGTGGAAACTGCGCCGGTCGATCGACTGGCGGCGCCTCCTGCCCTTTCTGATCGGCGGCCAGCTCGGCGTGCCGCTCGGCATCGAGCTGCTGCGCCTGGTGCCGCCAGCCCCCATGCGCATGGGCATCGGAGTCTTCCTGATCGCCTTCAGCCTGCATGGTCTGCTGAAGCCCGCGCTGCGCGCGATGCCCGGCGCCCGGCCGCTCGCCGACGGCGGCATCGGCGTGGTCGGCGGCGTTGTCGGCGGCGCGACTGGCCTTGCCGGCATCGTGCCGACGATCTGGGCGACCCTGCGCGGCTGGACCAAGGACGAGCAACGCGCGGTGTTCCAGCCCGCCGCGGTGGCGATCTTCGCCGGGACGGCGCTTTGGCTCGGCGGCACCGCCAGCATCGATCGCGAGACGATCCTGCTGTTCGCCATCGGCCTGCCGGCTTTGCTGGCCGGCACGTGGGCCGGCCTGAAGGTCTACGGTCGCCTGGACGAGGCGGCGTTCCGGCGGGTCGTGCTGATCCTGTTGCTGCTGTCCGGCCTCTCTCTTCTCGTTCCCCGCTAGGTCGGGCATAAAGTTCCGGCCGCCCCAGTGGCGGCGGCACCTTAATTGCATTGCCGACGCGACAATCGAAGGATAGGTTGCCGGCAAAGGACACGCTCGGCGGGGCTGCAGATGATTTGGAGTCGTTTCTTCCTGGCAGTTCTTTGCATGGCCACGGCAGCGGCCTGCGATTGGACGACGACCATGCCCAAGAACGTGAAGTCGCAGGCGGCCTTGCAACGCGCCTATTGGGGGCTGGCGCAGGACGGGCCGACGGCCGATGTCACCAGCCTGGTAAGCTGCCCGAACGGCTTTCCCTGCGATGTCTTCGCCAATGCCGCCAACTTCAACGATGCGCGGCCCGACGCGTTCAAGCGGCTGACGCTCATCTGGACCTGCCAGCCGCAACGCTTCGTGCTGTCGGAGGTGGTGATCAGCAGCCTCAAGGCCCGCATGGACTGCATCGCCGGCCGTCAGGTCGTGCCGCGCACCATCACCATCCTGGAAGCGACTTGGGGATCGGGCAGCGCGCGCTCGACGGTCGACGTCACCCAGCAGGTCCGCGACATCTGCGGCGACAGCTCGACGCGCTGCCAGGTGCCGGCCATGACCTACATTTTCGGCATGCCCGACCGCAACCCCAAGACTCTGCGGATTCGCTTCACCTGCAACGGTCAGTCGACTCCCGGACAGCAGGCGTTGGAGAACAGCGTCGCCGACCTGCGCTGCGAGCGCGCCGCCGACTTGGGCTACGAGTTCCCGGGCTGAGCCGACCGGGCTCGGGCCAACCGAGCCGGCAGCATCTCAACGGCGCGGTGCGGTTGGCGGCGGCGCGGAGCGCCGACAGTCGCCGATGAGCATGCCGCCACCCGGCGGCGCGATGCTGAGCGCGCCGTCGTTCCTGTTGTAGGTGACGCTGAACGACGGGAAGCGGGTGCGCAGGGACTGGAAGTTGATGGTGGTATTGCTGCCCTCGACCAGACTGCCGGCATCGAGCAGGGCGGCGGTGCCGCGGATGTCGTCGAACGCCATGTGAAAATTCTGCACGGCACCGCGCGCGTCGGTGTATCTGCAGGCAAGCCATCGCTGATCGGCCAGCGCCGGCGCCAGCGGCAAGGTCAGCATCGCCGCCGTCACCAAAGCTCCGCGGCGCTTCATGGCGTCAGCGCGGCGCCATGCGGATCGCGCCGTCGAGGCGGATCGTCTCGCCATTCAGCATGCGATTCTCGACGATCTGCATGGCGAGCTGCGCGTATTCCCGGGGATCGCCCAGGCGTGGTGGGAACGGCACCTGTGCGCCCAGGCTCTTCTGCGCCTCGGCCGACAAGCCCATCATCATCGGTGTCAGAAACAAGCCGGGCGCGATGGTGCAGACGCGGATGCCCACGCCGGAGAGATCGCGCGCGATCGGCAGCGTCATGCCGACAACGCCGCCCTTGGAGGCCGAGTAGGCGGCCTGACCGATCTGGCCGTCGAACGCCGCCACGGACGCCGTGTTGACGATCACGCCGCGCTCGCCGTCGTCCATCGGCTCGGCCTGGCTCATCGCCCAGGAGGCCAAGCGAATGACATTGAACGTGCCGATCAGGTTGACCTGGATCACTTGGGCGAACATGCCGAGGTCGTGCGGGCCGGATTTGGAGATGGTGCGGGCGGCACGGCCGATGCCCGCGCAGTTCACCGCTACCCGCGGCGCGCCGAGCTTGTCGACCACCGCCTTGACCGAGGCTTCGGTGTTGGCGGCATCGGCGACGTTGGTCTTGATGTAGAGACCGCCGATCTCCTTGGCTTTCGCGCTCCCGAGCTCGTCCTGCAGGTCGAAGATCGCCACCTTGGCGCCAGCCGCCGCCAGCGCCGACGCCGTGGCGCCACCCAACCCAGAGGCGCCGCCGGTGACAATGGCGGCCTGACCCTTGACGTTCATCCAGTCCTCCCTGACTGGGCGGTCTTTTAGCAGGTCCCGACCCCTTGCCAAGCGGGCGGGCCGTGCCAACCTTTCCGGCATGACCCCGACCGATCGGCTGGCCGACGACGAGACCCGCGTTCGCCAGGGCTTCTGGCAGAAAGCACGGGCCACTCTCGGCCGGGTGCCCTTCACCGAGGAGGCGGTCGCCGCCTTCCATTGCGCCACCGACTCGGCGACACCGCTGGCGATCCGCGCCACGCTCCTGGGGGCGCTCGCCTACTTCGTCCTGCCGTTCGACGCCGTGCCCGACTTCCTGGCGGGGCTGGGCTACACCGACGATGCCGCGGTGTTGATTGCGGCTTTCACCGCCGCCAAGACCCATATCACCGAGGCCCATCGCGCGCGGGCCCGCGCCTGGCTGCTCAAGGCGGCGACGTCTCCGTCGGCTTGATCGTCGTCTGCGCGATCGCCGCCCGCTTGCGCTCGCGGGCCAACTGCGCCTCGCGGTGGGCGATGTAGAGCGCCGAGGCGATGACGATTGCCGCGCCGACATAGGTCCAGATCGACGGCATCTCGCCCCAGATCAGCCAGCCGACGAACACCGCGAACGGCAGGCGGAGGTACTCGAACGGCGCCACCGCCGACATCTCGCCGGCCTTGAAAGCCTGCACCCAGAAGTACTGACCGACCGTCGCAGTGAGCGCCACGCCGACCGCCAACGTCCAACCCCAGAGGTCGGGCCAGCGCCACACCCACAGCGCCGGCGGCAGCAGCAGCAGGGTGGAGAACAGCGCGAACTGGGTGAGGATCATCAACGGCGATTCGGAATCGGCCAACCGCTTCACCAACAGGATCGACAGCGCCACCGTGGCGGCGTTGGCCAGCGCCACCAACGCACCGGCCTGCAAGCTGCCCTCGCCCGGCTGCACCATCACCAGGACGCCGGCAAAGCCCACGATGGTCGCGCTCCAGCGCCGCCACCGGACCTTCTCGCCGGCGATCAGGGCGGCGACCACCACGGAGAACAGCGGCTGGGAGAAGGCGATCGCCGTTGCGTCGGCGAGCGGCAGCATGCTGACGGCGTAGAAGCCGAGCACCATCGAGGTGGTGCCCATGAAGGTGCGCCAGAAATGGCCGGCGATGCGCTTGGACCGCCAGGGCTTGACCCGACCGGCGGCGATCACCGGCAACAGCAGCACCACCGAGAGCGCAGCGCGAAAGAACGCGGTCTGCACGCTCTCGATCTGGTCCGACAGCAGGCGGATCATCACGCTCGTGGCGGTGAAGATGAAGCCGCCGCTCACCAGCCACAGCGCGCCCTGCACATTGGGCGGCAGGCGTCGCAGCCAATCGCGCATGCCGGCGTTGCGTCAGATCTTGCGGTCGCGGCCCACCCAGTAGGGCTCGCGCAAGGTCTTCTTCAGCACTTTGCCGACCGGGCTGCGCGGCAGGCTCGCGACGAAGTCGACCGACTTCGGCGCCTTCACGCCGCCCAGCTTGTCCTTGGCCAGACCGATCAGCTCCTCGGCGCTGGCGGCGGCGCCGGCCTTCAGCTCGATCACGGCTTTCACGGCTTCACCCCACTTGTCGTCGGGCACGCCGATCACCGCGCAGTCCTGCACCGCCGGATGGCTCCACAGGACTTGCTCGACTTCACTGGGAAAGACGTTGAAGCCGCCCGAGATGATCATGTCCTTCTTGCGATCGACGATGTAGACGAAGCCGTCCTCGTCGATGACGCCGATATCGCCGGTGTGGTGCCAGCCGAAGGCCGAGGCTTCGCGGGTCGCGGCGTCGTTGTTGTAGTAGCCGGCCATGACCAGCCCGCCGCGCACGACGATCTCGCCACGCTCGCCGCGCGGCAGGATGCGGCCCTGCTCGTCCATGACCTCGAGGCGCATCAGCGGCGAGGCCCGCCCGCAGCTCGCCAGACGATGGCGCTTGTTGCTCTGCAGCGCTGCCAGGTGTTCCTCGGGGGAGAAGAAGGTGCAGATCATGCAGGCTTCGGCCTGGCCGTAGGTCTGGGTCAGCACCGGGCCGAACACCTCGATCGCCTCCACGAGCTTGTCGACCGACATCGGCGCCGACGCATAGACCAGGTGTTGCAGCGAGCCGTAATCGTATCTGCCGACGTCGGGATGGGCGAGCAGCATGTAGATCAAGGTCG
>Ga0194131_10008796_pt1 | contig 12993 bp, 10 predicted proteins | sample TA2KigO120mmetaG_FD_148631 | JGI IMG/M metagenome (GOLD analysis project Ga0194131, IMG submission 148631) | Freshwater microbial communities from Lake Tanganyika, Tanzania - TA2015053 Kigoma Offshore 120m | ecosystem: Environmental > Aquatic > Freshwater > Lake | place: Tanzania: Lake... | reverse complement strand
TATCCTGCTCCCCTCTGAGTTGAGACCACCTTCAAGACATGGTCCAATAGCGGACCGAGGAGGTGGCCGATGGCAGACGAGTCGATTGGTGACCCCATTGAACGGTGGACCGCCAAGCGGCGGACCGCATTGGTGCTCAGCATCCTCAAAGGCGAGACCTCAGCCGCTGAAGCCGCCCGTCGGCATGGGCTGACCGTAGCAGAGGTCGAGGACTGGAAGGACCGGTTTCTGCTGGCCGGGGAGAACGGGCTCCGGGCTCGCCCCAAGGATGAGGAGGCTCTCAAAGACGAGCAGATCAAGAAGCTCAAGCAGAAGATCGGCGAACTGGTGCTCGATAATGACCTGTTGAAGGAGGCCTTGAAACCGTACCCTTTAGCCCGAGGGACATCCGACGAGTAAGGGCGGCGGTGCCGGATGTCTCGGAACGGCGGAGTTGCCGGGTCTTGGGCGTGAGCCGAGCGGGACTGCATCGCTCGAGGGGGACACCACGACGCCCAGCGAGAGGGGACCCGTCCTGGATCGAGCCGCTCCGTCGATTGATTCAGCAGCATCCGACCTTCGGGTATCGGCAGCTCTGGGCGCTGCTGCGTGGCCAGACCGCGCGCATCGTGAACAAGAAGGCGGTGTATCGAGTGCTCAAACAGAACCGGTGGTTGGTCCATCAGCGAGCCGGCACGCCACGCCCACGAGTGCGTGGCTGGGTGAGCCAGGCCAGCCGGAGCAATGAACGGTGGGCGATGGATGTGACGCATATTCCCTGTGACCAAGATGGCTGGGCCCATCTCGCCGCGGGCATTGATTGTCACGATCGGGAGGTCATTGGCTACGAGTTCGCCCGTCGGAGTCGGGCCAAGGAAGCGGAGCGGGCTGTGGAAGCGGCGTGTCTCCAGCGCTTCGGGACCCTGCGGCCCGTGGGCGCGCCGGTGCTGCGCAGCGACAATGGGCTGATCTTCCAGAGTCGCCGGTTTCGCCAAGCTTGCTACGACTACCGCCTGCAGCAGGAGTTCATCACGCCCTACACACCGGAACAGAACGGCATGATCGAACGATTCTTTCGGAGTCTCAAAGAGGAGTGTGTCTGGCAGCATACCTTCCAGACGTTCGAGGACGCACGGCGGATCATTCGGAACTGGGTTCACTGGTACAACCATGGGCGACCCCACAGTGCCCTGGGCTATCGAAGCCCGGTCCAATACCGTGCACAACAATCACCCCAGGTGGCTTGATTCATGGGGAGCACTACACTCCTGCTGCAGCCGATAGTGTCCTGACAGGCTTGGCGGAAGCGCCAACTCTGAAATCAAGCCGTTATCACTTTTTTAGGCAGCACGGTTCTCTCATATCCTCGCTCTCGAGCATGTTTGTAATCAACGCCTTTGCGTAAGAGAATATCGAACGCGGTGCAAATATTGCGATGAAAATACATTCCCAAGGATGTGACGCGAATCTCCTCATCAGTGATCACGGCCAGTCCGTCATCAGCAACTTCTCGCATTAACCCTAAATCTTCTTTGAAGTATGCTTTAAAATTAATTCCATACCTCTGTTCAAAATCGGCAAAATCAACCCGAGAGTAGTTAACGATCTTATGCATAATTTCCCTTCGCATCATGAGATCTTTGTCTAAACGATACCCTGCCATGATAGGGAATTTTCCTTCTTTGATATGGTTGAAATATGCCTTTTCGTCATAATGATTCTGAAAATACCATTCCAGCAATCGCCCCTGACCAGAAACACCAAAAGAAATAATATCAGTAACTCTTCCAGGAGTATATCCTTGTGCATTGCGATGCAACGCCCCATTCCGCTTGGCAATAGCTAATCCATCTGTGGGTTTGGAGAAATAATCAATGCCAATGCGCTCATATCCTGCATTTAAAAGTGCCTCAATTGCATCTAAATTCATCAAGACCTTCTCATCCAGAGACGGAAGGGCCTCTTCATCCATTGCCTTTTGGTGCCTAAAAACATCGGGTCTATAACCCAAGACAGAAAACGCAATGCGATCAGGACCCAAACGAATCACTTCTTCAATCGTTTTGCGCATCGATTCTCGAGTCTGATAGGGCATTCCATAAATTAGATCAAAATTTATGCACTGAAAATACCTTCTCTTATCAGGAGTGATTAATCTTGCAACCATCTCAGGTGGATTGATGCGATTCACGCCCTTCTCAACCTTTGGATCGAAGTCTTGTATGCCAATTGAAATTCGATTGATGCCTGCTTCATGATAAACATCTAACATCTCTGGCTCAAACCACCTCGGATCAATTTCGATGGTGTATTCATCGAGTTTTCTTGTGTCAACCAAGGAGTTCAATTTCCCATTCAAAAATGCGAACTCTTCTTGATTGAGAATAGAAGGAGTTCCTCCGCCAAGATGAATTTCCATGATATTAGGGATATATCCTCGCTTTTCATAAAAATCATGAACAAGATCAATCTCCTGTCCAAGGTACTTCAGATATTCCTCCGATCGTTCTTTACTCTTACTAATAATGGTGACGCACTGGCAAAAAAGGCACTGTCTGGGGCAGTAGGGATAATGCACATACAAAGAGTGAGGATGTTTTTCAGGCATTGCCACCATTTTCTCTAAGGCCTCCTCATAATCATTTGCTTGGACGCCATTATGCCAATGACCGAGGATGGGATAATCAGTATAAAACGACCCTCTTTTACTATACTTTCTCATTAATTCTAAAAACCTTGGCACATCATCAATGCCAGCCTTTTTCGCCATATCTCTCTCCCTTATTTATGCGAAACTAAACAAGCAGCTCCAAACATAACCCCCAACTACGCGGTTCTCTAGGAGCGAGCCTTTAGATAGACCTCAGCATTTCGGGGGAGTGCTTCTGAAATACCTCGCCTGATTCGAATCCCCCCTCTTAAAGGCACGCTCTCACTTCCGTCCGCAGAAAACTCATAGCTTGTTCAGCCTGTTGCGTATTTTTAGGAAAGTGGTTCAGCACCTCTGTCAATCTAAATTGCGAGAACCTTTCTTGCCAGTAGCTATCCTCAACGTTCTCTAGAGTCCGTCGATGCTGTCGCTCTGCTTCCACGGGATCTCCATCTAGGTAATGCGCCAGCGACAGGAAAAAACTCATTTCAGGATTCGTTGGATATCGTTCCTGGATCACTTTGGTCCAGTCGATAAATTTCCTTGGCCTGCCCTGCGGGGTCAAATTCTTATTCAGGACATAGTTTCTTTCAATGTTGAAGGCAATCCAAATTTCTTTCATCTGCTCACGAGAAGGAACCGCCTCATGGGGAATTTTAAATACATCAAGCCCCCTGAGGACATTCTGGATCACCAATCGACACCCAACAACGTCTTTTGTAGGGATAAAATCTTCATAGACGTCGGCCCATTCCTTTTTCTCTTCAGAATAACTCGAATTCGGCTGATAGACGGAGAAATTTGACCAGTCGAGATTCATCTCTTCGGAGAACCTAAAACTATCCATCATCTGGCCAAAATTCTCAGCCGGGAACCATTGTCCCCTGTGACTTTTCCCAGCAGGAAATCCGATAATGTAGTTATCCCCGATAAATAGATCAGAAAATTGTTGAGCGAGCCTAGCAAATTCTCGGAACTTTTTGACATTTCCCGGCTTACCGATCCTTTTAAGCATTTCCGGATTTCCTGATTCGACCCCTATTCTGAATCCGATACATCCAGTTTCGGTAAATTTTTTCATCAGATCATAATTGACACAGCTTGCAATGATACCGTTGCTCGAAGCCCAAGTCAGATCGGTCAATCCTAGGTCCTGCAAGCCCGATAGGACGTCTAAGACCAATTCCTTATAAATGGCAAAATCATCATCCAGCCACTCGATATACCTAACCCCTCTCTGGTGGTACAAAAAGGAAATCTCGTCTAGGAGATCCGCCACCCTCCGGCTTCTCACCTTCCTCCCACTAAAATCGGTAACATCACAAAAGGTGCACCCGCCGTGGCAGCCCCTGTTTAGGATCACTGTCCCAAACGGTTTATCCTTGCCGGCCATGCGCGAAAAAGGGCTCAAGGTTCCTACTCTGCAGTAGTTCTCGATCGAGATATCCTTATACTCCTCCACTAAGTTTCCTTGCAGCGCAACAACATCACACGGGCCTTCAGCCTCCAGGATTTCCCCTCGATATTTGAAGAAGATTTGGGGTGTTGGTTGGTGAACAGGCTCCAGGCCGTAAATATGGTCAAACAGAAAGTTGATTTTATTTTCAGCCTCTCGCTGCAACGCAAAGTGACAGATATCTGCCTTGAGCAGACCCGCAGCACTGTAGGTCGCTTTCTGCCCCCCCGCAAGAACGATCTGTTTTCCCGGCCTTTTTTCCCTAAGATATTCGGCTATTTGCATGAAGCCTGGGGCATCCACATCGAAAAGATTCGAAATCCCCACAATAAACGGGTTATGCCTTTCAAAGTACTCGTCCAGAATGACCGTCCATCGCAACGGATCGAAGGAGTCATTCTCGATAGCCCTTCTAAGAAATTCGAAATTCCCATCGAGGATATCAATTTCTAGCCCCCTCCCTTTCAGCGCGGACTTCAAATACTGCATGCCGGTAGGGGGGTAGGCATAGTAGCAGAGGTTTCTCGCCACCTCCGATTCAAAGGCGTTAAGATTTACCTGTGGGCCTTTGACAAATAATACCCTGTTGTTGGGCGGTATGGCTTCTCTCAGGTCTTTGCAATATGCGGCGAGTTTTCTATTCGCCTCCGATGACGAGAACAGAACTGAACCGCCCCCGCTTGGCTTATAACTTATTGGTATCGGTGTCAGCATCTGGCTGCATCCCATAAAGCAAGTTGTGTCAACACCTTACAATACATAGGTCAAGCCTTCCCCGCCGTCAATCGGTACGCAACAACCGGTCATCATCGTTGCTTGTCGGGATGCCAAAAATAACATCATGGGAATTATTTCTTCGGCGGCCCCCAATTTTTTCCTGGGCTGCCTTTCCGCGATTATCCTTTTAAGAAGCTTCGGATCTCTCTCTTTAAAGCGTACCCAGGAGTTAGCCGGGGCCCAGAAACCTCCGGGTAGTATTCCTGTCACGATCACGCCGCTGGCAGCCAATTCTCGACCGAGACTGCGCGTATATGCCGCGAGCGCCGCTTTGATGGAGTTGTAGCCGACTGAACCCACTGCCTCACTCCCCGCGAGAGATCCTACGTGCACGATGTTTCCTGTTTTTCTTTCAATCATTCCGGGTATCATTAATCTGTTGATTTCAGCAGCAGATGCAAGGTTGGTTTTGAAAAGAGTATCAAATTCCTCCCATTTTAACAAGGGGCTTCTCAGTCCTAACCCCCCTCCCATAACGTGTAGAATGACATCAATATCTCCGAACGCTCCTACGGCTTTTACCAGTTTTTCTATTTCCTTGCGTTTGGTAAGGTCCCCTGCATATATCTTGTGCGTGTCAGGGCTTCGAAGAGATTCCCTGATTTTCTCCAACCTGTCCTGCGAGCGCCCCGCAAGTAATAGCCTTGAGCCCTCCTTTCCAAAGGCCTCGGCACATATCTGGCCTAGACCTCTGGATGCCCCTGTGATAATGACCCTTTTATCTTTTAAACAGTACGTGTCTTCCAGCGGCACTCTATTCCCTAGTCGTCTTTCTAGGACCTTTACCCCATTTTCGATCCCGCTGCACGCTTACCCGATTAGCTGCTTGATTGTCTCAGAGTCCTTGAGATCCTCAAATGAGTCAATAACCTCGTCGGCCCTTTCCAAATAGCTCCTGTCCAGTGTTGTACAAACAGCGATGCACCACGCTCCTGCATTTTTAGCCGATTCTATGCCAACGGGAGCGTTCTCGACTACGATGCAATCCTCCGGTCTCACACCCAATTCACTGGCTCCTCTGAGGTAAGGATCCGGATGCGGCTTTCCTCTCGGCGTCATGTCCCCGGTTACCACAGCAGTAAACTTTTCCAAGAAATCGCGAGCGACAGACTTCTCGAGCCGCTCGCGAAGACCAGCGGTGACGATACCCATGCAGACCTTCCCTTGGACGAGGAAATCGACGAATTCTTCCACACCCGGGTAAAACGAAAAACGGTGATGCTTGAGGTACCATTCATCTTTTAATTTCACCAACTCGGCAACATCAGGAGAAGGAAGATTGTTCGTCCTGAAAAATCTCGCCGCAATCTCCTGCAAGGGAAGCCCTTCGAAAGGGTAGTAATCCTCCGGTTTCAACTCTATGCCGTACCTTCGCGTAACCGCTCTCCATGCCTCTAGGTTGTCCTCCATGGTCCGAGCGAGCGTACCGTCAAAATCAAAGAGAATGCCCCTGAACACGCGCGGACTACCTCAGTGAGTCGACCATGCGCGGGCGATATCAGCCCAGACCCATTACCGGCGTTTCCTTACCTGCTCAAAGACTTCCTTCATCCACGGGCCAAGGTGCTTGTAATGAGGAGAGGTCACTAGACGCTCGTCGGTCACGTAGGGCGCATCCACGTATGTCGCTCCAGCGTTTTCGATATCGTCCTTGATGCTGTAATAACCAGAAACCTTTTTCCCCTTCACGAGCCTCGCGGAAATCAGCAACTGACTGCCATGACAGATCGCAGCGATTACTTTCCCCGATGCATAAAAGTCGGCAATGAATTGCAGGATTTCTTTGTCCTGCCTCATATATTCCATCGCCTTGGCCCCCCCCGGCAGAACGAGAACCTCGTAATCCTTGACATCGAGCTCGGGAATGTCTTTGGTGGGGACGATCCTTACACCGATCTGTCCTAAAACCGTTTCTTTGCCACGCACAGCCACATCTACCTCATAGCCCTCTTCCTGCAGCCGATAGTACGGATAGATGTACTCGTGATCCTGAATTAATTTCCCTGCAAGAATAAGCGCTCGTCTCGTCATTTTCTGCCCCCCCTTCACTTTTCGGCTATCATGTTTTCTTTAAGTTCTTCTCTATCCAAAAATGGAAACATGTCTTCAAACGGCGTCTGTATGCTCTTCCCATCGGGCATATACCTCGGAATAGCTCTCGGAATCTGTGCCTGATCAGGGTCCATGATAAGTTCGCCGATAATGGGACCGTCAAAGTCTACTATTTTTTGGACCTCCTGCTTCAAATTCTCCTGGCTGTTTATTCTGACCACCTTGATTTTATGCGCTTCCCCGATTTTGACAATGTCCGGGAAGCTGATCCCGGTCTCTTCGTTGCATCCCATCAATCTCCCTTCGAATCCAACTTCCTGGGACTGCTTAATGGTCAAGTATCCGCCGTTATTGTAAACAAACAGTTTAATCGGAAGCTTATTATGCATGACGGTAGCAAGCTCTTGGATCGTCATCTGCAAACCGCCGTCGCCGGCTATGCAAACGACCCTCTTCTTATCATTGGCGATGCAAGCGCCAACGGCAGCGGGAAGGCCCCAGCCCATTGATGCAAATCCTGAGTTTGTGAGGAGCCTTTGACCGCTTTTCACTCTGAATGCTTGATGAGTCCCCTGAAACGCGATCCCCATATCCGTCACGATAATGTCATCTTTTCCTAGGACATCTGAAAGCACATCAACAAAGTAGTATGAATTTACCGGCTTCTTCTGTTTCTTGTATTCTGGAAGGACGACCGGATACTTTACCTTCCACTTCTGGCACTGCTTAACCCATTCAGCAGAATCCAGAGAAGCATCACCCAGCTGCGTGATCAGCTCCGTGAGAAAATCTTTCGCATCGCCATGTATCTTTATATCAATCGCAAGCGTCTTCTTCTCAAGCTCCGGCTTATCGATATCAACCATGACTTTGGTAGCGTTTCGTGCGAAGTCACGCGAATTATAACCAGTTTGCGGCAATGAAAGCCTGGTTCCAATAGCAATATACACATCTGCATTCTGGACGGCAAAATTTGCACCTCTTTGCGCAAAAGTCCCGGGCCTCCCCACATAAAACTCATGGGTCCAATCCACATTCTGATTTGCATTTCTAGCAGTTACAAACGGGATGTTGTACTGCTCAACAAGTTTCATAAAGAAGTCCAGCGCACCGGCCATCCTAACGCCCTGCCCCATATGCAGCAAAGGCCTCTTGGAATTCTTCAAGAGTTCTACAACCTTAGCCACTTTCTCCTTCAAGTCCTTGTCATACTCCATTGGCGGGATCTCGCTTGGGTCAAATAACTCAAGCTCTTCTTCTTTGATCTTCCCATTCTGTATGTCCGCGGGTACGTCAACCCAGACAGGGCCCGGCCTTCCTGTTGTTGCAATATGAATGGCTTTTTGAATGTGGTAGATGGCCATCTTATGTTCTCTAACCATCACCGCATACTTCGTGATCGGCCTAACAATATCAACAATAGGGATTTCCTGACTCCCCAACTGCCTGAGCCCTGAATTTCCAATAGTCTGCGACAGGTAGACCTGTCCGGAAATAATTAAATGAGGCACCGAATCCATCCAGGACCCCGCAACCCCTGAAATGGCATTGGTCCCACCGGGTCCGGTTGTAACCAACGAAACTCCTATATTCTCCTTGACACGTGCATAGGCCTCAGTCGAGATTGCAACTGCCTGTTCATGATGGCAGCAGGTGTACTTTATTCTCTCGCTCTTTGCCAGCGCATCGTCCAGGGAAATCGCCCCCCCGCCTGACACCGTAAAAATGTCCCTTACACCCTTGTCAGCGAGGACCTCCATAATTTTATCTGCCACTCTTATCATCATTCTGAGAGCTCCGCGATCATGTTCTCTCTTAGAGTTTCCCTGTCAAGAAATGGGTACATGTCCTCCAGGGGCCGCGCCTCCCACTTACCCTCTGTAGTCACATTTAAGACGATTCTTGGGATGAGTTCCTGATCCTTATCAACTTGTATCACGCAGATCGCTGGGTCATCTGATTTCAATACTTTTCTGATCTGTCTTTTTAAATTCTGCCGCTTTTTTATTTCAAATGTCCCGAAGCCGTAGATCTTTCCGACCTTTACCAAATCTGGGGATCCAAAGATCGTTTCATTGTCCGTACCGATATATCTTCCGCCAAAGTACTCGCGTTGTATTTTCCTGATGTTTGAATGTCCCTCGCTCTTCAGAACGAATACCTTTATTGGAAGCCTGTTATCTATAATCGTCTGGAGCTCTTGGATGTTTACTTGGAATCCGCGATCTTCTGTCAGGCAAACGACCTGGTTTCTGCCATTTCCGATGCTGGCGCCAATGGAACCTGGGAGCGCAAAGCCCGGAAGTTCAACCCCTATAGATGAAACCATTCTCTGCCCCTTCTTGAACTTAAACGTCTGCATGACATAGTTCATAACTGGACCCCCATCAACAACTATTACGTCATTCTCTTCAAGTTGGGCTGAGAACGCATCTATAAACAGGTAGGGGTTTATAAATTCCTTGTGCTCGTACAGTTCTCCCGTAGCAGGTGGGAATTTTTTCTTCCATTCCCTACATTTCTCTATCCACCTTGAGTAGTCCGGAAGCTTCTCCTTTTCAGCCTCCCCGAGCAGTATTTCTATGAAATCCTTGGCGCTTGCATTGATTCCTACGTCAGCTTTTAGTGTTTTCTTCCCAAGCTCTTTCTTGTCAATATCAACGATCACCTTCTTCGCGGCTCTTGCAAAAGCCTTATAATTTCTCCCGATCTGCGGTAGCGAAAGCCGAGCTCCTATGCTTATGAGTAGGTCTGAGTTCTGGATTACAAAGTTTGCCCGCCTTTGGCCATAAGCACCCGGCCTGCCGAAGAAGAGGGGATGATTATCAGGCACGAGATCAGCTCCCCTCCTGCTTGTGAGTATAGGTACTCCCAATTTCCCAATAAGCTCTAAAAACTTATTCTCAGCGTCTGAAAGCCTGATGCCGTTTCCTGCAAGAATGACCGGCCTCTTTGAGTCTTTTAACAATTTGACCACTTCTGAGACCTTACTGCCTAAGGCTATCGATGCCTCTTTTGCACCCTTCGGCTCAAATGTCTCAAGCTCCCTCTCATCAATGGTCATGCCTTGTATGTCAACCGGGATGTCGACCCAAACGGGACCCGGCCTACCTTCGCATGCCCAATAGGCCGCCTCTTGAAGACAGGCACGTATGTCCTTAGGGTCCGTAACGCTAACGGCATGCTTCGTAATTGGCTTTACAATGTCAATAATATTCAAAAACTTGTTCCCGCGCTGCCTTATCCCGGAATCGCTGGGCTCCTCAGCTGTAGCCTGGCCTGAAATCACGAACAACGGCGCAGAGTCCGTCCATGCGTCTGCCACCCCCGTGATCGCGTTAGTTCCGGAAGCCCCAGATGAGATCAGCAGGACCCCGAGCTCTGACGTCAGTTTGCTGTAAGCCCCTGCCGCCATTGAAGCAACTCTTTCGGTCTGGCTGCACGTGTAGTTAAGCTCTCCGTCCCTACCCAATGAGTCGATCATGTGGACGTTGGCATCTCCAGGAACGAAAAAGACCTCCCTGACATTCTGCGATTTTAGGAAAGACATGATAACGTCAGAAATTTTTATTACCGTATCGTGCTTCTTAACGACCAAAATCTCAAGCACTCCGCCAAGCCTCAAACTCTCTGCTTTCCTGAGGTCCCCAACTGTGGTTGTATCTCCAACTTCAACAACTGATTTTCCGCACGAGTCAAGCAAGGTACCTTTCAAAACACTGAAAATGTCGTCCTCATCGAGTGCCATGATATCTTCCAAATCATTTTCAGTTTTGATTCGCTCCAAAGTCACCGTGCACTGGCCAAATCTCTTGGTAACGTTGTAGTAGACTTCGGGCTCGCTCAATGTGAGGTAGTTGTAGTTATGCGTGAACGCATGCCGATCGACTGTTTCATACCCTTTCCCAACGCGTCCGTATTCATCTTTAACCCTCAAAAGGTCCTGTTTATTGACAGGGCTTTCGATTTCCATCAGAAACGCGCCGCTCTTAGACGTAGTCTTTGTCTGGTGGAATGCTCCTTTGTGTATCATCAACCCCTCACCAGCCCGTCTCGTTATTACCTCATTCAAAGTAGTGCACACCGCTTCGTTCTCAAGAACAATCAGAGAGGTTTTCTTATTCGGATGGCAATGCATCGATGTGCCCGGGCCGGGTTTTAGATACAGAATCCAGGCTGCGACAGCTTCGTTCTGGAAGATCAGGTACTCATAACCCCAAGGCTTCTTCACCACGACTCTTGAATAATCGATGCATCTCTCCTTTGAGTCCTCTGAGTCCTCCGGATTTACCTTGATTTTAAACAGTTCCTTTATATCTATATCCCGGTCTGTTAATTCTGCCTTCTTTATCACTTCGTTGACGTTATGATTCATACCCATGGACCAGCCCCGTAAGGTACTGGAACACACCGTTCTGCTACAGGAGCTGCGTGTCCAAAGCGTTCGCTGATCAAGCGGCGTGGAGAAATTTTCCGGCGACTGTGGTCCCAGATCGACCGGACTCATACAAGGCATCCAGGAGCAGCATAGTGTCCTGTACCAATGCGAAGTCTTGCTTTGTCCCCTTCTCGATGTGTCCGAGAAAATCCTCAATCATGGAACTATAGCCGTCCGTCTTCCTTCCGGAATAGTCCAGATTGGAGATACCACCTTTCGTGCCGCGAACCTGCAAAAACACATGCGACGGTGTCGGCAATATCATGTCCCACCCTAGTTTAATAACTAAGGTGATTTTATGATCAACCGTGATCATGGCAACCGAGGTGTCCTCGACGGATGAGGGCATCAGGCTATGGTTCACGCTGCGACAATAAGCGACAAACCCGCAGCGATGGGGAACGAGACTCAAGGCCAGGTGGATGAGATGGGTTCCCAGGTCGATCAGAACACCCCCGCCGGATCGCCTGGCGTCGTACAGCCAGGCTTTGCTCTCGTACCGTTTCGTCCGGTACCACTCGAAGTCAATGATCTCGGCGCCACCCAGTTCACCCGCCATGACCTTGGTCCTTAGCCATTCGTTCTCTTCTCTAAACCAGTTGTTGAAGGCCACATAGAAGGTTTTCGGATACTGGCCAGCCTGGGCAAGAAGGGCATGAGAATCCTGATAATTGGCGCACGGGGGTTTTTCTACCAGAATATTCTTTCCCCGTTGCATAGCCGCTTCAGCCAGCTCACGATGAAGATATGTGGGCGTGCAAATGAAGACCGTTTCCACATCATCATGATTAAGAAGCTCAGCGTAGTCCTGGCAAACGGTCTGGATTTGGAAACGATCGGCCAACTCCGTGGCCGACTGGCCCGCGTGACTGCAAATAGCTATCACTTTGCAATCGTCACGGTAGGCAAGAACGGGCAGGTAGGACTTTCGCACGACATCGCCAGCCCCGATGAAACCAATTCTATGCGCCACTCCCCTCTCACCTGAGATTCAGCGCTTGCATCATCTTTATATTGTAGTAGCGCTGGTCCGTCATGGGCTGTGGTATCTTTCCCGTTTCGAAAGCAGCAACTAAGTCACGGACTGCCTCTTCAATCGTGTGCTTGGGTACAAAGCCAAGCTCTCTCTTAATTTTTTCCGAAGAGATATGATAGGAACGGTCGTCGCTTGTTGGCGTTGTCACGACGCTTACATCCTGCCCCACAACATTCCGGACGATTTCGGAGATTTCGCTCACCCGATGGTTTTCGTAGCCAGCATTAAACACTTTGCCATCGATCAACTCTTCCGGCCATTCCAAGGCGTTGACATAAAGATCCGTGACGTCTTCAATGTGGATATTGGGGCGCATCTGCTGCCCGCCGAAGATCACAATCTTTCTATTGTTCACGGCATGATTGGTCAAGATATTGACAGTGAGATCCAGCCGCAGCCGCGGCGAATACCCGCACACTGTCGCCGGGCGCAGAATCAGAGCTGTAAAGCCCGGCTCACGCTTCTGGAGCAAGACTTCCTCGCACATTGCTTTGTATTTGGAATAATCGGTCAACGGTTTCAGTGGCAACTCCTCGGTAACGTTTTCCTCTTCGCTGATTCCATACACGCTAGAAGAAGAGGCATAAATAAAGCGCCGAACTCCG
>Ga0194131_10008792_pt1 | contig 12998 bp, 14 predicted proteins | sample TA2KigO120mmetaG_FD_148631 | JGI IMG/M metagenome (GOLD analysis project Ga0194131, IMG submission 148631) | Freshwater microbial communities from Lake Tanganyika, Tanzania - TA2015053 Kigoma Offshore 120m | ecosystem: Environmental > Aquatic > Freshwater > Lake | place: Tanzania: Lake... | reverse complement strand
GACGCAGCGAAACCGCGCCCCCCGCCGCCCCGGCGGCACGCCGTCGAGCGCGGCGAGCAGCCGCTCGAGCCGCCCGCGATCGTCGAGGCCGGGCCCCCCGAACCGCGCGGAGAGCGGGCCCGGCGCGCCCCCGAGCGCGTCCACCTCGAGCCCGGAGTCGTCTGCGAGGGCGGGGAGCCCGCTCACGCGTGCGTACGCTACCGCCTTCGCGACGGCGTTCTCCGCGTACGAGCGGCCCGTCTCGAGCACCGTCGGCGGGGGCACCCCGAGCTCCCGGGCGCCGACGAGCTCCCAGCCCGCGTCCGCGAGCAGCGCCCGCATCTCGCGGAGCTTCCCGCGGTTCCCCGTCGCCAGCACGAGCCTGCGCCGCCCCTCGGACACGCACACCTCCGCCGCTCGCGCTCCGCCCGCCGGCTGCACGAGCCTCCCTCCGCCGCGCTACGGCACCGCCGCGATCCGCCCCGACCTCAGCACGTTGTTCAGCGCCTCCCGCTTGCTCAGACCGCTCAGCCGCTCCACGTTCTCGTGCACATAGCGGACGACCTCGTCCGGGTCCGCCCACGCCACCTCGCGCAGCGCCCACCCGATCGCCTTGCGGATGAAGAACTCGCGATCGCCGACGTTCGGCTCGATGCAGTCGTAGAGCAGCGCGAGGTCGGTCTCTCCCCGGAAGCGCAGCTGGCTGAGGATCGCCGTGCGTCGCTTCCACATGTTCGCGTCGCGCGCCCAGCGGCGCATCAGCGGCGCGATCGTGCGCGGATGGCGCCGCAGCAGCGAGCCGATGCGGTCGGCCGCGATCCAGTCCCCCAGGTCCCACCACGCACCCGTCTCGATCCACTCCTCGTAGATGGGGAGCGCGTCGAGGTCCTCGAACGCGCGGTAGCGGCGATGCCCGGCGAGCTCGAGCGCGGCATAGCGCTCCTCGCGGTGCGTCGCGGAGCGCCAGAGCTCGCGCATTGTCGCGCGCCACTCCTCCGACGAGCCGAGGGGGTGCTCGGCGATCGCCGCGCGCGTGATCCGCCGCTGCTCGGGCATCGGCACGCCGTGGTACGGCATCGCCGACTTCATGTACGCGCGCATCCCGGGCGCGCGCTCGGGATCCGCCGCGGCCCGCAGCCCGGCGCGGATCGACGCGATCAGCGCGCGGCCCGCCAGCCCCGGCGCGCCCTCCGCGTGCGGTGTGGCGCGCCGTCGCGCGGGCACGGGTGCCTCCGCTACATCTCCGACCAGCGTGCCTTCATCTTCGCCGCGACGGCCGGCATCGTCGTGTACTCCATCTCGTCCAGCGGCAGGCGGTGCGGCTCGAACGGACCGTGCTTGCGCAGGTGATCGGCGACGCGGTTGGCCTCGGCGCGCGCGTTGTCGAACGACGGGTCGTCGAACATGTCGCGCGGGCCGACGAGCTTGCCGTCGGCGAGCTGGAAGCCGAGCGCCGCGATCCGCGGTGGGCCGTCGAAGCGCGAGGGGTGTGCCTGCGCGACCGGGGTGGGCATCCACGGCCCGTAGTGCGAGCCGCGCATGAAGCCCTCCACGATCCAGGCCGTCGTGAACGGCTCGAGCACCTCGCCGACGGCGGGGAACGTCCCCTGGCAGCGGACGACCGCGGCCGGGTCGTCCTTGCCCACGTAGCGTCCCGCGATCAGCGAGAGCTTGTCGGTCGACGAGACCGCAGCGATCTCGCCGGTGCTGCGGTTGACGACGCGCTTCACCGCGTAGCGCGCGGGCGAGCCGATGAAGACGAGCAGGTCGTAGATCTCCTCCGGGCAGTTGAGGACGATCTTCTTGTGCTCCTTGACGTCGTGGACCTCGAACGCGAAGCCGCCGTGCAGCGACTCGGCGATCACGAGCCCGGCGGTGTTAAAGGGGTCGGCGAACATCTTGTAGAAGGGGAGGTTGAACGCGCCGGCGGAGGTCTTGTCGCCCATAAAGACGATCACGGGCTCCGAGGGGCGCTCCTCGTACTCGACCTCCGCCGAGCCCGGTCCGGCGCCGCGGATGTTCCCGGAGAAGGCGTCGACGAGCAGGTCCTGCCCGGCGCCGTAGAGGTGGAGCTTCTTCGCGACCTCGGTGCCCGCGATGAAGAGGTCCCACGCGAAGTGGTGCACGCGCTCGCTGTCCTGGCCCTGGTCGTGGGACATGATCAGGAAGAGGTCGTCGCCGCAGGCGTGGGCCTGGCCGTCGATCAGCAGCCCGTCGCGCACGGCGCGCTCGACCTGCTCACGACCGAGCGCGAGCACCTCGGGGTGCATCGCGGAGTGGCCGACGTAGCCCCCGATGTCCGCCTTGATCACGCTCAACGTTCGAGGCATGGCCCCCTCCACCTATCGCGTCCAGCGGGCGCGGCGAGATGACGTCGCGCGCTCGCACTGATGGGTCGCACCGCCGTCGTTGGTCCGGGCTCAGGTGGCCGGCCGCGATGTCCGGCCGGCCGGGGCGCTCGCGCGCGCGCTGCGCCCCAGATGTACGCGGGGCGCGTCGGTCCGCCGGCATGCTATTCGCGGGTGCTGAGCGCGGTCAAACTTCGGCACCCCCGCGGCGCGCGCGCCGCGCCCGCGTCGACGAGAGCTCGGCGCCGTTCCCCGGGGGCGTCGGCGGGCCCTCGGGCAGCTCGAGCCGCGCGCGCAGCGCGGCGATCGTCGCCTCGGCCAGCGGGCGCGTGCGCGCCTGCACGTGCCAGTCGAGCTCCTTCGAGCGCGCCATGAACGCCTGGAGGTCCGCGAGCATCGGCCCCGCCCGCGCCCGCTCGTGCGACGCGTCGATCGCGCGGAAGCCCTGGAGCTTGCGGGGACCCTCGCGGCCGCCCTCGGAGATGTACCAGTCGCGGAACGCGACCCCGCAGCCGGCCGCGAACATCATCGCACCGAGCGGCGTCGCCACTGGCGGGACGCGCGCGGCGAGCGCCTGCGCGGTGAGCCGCCGCCCGTGCGAGTCGTACTCGAGCATGAGGTGCCCGCCGGGCGGCACCGGCGCGGCGAGCGCGCGCACGATCTGCAGGTCGACCGCCTCCGGGATCTCGAGCTGGCGCCCGTCCTCCAGGTAGGGGCTCGCGTCGAACGCCGTCACCTCGACCCAGTTGAAGCCCGGGTAGGGCCCCTGGTTCGCGAGCCCGCGCAGCACGGGCTCCCGCGTCCGCCCCAGCGCGTCGACCTCGAGGAAGGCGCGGAAGTAGCGCGCGCCGACCGAGTTCGGCGGGCCGACCTCCGCCGCGAGGCGCACGCCGCGCCCGACCTCCGCGCCGTCCAGCCCGGCGAGCAGGTGCTCCGCCCCGGAGGCCGGGGCCCAGCGCGGGTCGGGGGACGCGTGCGCGGGGTTCATGCGGCGCAGGCTAGCAAACCGCGGCACCCGGCCGCTGCCCCCGCCGTAGACTGCGCCGCGTGACGACGGCGCCCACCGATGCCGACCTCGCCACCTACGTCGCCTCCGCCCGACGGCTGATGTCGCTCGGCGGCTACGAGCGCACGGGCAACCCCTCCGAGGCGCGCCGCTGGGGCCTCGATCACATCCGCGCCTGGCTCGACGCGCACGACGCGCCCGACGCGCGCCCGACCGTCCACCTCGCGGGCTCGAAGGGCAAGGGCTCGACCGCGGCGATGGTCGACTCGATCCTGCGGGCGCACGGCGCGCACACGCTGCTGCTCACCTCGCCCGACCTCCACCAGAAGCGCGAGCGCATCGCGGTGAACGGCGCGCCGATCGGCTACGCCGAGTTCGCCGCGGTGGCGGACCTCGTGCTGTCGGACGCGCAGGCGGGCGGATGGTCGCTGTTCGAGGCGGTCACGGTGATGGGCTGGGTGGCGGGCGCGCGCGCCGGCTGCGACTGGCAGGTGCTCGAAGTCGGGCTCGGCGGACGGCTCGACACGACGAACGCGGTGCGGGAGAAGGCGGTCGCGGTGATCCTGCCGGTCGACCTCGAGCACACCGAGATCCTCGGGGACACGATCGCGAAGATCGCGGCGGAGAAGGCCAGGATCATCACCGCGTCGTGCGAGGTGGTGGTGGCGCCGCTGCGCGCGTCGGCGCTCGACGTGGTGCGCGCGCGCGCGGCCGAGGTGGGCGCGCGGCTGCACGAGGTCACCGAGTGCTGCGCGCTGCGCCCCGAGGGGCAGCGCCTCGACGGGCAGGATCTCTCGCTGCGCACGCCGCTGCGCACCTACCGGCGGCTCAAGCTCGCGCTGATCGGGCCGCACCAGGCGGAGAACGCCGCCGCCGCAGTGCTCGCCGCCGAGCTGGCGCTGGCCGCGCGGGACGAGGAGCTCGCCGAGGCCGCGGTCCGAGAGGGACTCGCGACGGCCCGCAGCCCCGGGCGGCTCGAGGTGGTGCGTCAGCGGCCGCTCACGATCCTCGACGGGGCGCACACCCCGCTCGCCGCGAAGCGTCTCCGTCAGGCGCTGGACGCGCTGCCGGTGCCGCGGCGTCGCGTGATCGTGCTCGGGCTGCTCGGTGGGAAGGACGTCGCGGGGGTCGTGGGGGCGCTCGTCGGCGAGGAGGACGAGGTGATCGTCGCGCCGCCAGCGTCGCCGCGCGCGGCGGACCCGGCCGAGGTGGCGCGCGCGGTGGGCGAGCGCGGTGCGCTCGTGCAGCGCGTACCCGGCGTGCGCGAGGCGCTCGAGCGCGCGGCGGCCCTGGCCGGCGAGCGGGGGGCCGTGCTCGTCACCGGGAGCCTCTACACCGTCGCCGAGGCGCGCGAGGAGCTGCTCGGGATCGCCGGCGACCGCGCGTTCGGGGTCCGCTAGGCCCGCGATGGCGGTGATGCGCCGCGTTACGATGAATCGGCACTCGGCGGCAACCAGCGTCACGCATCGGCGTGGGTTCCGGGGGGCTCGGGCTGTGGCCCGGTCTGAGGCGCGCGCGGCGCACAGGGGGGGGGCCGATGAACACGGACGTCCGGCGGCGCGTCGTGGTCACCGGGATGGGCGCGGTCACGCCGCTCGGGAACACCGTCGACGAGTTCTGGTCGGCCGCGATCGCCGGCCGCTCCGGCATCGCGCGGCTCACGCTCGTCGACCCTGACGGCTATCCGTGTCAGGTGGGCGGGGAGGTGCGCGGTTTCGACGCCACGCAGTACCTCGACCGCAAGGTAGCGCGCCGCATGGCCCGCTTCTCGCAGTTCGCGGTGGCGGCTTCGAGTCAGGCGATCGCGCAGGCGGGGCTCGACGTCGAGCGGGTGGATCGGACGCGCTTCGGGATTGTGCTCGGCAACGGAGGCGGCGGATTCCCCGAGACCGACGAGGCCGCGCGCACGATGATCGGCCGGGGCGGGATGCGGGTCGATCCGTTCTACATGGCGAAGATGCTGCCGAACATGGCGGCCGCGAACACGACGATCCACTTCGGGCTGCTCGGCTACACGAACACCGTGACGACGGCGTGCGCCGCGGGCACGCAGGCGATCGGCGACGCCGTCGAGGTGATCCGTCGCGGCGCGGCAGACCTGATGCTCGCCGGCGGCACGGAGGCGGGGATCTGCGAGCTCGGGCTCGCGGGCTTCTCGAGCATGCGTGCGCTCACGACCTCCTGGAACGAGGAGCCGGAGCGCGCGTCCCGCCCGTTCGACCGGCGGCGCGACGGCTTCGCGCCTGCGGAGGGCGCGGGGATGCTGCTGCTCGAGTCCCTCGGTCACGCGCTCGCGCGCGGGGCGACACCGATCGCCGAGGTGCTCGGCTACGGGGTGAGCGCCGACGCCGCCTACCTGGTCGCGCCGTCCGACGCGGGCGAGGGCGCGGCACGCGCGATGCTCACGGCGCTGGCGGACAGCGGCGTGGCGCCGGAGGAGGTCGACTACGTGTCCGCGCACGCGACCGCAACCGACATCGGCGACGTCGCGGAGACGCGCGCGCTGAAGGCGGTGCTCGGCGAGCACGCCTACGAGGTGCCGGTGTCCGCGCTGAAGTCGCAGATCGGGCACCTGCTCGGCGGCTCGGGCGGGGTGGAGACCGTCGCGGCGATCCAGACGATCGTGACCGGCGAGATCGCACCCACCGTGAACCTCGACGAGCCGGGCGATGAGTGCGATTTGGACTACGTGCCGCTCACGTCGCGGCGCGCCGAGGTGCGCACGGTGATGAAGAACTCGTTCGGCTTCGGCGGGCAGAACGCCGTGCTCGTGTTGAGGCGGTACGAGCCCCCGCGCTGACGTGCGCTCTGCGCGCCGGGCGCCGCCGCGCGGCGGCCGGTCTGCGCGCGTCGTCGCTCGCGCTACGAGGCGAGTCGGGGAGCCGTCAGCTCCCGCGCGGTGGCCGGGAGCATCCCGTCGAGCAGCGTCTCCAGCGCGATCGTGTGCGCGCAGGCGCCGTTGTGGGCGAAGAAGTCGCAGGCGCAGTTCCAGTGCCCGTCACGGAGCACGACGTCGTGATCGTCGTTATTGCCGTGGACGGTGACGGAGAGCTCGCGGAAGTGGAAGCGCTCACGCTCCTGAGCGTAGCGGTGCCCCTTCTCGATCTTTCCGATCATGCCTGAGTGCATCGTGCCTCCACTGGCTGCTCGGGTCCGGCTTGTTCGCAAGTGGCCCAGACGCAAGACGCCGCGGGCGTCCGCGGCGTCTTGCATGCGTTCCCGGGTCGAGGTGGTCCATGAGCGGAACTCCTCACGGGCACGGTAGGACGGCGTGGCGAAGGCCGTCAATCCGGCCGCCTTGTCGCGAGAGGGATCGCCGGGTTCCGCGGCGGCCTCAGCCGTGCCGCGAGAGGACCTCGTAGCGGGGTCCACGTCCGCCCAGGTGTGAGCGGACGAGGAGGAGCTCGCGGGCGCGGAACGGCTCGGGTGGGGGGGCGGGGAGCGCGGAGACGGCGTCGGCGACGGCGCGGCGGGCGCCGGGGGAGGCGTCCTGGCGCACGCGCGCCAGGGTGAGGTGGACGCGCAGGGGGCGGTCCTCCTCGGGGAGCCCGGCTGCGCCGACGGCACGCTCGACGCGAGCGGCGAGCGCCCGCAGCGCGTCGAGGTCGCCCTCAACCCCGAGCCAGGCGACGCGGGTGCGCGCAGCCCCGCCGAAGGTGCCGCCGCGCGCGAGCGTCAGATCGGCGTCGACGGGCGGGGCCTCGCGGTCGAGCGCGGCCTGCAGCGTGGGGAGGACGGCCTCGTCGACCTCGCCGAGGAAGCGCAGCGTGAGGTGCATCAGTTCGGGCTCGGCGAAGCGGAGCGCGCGCGGCTCGGCCGCCCGCAGCCGCTCGATCGCGAGCGCGGCGGCTCCGCGCCAGCTCTCGGGGATCGCGAGCGCGATGAAGAGGCGCAGCGGCCGGACCCTCCAGAGGCGGGCGCGCGCGCTGGACAGGGCGCGCCCGAGGGGGCATCGTACGAGTGGCGCGCGTCGCAGGCGCGTCGGTCCAGGGCGGGGTGGCGAGGTGGCCGCGAGCCACCGGTTCAGGCCCTGGAGCCGACGATGGTTCGTGGCTGGTTCGCGTCCCGTGCGGCGCCGCCCGGCGCCGAGGCCCCGGTTTCGCCGATCTCGCCGTTCCCCGGCGCGCGCGATGCGCGCGGAGCGCCGGTGTTGCGTACGCGGCCGCGCGAGCGTCGCGGCGTGCTGCGGGCGCTCGCGGTGGGCGCGCTGATCGTCGGCGGGCTCGTGCTGCTGATCTGGGGCGCCTCGATCGAGGCGCTCGCGCTGGCGGGCGGGGTTGTGGCCTGGCTCGAGTCGCGCAACGCGCCGGCCGGGCGCGCGGTGGCGACGACCGTGGTACTCGCGGCCGCGGCGCTCGCGCTCGTCGCGGCGTGGGGGCGCGCCACCTCGCTGCGGCGGGCGGTGCGGCTGCCGGGCGGGCGTGGCACGATCCGCGTCGAGGAGGTGGAGGCCCGGCTGTGCGAGCTGCTCGCCGAGCGTCGCGACGTTGTCGCCGCCGAGGTGCGCGTGCAGAACCGCCATCGCCGCGGGCTGCGCGTGGCGGCGCGGCTCCACGTGACGGCGGACGCGCGGCTCGCGGAGACGATCCGGGCGGCCACCCTCCTCACGGAGGAGCTCACGAGCGGGCGCCTCGGCGTCGCGCTCGCGGCCCCGCCGGAGTTCGATCTGCGGTACGAGGAGCTGGACCTGAGGGCGGGACGGGCGCATGAGTGGCGACGCGGAGGAGCGGGACGGCCTGGCGCGGGAGGCGACCGCGGCAGCCACGCCGGATGAGCAGTCGCCGGGCGCGGCGCGGCCGGCGGACGCGCCGCCGGCGCCTGCAGACGACGAGCTGCCGGCGCGCGCGGAGGCGCTGCTCTTCGTCTCGGATGGCGCCGTGGAGGAGTCCGCGCTCGCGCGCGCGCTCGGGGTGACGCGGCGACAGCTCGACCGCGCGCTCGACGGGCTCGGCGTCGCCCTGCGCGACGGAGGGCGCGGCGTGCGGCTGCAGCGCGGCCCCGAGGGCGCGCAGCTCGTGACCGCGCCCGAGGCGGCGGAGCACGTCGAGTACTTCCTCGGGCTCGAGGCGTCGCGCCGGCTCTCGACGGCTGCGCTCGAGACGCTCGCGATCGTCGCCTATCGGCAGCCCGTGACCCGCGGCACGATCGAGACGATCCGCGGGGTTTCGGCGGACGCCGCGCTCGCAACGCTGCGCGCGCGCGGATTGATCGCCGAGGGCGGGCGCGCCGAGGGGCCGGGACGCCCCGTGCTCTGGGTGACGACGCAGCGGTTCCTGCGGCACTTCGGCCTGGAGCGGCCGTCCGACCTGCCGCCGCTCCCCGACGACCTCGAGCTCCCCGGCGAGCCCGCGGCCGCGCAGCTCCCGCTCGAGGCCGAGCCGACGGGCGACGTGGGCGCGCTCGCGCGCGCGGCCGAGTCCGCGCTCGCCGGCCGAGGCGCGGGGCGCGAGGACGCGGCGGGCGGCGCCCCGGAGGCGTAGCGCCCGGGAAGGCGAGCACGCGGATGCCCCCCGCCGACGGCGACGGCGAGATGACGACGGTCAGCGTGCTGCTGACGCTGCACATCGCCGGCGCGCAGAGCCTCAAGGAGAAGCGCGCGGTCGTGCGCTCGATCGTCGAGCGCCTCCGCGCGCGGCTGCACGTCTCGGCCGCGGAGGTGGGGTTGAACGACCGCCCGCAGGCGGCGCTCGTCGGGTTCGCGGTGGTGTCGGGGGATCGCGCGACGGCGCGCCGGCTCGCCGACGAGGCGCGGCGGTTCGTCGACCGGGAGCTCCTCGGACGCGCGGAGGTCGTCGCGACGGCGATCGACGAGGACGTCCTCGAGCGAGACCGACCGGGGGCGGGCTGGTAGCCGGCGAGCGCCGGGGACCGCGGCCTCCGGGCGACGGTGGGCAGAAGGAAGGGCGCGCCCGGAGGGGTCGGGCGCGCCCGAAGTCGCGGTGGCGTCGGGGGCCGCCGCGGCTTGTCTGCGGGGGCTCAGAACCCGAAGGTGTAGCCGGCGATCTGCGTCTGGACCGCCGACGTCAGGTCGCGCTTGGCCTCGGCGAAGGTCGGGCCGCCGCGCCGCTCGCTTTGCACGAGTTGGCTGTAGTACTCCCGGATGCGCACTCGATCACTCCCTGTCACTCTCGCGGCCCGAGCCTTGCGCCCTTGACCGGCGAGCTACTCGATATCTGCACGAAGGAGTATCGAACGCCGCCGGTTCCCAATGCAAGTGATTGTGCTCACAATCACGTAAAACCCGGGTAAAATCGACCTACGCTGCCCCGCGCAGCGCGACGCCGAACGCTGCTTCGTGCTTTCCGAGATCCGTCGATCGCGTGCTTGCTCGCGCGATCGGTCGTTGGTACGCCGCCAGAGCACCAAACATGACTGAACAAGTCAAGAATGTCAGCCCGAAAATGCGCCTACCCGGTATGGGTCGCTGCGGTCCGCGCCTGGACCGGATCGCACAGCAGGTCGTACGGCAGCGCCCCGGCCACCCGCGCGCGCACGAGCGCTCCGGCTGGGTACTCGCCCTTCAGGAACGCGAGGCCGTCCACCTCGGGCGCGTCGCGGTAGGTGCGCCCCACCACGATCGGCCCGCCCGATTGCGAGCGCGTGGGCTCGGTGGACTCCACCAGCACGTCGGTCTCCCGCCCGACCATCGCGCGGTTGCGCTCGAGCGAGACTCGCTGGGCGAGCTCCATCAGCCGGCCGTAGCGCGACTCCTTGACGCGCTCGGCGACCTGGTCCGGGGCGTCGCCGGCGGGCGTCCCCCGCTGCGGGGAGTAAGTGAACGCGCCGATGTGGTCGAAGCGCTCGCGCTCCACGAACGCGAGCAGCTCCTCGAACTCGCGCTCGCTCTCACCGGGATAGCCCACGATGAACGTCGTGCGCAGCGCGACCGCCGGCATCGCCTCGCGGATCGCGTCGAGGCTCCGCCGGGCGACGCGCAGGCTGGGCCGCTTCATCCGCCGCAGCACCGCGTCCGACCCGTGCTGCATCGGGATGTCGAGGTAGGGCAGGACGTTCGGCAGGCGCGCCATCGCCTCGGCGAGCGTCCGAGTCACGCGCCCGGGGTAGGCGTACATCAGCCGAATCCACGGGACCTCCGGGACCGCCTCCGCGAGCGTCTCGAGCAGTCGCGCGAGCCCGTCGCGCTCGCCGCGCTCCTCGCCGTAGGCGGTCGAGTCCTGCGCGACGAGCACGAGCTCGCGCGCGCCCGCCGCCGCGTACATGCGCGCCTCGGCGACGAGCCGCCGCGTGTCGTCGGAGTGCATGCGCCCCTTGATCGCCGGGATGATGCAGAACGTGCACGGCCGGTCGCAGCCGTCCGAGATCTTCAGGTAGGCGCTCGGCTGGCCGAACGCCGGGAGCGTGCGCTCCGGGATGTCGAAGCGCTCGTCGGCGGCTCCGATCTGTGCCGCGATCGCGTCCCACTGCTCCACCCCGAAGGTAGCGTCCACGCCCGGGACGGCAGCCCGCACGTCGTCGGCCGCGATCTCGGTCATGCACCCGACGACGTAGAGCCGCTGGTCGCGGCGGCGCCCGGCGTCGAGCTCGCGGATCACCGACACCGACTCCGCCTTCGCGGCGTCGATGAAGCCGCAGGTGTTGACGAGCAGGAGGTCGGCGTCGGCGGGGTCGGTGACCGCGAGGTGGCGACCGCCGCGCAGCGCCTGCTCCAGGCGCCTGGAGTCGACGGTGTTCTTCGCGCAGCCGAGCGTGACGAGGTGGTAGCGCACGCCTTCAGGCTGCGCCCGCCCCGGGTGGGCGTCAACCGCTCCCGATGGACGCAGCCGAGCGCGGCCCGTACCATCGATTCTCTGGCCTCAGGGGGTGGGTGGAGATGGCGCACTCGAAGTCCGCGCTGAAGCGGATCCGTCAGAACGTCCGGCACGCGGAGCGCAACAAGCCGTTCCGCACGCGCGCTGCGCGCACCGTGCGGGCGGCGCGCTCGGCGATCCTCTCGGGCGACCCGTCGGCCGCCGAGCTGGTGCGTGCCGCGCAGTCGGCGCTCGACCGGGCGGCGCGGCGCAGCATCATCCACCCGAACAGCGCGGCGCGGCGGAAGTCACGGCTCGCGCAGCAGCTCAAGGCGAAGCTGGCCGCCTCCTGATCGCCAGCGCGCATCCGGCGCGCGGCCATCCCTGCTCCGGCGCGGACGCCGTGCGCATCCCGGTGATGTGAGGCGAGGCCATGCGCGCGACGATCTTCCACGAACCCGGCAAGGTCACCGTCGAGGATCGCGGCACGCCCGCAGCCGGCCCCGGCGAGATCCGGCTGCGCGTCGCTGCCGCCTCGCTCTGCGCCTCCGACATCCGCGTCTACAAGGGTGAGAAGCACGCCGCCCCCGGCGTCGTCCCCGGCCACGAGATCGCCGGCGTCGTCGACGCCGCCGGCGAGGGGGTGACCGGCGTCGCCGAGGGCGACCGCGTCGTGCTCTGCCCGATCCTCGCCTGCGGCCAGTGCCGCTTCTGCCAGCTCGGGCGTCGCAACCGCTGCGTCAGCCGGCGCACCCTCGGCTACGACCTCGACGGCGGCTTCGCCGAGTGGCTGCGCGTGCCCGCGGAGATCGTCGCGCTCGGGCACGTCTTCCCGGTGCCGGCCGACCTCCCGCTCGAGATCGCGGCGCTCACGGAGCCGTCCGCGTGCGTGCTCAACTCGCTCGAGCTGTGCGGGGTCGGCCCCGGCAGCTCGCTCGCGATCGTGGGCGCCGGGCCGATGGGGCTGCTCCACCTGATCATGGCGCGCGCCGCCGGCGCCGGCCCGATCATCGTGAGCGAGCCGGTCGCCGAGCGCCGCGAGATCGCAAAGCGCTGGGGCGCCGACCTCGCGCTCGACCCCGCGCGCGACGACGTGCTCGGCGCCGTCCGCGCGGCGACCCGCGGCTACGGCGCCGACGCCGTCGTGCTCTCGGTCGGGATCAGCTCGCTCGTCGGAGGCGCGATCGACCTGGTGCGCAAGCAGGGCGTCGTGAACCTCTTCGCCGGATTCCCGCCCGGGCAGGCGGTGCCGTTCGACCCCAACGTCATCCACTACGGCGAGATCGTGCTGAGCGGGTCTCAGAACGCGACGAGCGACCAGTATCGGCGCACGGTCGCGCTGCTGCGCGCCGTCCCGCACATCGACGAGGTCGTGACGAACCGCTACGGCATCGAGCGCGCACCGGAGGCGTACGCCTCGCGCCTCGAGCTCAACGGGCTGAAGTCGCTGGTGGCGTTCCCCGGCGTCGACGGCCGCTAGCATCCAAGCCGCGTACACGGACGCGCTCGTGCGCGGGCTGCGGCGGCGCTCGGCGGCGGGAGGACGGTCCGGGAGCGACTCAATGACGATCTGGCGACGGTGGCTCGCTGCCCGGCGCGCCGACGACGGCGCTGCCGCGAGCGAGCCCGGCGACCGCGGACCCGGGATCGGGGAGCAGCTGCGAGAACGCCGCCGCGCGCTCGGCCTGACGCTCGCCGACGCCGAGCGCGACACTCGCATCAACCGCCTCTACCTGGGTGCGCTCGAGGACGAGCACTTCGACACGCTGCCGGCGCCGGTCTACGCGCGGGGGTTCATGCGCTCCTACGCGCGCTACCTCGGGCTCGACGCGGAGGCCGCGGCGAGGGCGATTCCGCGCGACCTCCCGCGGCCGGCGGGCCTCGAGCCGATCCCGGGGCTGCGCCGGCCCGGCGGCG
>Ga0194131_10008791_pt1 | contig 12999 bp, 9 predicted proteins | sample TA2KigO120mmetaG_FD_148631 | JGI IMG/M metagenome (GOLD analysis project Ga0194131, IMG submission 148631) | Freshwater microbial communities from Lake Tanganyika, Tanzania - TA2015053 Kigoma Offshore 120m | ecosystem: Environmental > Aquatic > Freshwater > Lake | place: Tanzania: Lake... | reverse complement strand
GCGGGACCGCGGCCGCGCCCGGCCGGATTGGTGATACCCGGCGCGGCCCCGCGGCCGGCAGGCACGCCGACCTGCACGGTAGGCGGCGGCGCGCCCTGCTGCTGTGGCTGCGGCTGTTGCTGCTGCGCCAGCAGCGCGGGCGCCACGAGAGGCACGACGAGCGTCAGGAGCAATGCGCGGGATCGCATTCGGCGTTCTCCGAGTCCGGCTGAAGCCGGACACTACGTACTAGTTGTTGTCGTACTAGTTGTTGTCGTTCGCGCTGGATGCGGCGTCGAGCGTCTCGCCCGGGCGCCCGCCGGTCGACGTCATCGTGACGCGCCCCGCGTTCATCCGCTTGCTGCCGTCGCGCGCGAGCGAGCCCTGGATGGTGATCTCCTCGCCGAGCTTCAGCGTGTCGCGCCGCCAGCCGCGCCGCTGCAGGCCGTGCGGCGGGCCCATCTCGGCGCCCCAGTTCGTCACCTTGCCGGCCTCGTCCTTCACGTTGACGTAGATCCACACGTGCGGATTCACCCAGTCGACCTTGGTGACGTTCCCCTTCAGCGTGATCGGCTTCGTCGCGTCGAACTCCGCCGCGAACGAATGGTGCGCGTAGGTCGCCGCGCCCGCCAGCAGGAAGGCGGCCGCGACCAGGACGCCGACAAATCGTGCTCTCATCGTCTCCTCCGTGTCTCCCTGCCGACTGCCGGCTGCCCGCTGCCGACTCGTTACGGCCTGTTGTCCTGGCATAGATGCCTGGGCATTGCTTCGTCCGCCACCCAGCGCAGCGTGCTCGAGCTCTTCCACGGCCGGGTATACGCGCCGGCATCCTCGACGGTCACCTCATACCGCATCGTGTCGAAGTCCGTCCGCGTGAAACGCTCGACCAGCCTCAGCTGCTCGGTGTGCGGCAGTCCGCCGTTGGTGAACCAGAAATCCTCGTTGAACCCGCGGGTGTCGACGACGAAGGCCTCGCCCTCCCATCGTGCCACGGATCGGCCGTAATAGAGCGGATTATCGTCGTCGCCGCCGACCTGCCCCTGGTGGCTGCGCCCGTCGGTGTAGATGATGCGGAAATTGTTGTTTCCGCTGCCAATCAGCACGAAGACGCGCTGCCGCTCGCGGTCCTCGACGAACTGCACCCCGTAGGGAAGCTGGAACTGGCGGGGTCCGCCGGGCGGCTTGCAGTGCAGGAACTGCGGGTCGTCCCGGAGCGACCGCTGCTGGCGCTCGGTGTAGCGCTGAAGCGCCCACGCCTGCATCGGCGCCACCTTCGGCGCGTCGGCGACGTTGCGCAGCAACCCGTACGTCGTCATGGGGATGTCGGCGTCGTTCTCGACGAGGACCGTGCGGCTCGGGGAGGCCCAGTAGCCTTCCGCGCCGCCCGGCACCGAGCCGAGGCGCGGCTGCTTGTCGGGCCAGCGCGGGGCGGGTCGCGGCGTGAGCGGCGCCGGCGGCACGCGCGCCTCGACGTTCAGGATGCGGCGTCCGGTCGCGACGATGACGACGGTGTTGCCCCAGACCTGGCGGCTCCCGTCGCGCGCGGCGATGCCGTCCACGCGGATGTTGTCGCCGGCACGGACGCTGTCGCGGTTCCAGCCGCTGTACTGCAGGTCGATCGGGCTCTCGAGCTCGACCGCCCAGTTCGCGAACTGGCCCTTCGCGTCGCGCACGTTGACGAAGACGTGGGCGTGCGGGTTACGCCAGTCAACGAGCGTCACGACGCCGGTGAGCGACGTCGGCTTCGTGTTGTCGAACTTCGCGAGGATCTCGTGGTGCGCGGTGAGCGGCGCCGCCAGCAGGAGCGCCGCGATCGCGGTGGCGAACGCCCGGGAGATGCGGGTGCTCATCTCTACTGCCGGCTCGCCTTGAAGTCGCCGTTGCCGCGCTGGCTCTTCCACGTGCCGACGATGCCGCGGTTCGGGACGTGCAGGTTCTCGATCCTGCCGTCGAAGACGTAGGTCACCGCCTGTCCCTTGGCGTCCTTCGCGTCGGCCTCGAAATGCACGACCCAGCCCTGCGGGTTGAGCGTCGCGTTCCGGATGGCGATGTTGTCGGTGCCGGGGTTGATCATCCCGGTAATCGCCTTCCCGTCCCAGTCGAGGACGAGGACGACATCCGGGTTGTGGACCGTGTTGCCCGCCATCGTACCGAGCCATGACCCCTTGAGCGGGTGGCCTTCCTGCGCCGCCACCGGCGCGGCCGCGAGCGAACCGATCAGAACCGTGAGCACCATCAACGACCGCATCTGTTCTCCCCCAGGGCGCGGATTATATACGGCAGGGGCACGGCGGCGCCGTGCCCCTACGTGGCACACGGCGTCGGGTTCCAGCCGGCCGCGTCCGGCAACTGCTTGAAATCCGACGTGGTGATGTAGGTGCGCGTGAAATACGTCGGGTCATCGACCTTCGTGGTGATCGTCATCCACTTCACGCCGTTCGGCAGCGTGTTGACGTCGTAGTGCTCGGTGACGGTGGCACGCTCGCTGTACGGCGCGCCGTTCCTGCGCACGTAGCCGGCGCGCAGGTTCGTCGTCACCACCCGGAGGCTGCCGCCGGTGCGGCCGGCCGGCCCGTACTCCCACCGCGCGACGGACAGGCCCTGCCAGCTCGGCTCGCCCGCCTTCGCCAAGGCTACGGCGGGCAAGCCCTGCCCGGCGAAGTGGAAGATGCGCGTCTGCGTGCCGGCGTCCGTCTGGATGCGCAGGGTGTTGGCGTCCTGCCAGGTGATGTTGAGCCGCGTGGGCATGCGCATGATCGCGGCGGCGCCGTAGGTGCGGCACTGCTCGCCGGCGGCCTCGTCGCGCGCCGGGTCCCACGCGTTGCCGACCTTGCGGCCCTCGGGGTTGAGCGGCAGCGCGTCGAAGACACCCTTGCGCGGCGTGACCATCCGGTACTTCCAGTCCTCGGTGATAACCGACACCCAGTACCCGGTCAGGTCGATCGCCGCGGCCTCGCGCGCGGCAGGCGGAGGTCCACCGGCTCGCTGCGCGCTCGCTGCCGCGCAGGTCAGCAGGCAAAGGGCAACGGTCAGGAACCTAGTCAACGACCTGCCCGCGACCTCCCCAGGTGAACCCGTCCGACGGCCGCGTGAGCCTCACCATGAGCGCGCGATACTCGCCCGTCACACGCGAGGGGCGCCCGAGGATGACCACCTCGTCGCCGACCTTGAGCGTGTCGCGGTTCACGCCGTCGTTGGCGAGCTGCGCCGTTCCGCCCCATTCCACCGCCCAGCGCTGCATGGCGCCGCTCTGGTCGGGCGCCTGCACGTGCACGAACGAGTGCGGGTTGCGGTAGACGAACTGCACCAGCTTCCCTTCGAGCGTGATCTGCTCCGCCACGTTGTAGGTGGCGGCGTACGAATGGTGCGCGTAGGCGGCGGTCGCCGCAACCAGCGCTGCCAGGGCGATGACGAGGAAAACGACTCTGCGCATCGACTTCTCTCCTGCACGGCGGGCCGTAAAGGCCCGCCTTATGACAGCGTGCGGTACACCGCCTCGACGAACGCGTCGGCCGGACCGTAGCGCCCGTCGAAATCCGCCGTGGGCCGCGCCGCCTTGACCTGCTCGAGCGTCATGCCGCGGCGCTTCAGGTCGCGGACGCGGTCCCGGACGATCGTCACCATGTTTCGGTAGGACGCCGCGTCGGCCGTGTCCATCAGCCGCCCGCGCCCGGGCACGATCCACGTGCCGCCCTGCGACCGGTACTCGGACACCGCGAGATCGAGGATCTGGTTGATGCCGGCGATGACGCCGTTGATCGTGCCGCCCGCGGCGACGTCGATGACCGGGTAGCTGACCGTCGACATCAGGTGGCCCGCCGCGATGACTTCCGAGCGGCGGAAGTAGACGAGGCTGTCGCCGTCGCTGTGCGCGGCGGGCGCGTGGTAGACGATCACCGCCTCGCCGTTGAAGAAGGCGGGCAGCTTGAAGAACGCGTCGAAGTAGGTGTCGGTCGGCTGCGCGGTGACCGGCGCCGGCCTGTCGCCGGCGGCCATCCGGTTGAGCACGTTCTCGTGCGCGACGATCGCCGCGTTCCGGCCGACGCTCGTCACCGCGGCGCCGAATGCCTGCGTGCGCGGGAAGAAGCCGGCGCCCGCGATCTTCTCGTTGCCGCCGACGTGCTCGGGCGCCGCGCTGGTGCTGACGATGTAGCGCACCGGCTTGGGCGGCGCCGGCGAGCTGATGATGGCGTTGATGTACGGGCTCGAGAAGCCCCACGCCACCGGGCAGTTCGCGCCGAAGCACGTGTTGGTGGTCGGCGGCGTCACCGTCGCATTGGCGAGCTGGTTGATGGCGGTGAGGACCTTGTCGGCCATCTGCGCCGACCCGGTGTTCACGAGCAGCAGCCCCTCGGGGCCGACGGAGACGGCGATGTTGGTGCCGTCGGCGACGAGCATGTAGACGTTGCCCTGCACGGGCAGGACGTGCACCTGGCCGTCGCGCGGGCTCATCGCGGCCACCGCCTTGTCGGCCACGACGCTGCCGCGCGTCGAGGGCACGCGCAGCGCGTCCACGCGCGCGGCGCCGTTCAAGGTCGTGCGGTACTCCGGATAGATCGTCTTCACGCCGCCGAGCGCCGCCTCCGGCGGGAACCAGTTCTCGTCCTTCAGCCACTCCGCGCGCGCGGTGTTCTGTCCGGGCAGGAAGTGCGGGACGTGATGGCGGTCGGTGCCGCCGTTCTCCGCGAACGCCGACGAGCTGCAGACCTCGTGGTTGACGCTGGCGAGCGGGTCGTACGTGTACGTCGTCGAGTGGATGTACGGCTCGTCGAGGTAGATCGGGTCGTCGATGACCGTGACGATCGTCAGCGTGTCGTCATGCCGCGTGAGGAACTCCGTCATCGCGTACAGGTCGCTCGTCTGCGGCCCGCCGCGCTTGAGGAAGCCGTCCTTCAGGTGCGTGGTCGTGATCGCGAGCGTGTTGCCGATCCACTCGCCCGTGGAGAAGCCGGTCCACGTGTGCGGCGCCCAGGCGGGCGGATGCGGGCGGCCGTCCATGAAGACGGGACGGTCGAGCGAGCGCATGAACTGGAAGTGATAGGCGCGGATGTCGCGCGTGAGCGGATCCTGCTCCTTGAGGATCCTCGCGCCCCCGAGGCCACGCCACTGGTGCGGCGCCGAGTGGGGGCGACATTGGAACTCGGGTGTGCCCCAGATCGACTCGGCGGTGGTATCCGACCGCAGGAGACCGGCGGCGTTGAACGGCACGCCCGTGTAGTCGCCGAGCGGCGGCTGCGCGGTCGTGTCGTCCTCGCTGTTGTCCAGCCGCCACTCGCCGGCGATGTCCGGCGGGTTGGCCGGCCGGGCCGGGCCCTGTGCGGAGACGAGGACGCCGGCCAGCATCGCGAGCGCGAGGCCGGCCGGCAGGTACTGCTGCTTCATGCGGATCCTAGAAGTCGATCGTCGCGTTCAGCCTCACGTAGCGCGCCGGCACGATGGTGGCCGGTGTCAGCCACGAGCCGCCGGGCACGAACCCCATGTTGTAGGTGTTGATCGCGTCGGTGTTCATCAGGTTGTAGACGTCCACCGCGAACTGGGAACGGACCCCCGCGAGACGCAGGATCTTCCCGATGCGCAGGTCGATGTTGTTGCGCCGGTCGCCATACAGCGTGCCCGGCGGGATGAGGTTCACGGTCACGTTCCCCGACGACAGGTTGCGGCCGAGCGACGGCGCCGCCACCGCGTTGGTGACGACGTAGTCGGCGCGCAGCACCTCGCCGGGGTCGCTGCGCCACGTGATGCTCGCCTGCACGTCGATCTTCGGCACGGTGTAGGTGGCCAGGCCGCGGAACGACGTGAGCAGCGGCTCGACGTTGCGGCAATAGGGACTCTGCAGGCCGCCGTTGAACGTCGCGGCGGCCAGCGAGGTGACGCGCGCCGTCTGCTGCGTGACCGTCTGCGGCCACGAGTAGGTCTCCGGCAGGTTCGCGCGCACGGCGCAGTTGTCCTGCAGCCGCCGGCCGGTGCTGGTGCCGCCCTGCACCGTGAGGCCGTTCCTCAGCCGCGCGTTGATGCCGACGTCGAAGCCGCGCCAGTTCTCGATCTGCTCGCCGAAGTTGCTCGAGAGCTGCGCCAGCTGCTCCTCCTGGCCGACCTTGTTCGGGTTCAGGTTGTAGAGCCCGCTCAGCGTGCCGCCGCCGCCGCCCGGCAGCCGCGGGTCGCGCGGGATCGGGATGCTGAACGGCGTGTAGTCGGCCGCCGTCGTCAGCCGGTTGTCGGCCGTGTAGAAGTTGCCGAAGACGCGGTGGAAGTAGCCGACCGTGAGCCCGACGCGCGTCATCAGCTCCTGCTGCAGCGCGACGCCGATCTCCCAGTTGTAGCCGCGCTTGCCGAAGCCGTCGATGAAGTCCGGATCGAAGAAGCGCGTGAACACCTCGCTGCCGAAGTTCTGGTTGTCCATGCGCCCGCACTCGCCGTTGGCGCCCGGATCGGTGAGGACGCAGTCGGGCACGAAGTTGCGGTTGGCGTCGTTCCACGTCCGCGTCGTCGAGAGCGCGGTCCGGATGAGCGGGTTCATGTCCAGGTCGCTGTTCGACGCGGTCAGCGCCATCATGTACTTGCCGACGTTGACCTTCACCGCCGTCTTGCCGGTGCCGAAGAGGTCGTAGGCGGCGCTCATGCGCGGCGTGACGTCCTTCCAGTTCACGCCCTCGGTGGAGCCGGCCTCGTAGAAGATCCGCCGCGGCATCAGCGCGTAGCCGGGGCCGCCGACGCCGGCGTCGGGATAACTCGAGGTGATCGCGTCGTAGCGCAGGCCGCCCTGCAGCGTGAGGCGGCCGCTCGTCCACGTGTCCTGCGCGTAGAACGCCGTGGGCGTGAGCTGCCGGACGAACTTCACTTCGCCCGGGAAGACCGCCGTCTGCGTCAGCTGGTTCGGCACGCCGTTGTTGAAGCGGAACTGAAAGAACGGCGTCATGTTGTGGTAGCCCTGGAACGGCGCGCTGTACCCCCCGTAATACCCGAACTTCATGTTGTGCGCGCCGGGCACGTAGGAGACCGAGGCGCGTACCTGCGCGTGCGTGCCGATCTGGTGCCGCTGGTACCCGCCGCCGAGCGGCGCGTCCAGCCGGTAGACGAGGCCCGGGATCGGCCCGCCCTGCTCCAGCACCGAGATCATCCCGTCCACGTGCGTGCCGTCGCGGCGCGGCGCGAAGTTGGCGTAGCGCGACAGATAGTTGCCCCAGCCCGCCTCGAACAGCAGCGTGTTCGTGTACGGCGACGACCAGGTCACCTGCTGGATGTGGCCCGGCGTGTAGAGGCGGACCCCTTCGGCCTCGGGCGTCCGGTTGAACTGCCCGCCGCCCTTGAAGTTGCCCACGTCGTACTGCTCGGAGTGGTTGACGTTGAGCTTGTTGCGCGGCGTGATCTGCCACGAGATGCGGCCCACCGCCATGCGGGTCTTGCCGTCGCGGAACGCCGGGCGGCTCGTGTCGAAGTCCACCGTCCAGGCGTTCGGGTTGCCGGCGTTGCGGTTGAAGAACATGCCCGGCACCGTGTTCTCGGAATAGACCTCGCGGTAGGTGGCGTAGAACCACAGCCGATCGCGGAGGATGGGCCCGCCGCCCATCGGGTTGATCTCGCGCACCTTGATCAGCTCCGACGGCGAGCGCAGGCCCGCGTCGCGCAGGCGCTGCGTGTAATTGCTGCCCTGCATGGCGCCGCTCGCGCCCGACATCACGAAGGTGCCGCTGAACGTGTTGCCGCCGTCGCGCGGGATGATGTTGAGCACCACGCCGCCCGTCTCCGCCTCGCCGAGCCCGCCCGACAACGTCAGCACGACTTCCTGCGCGCCGGCCACGTTGGCGACGGCGGCGTTGGAGTTGGCGCCCGCCCACCCCATGTTGATGCCGTCGGTCATCGTCCGCGAATCGGACGCGCGCGCGCCGTGGATGTTGCCCGCCATGCCGCCGCTGCCGGCCGTGATGCCGCCGGAGTCGCCGTTGCCGCTCATGCCGGGGATGACCGCCTGGATGCCGTTGGCATTGCGCGAGGACGGGATCGCGGTCATGACGTCGCGATCGATGACGTTCTGGACGCGCGCGCTCTGCACGTCCACGATCGGCGTCTCGCCGGTGACGGTGATGGTCTCTTCGAGCGTGCCGACGCGCAGGTCGGCGTTGACGGTGGCGACGAACGAGCCGCTGAGCTCGATGCCGTCGCGCCGCACGGTGCTGAAGCCCGGCAGCGAGAACGTCACTGAATAGGTCCCCGGCCGCAGCTCGAGGACTCGATACTGGCCGGTGTCGTCGGTGACGACCGACCGCACCTTCTCAATCAGCACCGGGCTGGCGGCCTCGACCGTCACGCCTGGGAGCACGAGCCCCGACGCGTCACGAACCACGCCGGTGATCGCGGCCTGCGCGAACGCAGCCGCGGGAAGGAGGACTACCCAGAGAAACGCCGCCGCCGACCTGCGGGCGAGAGTACCCATCGTGTCTTCTCCTCCTCACTTGAGGGTTGCCACTGAACCGAAATATCAGTGCGCACGAAGGAACCGGGCATGTATCCGCGGGATGGCTCTCTACAAGCGCGGCACAGTATACATACTCGGTCCCCCCGCCCGGTAGGGTGAGAAGCAGACGGCTGTCTTTGATATCAGTCGTTGATATCAGGAATCACGGGTATCGATCGAGGATATGAAGGCGGGCTACAACGGGCGGCACGGTATACACACGTCAACGGAGGGCTTGACATGTAAGATCTGGACGCGTAGATCAGTCGTGGCGGAGCGGACCGCCTCGTCGTTGATATTTCAGGGGGCCCTGTGACCACGAGAGTCCTCGTTCCGGGTTGCGCGGCGGCCATATGGGTTTCCCTCGTCGCGGCGCAGGCCGGCCTGGTCGGCCAGTCCGCGCCGGCGGCCCCACCCGCCCAACCCGCCTCACTCGCCCAGACGAACCGTGCAGTTCTGGACAAATACTGCGTGACCTGCCACAACGCGCGCCTGAAGACGGCGGGCCTGGAGCTGGACCAGCTCGACCTCACGAAGCTGGCCGCACACAGCGAAGAAGCGGAGAAGGTCGTGCGCAAGCTGCGCGCGGGCATGATGCCGCCGCCCGGCGTCCCCCGTCCGGACGCCGCGACCATGACCTCGCTGATCGGGTGGATGGAAAGCGAGCTCGACCGCGGCGCCGGCACCTACCTGCCGCCGCCCGGACTCCACCGGTTGAACCGGACCGAGTACACCAACGCGATCCGCGATCTGCTGGCGCTCGAGATCGACGCGAGCAGGTTCCTGCCGCCCGACGACTCGACGCGCGGCTTCGACAACATCGCGGCCGCGCTCAACATGTCGCCCGCGCTGATGGAGGCCTACCTCTCAGCCGCCGGCAAGATCAGCCGGCTCGCCGTCGGCACCGCGCTCGCGCCGACGCAGGCCGTCTTCGAGGTGCCGCCCGACACCGCCCAGAACCATCACCTCGAGGGGCTGCCCTTCGGCACGCGCGGCGGCATCCTCATCAAGTACCAGTTCCCCGCCGACGGCGAGTACACGTTCCGCGTCAAGGGCGTGACCGGCTACTTCACGCGCGTGCTCGGCCAGATCGCCGGCGAGCAGCTCGAGGTCACCGTGGACGGCGAGCGCGTGCACCTCTTCGACTGGGACAAGGACGTGAAGGAGACGACCGGCGTCGGCGTCGCCACGCCCCCGGTCGCCATCTCCGCGGGGCTGCACACGATCGGCGTCGCGTTCCTCGCCACCAACGACGTGCCCGGCACCGAGCTCAACAAGCCGTTCGAGCGCACGATGAACACGCCGGGCGAAATCTCCGGCTTCCTGTTCTATCCGCACGTCGGCCAGGTGACGATCGAAGGCCCGTTCCGCGCGGCGGGCGCGAAGGACACGGCGAGCCGCGCGCGTATCTTCGTCTGCCGTCCCGCCGCGGGCGCGGGTGCCGCGGAGGAAGCCGCCTGCGCGCGCCGCATCGTCTCGACGCTGGCCAGGCGCGCGTTCCGCCGCCCGCCCACGCGCCCCGACGAGAACCTCCTGCTCGACTTCTACCGTGCCGGCCGCCGCGAGAACGGATCCTTCGACGACGGGATCGAGGCGGCGCTGCAGCGGGTCCTGGCGGATCCCGAGTTCCTGTATCGCGGCGAGGGTGAGCCGGCGCGTGTCGCGCCCGGCACGCCGTACCGCGTCAACGACCTCGCGCTCGCCTCGCGCCTCTCGTTCTTCCTGTGGAGCAGCATCCCCGACGACGAGCTGGTCGAGATCGCCGCGGCCGGCAGGCTGCGCGACCCGGCCGTGCTCGAGCAGCAGGTGCGGCGGATGCTCAGGGATCCGCGCTCCGACGCGCTCGTGACCAACTTCACGGGCCAGTGGCTGAGCGTGCGGTCGCTCGCCACCAGCGAGCCGGTGGCGAACCTGTTCCCCGACTTCGACGACAACCTGCGCGCCGCCTTCCGCCGCGAGATCGAGCTCTTCTTCGCCAGCGTCGTGCAGGAAGACCGCAGCATCGTGGACCTCCTCGACGCCGACTACACGTACGTCAACGAGCGGCTGGCCAAGCACTACGGCATCAGGAACGTCTACGGCCCGCGCTTCCGCCGCGTGGCGCTCGACCGCGACCACGACATGCGCCGCGGCCTGCTCGGCAAGGGCGCGCTGCTGACCGTGACGTCGCAGGCGACGCGCACCTCGCCGGTCATTCGCGGCAAGTGGTTCATGCAGACGTTCCTCGGCGTGAGCCCGCCGGACCCGCCGCCGAACGTGCCGGCGATCCAGGCGAAGCCGCAGGATGCCGCCGCCAACGTGAAGACGCCGACGATGCGGCAGATCCTGGAGACGCACAAGATCAATCCGGGCTGCGCGACGTGCCACCGCACGTTCGAGCCGATGGGGTTCGCGCTCGAGAACTTCGACGCGGTGGGCGCGTGGCGGACGCTCGACGAGGGGCAGCCGATCGACGCGACCGGCGTGATGGTGGACGGGACGAAGCTCGACGGGCTCGCCAGCCTGCGCGGCGTGCTGCTCAGGTACCAGGATCAGTTCGCGCACGTCGTCGCCGAAAAGCTCCTGACCTACGGTCTCGGCCGCGGCGTCGAGGCGCAGGACATGCCGCTCGTGCGCGCGATCGTGCGCGACGCGAAGGCGAACCGGTACCAGTTCTCGTCGCTCGTGCTGGCCATCGTGAAGAGCCAGGCGTTTCAGATGAACATGAAGACGTAAATCCCAAATCCCAAACCCCAAATCCCAAGTCCCAAGAAGAACAGTTTGGGTGTTGGGATCTGGGATTTGGTTTCTTGAGAGAAACGATGATCATCACGAAAAGACACATCCCCCGGCGGACGGTGCTCCGCGGCGCCGGCGCCGCGCTGGCGCTGCCGCTGCTCGAGTCGATGGTGCCCGCGGCCACCGCGCTGGCGCAGACGGCCGCGGCGCCGAAGCCGCGCTTCGTCGGCCTGTTCGTGCCGCACGGCATGGCCCCCGGCTACTGGGTGCCGGAGAAGACCGGGAGCGACTTCACGTTCCCCTACTGCTTCACGCCGCTCGAGCCGCACCGCGAGCACACGACGATCCTGAGCGGGCTGCACTCGCGCTCGGCGGAGCCGCCGCCCGGCGTGACCGGCGCCGACCACTGGGTCGCCGCCGCGTTCCTCTGCGCCAACAAGCCGAAGAAGACCGCCGGCGCCGACGTCTTCGCGGGCACGACGATCGACCAGATCATCGCGCAGAAGATCGGGCAGGAGACGCTGATGCCCTCGATGCAGCTCGCCGTCGAGGACCCCGGCGCCAACTCCAGCAACTGCGGCGAGGGTTACAGCTGCATCTACACGAACACGATCTCGTGGTCGTCGCCCACGCAGCCGCTGCCGATGGAGCTCAACCCGCAGGTGGTGTTCGAGCGCATGTTCGGCGACGGCAGCACGCCCGAGGAGCGGACGGAGCGCCGCCTCCGCGACCGCAGCATCCTGGATTCACTGCGCGGCAGCCTGCAGCGGCTGCGGCGTGACACCTCCCCGGCCGACCGCGAGCGGCTCGACAAGTTCGCCACCGACATCCGCGAGATCGAGCGGCGGCTGCACATCGCGATGCAGGCGTCCACCGTCGCGCCGCAGGATCTCGAGGTGCCGGTCGGGGTGCCGCAGTCCTTCGACGAGCACATCACGCTGCAGTTCGACCTGCTGGCGCTGGCGTTCGAGGCCGACATCACGCGCGTCGGCACGCTGCTCTTCGCGCGCGACCTGACCGGCCGCACGTATCCGGCGAGCGAGGCGCCCGGCCTCGGCTTCCACGGCGGCTCGCATCACGGCGAGGACCCGCGGCGCATCGCCGACTTCGCGAAGATCAACGTCTACCACGTGAAGATGCTGGCGCACCTCGTCGATCGCCTGTCGAAGACGAAGGAGGGCGACGGCACGCTGCTGGATCGCTCGCTCATCGTCTACGGCAGCAACATGGGCAACCCGAACCAGCACCTGCACTACGACGTCCCGCACGTCGTCATCGGCGGCGCCAACGGAAAGATGAAGAAGGGCGGGCGTCACCTGGCGTATCCGACGCGCGAGGTGCCGACCGGCAACCTGCTGTTGAGCGTGCTCGACAAGTTCGACATCCACCTGGACAGCATCGGCGACAGCACCGGGCGGTTGAGAGACCTGTGACAACTCCCAACGCCCAACTGCCAACTCCCAAGGCGATCGCTGCCGTCGTCGCGATCGTCCTGTCCGTTGTGGTCGGGACGCGCGCACAGACGTCGCCGAGCGCCCTGGCCGACGCGGCGCAGAGAGGTGACGTCGCCGCCGTGCGCGCGCTCATTGCACAGGGCGCCAACGTCAACGCGCCGCAGCGCGACGGCGCGACCGCGCTGCACTGGGCGGCTTACAGGGGCGACCGCGAGCTGGCGGACGCGCTCATTGCCGCGGGGGCGAACCCGCGCGCGGCCAACCGCCTCGGCGCCACGCCGCTGTGGCTGGCCAGCGTGAACGGCGACGCCAGCATGATTGCGACGCTCGTCACCGCGGGCGCGGATGCCAACGAGAAGCTGCCGCTCGGCCGCACGCCGCTGATGGTGGCCGCCC
>Ga0194131_10008790_pt1 | contig 12999 bp, 12 predicted proteins | sample TA2KigO120mmetaG_FD_148631 | JGI IMG/M metagenome (GOLD analysis project Ga0194131, IMG submission 148631) | Freshwater microbial communities from Lake Tanganyika, Tanzania - TA2015053 Kigoma Offshore 120m | ecosystem: Environmental > Aquatic > Freshwater > Lake | place: Tanzania: Lake... | reverse complement strand
CGAATGCTCTTCAACTGGATGATCTACAACTGGATGCTCTACAACTGGATGCTCTACAACTGGATGCTCTACAACTGGATGACCTACAACTGGATGACCTACAACTGGATGCTCTACAACTGGATGCTCTACAACTGGATGACCTACAACTGGATGACCTACAACTGGATGACCTACAACTGAATGACCTACAACTGAATGACCTACAACTGAATGACCTACAACTGAATGACCTACAACTGAATGACCTACAACTGAATGACCTATAAGGGGACCCGGGGCAGCATTTTTTAATTCAGACTTTATAAAAGACTTCAATTCGGTAATTATTTCAGACTTCAATTCGGAAAATAAATTGGTTAATTCTTGGCTCATGTATTTCTCCTTCTTATTATTAGAGTGCGATTCTAAACAAAGTGTATCCAAAGATAAAAAATAATTTGAGGAGTCGTCATGATATTCATGCTCTAAATAAGGCTTTTTTTCGCCACATCATTGGCGAGAACCGCTTGCGGAACAACGAGTTATGCCCCATTTTGATGGCAGATGAGAATTGTGATGTATTAAAACAAATAATCTATAACAACTTAATATGATTTTTATTCTTGTCTTCTCGAAGTGGCGAATTGGCAGAATTGTAAGAATGTAAGATCCCTCGCCTAATCATTGTTGAGCTAATGCCGGGCGTCCTATTTAAGTATACAACACCACAGTCAACCCAATCAAATTTACCCTTCCAATCATCTCCCATTATTAGTAAGTTTGCACAATTCTCTTTGATATATTGATTTTTCAACTCCATATTGTCTTCTGCAAATACCGATTTCACATTTTTTTGAGATAAAACATTTTCACATCTTTTTTCAAAGCTGTCAATCGGCTGCACATTCTTTTTATGATAAGTGAAACTGTCTGTCGAAATTCCACAAATAATATGTTCACTATACGACGCACACCTTTTAAAAATATTCTTATGACCTTCGTGGAAAAGATCAAATGTCCCAAAAGTAATTAACCGAGTCAATTCTATAATTGGTTTATTCAAATAAAATAATTTATTGTAAAAATCTAAAATTTTCTGATTTGCAACATACACTCGACTTAAATAATTGAAATACTGACAAATAGACCTATCAATTTTCAAGCAATAAAAAACTAATTCTATATCAGGAAAATAAAACTTTATACTTACTGAAAAATTTTTTAGAAAATCTACATCGTAAATATAAATCAAACCTATATTGTTCCTGCTGATGTACTGTAAAACTTCAATTTCGCTGAAAAAAGTCTGAATATTAGAATTTAATTTGTTCTTTGGTTCATAGTTTTCATTTACATAAATTCTTTTTTTAGTATTTTCGATTGAGACATTTTTTATAACATTAAAATCTCTGTAAGCATGTTCCCAATTTTTATAAACTATTGCGCCTCTGCCACGGGTGTGAGAATAAATCAAAGTCTTTTTCAAAACATTGCCATAACAAAGAGAAACTTCTTTTTTATAATTTGAAAAAAAAGGAATGTGTAAATCTTCATTAAAATTATGTTTTGTAAAGGGAAATACGAATTCCTTTTCGACTTTATTATGATATAAACCATTACCTTTTATATTTGCTAATTTTCCGTTCTTAGAAATTCTAGAGATAAATACATCGCACTGGAAATGTTTTCCGGGCCTACCTTGAGGGTTAAAGACCCACCACATACCGGAACCTTTAGTGCCTCGTAAGGAAAATCCATATTCTTTTAAACGAGGAAAAACTTCCTTCAAAAATCTATCAAAATTATCTCTCATGATGATGATGTCGTAATCATCTACCCAAGGAATATTAGAACCATTCCTAATTTTACCTATCGCTTGCCCAGCAAAAACAGCATAATCTAAATCAGAAGTATTCATTATTTCGAAAAACACTCTAGCTGTCGTATGAATAAACTCCGTATACATGTTAATTCGAGATGGATAAATCCCACGAATTGGAGAATAATTATATTTAGAGATATCATTTTCTGGGAAAATCTTATTTAGCTTAATAAGTATGTTCTCAATCATGCCTGTATTTAACATTTTTATGGCCTCTTAAACTATTTACTTTGCTATTAGAGTGTTTTTAATTGATTATATGAATGATCCTTGGGTAGAAAGCATGATATCGAACTGATAATTTATATAAAATAGAAAATATTGAATGACCTTCATTAGAAGAATTACAACCAATTGTCCATCTAAATAAAGGTTTCATTGGCACGCCTCATGTGAAAAAAGGGAGTCAAATGCCAACAAGCATGACGGTCAATAAAGAAAAGTTTCATTGAAATAGCATCAAAATATGAATACATCTAAAATAATTGGCGGCAACCACGGATTGCCTACCCAAGCTGTCGGAAAAACATTCAAAAAGCTATCAAAAACAACTTTGATAAATGCTAGATCATGTTTGCATTCGATAATGAAACACCTAAACATGCCTACCATATGGATGCCATCTTATTTATGCGAGTCTCTGTTGCATGAATCGTACAACGTAAAATTCTACGAAGTAGACAAATCGTTGACAATAAACGAAGACTTTCTATCTCAAACCAAATCATCAGACGCAATTCTGATAATTGATTATTTCGGATTCACTCAAAATCAAAGAATCTACGAAAGAATCAAACAAAAAAAATGCGTATCAATTGAAGATGCATCACAATCACTTTTTAGCGAAAGAAACACTTTAACTGACTTTACCATCTACAGCCTAACAAAATGTCTAGGACTCCCCGATGGAGGAATGATTGAATCAAGCGATCCTTCATTTAAAATTGAATCTGTTCCTCCACCGCTCGACTTCATAGAAATCGCTTATGCCTATAGAAAAAAACGAGCAGAGTTCGACAAAGAAGAAAACAACGAATGGTACTCTGCATATCTGTCGCACAAAAAAATGATTGTTCCAGTTGGCCAATTTGATATGAGCGATTTGTCAAAGTCGTTGTACGGAAATTACGACCAATTTGAAATTGTGCAAAAAACCAGAGAAAATTACGAGACGCTCCAAAAACACTTAACTCCAATTAGAAAATTGGAAAAAGGAATATCACCAATAGGGTTTCCTATGCTGCATGAGAAAAGAGACAAATTACTATCGGCCTTAATCAAGGAAAAGATATATCCTCCTGTTCATTGGAAACTTAAACAAGTGCCAAAAAAATTCTCTGATAGCTATTGGCTATCGGCAAGACAAATTACACTGCCTTGCGATCAAAGATACAAAGAAGAAGATATGGAGAAAGTGATTAAATGTGTAAAAACTTTATAATCATAAAATACTCCAAATCTACTTTTGACCTGCGGGTTGATGAAGTGATGGGCGATCACAACATAAGCAGCCAAGAATTCATGTTTCAAAAGATGACACAGCAAATTAGCTCCCACTATCCAGACAGCTATGTTCATGTGTTGACCAACGAAAAAATGTCTCCTGTCAACAACAAAATGAAAATACACAAATTTGAGTTTGCGCCAAATCATTGCTGCAAATTTCTTTTGTATGGCCTTTTAGATGAACCGGCATTTTACTTAGATTGCGATATAGTCATCAAAAGAAAATTTCACCAACACGAATTAGAAAGCTCTAACGCATTCAGAATGTACAATTCTTATGGCGGAACAAATGGAAATGTGATTGATTATTCAAAATTATCGAGGAAATTAACCACCAAAACAAAACATTACAATGCTGGCGCAATTATGATCCAAGAGCCAAGCAAAGAGATCACAAAGGAACTACAACTAATAGAAGAAACATTTCTGTCCGACAAAAATTTTATCTTAAGAAACAATTTGTGGCCCTACAACGATGAATACGCTACTTCATATTACATATTCAAACACAAAATGGAATTCGAGCCAAACAACACGGTCGCATTGTTAAAAGACACTCACAATAATGCGCAATCAATACACCACACAGGACTAAACAAGAAACCTTTTTTCACAGACTTCCACAATACTTACACGAAGTTAATTTGAAGATTTAAAAATTGAATACTTAGAAAGATCGGGATATACCGAGTGAGTCACGTTAGTATCCTTCAGATAAGTAGCGAGAACCATGCCTCTGGCCGCTTGCTCTGGAGTCATATACATATTCCAACCTAACATAAAAAAATCATCCTCCAACAATGGCTTTTCATTTCTTCCTTCATATCGGGCCAACCGAAACCACTTGTTTGCATCATCATTATCGGTAAATATCATGCCGCCTTTACCTATTCTAAGTGGCTTGTTGGCACTAAAAGAAACACACTGAAAAGTGCCGGGTTGATACATGCCCTTAGAAAGCTGACAAGCTGTATCGTATATCGGATATGGCTTTAATTGATAGCTGCCTGTCCATTCCGTTTGCTCGAATCGAACAGTGCCTCCTGCATGAATTATTGCACTTGGCACAGAAACATACGTCTTTGCCGGAATTGTCACTTCTCTTACTTTTAAGTAAAAGCAACACAAAAACAACGCATTCGTACAATTGTCCACAGCAACAGCATATTTGCTGCCTACAAATTCGGCCATATATTGTTCAAAATCTCGGACTATTTTATACGGGTTCATATCGCTCTCCTTGAAAAAAAGTAGTTAAACTCACACCATTTAGATACATAAATAAAACAAAATAGGGGCACTATGAAGATTTTAATCTATGGACTGCAATCTAGTGGAGCAACATCTCTGGCTTTTCTGATGTCTCAGAGAGATAACACCATAGGTGTGTTAGATTTATTTTGCGACCAAGTTGCTCCATGTTTAGACGAAGAAAGTAAAAAATTCGATATTGTCGTCAAAGCAACAATTTCAGAAATGTTTACCATAGATCAACACATTGAATCGTTTCGTCCTGATGTTACCATTCTTCATCATCGTAAATTAAGCTCAGTTATTTCCAGCTTATCCGCCAAGAAGCACAAAGACAAATGTGGAAAAATGGAAAATAAAATTGAAATTTACAAAAAACTCGACAAAAATAGATTTAATTATCAAACAAACTATGAGCATTTGATCGACAAGCAACTTGGACCTTTGACTTTCTTTGTAAATGAATCTGTTTGGGAATTTCCAAGGCCACTCAAATCAATCATAAAATTCAACTGTGACAACTCTGATTGGTGCCGAACGCATATTAAAAACAAATGGTGGACTGGCTGTTTACGATCACATGAAACCGGATTTAAGTTATAACAAATTAAGCTATTGTAAAGACAAACCTCCCTTAATGAGTTTGCGTTGACCAAAGAATGAATTTCTACCATGTAAAACTTTCTGGTCGAAAAAGAACGCCGCATCCCCTTTGTTGATCTTTATTGCCTTGCAAAGTCCGCCTCTCACAATTTTCTGTTCCAAAAAAAGATGAAAAGCCTCACAGAGCTTGATTGCATCTTCAGTGTTGAACTTGCTTACTCTGTAGTAATTCCAATTCAGAATGACTTCATCTTCAACTAAAGAAATGATCTTTGATCTTTTGCTTTGCTGCTCGCCTTTGTCGAACAAAACATCCAACGAACAAAGACTCGACAAAAGATCACTTTCATATTTTTTCAAAATGAAAAACACATCATCTGCGTCTACAAAAATAGTGTCGCCACCAATTTCAGCTTGTTGAACACAACACAAGAAGCTCAAGTCTAACTGGTGGTCCACATAAGCTCCATCTGTGTGGAGCGGCTGGTAGACATCTGAAAATCTAAAGGACTCCTTCTTTTTATCTTCTTCAAAGACAATATCAATCCATTCATCATTATGGCCAACGACATTACCATTTTTGTGATCTTCATTTCGCCTCACAAAAGACCCGGCTTTTCCAGCCATCGTCCCATAAAAATCTCTGATCTCGTCTTCAGAACTTTCACCTAAATCAGAAACACAATAGGTCACTTTTGCAGAATGTAGAACAAAAGGATCGGCAAGTATTTCGTCCGACATTAAAGATTGAAAAAACTTCATTTGTTCACCTGTAAAATTCGAGCTAAATCCTTATTCCAAACCGGATGCAGGTAATTAGAAATACCAACTTCAAAAAAACGATTCAACCAATAGTTAGATTCAGAAAGCTGCTTAGTCAGGCGGCTAACTGTGCTTTCATTTACGCTACGATTCAAAAATGAGTCGATGACTCCCATATAGTAAAGAGCAAAAGCATGGTCGGGCATTACTTTGGTTGAAATATGATTTAAGTGCATGTAGTGTTGATGAGCCTTTTGTTCACAACGCAATTTTTGAAGTCGCTCAAAATTAAGATGATAAACCATGTAAAGCCAAATGTCTGTTAGCTCCTCAGAGTTTGGCACATAGTCTGAAGAGTTAACAAGAAATATCTTTTCTACAGTATCTCTGATAGCTTGCTTGTTGGATTCAATATCTTCTACTTTTCCAAACCCACCTTGTTTATCGAAGTGAATCTTCGTAATAGAAGTTTGCTCCAAAATTCCATTGCCTAACATCGCATCATAAATAGGCGTGTTAGGCAATGGCTGTAAAGTGTTGATCTTGTACCAATCGAGGTCTAACTCAAAAGCCAAATTGATAGTCTCTTGAATTTGCGATATTGTCTCATTAGGAAAGCCAATCATCAAAAACGCATTTGCATAAATTTGAGGATACTTTCTGATGACATCAGCCGCCTTTCTAAAATTCTCTACCGTTCCTGGCTTTTTAATCTGCTTCAATATTTCAGGATTGCCAGATTCAACACCGATGACCAAACCAATACAGCCACTATCTGCCGCTGCATGAATAATTTCATCTGTACAAAACGCAGCAATCAAACCATTACTGGCGTCCCAAGTAACGCCTAAATTCCTTTTAGAAATCTCTTCAAAAAGATTCATCGTTCGCTGCCGATTGGCGAGTAAATCATCGTCTAACCAAGTGATGTGGGTAATGCCATGATCGTCACGAAGTTTCTCCATCTCATCAACAACAGAAACTACGCTTCTCTGTCTTACTCCTCTGCCATTAAACTTAGAGACACAACAAAACGTACATTTCCCACGACAACCACGATTAGACAATATGGTTGATATTTTTGTATTGATTGGCTTCAAATAATGATAAGCGCCAACACAACCCACATCAGACAATTCTGAAACCTGCATGAGGTCCATTGCCGGATGAACATCAAAGTCCTCAACTTCTGGTCGTACTTCGTTCAAGAACTTCAATATTGTTTTTTGGTTGAAAACAACTTGCCCCATAATTGCTGTAGAACTTTTGTCATTAAGACGCTCTAGCAAAGATCGAAAAGCAATTTCGCCTTCTCTAAGAATAACAACGTCTATTGCTGGAACATCTTTAATGACTACATCTACATCATTCGTAATGTGAACACCACCAGCAATTACTGGAATGCCAAAGCCATTGATATGATTGACAACCTTCTTGAAGGATTCATGAGTCATGGTAAAAAGGCATGTGACTCCTACAATGTCTGGCTCAAACTTTTCAATTAACCTATCCACTTCTTGCTTCCAAATGGCATCAAAATCAAAATCGCCCTTTGAGTCTTTTGTTGACTTTAATATGAAATGATTCAAGTTGCACATTTTGACTTCTATACCCATAGATCGGGCAATTGTAGCAAGAACGCCAAGCCCATATGGAGGATTATTATTGTATCTTCCCCTCTTGGCCACATTTAACCTAAACATGGTCACATCGCCATCTGGCGGGTTTATCAAAAGTATTCTTTTAACATTTCCACGAGGCAATTTATTTCTTAGAAAAGAAATGGCCGAATTCAAATTAGATTCACTCATCTGAGTCGGAAAATCTTCAATGGTATCCAAGCTTAATTTCATTATTTTGACCTCTGAAATAGTTAGAGCGGACACACCGGCAAAATACCACGAATATGTACATTTCTAGGTCAAAAAGAATTGTGCATATTGTGAAAACTTGTGTATTTACAATCAAATGTAGCTTCTAAAAAGATCAAGTTATCGAAAAAATTATCCAATCCATAAAAGTAAAGATCATTGAAATATCCTGGCTCTAATTCTTCTGCATGACAAGCAACAACAAGACAGTCAAGTGAAGATAAAGATTCCTTGGAATCTGCCACAGACTTTTGAAAAATTGAGGCCCTGATAGATGGATTGAGAATCCTTCTTTTTGGAAACTCATCGTAAGGGGCAAAAACATCAAGAGTCGTAATGGGGATTTCTAAAATGTCATGCGATACATCACCAAGAATTTTGTAATCAAACACAGATGGATAGTATATGTTGCCCTGTGTTTCAGACCAGTCATACCAACGAAGAGAGTCTTTTCTTGTACATCGACTCATAGCTGATGAGTCGATGTCAAAATTATCAGCCAGAAACCTCATTATCAAATTGCCACTTTGACAAGCTCCAATCCTAACCAATTTGCACTGTTGAACAAATTGACTCTGGTTATATATTTTTATCAACTCAGATAATAAAACGTCTTCTTCTTTAATTGCATTTTGGCCATCAAAAACATGCGGGTGCCAACCAATTTCAATTGGAGCCAAACTTCTGATTGAATTGACAAGATCATAAAAGTGATTCGTTCCAAAATCTCGAATCGTTTCAATATCTTCTCTGGCAAAAACCGTTACTGGCTGCTGAAACCGCTCAACAAAATTAACGATAGGAGAAACGTCAAACTGACTTTTTCCAAAAGAACTCCAAGGTGGACGATTTTGAAATCGTGCATCGAAATCAACAGAAATAATCGTCTTCATTGATGTCCTGAGAAGATTCAGCAACAGCAATCAGATAGCCCTTTCTGACGCCGGAGGGGTTAGGAACGTACTCGATGTTTTCAATTCTGTTAGAGTCTAATATATGAGGATGATTGGCAACAGACTCATTTGCTGTAAAGAACTTCAACAAAGCAGCCCTTCGCTTAATTTCGCCAGGGGAAAATAAGATGCCATTCATCAGATATTGATAAATGACTTCATAAAAATTTACTCCGCACACCCACGGGGCTATCTTAGAAGATATGCTGAACCCACCTCCTCTACAACCAATTTCATTTAGATAAACACGATCTCCCACCAAAATCAATTCAGCATGTGTAATGCAAAAATCAATATTAGTTGAAGCAACAAACTTGTCTACAATCGAATAAATTTCAGACAGTTTCTGATCGTTCAACCTATCTTCTAAAGGCCACCTTAGAGAAGAACACATTGATGGCGTCCAATAGTCGCCCTTATAAGATGCCGCCAAACAATGATGCTTGCCACCAACACAAATTCCTTCTACGGTAATTTGAAATTTAGAGTCACCGTACTTTTGAGCTATAATGACTTTATTCTTTGAAAAAGCTAAACTTTTAGCAAACAAATCAGAAGCCTCTTCTTGATTCGTAACAAGAAAAACGCCTCTACTATTCGTTGAATCAGACGGCTTCAAAATATAAGGGAATGGCATTTGAATCTCTTGCTCAGAACGAACAAATTCAAAATCCAACACATCAATATTTTGACTTTTGGCATGATTATACATTCCAATTTTATCACAGGAAAACTTCCTGATTGACTCGATGGAATTGCATTTCACATTAACGGCCTCTGCTATCTTTTGACAAGGGATAACAGCAATATCTGATTGATCGGTGAACACTGCTTTGATGGGAGGAAGCAGCTTGACTATTTCATCAGTAGAAAAGATGTCCATTTTGATGTGAAGATCACACAACTTAGTTGCCGCAGTTTCTACTGGATTTATCCCAATCACAAAATGATTTTTAATTTTCAAGAACTCAATAAAATCAATTTGATAATGAGTACAAGGGCATACGACTACATTATTTGTAGTAGATGTTTCTAAGATTGTCATATTGGCCTTTCGCAAAGGTTTTTCCATGAAACAGATTATCTTGTAACGAGTCAGATTCTTGACAATCAAATCCAAGTCTTTTTCTCAAAACAACAGAAGCAAATTCCGCTTCCGTGTGATAAACAGAAGCTAAATCAATCGGTCGCTTCAAAAAAGGAAGCTGAAATCTAGCAATGATCGCTGGCCTCCATTGTTTTGTGGTATTAGTACCGGCTCTATGCCACACTGATGGGTCAAAAATGATTACCTCTCCTGCACGAGCGATAATCTTCATCAAATGAGCTTCACAAAACTCATCACTCGGCTTAGCTTCAAGAAGATGAGAACCCGGAATGATTTCTGTTGGTCCTATTTCATCGGTGAAGTCCACAAGAGGAATTAAAAACATCAGAGAGCAACGTGCGGCTCCAAAATAAGCCTGATCTCTATGAAAGTTATTCCTATTGTGATTCGGGTCTTCGCCATCATTGTTCAATAAAAAGAAAAAGTCATACAAGATCGAAGCAGGAGTCAACAACTCATCAACCACTTCATTCATCCAAATGGACTCAAGCAAATCAATGTATGGCTGTTTAAATCTAAAGCCACACTTCAAAATATCCAAATAAGACATCGACCTTAAAGTATCTTTTCCAAAAGCCTCAACTTCTTGTTGCTTGCGATTAACTACTTCTGATCTAAAATATGCCAAAGTTTCTTCAGATAAAGCAATATTCAACTTGGACCAGCCGTTCCTATTTATTTCTTCTTTGACTAGAGATATATTTTTCATGAAAACCCTCACTTCAATGTGATGTTCCTATCAACACTAAATGAGTGCAACAAAAGAAAAACACGTCAACATTTAACCTCTCCAAACTGCCGAGGTCTTTTTTGTAACATTAAACATCTGATATTTTGTATGATAAAATGCAGTAAAACATTTTCTGACCTTGCCTTCTGGACATTTGAGAGGACTTGGATACCCATGCCAGACATTCTCTGAATTTGTCCATATCATAGTTCTGTTCTGAACGCAGTTGTATTCAAACAGTTTTTGCTCACAATTTTCATCCAAAAACTCCAATTTGCCGCCCCACTCATCTTCCCAATCGCTGTTCAAATAAATAATTACATTGATACAAGAAAATGCGTCTATGTAAGGGTTCCAAGTTTGATCTGTGTGGATGTCTAAATATCCATCTTTGAAGCCAGCGTGCAATCCAGCAGATCGTCTCCCTAGATCAGCGATCAAACCATTTATGCCTGTCAAATTGGTTAAGAAATCCAAAAAATCCTCCGAGTTTAACTCTTCCAACAAACGACTAATTGCAGGAAAATTATCCAAGCTGGTTTGGAGTCTATCACAAATTCTATTCTTTGATGGATTATATCCTGCTTTGTATTTCTCATGAGACTGAAATTCATTTGCTTGCTCTAATTCCAACTGTCTTTCTAAGAATCCTCGATTGGGGTCTTTCCAATTATTTTTGTCTTCAAGCCTTTTGTCAAATTCCTTTTCAAGTGCATTGATGAAAGAATTGTCAAACATATCTTGAATGGAAATATGATTAGGCTTATTAGATTGATAAATATCAGATAAAGACAAATAGCTTGTCAGCGGTGCATTAAACGTATTCATATTGCCTCTTATATCATTTTGAATAAAAAAACAGAAGGATCAAAAAACTTTTTGTTTTTTGATAAATTATAGTGAAAAAAATAGGTGTTCTTATTCGGTTGGCCACAGCATATTTCAAGATGATTGAATTCTTTTGGCATAACATGCAATGGCAAATTACAAGCATATGCCGCTAACGTAGTCGCTCTCTGTGTTATGAAAAAGTCGTGATAGGATACTTTGTTTAATAAACCAATCATCTTCTTTGTGTTCGCCCTCATTTCTGACACATATTCAGAAGACAAACAAACAACGCCATTATTTACATAATAAGGTGCCCTTGAGGACACCCTTGAGGACATAGACCTTGAGCGACCAATTAGAGTGTTATATGTTTTTTGTGGATATTTCATCGACGCCAAGCGAAATAACTCTTCCCATTTTTCAAAAGAATAATTATCATTACAAGCAATCGTTCCAAAGATTCCTCTTTTTTCTTGAAACTGATCTAATAAAGGATTCAAATCTCTTAAAGCAATCACATCTGAATCTAAGCTAATAACCAAGTCTGCTTCTGGCGTGACATTCCATCTAGGACACACGCTCCAAGGTTGCTTCAAATTTGCATCGGTTTTATAGCCTACTATTTGATGATCCTTGAGATAAGAATTAGATATTTTCCTTGGCTCATGTGTCATGATTGTAAAAAATGAATCTTCGCAACGACCAGCTTTTTTGATAGAATGTATCAAAATTTCTGCTTGCTTTTCCATTTTAGACATTGCGCTTATTGTAATGACAAAATGAGCCTTCATTGAAAATCCACATAAATAAAAAAGGGAGTCGAATGTCAACAAGCATGACTCCCTTTATACTTGGTCGAGGTCATGGTTAGTTGCCTGTTTTCTACATTCAGAAAATGTCTTCATTATATGGTTCCGAGTTCCTGTAGATAGTTATCCTCAGACAACTATTTGTGGTGACGACCAAAAATTGAGCAAAACACCTAAATAATTGCATCAGGTGCAGTCCCTTCTGACAGAGATAAGAAAAAGAAGGATAAAATGACATTAAATTACACATTGAGTGATTATTCGCAACAAATAGACGAAGGGTTTTTTGATTCTTTGAAACAAGGGTTTCAATCAAAATATGACCAAGCTAGAGGGTCGCAGGAAAATGAACAAGATTTGCAAAAGTATGCTAAAAAAGCTATCCCGGCTATTCAACAAGCCGCAAGCATTGCTCAAAAATACTCTAAGAAAGTTGGCATTCCGTTGCCACTTGCTACAGTCATTGTAGCTGCTGGAATCGTCGGAGGACCAACAGCTATACCATTTGCCGCCTTAATGTATTTTGTTAAAAAGCCGGTCAATAAAATTGCGGGTAAGGCATTTGATGCAGGCGTACAAAAAATGGACTGGCAACAACCTCAACCTCAACAACAACCTCAATTGGCATGGAACTTAAATCTTGGAATGGGGTTTAGAGAGTATTTGGCAGAGGTTGAAATGTATGAAGAAAGTTGGTTGGGCGATAAATTC
>Ga0194131_10008789_pt1 | contig 12999 bp, 9 predicted proteins | sample TA2KigO120mmetaG_FD_148631 | JGI IMG/M metagenome (GOLD analysis project Ga0194131, IMG submission 148631) | Freshwater microbial communities from Lake Tanganyika, Tanzania - TA2015053 Kigoma Offshore 120m | ecosystem: Environmental > Aquatic > Freshwater > Lake | place: Tanzania: Lake... | reverse complement strand
CGTCGCGTCTCGACGTTCCGCCCGACGCTCTCTTCAGTCCAGCCCTGCGGGCTGATAAACCCGCTCGCGCCGATCGCCATCTCGCCGGGATCCTGCTTCGACTCGCCCTCAGATTGCTCGTAAACTCGCGTTCGGGCTCGCCACTCCCTACGGTCACCGCTTCGCTCTCCTCCGGAACCTTCGGTCGGGCCACGATACGGCGCTCGCAAAACGCGAACCCGAGAAGGAAGAAGCGACCCTTACTCGTCGTTTCGACGAAGTCGAAGCCGTCTCCCAAAAAGTCGCTTCCCTTCCTAAGTCCAGCACCTTCGGCGCTGGTGATTCGCCGGTCGGTTCGCCGACGGTCGTCGCCAAGAGCTCCTCCGTAAGTAGCGAACCGCCAGAGCGAATCGTGAGACGGAACTCGCAACCCGCTCGCCGCTATCGCGGCGGCGTATCTCGGTCTCGGCCCTCGTCGACGCTTACGTCGGACAGGAGCGCCTACGGCCTGCCTTCCGAGCTACGCGTCTCCTCGCCGCCACGGGCGGCTAAACGGCGCTTCTCGCCTTAGAGCTCGTCGCTCCGTCGTCGGGCCTCGACGACTCGTAAACTCGTCGACGTTCACTGCGCGTTACCACCCTCCGCTCCGCTTCGGGCACTGCGGTGGACCTACGGCCCTCCTCGCCTCCTCGCAATATGCTCGTCGGTTCGCGCTCCGTTCACTCTCGCTCTACGGCAGGACTCTTACGAGTCCGCCTTCGCAGGCTTCAGTTCGCAACCGCAGTCCGCTCATCGCTTCTCGCCGCGAGCGGCTCTGGTCTCCGGCCCGCTCGATAGCCACATAGTGGCTCTCTCGCTCCCGACGCTCACCAAGTAGTTCCGCGTGCCCCGTGCCGTTGCCCGCTACACCTTGGTTCGCTCTCAGGTCCGTGCAACTCCTCGCTCCTGAATCCTCCGCTCGGAGTTTCCGGCTTCGCTCGCCGTGCTAGCCGACGCGCGTCCTTTGGGAACGGTCTCCGATCCGCAGGCGTATCGTTCGCCGCCGTGCGTCTTCTCCGTCTTTTAGGACGTCGAAGACTTGCTTTCCGTCGGACGCTCCAGGTCGTCGTCGCAACGACCTCGTACGCGCTTCGCTCACACGCTCGTTGCCGAAACGCTCGCCTCAAGAAACGCCCCGCGCGTTTCTCGTTCCTAAGTCCAGCTCGCGACATCGCCCTGCGGAAAGTTCCTCATCGCTACCGTCGCTCGGTTTGCTTCGCAAACGCGCTTCGCTCTCGCTCGCTAACGCTAAATCGGACTTTCCTTTCGGGCGACGACCGCTCGCTGGAGAAACACCAGGTCAAGAGATTATTGCGAGCACCTTGCAAGTGACGCCGTGGAAGGCGTCCCTGCGCTCGCGGAGTGGCTAGTCGACTACGTCGAAAGCCACTAGGGAGAATCGCTCCCTGCGCGATTCTTCCCTCCGAAGAATCGGTTCGTTCGTCGCTCGGGGACTCGCGACGACTTACCCGACTTCTCCGGGACTCGACCGTGCTCGTTTGCTCGCTTCGTCGCGACGACCCACCGGGTCGTCTCGTGACTCGCTCGATTATCCTCCGCTTAGTCGCTACGGGGCACTCCGCAGTCCAGCCGAGCTCGTTTCTTCGCCTCTCCCGACGCCCGCGGGCGCGCTCGCAACGCTTGCGTGCGTCGCTACACGACGCACGCATCGATTCTGCGACGTTCGCCACTTTTGTTACTCGCTCTTTCGGCCGCCCGGTTCCGACCTCCCGCACGGGGGGTGGGGAAGGTCGGCCCCTAACTCTGGCGGATTACGCCTCGCCCGCTCGTAACAAACGAAGCTCCCTACCCAGAATCGTCGCTATCCGGCTACGAAACTTCGCTCCGCAGTCCAGCTACGCGAAAAGGGAAAGAACAAAACCGGCGACTTCATTCCTGCCTCCCTAGAATCTTCGCTTCCGACTTGAAGTCTTCGCGCACGTAGGAAAGACTCAACGAAGCGACTAGTCGCTCGTCGACGCTCCAGACTAATGAGTCCGATTTTCGCTCCGCGATTGGCTACGCGAAAACCGCTCCAGTTCTTCGGTCGGTGAAGTCGCCGAAACCCGAAACCCCCGACCGTCTCGCTGCGCGACGGACGAGTCCGCGCGCTCCTCCTTACGCGCTTCCCGCTTCGCCCGCAAGCGGGCTTGCGACGCCGCTACGAGCGGAACGCTCGCCTCTCGTTGCGCCTCACGCCCTAACTGCAGACTACGCTTCGCTCCGCTAGCGGCACGGGCTTATCTCCTCCACTCGTCGGAATACGAGAGCATTACTAAGTCCAGCCCCCCGCGACGATTTCGTTTCGCGACGACTGCGTCACGCGACGCGTTCTGCCTAGGCTCTGGGCCTTCTCGTGCGTCGCGGCAAGCCGTCGCAGACTACGCTTCGCTCCGCTATGCGATCCGGGTGATTCCCGGCTACTAGGCTGCTCCAGTCGAAACGCTACCGTGGACGCTTCACGACGGAGAAGCCTACGCCGGTCACATCCGGACTCCTCCGAGGAGGACCCAACGCCACTGGCATCTCCGCGCCACTCAATCTCTCCGCGAGCTTCCCCGCCGATGAAGCTCGCGTTCGCGCTGCCGACGAGACGAGCGATCCTCTCGAACGATCCGAACGGCGTGCGTCAACGGCTCGTAAGCGATCTCGTTACGCAACGCCTAAACGCGACCACCAAACCTAAGTCCAGCACGGAAAACCGCTCGTGCCGCCGGTCTCGGAAGAGAAATAAACCGTCGCTCATGGGCCAAGGGCCCGTCGCTCGGAAAATCCGACGCTAACGCTCAGACGAGCCGAACCGACTTCGCCGTTCCGTCTCGCTCTCGCTAAACGCTGCCGGATTTCCCGCCGCTTTCTTTCTCCTTCCTCGACACGACAATCACTCGCTAGTCCAGGGCGAAACGACTGTCGCTCGCGCCGATCTCGTTGCGCGACTCCTAACGGCGCGCGCCGACCTTACGGGCATTCCGTGCGGCGGCCCCAAGCGTCGCGGCGAGCCGTCTTCGATCCAGATGGTCCCGGCTACGGCAAGTCAAGTCGCTCCACTACCGTGGACTTTCCGCGACTGACCTCCCTTCACCGGGAACATCCGGACTCCTCTTGGCGACGACGCAACTTCATGCTCCCGACGGTCGACACTCGATCTCTCCGAAATCTTCCCCACCGATGAAGATTTCGTTCGCGCTCGCTCCGAAATCCAGCTCAGTCGACCCGGAGAACGACGACCGGTCCGCGGGATGATCGTCGGGTGCGCAGGCTCGTTCCTCTCCGCGCATCCAAGATCGGTACTAAGGATAAGTTATTTAGCGAAGTATTGACGAGATCTCTTAGAAACGGGAAAATGGCGTTCCTCAGTCCAGACGCTGGTCTTCGCTCTCACGAACGCTTCGCGCCGCTCGTACGCTGAACGCGCGCCCAAGGGCGTCCCGTTCCCGAAATGTTCCTTCGAAGAACTCACGCCTCTTAGATAAGGCTCGCCTGATACGAAACGACCGAGACCCGGAACGAGAACGCGCGGCGAGGCTTATCTAAGATTCCCCTTCTAAGGAACGTTTCGTCGCTAACGCTTCGACCCGCGTCTGTCCTCGCATACGCTCTCGAGTCCAACGTTCGCTCGTGCCGTCTGCTTCGGTGAAGGCAGAAACCGTACGCTCACGGCCGTACCGGCCATCGCTCGAGAAATCCGTCGCTGACGCTTATCGAGCCGGACCGACTTCGTCGTCCCGTCTCGCTTTCGCTAAACGATATCGGATTTCTCGCCCCTTTCAGCCTTCACCCTCAGCGAGACAGGCACTCGCTAGTCCAGCACCGACGGAACGCCGTGACCGAGCGGACGGGCTGTCGAGATTTCGTCAATACTTCGCTAAATAACTTATCCTTAGGTACCTCACGCGACGATAATCCCGGACCTCGCTACTAAGTCCAGAAGAAAAAGGCGTAAACGAGTATCAGACGAGATACGTCGTCGCGTTCCGCTCGGCGTACCACCTATTGCTACACCGCCGGGCACGCGAAAGCGATTCCGCTTCGCCACGACGAGTTCCGCAAAGGTTCCACGCCCGCGTATCGGTTCCCTACGCGAACGACTTGGCGCTCGCTCTTAAGTCCAAACTGGCCGCGTATCGACAGGAGAGATCCGGCTCGCTTCGGCGCTACGGTTTTCGCAATGACTCCTGCGTCGTCCTGCTCACGACGCTGACTCACCTGCCCCACTCGCTCGCCCCGGCTCGCTTCGTGGCGCACAGTTCGTCCCGATTACAAAATAAGAAGCCTACGCAACCGTAAAACTTATTCGCCGCTCGCTGCGCTCGTCGAATAAGCGTTACGGTTGACCTCCGGTCCTCCGGCTCGCTTCTTATTTAGAAATCGTCGCTACCACCTACGCGCCTCGTGTCTCGTTCTTAAGTCCAAGGTCAAGGGCGTGCGCCTCGCGTGCCCGTCGCACGGGTCCGGCTCCGACCGTCTCTCGTCTCTCGCAACGGCTCCTGCGTCGCCGTGCTCGAACGCTACCTTAGGTTGACTTCTCGCTACGCCCCGGCTCCGCTTCGCAGTCAATACCACGGCCCGAACTTGACATCCCACGACTACGCCTTTGTAGGATAACTTCGCCTACCGGGGGAGATGATCCGAGCCTGCGCGCGCCAGACCGCCTGCGTTATCCTACAAATTCCCCTGTGATGTCGAGTTCGTCGCTACCGACTCGATCCGTTCGGTTCCGTTACGAAGTCCAGCATCGGATCGTCTCGTGCTCTCCGACGCCTATCGGCGCGAAGTTAGGATTTATAGTGCTTATGAGCGATCTTTATCTCGCCCTCCGGGTCTATCGTCTCCCTACGGTCGCCTACGCGATCGTCTCGTCTTCGCTCCCGTCATCGTATAGCTCTCCTACCGTGGACGGAGTGCTGTTCCGATGCGTTCGCTCGTCTCGCCGACTGAGATAAAGTTCAACTCAACGCACACAAAATCCTAAACGCACGAGACACGCGATCCGTGCGCCCCGCCGAGTCGCACGGATCGCTATCCTCGCTTTCAAGTCCAAGGCAGGACAAGACAGGGCAGGGCAGGGCAGGGCAGGGCAGGGCAAAACCGTAATACAAGACTCCGTCTCCGTCGTACTCGCGATAGACGCGTACGCCTTACGGCGATTCGTACGACGGCGTCGTTCGTCTTCCCGTAGGAATGAATCTCTTTCTCGTACTCGCTCGCCTCAGCGACTGCCTCGCCTGCGGCTTGCGGCTGCACGCCTCGCTCGCCGCTTCGCGGCTCGGCTACCTCGCGGGACGCATGAGTCCCGCTCGTTCGCCTCTTACTCGAAAACGCCCTCACGGCTCCGCCTCTCGCCGAGGCTCGAGTTACGTCGTCGATCGCTTCGCGCCCTTCTGGTCTCGCCTGCGGCGCAGACCAGTGCGGGTCGTAGTCTCCTCCTCACCGTCGGGCTAACGCTAAAGCAAGGCGTTCGCAAGCTCACGCCCGCTCTGCGACCCTTTGGGTACTACCGCGAATCTCGCGCCCCGAAGGGGTAAATCGTCCCCGCTCCGGACTCCGGCGACCTCTCGGGCTCGAGGCGCTTACGCTTCACTACGCTACGCTACGTTTCTCGTCGCGCGCACTCGCACCTCGCACGACCAGACAGCCCTGCGGGCGGTCTGGTCTACCGCGCCTCCCGTCGTCGCGTTGCCGACGCTCGATTCCGCTAAAGTACCCCCGGCGTCGCCGCTTATCCGATTCATAGTAAGTCTTAAGTCCAAGACGAACCTGGCCGCGTACCCGTATCACCGATCCGGTAACTCGATCTCGCTCACCCTCTGAGTTCGCCGTGGCGTCTAAGTCACTTCGTCGAATCAGATCCTTCATACGGCCACGGCCGCCTTTCGAGTCAGGACGCAAGGTCCGACTCTCTCTTCGGATCTACGATTCGCCCGCGTCTTCGATCGCGGTCCCTCGTGACGTAACGACGCTCGAACTCGCTACGCACGCCCGATGCGACGCGTCGTCCCGACATAGCCTTCTCTCCCGAGAGAAGTCCCGTCGTCCGATGTCGTCGCGACTTTGAGTTATGCAGCCGTTGGCCGCAGACACTCAAGTCAATCGGCCGGGTGCTCGATCTCGACGTTCGTAAGTCCAGAACAAAGCAGGGCAAGGCAACGACGCCCGGTTCCAGCCCCGCATAACGTCCACGCGGGGTCGGGCTCGCTTCGTCGCTGGGGTTTTCGCAACGGCTGACGCCGTGCTCACGACGCTGACTTATCCGAAGCCCTTCTCGCTCGTCCCGACTCGCTTCGGCGGACCGAGAACGTCCCGAAATCCCTTCTCAAATCTCGCAACCGTAAAACTTATTCGCCGCTCGCTACGCTCGTCGAATAAGCATTACGTTTGCCCTACGGTCCTTCCGGCTCGAATTTCAAAGGGTTTTCGTCGCTAGCACCCCGGCGCCTAGCGTCTCGTTCCGAAGTCCAGAACTAAGCGGGAGTTCGCCCCTGGAGTCCTCGGCTCGTCGCGACTGCGTCGGACTCGTCGCGCTTTGACGATATAATCAAAGACCGGCGAGGGGCCCGCCTTTGCTCGTGCGCCTGCGGCAACGCGCAATCTTTGAGTTTTATCGTCCATGTCCTTCGGACACCGCTGATTCCTTCGGACACCGCACGCGCAACCCGCTCCGCTACGCTCCGCTAAGGCGACGCGTGCTTCCCGAACTCCCGAAATCGCGCGCGGTTCCCGCCTCGCGAACCCCTCACGCGGCGTCGGTCTTCGATCGCCCCTCGCTATCGCAAATGCTCGTCGCTACGCGCCGGCCCTGCGCTCTCGCTGAATCCTATTCCTTCGCTCGCCTCGTCCCGACTCGGCTTCGCAAGGACCCCGGATTCGAAATTACCTGCGTACGCTCCGGGAACTCGCAAAAGGCTCGTTCCACCTCGCTCCCCCAGGAATTTCCGCTGCCGCTTCGTCGCTCTCTATGCGTGTTCTTGAGTCCAGAGCGTCGCGCGGTCACGGGCTCGCGTACCCCTCACGCGGCGATCGTCTCCGCTCGCTACGTTTCTCTCGCAACGGCTGACGCCGTGCTCGCACGCTATCGTCGCCAAGACTCCCCGCTCGCCACGGCTTCGCTTCGGAGCCTTGAGCACGATCCTTTTCCATAGACGCGGACTCCGCCTTCGCATCGTAACTTTACCTACCCGGAGACCGAGTCCGGGACTTCGGGTGCGCGAGACCGTCCAAGTTACGAAACGAATTCCCCCGCTTACCATAGAAAAGTCGCTGCCGAAACTCCGCTCTCTATATCACTCCGAAGTCCAGAACGAAATGGCAGAACGAAAGGAAAAGACCAAATCAAACCGAATCGCGCGGTCACGGGCTCGCGAACCCCTCACGCGGCGACAGGGTCCGGGCTCGTCTCGCCTCTCGCAATACCTCCTCGCTCCGCGCTTCGTCGGCCTACTCGCACGCTGCCTTAGCGGACGCTCCTCGCCTCGTCACGACTCGGATTCGTCGCTCCCAGCACGGCCCGCCGTCGTCGTCGACCATGAGTTGCGCTCCCTATTTCCTACGGAAATACGTCGCACAATCCGCCCTCGCTTTCGCTGACGCTCATTTACGCTCGGCACTTCGTGTTCGCGTCCCGTAGGCTCACGGTAAACGACGACGTCGTCGCTACCGCTCGACTCGCCCTAAATCACGACGAGATCAAGGACACTACGAAGTCCAGAGCGTCGTCGCTCCAGACGAACCGACGCGGACCGCACTAGGTGCGACCGCGCGATCTCTATGTGCACGTCGCTACGGTCTTCCTCCCGGTAGCGATGCCGTCGGCCGCCCGAACGAAATCTTCCCTAAACGGGGGCGGGAAGATTTCCCCCGGGTTCCGGCGTTAGCCACGCCCGACGCCATATCTACAACGGCACGAAGACCTCCGCTTGTCGCACATTTCGATTTCGTTCGTCATCAACGGCAAAGAGTGCCGTCTCTACGCGACGCATCGCTCTGGAGTCCAGAGCAGGGCGAAAACCTAGAGCAGTTCGTGGTCGAGCGTGCCGTCGGTTCATCCCGAGAACTTCGCTTACGCCGGCTTGCCACTACGTGGCGCGCTCGTACCCGCTCATCTTCCGCTAGCCCTCTCGACGGCGCGGGATACGCCTAACGCGGACGATCTTCGATCTTGACCGCGTTCGAACGGGCGGCGGAAGATGCTCGCGTTTCACGGCTTTCGTTCGATGAACGACGCCCGAAACACGGTCGCTAGACGCGAAGTTCCCGAACCTTCCGTAAATCCTCGCCCACCACCCGAAACCGTAGGAAGTAACGACGTCCGCCACGCACGACCCTAAAGGGTCAACGTGCGCACACCATCTCGCTCCTTCGGGCTTGATAGCCCTTCGGGTCTATCGACCGCGAGATGCGCGGCGATGGCGGGGGCAACCTCGTTTCTTTCGTTCTGGGTCGCGCCTGACGGACTCGTCTTACGACGATCGCGACTACGAACGAACGCCGAGAGCGCCGACACGCAGCGCTAGGTTTAGGGAAAACCTTTCGCTTGCTCGCGCACTAACGTCGGATCGGTTGATCCTCGGTGTCGTGACGCGTTCGGAGCGCTCTTTCGTCGACGAAACTTCGGGTACACCCGCAGCGCCGCGTCCGTGGCGTACGCGGACTCGTTCGTCCTGCCTGTCGTTTCGCCGACGAATCCGTCCGTCGTCCGCTGGGTGCTTACGGCGAACTCGTCCACGTCCCGTGGAGAATTCGCCTACCACTACGCGGCCGTCACGAAAGTGCCCGTGCTGAGTCGCGCCGGGGCGCTCCACGCACGGCCGTCCTCCTTCTGGCGAAACGAAACGGCGATACGAACGCGTTCGGTCGTTCTTTAGTCCAAGCCCCCTCACCGTATACGACTTCGTCGATACGACCCGTAATCACCTCGTTACTACCCTCCGGTACGTAACTTCGGGTCGAATAAACCGAAGCAAGCCTCAATTTATTCTATGATTACCGCAATCTGGTTCGCACTGCAGTTCCTGACGACGGCTATTCGCTCGCGTTCCTGTGTCGCGCCTCCGAGACGCCACGACGACGGGGTTCGCCTCAAGGCGCGAAACGCATTCGGCGAACAAACCCCCGCCTTTCGGGTCGGGGCAGGCCACTGCGCGGCATGCCCTGCGAAAGGTCGTTCGATCGTCGTGGCTCGCGACTACGAAACGCGTCGTACGGTCCATTCGATCCCCACATGGTGGCTCTCTGCCTCTCGAAGAGTGAACTCTTCTCGAGGTGGACCGTGTGACCGAACGCGAAAACCGGTCGTCGAACCAGATTACGGCTCCGCTGGGTTACGTTCGGTCTCGTTATTCTGTCCGTTTCCACGTGACGCTCGCTCGAGCGTCCGCTGTGACGCGGGCGTAATACGCCAAGCGAAGGCTTATGCTGTCGCTGTAGCCGTCGCTTGCTTACCCCGGTGGGTAAGTTCGCTCTCGTCTTGACGGTTCCCGTCATCGAGACTTCGCCCCCGCCGTACAACCGAGCGGTTGTACTCTCCCCAGAGACTGGGGAGTACGCTTCTGGGTTGTGCTGCGTCCTCTCCGCGGGCTTCGAGCGACGAAGCACAATCTCGCACGCCGAGATTACTGCGTCTACGCGGCCACCGACTGATTTCGTCGTCCGTGCTGGGTCGCGCCAAGGCGCTTCACGCACGGCTCTTCGCTCGCTGCGGAAACCGGAAACGAATAACGAGCAGAGTGGGTCGGGCCGGCCTACGGGCGCACTACGAAGTCCAGAGCAATACGAGCGCACCCGCCGAGAAATATAAGTTTTGACCGATATCTTTCTCGCTCACTTCGTTCGCGTCCGAGACCCTACGGGAGAAAGATTTCGGCCAAACCGCGAAGATACGCGCGAGCGCGATCAATCGCTACTTCTATTTCGGGCGAGAGAGCGCTCTCAAGTCCAGGTCGTAAAAGAAACGGTCGTCAACCGGGGTTCGCCCCTGGAGTCCTCGGCGAGCGACGACTACGTCGCGCTCGATCGTCTTGGCTACGGGTTGGCTGTACGCTCGCCGCGATACAAACTGCGTCTCGCTGGACCGGCGCCGGGGAGCGCCTGGGGCGAGCGACTCTGGAAGTCGCCGTCGCCCCTCCTCGCCAACCCGTTGCCATATCGTTTCGCCTTGGCTGCGCCCGCGGCGAAGCGATACCGACGATTTCCCTCGTTTCCGCTCCGCTCTCACGTGCCGCTTCCCTACTTCGTAGTCCAGCTTCACTCCAGTTCGCTTCCGCTGTCCCGAACCCCTGAGACCGTTGCGAAGTCCAGCGCGTGACCGTCGCGGTGCGTCTGAGTCGCCCTCGTCAGTCGCTATTCGCTTCTTCCCCGAGCGCCTCGAGACGCCACGGGCGTCTCTCGGTTGCGCTCGGCGACCGACGCACCGACAACCGCGCTAGCAAAACCGAAACGTTCCGCGGCGCCACGACTTGCGTCGGGCGCGTTGTCGGACCTTCGGCGCCCTTGTGCTCTCGCAGCGGTAAACCGCGCTCGCCGCATCGGCCGGAAACGGACGATTGGCGGACGCGACTGCGGTCTTCCGCGGCCGAAATACCGGCCCGTTTCGTAAGTTCGTAAGTCCAGCTCGCATCGTCACGACGGTGCGTACGCTCGTCGCTGTTCGCTTCGCTCACGAGACGCTTCGGCGCACGCAATCGCTCTCGTGTGGCTGAGCGACTGGCGTCGCACGCCACGCTGCGACGAGTCGCCGTTCCGGCGACCGCTCAGGTTGTCGTCGTGACAGATGCTTCGCAGTCCAGCGAGACGGGGTTTCGACTTCGCCCGTCGTCACGCGCGTGCGCTTCGCTATCGCGCGATTATTCAACACGGCGACGTTCTCAGTACGACGATTCGGGTTTAGAAACGCCCCACGTCTAGATTCGGCGGAAATACGACGCAAGCGTCGATTCCCCGCCGGTCCGAACGTAAAACCGCCATTCGTAGTTCGGACGGCGTGAAATCTGTCCGATTCCCCCGACGAGCCGTCCGGTCGCTGCAAACACGTCTCGTACCTCGACAATTTGCCCTTGACGGACGCTTCCTGTCGTTCGAGCGTTACGAAGTTAACGCTCTCGCTCAGTCGGCTCTTTCGTGTCCATCGTCCCGCGGCAATCCGCGATTCCCGCCCCGCGCGACTCGCCCAGTGCTCGCAGTGCGCGAATGCTAGAACAGAGCAACGCAAGACCGTGCGCCGGCCCGAATGACGGCTTCGTAGTCCAGCACGCCCGTCGCCACTCTCCTTCGCCCTGCCTCGCTGTTCCGCTATCTCTCGTGTGGCTGAGCGACTGCGTCGCACGCCACGTGAACTCGCCGTCGTTCCGACGACCGCTACGCTCACGGGACGCTCCTTGGGCTCGGACCTCGCTTGTTCGCCTGAGCTCACGGAAGCTCGGCACTTCGTGTCGTGGACGACTGCGTAGTCCAGCGTCCGACCGTCGCCCTCGACTCGCGTGGGCAAGTTAACCCGTTTACGAACGACTTCGGGCATCGAGCCCTCGTCATTCGTACACGCTTCGTCTCGTGACGACTACCGGGTAGCGGGCGCGCCCGTGGGCGGTTGGGCGCGCCCGCGCTCGCTTCGTCGCTAATCGTTCGCTGTTCGCTACGCTCGATAGTCGTCGTACTCGTAGGCTCGCTCAGAGCGGCGGGGCGCTCTCGCGACGACTGGACACTTCGGAGTCCAGTCGTCGTCCCTCGCCTTGACTCGTCACGCCGTGATCTCGCTACGCTCACGAAACGCTCCGCAATGCGCAACTGCGCTCGCATCGCTCCCTCCCGACGATTCCGGCTCCCCTCCGCTCCGCTCCGGATCGCCTCCACGCAGGGTCGGTCGCAAGGTCGCTCGCTCGTCGCGTTCGTTGCGCTGCGCTCCACTGCCACGCTCCACGCTCGCAGGGGTTCGCCCGTGGGGGGTCGGGCGAACCCCGCCTCGCCGTGCGGCTCGGCCAGACTCGCTCGCCGCCGTACGACTCGCCGCCGCTTCGCTCCGGCTCGTCTCCCTCTCGCTCACTCGTCAGACCGCTCACTCGTCGCGTTCGGCTCGCCGTGCGGCTCGCCTGCCACGCTCGTCTCGTTCGCCGATGCGTTCCGTCCGGCATCTCGTAACGCCCTCGCGAGACTTCTGGCGCGAAGTCTCTCTCCGTGGCTTCGGGCGTTACCTCGGCACGCCGCCGCTCGTTCCTTACCGAACTCGCTCGACGCTCGCCACCGGGCTCGCTCAAGTCCTCCGACCGGACTTGCGCGTCTCTCCCGGAACGCAACGACGACTCGACTGAGCGCGCTCGTCGTCGCCAAACCTTCGGGTACCGGGTGAATTCTCTCGAAACCGCCGTGGTCTCGCTTCGCTCGATAAAGGCGGCGCTACGTCCCCACTACGTTCGGACGTACGCTAAATTCTCGCGAACGCCACCCTGACTCACCGAGACGCGAAAAGGCGGACGACCCACCGGGTCGTACGAACGCCGGTCCGCTCGTCGTACTTGCGTCCGACGAGCGTCGAAGCCCTTCCGACCGTATGCGGTTGGTCGGAAGGGCGCCTCGCTCGCCCGTGCTCCACGAACTCGCACTCCGACGGCGAGCCGTCCGGTCGCTGCAAATGCGCCTCGTGCCTCGACGATTTGCCCCCGAGGTCGCTCCCTGTCGCTCGACGGCGAACGCCGTCTCGCTCAGTCGGCTCCTTATGCTCCGTGCTCGTTCCGGCCCGCACTGGTTCGTTCGGCAGTCCAGTCGTTGCTCGCAGGCTCGCGACGACTGGTTGCTTGTTCGCCCGTCACTCCGACGCTTACGCTTCCTCCGACCGCTTACGCTTTCTCCGGTCGCTGGCTCGCCAGTCTCGCTTCCTCCGACCGCTTACGCTTTCTCCGGTCGCTGGCTCGCCAGTCTCGCTTCCTCCGACCGCTTACGCTTTCTCCGGTCGCTGGCTCGCCAGTCTCGCTTCCTCCGACCGCTTACGCTTTCTCC
>Ga0194131_10008787_pt1 | contig 13001 bp, 10 predicted proteins | sample TA2KigO120mmetaG_FD_148631 | JGI IMG/M metagenome (GOLD analysis project Ga0194131, IMG submission 148631) | Freshwater microbial communities from Lake Tanganyika, Tanzania - TA2015053 Kigoma Offshore 120m | ecosystem: Environmental > Aquatic > Freshwater > Lake | place: Tanzania: Lake... | reverse complement strand
ATCCGCGCGAAGGCGACGTTGCACGACCATGTCATGGCGTGCGTTGCGTCCAGCGTGCCGTGCCCGCCGGGCGCGTAGTCGTGCATCCGATAGCCGTTTACCTCGATCCAGCCCGGACAGGAGAAGGTCTCGCCGAGCCGCAGCGTGCCGGCATCGAGCGCCAACGCCAGTACCGCGGGCTTGATCACCGAGCCCGGCGGGTAGCTCCCTTCGGTGGCGCGATTGAGCAACGGCGCGCTCCGATCGCGGAGCAGCTTCCCCCAGGTGGATTCGTCGCTCACCCGGTTGGGATCGAAGCCGGGCGCTGAAACGCAGGCCAGGACCTCGCCGTTGCGGGGGTCGAGGACGACCACGGCGCCCCGCCGTCCGTCCAGCGAGCGGTAGGCCAGCCGCTGCAGCTCCGCGTCGACGGTAAGGACCACGTCCTTGCCCCGCAGGTCGCCGCCTGCTGCCAGCCAGGCCGCCCCCAGGAGCCCGCCGGGCGTGACCACGCCGCGCAGCACCTCGTCTTGCGAGCGTTCCAGGCCCGCGGCGCCCAGCACCAGCGAGCGGTAGCCAATCAGCGGCCCGAGCGCCCGATCAGCGGCGTACCGCCGATGCCATCCTTCGCCCGGGTCGTCCCACGGTGCCCCGTCGACGGGTGCGCCACCCTTCGACGACGCTCCTATTGGATCCGATCCAGGCGCCCCAGGCTTCCAGGTGGGAGGCCCCTCAGAGCGCGCCAGCAGTTCGCCCGTGCGATCCGTGATTCCTCCCCTGGCACGCAGGTCCTCACGGGTTCGCGGATTGTCCGGACTGGCGGCAATTCCGGCCCCGGCGTAGAGTCGGAATACCAGCAGATACACCATGGGGCTGAGCAGCAGCAACAAGTAAAAAATTGAGGCGACGCGCAACCCGCGATTCAGGCCGGGCGCCAGCGAGCGGTCGCTCTCCCGGACATTGCTGATCTGTAGGATCAGGGCAAGCATCAAGAAATTCGCCAGCAGCGATGATCCGCCGTACGACATGAACGGCAGGGTAATTCCGGTAATCGGGATCATCTTGATGCTGCCGCCCACAATCAGAAACGATTGCAGGCCGAGCACTGCCCCGATGCCGCAGGCCAGCAGGGCGCCGAACTCGTCGCGGGCCGCGCGCGCGGCGCGGAAGGCGCGCACCACCAGCAGGGCGATGCAGGCCAGCAGCGCGGCCGCGGTCACGCTGCCGAGCTCTTCAATGAGCGACACGAAGATAAAGTCGGTGTGCGCGTCCGGAATACGCCAGGGCTGGCCGCGGTACAGGCCGCTTCCCAGCCACCCGCCGGAGGCCAGGGCGTAGAGCGCTTGCACGATCTGATACCCCCAGTCGTGAGGGCTCTGCCAGGGATCGATCCAGGCCGCGAAGCGCACCCGCACGTGGCCGAACAATCGGTAGCAGACATAGGAGACGAGCGCGAAGGAGATCAGGCTGGCGGCCACCATCCCGCGCCGTCGCGTGCCCGCGTAGAACATCGTCAAGAACACGCCGAAAAACAGCAGGCCCTGGCCGAGGTCCTTCTGCACGACGAAAATGATCTCGGCGCCCATGGCGATGGCAATCAGGGGAAGCAAGTAGCGCACGGCCAGCGGCCGTTCCTCGCCCCATAGTTTCAAGGTCAGGAAATGGCGATGCTGGCGCAGATAGGCGGCCAGGAACACGACCAGCAATATCTTCACGATCTCGACCGGCTGGAACGACCACGATCCCAGCCGCAGCCACAGGCGGGCGCCGTTCACCTCGGTGCCGAAGAGCATCACGACCAGCTGCAGGAACACTCCGCCGGCCAGCATCACGTACTTCAGATCCTGCAAGCGGCGATAGTCCCGTACGATTGCCAGCCACAACAAAAGTCCCAGCACCGCGATGGCCAGCCAGCCGACCTGCGCCCGTCCCATCAGCGGATTGAGCCGGTGGATCTCAAGACAGGAGATGCCGAACAGCAGGCAGCTTAGCGGCAACAAATATTGATCGCCGTGGTGGTCGAAAAAGGTCAGCGCGAGATGGGCTACAAAAAACAGGCTGACGACGAAGCCGACTCCGCGAAGAACGTCGCCCGGCGAGGCGTGCGGGTTGGCGTGACCGTAAACGAAGCCGTGGACGAGCAATACCAGCGCGGCGAGCAGCAGCAATCCTCGCTCGAGGCGACGCCGTTCCCTCATACGACGTGCCTTACCCCCAGCATGGCGTCTCCCACGCGGATGAGCGTCCCGTCGGCAACCGCGCGCTGTCCGGCCAGGAGGCTTTCGTCCACCAGGGTGCCGTTGCGGCTGCCCAGATCCTCCACCGTGCAGCCTTGCGCGTCGCAGCAAAGGCGCGCGTGGCTCGCGGACACGGCCGGGTCCTCAATCACCACGGCGTTCTCCGGCGCGCGTCCCAGGGTGAGCACGCCCGGCACGGGAATCCGCATCCCCTTGTGGATGGAGTGCGCCAGGCCCGGCTCCAGCACTTCCACGTACCAGCCCGGGGCCAGCGGCACCGGTGTTTCCGATGGGTTCGGGCGCCGCGACGCGAGGCGATCCGCCCGCCACGCGAGCGCCGCCATGGCCACCACCAGCACGCTCAGCAGAGGGCGCGCCAGGAACAGCCATCCTTCAGTGGACAAGCCGACCAACTCAGTCATCCGCGCGCGCCAGGTGGCGAAAAATCCCCATCAAGAAATTCGTCTCGAACGGATCCGGCCGCGCCCGCGACAGGATGTCCGCGAGCTTTGCCATCTCTCCTTCCATCGGCTTGCGGTGGCGTGGGTAGCCCGCGCGCGTCAGCGCGTCGGAAGCCGCCGCGACGATCCGCGGCACGGCGCCGTCGGCGGCGGCGGGCCGATGGTCTGCGGCGCCGCGCTCCCGAGCGCACAGCTCGTAGAGCAGGACAACCGCGGACTGCGCAAGGTTCATTGGCGTGCGCGTGGGGATCCTCACAAGATGTCTACAGAGGTCGATCTCGTCGCGCTTCAGCCCGTGGTCTTCCGGGCCGAACACGAGGGCCACGCTGCGCGGCTGCACGCGGTCGAGGAGATCTCCCGAGAGGGCCCAGGGCGTGAGCGGACGGCGGTGGCGGCCCGCGCGGTGGCTGGTGGCGATGGTCAGGTCAATGCCGTCGAGCGCCTCGGCCAGCGTGTCGAAGGTCTGGGCGGCGTCGAGAAGCTCCTCGCCGGCGCGGGCCGCGCGGCGCGCCAGTCCGTCCCGGGTCATCGCGTTGGGCGCCACCAGCCGCAGGGCCTTGCCGCCGAAGTTGGCCATGGCGCGCGCCACCGCGCCAACGTTGTCGGCGTAGCGGGGCGCCACCAGCACCACGGTGAGGATCTGGGGGTCGAGCGCGGGCATCGGCGGGGAGATTGGGCGCGCGTCGCCAGGAATCCCCTTGGGAAGCGTTTTATCTCCCCGTATGCAAGGACGTCTGGTCATTGACGAGATTCGCAGCGAGTGCCTGGAGGGAAACCTGCCCGGCGACCCCACGACGCGCCAGGTGCCCATCTACCTGCCGCCTTCGTACGATCGCGACACCGGCCGCCAGTTCGCCGTCATCTATACCCTGGCCGGATACACCGGCGCGGGCCGCTCGTTCCTCAACTACAACTGCTGGTCGCCGACGCTGCCGGAGCGGGTCGAAGCCCTTATCTGTGACGGGCGCATGCCCGAGGTCATCGTGGTGATGCCGGATTGCATGACCGCGTACGGCGGCGGCCAGTACTTGAACTCGTCCGCGCTGGGCCGCTACCAGGATTTCCTGGCCGACGAGGTGGTTTCGCACGTCGACCATGCCTACCGCACCATCGCGCACCGCGACAGCCGCGCGGTAGTCGGCAAGTCCAGCGGCGGCTACGGCGCGCTGGTGCTGGGCATGCAGCGCGCGGACCGCTTCGGCGTGGTGGGCTGCCACGCCGGTGACATGTATTTCGAATATTGCTACCTGCCGGACATTCCCAAGGCGGCCGCGGTGATTTCCCAGCACCGCGGGCTGGTCGCCTTCCGCAATCACTTCAATCTCGCGCTCCGCAAGAAGGGCGCGGATTTTACCGCGATGAGCATCGTCGCCATGGCGGCGGCCTACTCGCCGCATCCCAATGCCCAGCCGTATGGCTTCGACCTGCCGTTTGACGAGTCCAGCAGCGAGTTTCGCGAGGACGTCTGGCTGCGCTGGCTGGCGCACGACCCGGTGCGGATGCTGGAGAGGCGCGAGGCGGCCGACGCGCTCAAGTCGCTGCGCCTGCTCTATCTCGACGTGGGCACCCAGGACGAATACAACCTGCAGCTGGGCGCGCGCATCTTCCGCGACCGGCTCGATCGCGCGGGCGTCGCGCACGTGTACGAGGAATTCAACGACGGGCACCGCGACACCGGTTACCGCTACGACGTTTCCCTGCCGGCGCTGGCGCGCGCGCTGGAGGGAAATGAATAAGGGATCGTTGAACGCCCGCGGACTTCGGTTGAAAGGCTCCTTCCCCATGACGGTCAGCGTGGACGAGCTGCGCGGCGTGCTCGAGTCGTACTTAAACGAGCACTTCGGCGCCTATCACGTGGATGACGAGGGCGACTTCTTCATCGAGTACGAGTCGGCGCGCGTGTTCGTGTGCCCGCGAACATGGAGCGGCGAGGGCCAGTCGCACACCGTCGTGCAGTTATTTTCGGTGACCAACGTTGACGTGCCGGTCACCGATGAGCTCACCAGATTTCTGGCCACCCAGAATTTGAATCTACTGTTCGGCCATTTCGCGCTGCGCGACGACCAGGTCTGGTTCGGCCACACGCTGCTGGGGGATTTCCTGGACGCGGACGAGCTGGTCACGGCGCTGTCCACCGTGGCGCGCACCGCGAACCGCTACGACGAAGAGATCAAGGAGCGCTTCGGCGGGCGGCTGTACACCGAGGCCGCGCCTTGATCGCGGTGGATCCGCGGCCCTTCGAGTGGGCGGAGGATCTCGGCCACGACGCCGATCTGATTTCCCGCGCTCGGGCCGCCGAGGAGGCCACCGAGGAAGCGCGCGCCCGGGTGCGACGCATCGCGCAGGCCAATCAAGTAAAGGTGCTGCGCACGTTCCTTGAGGTCGGCTGGAGCGAGGGACATTTTTTTGGCAGCACCGGCTACGGCTACCACGATTCCGGCCGCGAAGCGCTCGACGACACGGTGGCGCGGATTTTCGGCGCACAGGCCGCCGCCGTGCGGTGGAATTTCGTGTCCGGCACGCACGCCCTGTCGGCCCTGCTGTTCGGCGCGCTGCGGCCTGGCGACACGCTGGTCTCGGTCACCGGCCCGCCCTACGACACCCTCAAGCCGGTCTTGTTTGACGCGACCGGCTCGTTGAAGGAGTGGGGCGTCGATTTTGAGGTCGTGCCCCTTTCCGCGGATGGCACGCCGGACGTGGAAGCATCGGTTGCGGCGGTTTCGCGCGCCCGGGTGAAAATGGTCTACGTGCAGCGCTCGCGCGGCTACGACTGGCGCCCGTCGCTGGATCTCGAGGCCATGGCGGCGTTGATCGCCCGGTTGAAAACCGCGCGCCCGGACCTCGCGGTGCTGGTGGACAATTGTTACGGGGAAATGGTGGAGCCGTTGGAGCCCACCCAGATTGGCGCCGACTGCATGGCCGGCTCGCTGATCAAGAACCTGGGCGGCACCCTGGCGCCCACCGGCGGGTATCTCGCGGGACGCGCGGATCTGGTGGGTGCAGCAATTTCGCACGCCACCGCGCCCGGCATCTGCGGCGCGCAGGGGGCCACGCTGGGCATGACGCGCACCCTTGCGCAGGGCCTGTTTCTCTCCCCGATGATCGTGGGGCAGGCGCTGGAAGGCGCCATCTGGGCGTCCGCCCTGCTGGAGTCGCTGGACTACCAGGTGTCGCCCAGGCCCGACGAGCCGCGCACGGATATCATCCAGGCCATCCGCCTGGGCGACGCGCGCAAATTGCGCGCCTTTTGCCGCGGCGTGCAATCGGCCGGTCCGATTGACGCGCGCGCCGTGCCGCAGCCGGTAATGAATCCCGGATATCGCGATCCGATTGTCATGGCCGGCGGCTCGTTCATCGCCGGGTCTTCGATGGAATTGTCCGCCGACGGTCCGCTGCGCGCGCCGTTCGCCGCGTACCTGCAGGGTGGAATCTCGTACGTGCACGTGCAGATGGGCGTGCTTGCCGCGGTGCGGGCCATGCGCGAGGAAGACTCGCGGTGAGAGTCGGCACCGGCACCTTCCAAATGGTGATCGACGCGCTTTCCTGGCAGGCGCTCGTGTGCATTGGGATCGCGCTGATCGTCCTGGCCGGGACGCTGTGGAAAATGCGCGGCCTGCGTGCCGACGTGCCGGCCGCCTGGGGATTTGCCGCGCTGTGCGTGATGGGCTCGGTGGCGGGCAAGTGGATGGCGCCAAAATTCCAGAACGTGCTGGAGGCGGCGCAGACCGCCCCGGCGATGCTGGCGCGCGTGGTGATGGCGCTGGGATACTCCACGAAGCTGCCCATCGTTTCCGCGGCCGTGCCCTTCGCCCTGCTGGCCGCGGCAGTGGGCGTCGTGCTGCTCGCGCACACGGATGCAACGGAAAACACGCGGCGGCGGCTCACCATCGTCCTGGTGGCCGCGACGGCGATCTTCGCGCTCGTGCTGATTCTTGGCTTCGGCGCCATGTGGATGCAGGTCAGCGCACTGCGCAAGCTCGGAGCGCGCTGAGTCCGAATGGTGCATTCGAACGGCAAGACCAGTGGAAGCAGGCCGCGTGGCAGGTCCATGGGAGCACCGGCCGTGCCGGTCCGTATCTGATGCGCATCGGCGTCGACGTTGGCGGGACGTTTACCGATTTCGTGTTCGTGCTCGCCGACGGCGCGTTGCGTTACCACAAGGTCCCCTCGACGCCGTCAGATCCCTCGTCCGCAATTTTGCGCGGGCTCGGCGACATGCTTCCCTCGCTGTGCGAGGACGTGGAGGCCCTGGTGCACGGCTCCACGGTGGCCACCAACGCGGTGCTTGAGCGCAAGGGCGCGCGCACCGGCCTGGCCGTGACCCGCGGATTTGGCGACGCATTTTTTATCGGGCGTCAAATCCGCCCGTCGCTGTACGACCTGGACGTCCCGCTGCCGGTGCCGCTGGTCGCGCCCGCGGACGTCGTCGAAGTGCAAGAGCGGCGCACGCCGGCAGGCGCTGGAACTGATGCCCTGACGGACGCGGAGATTGCCCGGGTGGTCGGCGTTTTGCGCGAGCGCGGCGTGGACTCGGTGGCGGTCAGCCTGCTGTTTTCCTACGTGGATCCGATCCATGAAGAGCGGCTCGCGGGAGCGCTTCGCGAGGCGGGATTTTCAGTTTCAACCTCCGCCGAAGTCGTGCGCGAATATCGCGAATACGAGCGCACCTCCACCGCGGTGGTGAACGCGTACGTCGCGCCGGTCATGGACGCGTACCTTCGACGCCTCCAGGAATCGTTGACGGGCGACTTCCGCATCATGCAGTCAAACGGCGGCAGCATGGCGCCCGGAGAGGCGCGCCGCCTGCCGGTCCACACGATTTTGTCCGGCCCGGCCGGTGGCGTGGCGGGCGCGTCGAAAATCGGGCACCTTGCCGGCCATCCCCGCTTCATCACGTTCGACATGGGCGGCACCTCATGCGACGTGGCGCTTCACGACCACCGCGTTTCGGTGACTTCGGAGTCCAGCGTCGAGGGGTTGCCGCTGCGCGTGCCGGTGGTGGACATCCACACCGTGGGGGCTGGCGGCGGCTCTCTGGCCCGCCTGGACGCGGGCGGCGCCCTGGTGGTCGGGCCCCAGAGCGCGGGCGCCGATCCGGGCCCGGCCTGCTACGGCCGCGGGGAATTGCCCACGGTGACGGATGCCAACGTGGTGCTCGGCCGACTCTCCGAGAAACATTTTCTGGGCGGACGCATGCAATTGCACGCCGACCGCGCGCGCCGCGCCGTGGGGACGCTGGCGGACGCCATGGGCGCCTCGCTGGAGGACGTCGCGGCCGGCATCGTTCGCGTGGTGAACTCCGGGATGGAGCGCGCCATCCGAGTGATTTCGGTGGAGCGCGGGCACGACGTGCGCGACTTTTCGCTCCTCTGCTTCGGCGGCGCCGGTGGCCTGCACGCGGTGGATCTCGCGGCCGGCCTGGAGATGCCCCGAGTGTTCGTGCCCGGCAGTCCAGGGACGCTGAGCGCCCTGGGCGTGCTTGGCGCCGACGTGATCAAGGACTTGAGCCGCACCGTGCTCGGGCTCTCGCTCGATGCCATCGAGGAGGTGCTGGCCGCGCTGGAGCGAGAAGGCCGCCAGGTGCTGGCCCGCGAGGGTTTCAGCCGTGACGTGCGGGTGGAGCGCATGGTCGATCTCCGCTACGCCGGGCAGTCCTACGAGATCACCGTCTATTATTCATCGGGTTTCGAAAATCAATTCCATGACAGCCACCAGCGAGTGTTTGGACACTGCAATCGAGAGGCGCCGACGGAAATGGTGAATGCGCGCGTGCGACTGGTGGTGCCCACGCCGTCGGTGGAGATCCCCGAGATCGCGCCCGGCGGGGAGGACGCTGCGGGAGCCATTGCGGGCACCCAGGCGTGCTGGTTCGCCGGCTGGCACGACACGCCGATTTACGAGCGCGATCTCTTGCGGGCCGGAAACGTGGTGCAGGGGCCCGCCATCGTGGCGGAATTCACCTCGACGACGTTGATCGCGCCCGGCATGAGCGGCCGAGTGGACGGCCACGGCAACATTCTCGTGGAAGTGAAGCGGTGAACGCGCTCGAGCTGGAAATCTTCAACAACCTGTTCGCCTCGATCTGCGAGGAGATGGGCGTGGCGCTGTGCCGCTCGTCATTTTCGCCGAACATCAAGGAGCGCAAGGATTTTTCGTGCGCGCTGTTTGATCCGGCCGGGCGGCTCATCGCGCAGGCGGCGCACATTCCGGTGCATCTTGGCTCGATGGCGTACGCGGCGGCCGGCGTGGTGGAGAAATTCCACCCCGGGGAAGGCGACGTCCTGATTTTCAACGACCCGTACGAGGGCGGCACGCACCTGCCGGACATCACGGTATTGTGCGCGGTCGAGCACGGCGGCAGGCGCGTCGGATATCTGGCGAACCGCGCCCACCACAGCGACATTGGCGGCATCGCGGCGGCCTCCATGCCGATCTCGAAGCACATCGACGAGGAGGGACTTCGACTGGCGCCCACGTCTCTAATGGAGGGCGGTCGCTGGAACGAGTCCCTGCTGGAGTGGATCCGCGGGCAGGTGCGCACGCCGGAGGAGCGCGACGGCGACCTCCGCGCCCAGGTGGCGGCGCTGCACACCGGCCGCCAGCGCCTGCTGGAAATTGTCGGCCGCTACGGCGAGGCGCGCGTGCAGGTGGCGATGGAGGACCTGATCGCGTATGCCGAGCGGACTTCGCGCGCGGCGATCGGGGCCGTTCCGGACGGGACGTACGTTTTCGAGGACGTGCTCGACGACGACGGAATCGACCCGGGGCCGTTCGCCATCAAGGCGGCGGTGCACGTCAACGGCGACGCACTCAAGGTGGACTTTGCCGGCACCGCGCCGGGCGTGCGGGGAAACGTGAATTGTCCGATGCCGGTGACGGTGTCGTCGGTGTATTACGCGATCCGCTGCCTGTTCGAAAAATCCGCCATCGTCAACCATGGATCGTTCGCGCCGGTCGAGATCGACGCGGTGGAAGGCTCGCTGGTGCGCGCCGTGTACCCGTCCGCGGTGGCGGGGGGCAACGTGGAGACCAGCCAGCGCATCGTGGACGTGGTGTTTGGCGCGCTCCACCAGGCGCTGCCGACGCGCATCCCCGCTGCATCGCAGGGGACGATGAACAACGTGGCCATCGGGGGATTTGATTTTCTGCGCGGGCGGAATTTCGCGTACTACGAGACCATCGGCGGCGGCATGGGCGCGCGCCCGCACGCGGACGGATTGTCGGCGGTGCACACCCACATGACGAATACCATGAACACGCCCGCCGAAGCATTGGAGCAGCATTATCCGTTCCGCGTGGTGCAATATTCCATCCGCCGCGGCTCCGGTGGGACGGGCCGCCATCGTGGCGGCGACGGGATCGTGCGCGAGATGGAAGTGCTGGTGGGTTGCGAGTGCACGCTGATCACCGAGCGTCGGCTCTATGCGCCGTATGGCCTGAACGGGGGACGCCCGGGAAAGCGCGGCCGCAACCTGCACATCCGCAAGGGCCGCTCGGAAGAGCTGGGCCCCAAGGTCCACGTGCTGCTGGAGCCCGGCGACCGCCTCCGCATCATGACGCCAGGCGGCGGCGGCTTTGGCGGTTGAGGGTGCCGTCGGCTCAGCGGTCCCATCCCACACTTAAGCCACCGGCTGGCTAAATCCCCGTCAGTTTAGCCACCCCCTGGCTAAATCCTCAAGTGTAGCCACCGGATGGCTAAATTCCCCCAATGTAGCCACCCCCTGGCTAAATCCTCAAGTGTAGCCACCGGATGGTTAAACTTCCCCTAATCCTAATGTAGCCACCCCCTGGCTAAATCCCCAGGTGTAGCCACCTGGTGGCTAAATTCCCGCTAATGTAGCCACCCCCTGGCTAAATCCTCAAGTGTAGCCACCGGATGGCTAAATTCCCCAATATTTAGCCACCTGGTGGCTACACTGAGGATTGTTCGCGCTCCGCGGCGGGGGACAGGTATTCTGGCGGTACACGCTCGGTGAGCCACACGCCGTTCGCGGACTGGAAGAACTGGTGGCCGTCCGCTTTCATGCGGGTGGCCGCCACCTCGAGCACCACCGATTTGCCGTGCCGGCTGCCGACGGCCACCGCGGTGGCGCGGTCGGCGGACAGATGCACATGGTGGCGGGATCTGCGCTCCAGGCCGCTTGCCATGATTGACTCCACGAAACGTGTGGCCGTGCCGTGAAACAGCACTTCGGGCGGCTCCACGGGCCGGTACGCGAGGTTGACCTCCACCGAGTGCCCCTGGCTGACGCGAATGCGTGCGCCGTCCGGGCTCAGGGCAAAGCGCTGCTTGTCGTTGGCGGCCACGATCCGCTCGACGTCGGCGCGGGAGAGGGCCCGCCCGGCTCGGTTCATCCCGGCCACGAGGTCGTCCACGGCAATCCAACCCTGCGGATCGAGCCGCAGCCCGGCCTTCTCCGGCGCGTGCCGCAACAGGAGGCTCATAAGCTTGCTGATCTGCGTGTCGTTCATATTAGTGTTTAGTATACACGAAATGTAACACGGGAATCAAGGATTCGCGCCCGAAACCTGCTGACATGCGACTCAGTGTTGTCCTGGTCTTGATACTGCTGGCTGGCTGTGCGGCCCGACCGCCGGCACCCCCACCGGTTGCGGCGAAGCAGACCCCTGCGGCGGGTATTCCCACTCCCGAGGAGAGCGTGGCGCCCTTGCCGGCCTCACGTGAATCCCTGGCGGACTTTGTGCGGCGGGCGGCGTTCCGGCAGAGTTACGGTATGTACGCCGCCGGGAAGAAGATCGGTTGGGCCCGAATGACCTTTGGACCCGGACGATACAAAGGGCGGGACGTCGCCGAGACCTTCAACGAATTTCATATGCGCGTCTCAATGATGGGTGAGACGGCTCGCACGGATCTCACGGAGCGCACGTTTTACGAGCTGGCCGGTGAGGGTCCTGTTGTGGCCGCCCGCGAGGTCGATAACGAGGACGGCACAAGCGCGGAGCGTGATGTGCATCGCTCAAGCACGGGGTTTCTGATCACCACGCGAACGGCGGGAAAGGTAACGCGCAGGGTTGTGCCGGCTCGTGCGGATACGCTTCGACAGGAACAGCAGTTTGAGCGTTGGCTTGCGAGCGCGAAGTCCGGCGACCGGACCCGGTTGGTGGAGGTTTCATGGGACGAAGATCCGGTCGCGAGCATTGATGAATACACATTCCTTGGCGGTGAATCCATGCGGTGGGGTGGTGTCGAGACAAGGGCTCTGCGTGTCCGCGTTGATTCTAAGGGCGTTCTGGCCGAGGCGCTTCTGTCCCCGAACGGTATCCCGTGGCGGGCTGAGGCCGGCGGCTTCATTCAGATAAGGGCCGAGGACGAAGTCAGTGCCTCCCGCCTTGAGGAGCCGGTCGACTTGCTGTCGCTGACGCGAATACCCCTGTCGCGACCAATACCGGATGCGGAAACCGTCGACCGGATCGTGCTTGAAGTAAAGGGAGCGAACGGGTTTGCGTTCCCAACCAGCCATCGGCAAACCGTGAGTCACAAGGAAGGGCGTGTAATGCTGGCAGCCCGACGGGAATTTCGAGTCCCACAATCGGATCTGCTGTCCCCAACGCAGCGTCGCCATGCCTTGCGACGAACTCCAACGGTCGACATCGACGAAACCATTGTCGGGTTGGCGCGTCGCATCACGCGCGGTGCGCGTTCCCTGGACGAGCGTGTTGGCCGATTGGTGCACTGGGTGTATAAAGCCCTTGACAAGCGGACCAACAGAAATGCTTCCACTGCGAGAGCGGTGCTCTCGAACCGGGCGGGTGATTGCACCGAGCATACGCTGTTGTTTGTAGCGCTGGCCCGCGCTACCGGCATCCCCGCCAGGGAAGTGGGCGGACTGGCCTACGTGGACGGTGCGTTCGGTTGGCACGCCTGGGCGCAGATTCATGATGGCCACCAGTGGGTCAGTGTTGACCCTACCTGGGTTCAGGTCCGAGTGGATGCAACGCACATCCAGATGCAGCGTGACGAGAGCGATCTGCGCTGGATGAACGTGGCTGCCGGACTTCGTTTCACACTCATCGAGCCCTGAACTGAGTGTCAAGACGTTTACACGCGGGCAACATTTCGCGGCGGCGGAGCGCGTATGATACGCCACGCACGGGGACCGGGGATCTCGTTCTCGACTGGGGAGCCGAAAATGACCGCCTTACAGAGCATTTCAGTGCGCAATCCTTATGCGCCCATCGGAATTTGTCAATAGGTTTGAGACACCTGGGCGGTCGTAATTACTGTAGATTCCGGGGCCGCCGGAACGGTGCCTGGCGGGTTTATCCAGACGGCTGTGGGCGCTTGAGCCACTCGAGGCTCCCC
>Ga0194131_10008783_pt1 | contig 13003 bp, 9 predicted proteins | sample TA2KigO120mmetaG_FD_148631 | JGI IMG/M metagenome (GOLD analysis project Ga0194131, IMG submission 148631) | Freshwater microbial communities from Lake Tanganyika, Tanzania - TA2015053 Kigoma Offshore 120m | ecosystem: Environmental > Aquatic > Freshwater > Lake | place: Tanzania: Lake... | reverse complement strand
CCGGGCAAGGTGACCTCGCCGCGGCGACGGGGCGCGAGCACGGCGGCGTCGAGGGGTCGCGAGGTCGAAGGCGTGGGCGAGGTGGTCGGCGCACGCGCAATCGCGGGCGAAGAGCGTCTTGCCGCTGCCCGAAGGGCCCGTGATCCCGAGCGGCGCGGCGCCGCGGCCCAGCCACGGAGACAGCGCGCGCTCGATCCACGCGGCGCGGCGCTCGAGGCACGGCACGAGATCCGCGCGAGTCGCGCTGCGCGCTTGCGCGTCGAAGTGCTCGTCCACCGTGGCGTACACGCACGCGAGATGCACATGCGACTCCTCGACGCTGCGCTCCATGACGCGCGCGCGCGTCTGCGCCGCGAGATCGGGAAAAACCGCGGCAAAAACCTGTGCGAGCGGAGGCCCACGATCGACAGCCACTCGCGCGGGCTGGGCACCTCGCGCGCGAGGCCAAGCTCCGCGATGGCTAGGGGCGCACCGCGCTCGGCCGCAGCTCTCCAGAAGGCGTCCGTCGCGACCAGCGTGCCGTCGAGTTCGAACAGCACGGCGTCGAAGAGCACCTGTCCGTGGCGCGGGGAACCTAGCACGCACGCGCCCTCGTAGGTCACAATGACGCCATGACGAAGGCAGTGCTGGAGCTTGCGGGCGTCCGCAAGGGCTATGTCGCGCCCGACGGCGCACGAATCGAAGTGCTCGATGTACCCGGGCTCGCGCTCGCGGCGGGCGAGCAGGTGGCGCTGCGCGGCGCGAGCGGCACGGGCAAGTCGACTCTGCTGCACCTGATCGCGGGGATCGTTCGCCCCGACGCCGGCAGCGTGCGCGTCGCGGGCGAGGACATGGCGCGGCTCGACGAGGCCGCCCGCGACGCGTGGCGCGCACGGCATGTCGGCTACGTGTTCCAGACCTTCAACCTGTTGCAGGGGTTCAGCGCGCTCGAGAACGTCGCGCTCGCGTCCATGTTCGCGGGACCGGCCAAGGTCGCGCGCGCGCGGGAGCTGCTCGAGCGCGTCGGGCTCAGCGGTCGGCTCGACTACCTGCCGCACAAGCTCTCGATCGGCCAGCAACAGCGTGTCGCCGTCGCGCGCGCGCTCGTGAACTCGCCGCAGCTCGTGCTCGCCGACGAGCCGACCGGCAACCTCGATCGCGCGAATGCCGAAGCCGCACTCGCGCTGCTGCGCGACACCTGCCGCGAGAACGGAGCGGCGCTGCTCGTCGTGTCGCACGACGAGCGCGTCGTCGAGCGCTTCGAGCGCGTGCTCGATTTTGCAACGCTCAACCGCGCCGCGGCGCTGGGAGCGAAGGCATGAGCGCGCGCCGCTATTCGCTCTGGCTCCTCGCGCGCCGCAGCCTGCGCCAGCACGCGCTGTCGACCACCGTGACTGCATTGTCGCTCGCGCTCGCGAGCGGGCTCGTCATGGCGGTGCTCGCCATCGGTACGCAGAGCCGCACGGCCTTCACGATCGAGAGCACGCCCTTCGACGCGGTGCTCGGCGCCCGCGGCAGCCAGCTGCAGCTGGTGCTGAACAGCGTGTTCCACCTCGAGACATCTCCGGGCAACTTGCCTTGGAGCACCTACGAGGAGGTCAGCGAGCGGCCGGGAGTGCGCGCCGCGATTCCGTACGCGGTCGGCGACAACTGGCGCGGCTTCCGCGTGGTCGGCACCGACACGCGCATGTTCGATACGGAGCTGCTCGGTACGCGGACGCCGCGCGTCGCGAGCGGACGCATCTTCGACGAGACGCTGCGCGAGGCGGTCATCGGAAGCTTTGTCGCGGCGCGCACCGGCGCGCGCGTGGGCTCCGAGATCCATCCCTCGCACGGCATCGACGAAGCCCACGAGCACGACGAGGACTACATGGTCGTCGGGGTACTCGCCCCCACCAACACGCCGCTCGATCGCTGCGTGTGGATCCCGATCGAAGGCATGTTCCGCATGGGCGGGCATGTGCTGCGCGGGAGTGGCGAGGAGTACCACGCCGAGCACGACGAGGAAATCCCCGACGAGGTGAAGGAGGTGAGCGCGGTGCTGCTCGCCTTCGAGTCGCCGCAGGTCGGACTCGAGCTCGATCGCGAGTACAACCGGAACGGCAAGGACGCGACGCTCGCGTGGCCGATCGCGCGCGTGATGGCGGAGCTGTTCGACAAGCTCGGATGGATGGATCGAGTGCTGACGCTCGTGGCGCTGCTCACGATGCTCGTCGGCGGCGCGTCCATCGTCGCGAGCCTGTACGACGCGATGCACCAGCGCCGGCGCGAGCTCGCGATCCTGCGCGCGCTCGGCGCTCGGCGAGGCCAGCTCTCGACCGTCATCGTGCTGGAAGCCGCGACCATCGCGACCTTCGGCGCCCTCGGCGGCTTTGCCGTGTATGCGGCGATCCTGCTCGTCGCCCGCGACATCCTGCGCGCGGAGACCGGCATCGTGCTCGACCCCGCGGAGGGGCACGCGGCGCTCGCGCTCGTGCCGCTCGGGCTCGTCGCGCTCGGAGCGCTGTGCGGCGTCATTCCGGCGTGGAAGGCCTATCGAGTCGAGGTCGCGCGGGATCTCGGCCCCACGAGCTAGCCATGCGAACCCTGTTCCCCATCGCCGCGCTCGCGCTGCTCGGCGGCTGCACCGACGAGCGCGCGGTGGATGCCGAACCCTCGGGCGACATACGCGGTCGGCCGATCGCCAGCGCGCCTGCCGCGAAGCCCAAGCTGCCGCCCGAGGTCGTCACGCTCACCGGCGCGAACGGCATCAACCTCGCCGGCGACGCGCCGCCCGTCGATCCACCGAAGGAGAAGAACGGCCATCGCGAGGTCAAGTTCGAGCTGCTCACGAGCTACGACTACGAGTGGTCGCAGACGACCGGCATCGTGGCTCCCGGGGCGGCAGGCGGCGCGCAGATCCCGCCCGAGGTGCGCGCGCTCGATCGAGCGAAGGTCTTCATCGTCGGCTACATGCAGCCGATCGACTTCGACAACGAAGGCGTGCGCACATTCCTCTTGACGAACTATCCCGGCGGCTGCTGCTTCGGGATGGTGCCGCGCCTGAACGAATGGGTCGAAGTGAGCCTCGCGGGCGACGAGCGCGTCGAGTACTCGTACTTCGATGCCATCGAGATCCACGGCAAGCTCGAGGTCGGCGAGGCGAAGAGCGGAGAAGTGGTGACGAGCTTGTACCGCATGACGCCCGACAAGATCGAGATCGCCGACGCGCGTTGAGCGCAGGAAGTCCCTAGACTTCGGGGGCTTGCCATGACTCTCGCCCACCTCTTGGCCCTCGCGCTGGCTTCGAGCGCACCGCAGGAGAGTGCTCCCCCGCGCTCGCGCCAGTTGATGCTCGAGCTCGCGGCCGAGCCGCGTCTGGCGGGCACGAGCGGCGGGCTGCAGGGCGCCAAGGTCGCCGCGCGCCAGCTGCGAGCCGCGGGCTGGCAGGTCGAGATCGACGAGCGCGTGGTCGTGCTCTCGCTCCCGCGCCGCATCTCGGTGCACGCATTCGAGAGCGCGACTGCCAAGCAACCCTTCGAGTCGCGCATCGAGCGCTTCGACGCCGACGCGCTGCCGCCCGGCGATGTGCCGCTCTACAACGCCTGGAGCGCGAGCGGCAAGGTGCGCGCCAAGGTCGTCGATGTCGGCTTCGGGCTGCGCGCGGACTACAAGGCGCTCGCACAGCGCAAGGTCGATGTGCGCGGAGCGATCGCTCTCGCGCGCTACGGCCGCGCGTACCGCGGCGTGAAGGTCGACCTCGCCACGGAGCACGGCTGCGTCGGACTGCTGCTCTTCAGCGAGTCGTCGGGAGATGGCGGCGAGCGCGGAGCAGTCTGGCCCGATGGTCCGTGGAAGCCGGACTGGGACGGGCAGCGCGGCTCGATCCTGCCGCTCGCGAGCACAGCGGGCGATCCGAGCACGCCCGGCTGGGCCTCGCCGCGGCCGGGCGAGGAAGCGCCGCGCCTGACGCTCGATGAGCTCGATGCGCGCTTGCCGCGGATTCCGTGCACACCGCTCGGCGCGCGCGAGGCGCGCGCGCTGCTCGCGCGGCTCGACGCCTCCGTGGGCCCGGGGCCGGTCGAGGTCGAGCTCGATCTCGATGTGCCGCGCGAGCGTCGCACGATCCGCAATGTGCTCGCGCGACTCCCGGGTGCGAGCCAGGATCCGGAGCTCGTCATCGCGGGCGGCCACCGCGATGCATGGGTGCGCGGCGCCAACGACAACGCCAGCGGCTGCGTCGCGCTCGTGCGTGCGGCGGAACGACTCGCTGCGCGGCGCGAACAAGGCTGGAAGCCCGCGCGCACGCTCGTGATCGGCCTGTGGGACGCCGAGGAATTCGGCCTGATCGGTAGCACGGAGTGGGGCGAGGCCAACGCCGACATGCTCAGGCGTCGCTGTGTCGCCTACATCAACTGTGACGCATCGATTGCGGGAACGCAGTTCTCGGGCGGCGGCTCACCCGGCATGTTGCGCGCGCTCCGTGCGGTGGCCGAGCACATCTCCGTGCCCGGGGCGAGCACGAGTCTCTGGCAGGACTGGTGTGCGCGCACCAAGGACGGCGCGCCCCAGCTCGGTCTTCCGGGCGCGGGCTCGGATCATGCGGTCTTCGCGCACCACCTCGGGATTCCCGTGGTCGAGCCGGGCTTTGGAGGCCACTCGGGTGGCCAGTACCACGCCGCGTTCGACGACTACTCGATGGTGCGCGATCACCTCGATCCCAACTGGACCGGCCACGAGCTCGCCGGCGAGTTCCTTGCGGAGTTGCTGGCCCAGCTCGCTGACGCGAGTGTGTCTTTCGACGCCGCCGAGGCGGCGCGCTCGTTCGTCGCTCGTGTACGCTCGCTCGGCGACGAAGCATGGTTCGGGCACGAGCGCGGCGCCAGGCTCGCGCGCGAATTCGAGCTCGTCGCGACCACCGTCGCGAGCGACCCTGTGCGCAGCACGGAACCGGACATCTACCGCGTGCTGAACCGCCCGACCCTCGCCGGTCGCGAATGGTTCCGCAATGTGCTGTGGGCGCCGAATGTCGAGGACGGCTACAGTTCGGTGGCGTTCCCTACGCTGCGCGCCGCCGCGCGCGAGGGTAGCGCCGCACTCGACGCGGAGCTCGCGCGCATCGCTCGCGAGCTCGCCATCGTCCGCGGCGAGGCGAGATAGCGGTGCGCGAGCTGGCGGTACTGTTCCGGCGCTTCCTGCGCCACAAGTGGACGCTGCTCGCCGGCTTCGCGTGCATTCCGCTCGCGTCGCTCGGCGATGTCTGGATCACGCGCCTGATCGGCGACGCGCTCGATCGCCTGCGCACGGGTTCGGACGCCGACTTCCTCGTCGGGCTGTTCTGGATGCTGCTGGGCGTATCGCTCTTGCGCGGCACATTCCGTTTCCTGCAGCGCTGGTGGCTCGTGTGCGTTTCGCGCTGGGTCGAGGTGCGGCTCAAGCAGGACCTGTTCGACAAGCTCGTTTCGTTGCCGACATCCTTCCATGTCCGCAATCGCTCCGGCGATCTCGTGTCGCGGCTCACCAGCGATGTCGAGAATGTGCGCATGTTCCTCGGACCCGGCCTGATGTATGTCGCGGGCGCGCTCGTCATGGTGCCGGCGAGCCTCGGCTACCTGCTGCTGCTCGACTGGACCGTCGCGCTGTGGATGGTCGTGCCGCTCCTGTGCATGGGAGTGGGCATGTGGTGGATGTCGGCGCGACTCGAGCGCCACTCGCTCGCGGTGCAGGAGACGCTGGCGGAGATCGGCCATCGTGCGCAGGAGAGCTTCGCCGGAACGCGCGTCGTCAAGGGCTACAGTCGCGAGGAGCAACAGGCTGCACGCTTCGACCAGAGCTCGCGCCGCAACCTGCACCACCAGATCGAGCTGGCGCGCGCGCGCGGCATCACGCACGCGATTACCTACACGAGCAAGGACCTAACCCTGCTGCCCATCCTGCTCGTCGGCGGCCTCGCGATGATCGATCGTTCGCTCCCGGCCGGCGAGCTGTTCGTGTTCATCGACCTCACGGCCAAGGTCTTCTGGCCGATCATCGCGCTCGGCTGGATGGTCGGCGTGTACCCGCGCAGCGTCGTGAGCGCGCGCCGCATTCAGGAGCTGCTCGCCACGCCGCGCGAGATCGACGAACCGGCGCAGCCGATCGCGCTCGGCGAAGTGCAGGGCCGCATCGAGCTGCGCGATGTGACCTTCACCTATCCCGGCGCGAGCACGCCCGCGCTCTCGAACATCGACCTCGCGATTCCCGCGAACAGCGCGCTGGGCATCGTCGGACCGACCGGTGCGGGGAAGACCACGCTGCTCAACTTGTTGGCGCGCATCTTCGACGCGCAGGGCGAGGTCCTGCTCGACGGTGTCGACATCCGGCACCTGCCGCTTTCGACCTTGCGCGGAGCTCTCGGCTATGTGCCCCAGGACAGCTTCCTGTTCAGCGACACATGGCGGAACAATGTGGCCTTCGGCGCCGAGCGCGAGCTCGACGACGCCGAGATCGACGACCTCGCGCGGCGCGCCTGCATGGCGGGCGAGCTCCAGCGCTTCCCCAAGGGATGCGACCAGAAGATCGGCGAGCGCGGCGTGACGCTCTCCGGCGGGCAGCGCCAGCGCACCTGCATCGCGCGCGCGCTCGCGCGGGATCCGCGCGTCCTCGTGCTCGACGACGCGCTCAGCGCCGTCGACACGGAGACGGAGTCGCAGCTGGTGCGCAACCTCAAGTCCGCAAGCCACGGGCGCACCGTGATCCTCGCGGCGCACCGGCTCTCCACGGTTCGCCACGCCGACCAGATCATCGTGCTCGACGAGGGCCGGATCGTGCAGCTTGGCACACACGCGGAGCTGCTCGCGCGCCAAGGCTGGTACGCGGAGACATGGAAGCGCCAGCAGGTCCAGCAGGAGCTCGCGGGCCTGTGAGCAAGCCGGATTCGAAGGCCAAGTGGCCGCGCGTCGAGGACGACGACGATGCTCCTGAGGAGTTCGTCGCCGGCAAGGTCTGGGATGTCCGCCTCGCGCTGCGGCTCGCGCGCGAGGCGCGGGCGCACTGGAGGCTGTTCGCGGGCACATTCGGAGTGCTCGCGGTCCTCTTCGGGCTCGAGCTCGCGGGTCCGTGGATCCTGCGCGAGGCGATCGACGGCCCGGTGCTGGGAGCGGTGGCGGAGCGCGCGGCAAGCCCGAGTGCTCCGGCATCCGACGAGCGACTGCGCGAGCTGTGGCTGTGGGCCGCGGCCTATCTTTGCTGCGCGACGCTCACGGCGGGCTTCCGCTACCTCGAAGTCGCGCACCTCGGCCGCACGGGCCAGACCGTGGTCGCGGACCTGCGCACCAAGATCTTCCGCCATATCCAGCGGCTCGAGCTCGCGTGGTTCGACAAGCGACCCACCGGCTCGCTCGTCACGCGCGTCACCAGCGACATCGAGAACCTGAACGAGATGTTCACGTCGGGACTCGTCACGCTCGGCTTCGACTGCATCCGAATCGCGGTCCTGCTCGTGGTCCTGTTCGTGCTGAACTGGAAGCTCGCGCTGGTCGTGACGCTCCTGATGCCCTTGCTCGTCGGAGTGAGCATCGTGTTCCGCGGCGGTGCCCGCAATGCGCACCGCGATGTGCGCGGCCGGCTCTCGCGCCTCAACGGCTACCTGCAGGAGGTGCTCTCGGGCGTGCGCATGGTGCAGGTCTTCCGCCGCGAGCAGCGCGTGAGCGAGCGCTTCGCGGGCCTGCTCGATCACTACCTCGACGCCAATGTGCGGACGATCCTGCTCTTCGCGCTGTTCTTCCCGGCTCTCGACCTCCTCGTCAACGGCATTCAGGCGGCGACGGTGTGGGCCGGCGGCGTCGACATCGCCTCGGGCACGCTGCAAGTCGGGCTGTTCTTCCAGTTCTGGCTGTACGTCAACAAGTTGCTGGACCCCGTGCGCGAGCTCGGCGAGCGCTACAACATCCTGCAATCCGCCTTCGCCTCGTCGGAACGCATTTTCCAAGTGCTCGACACCGAGCCCGCGATCGCGTGCCCGTCGCCCGAGCGTGCACGGTGCCCAGCCGCACGCGCCGGCCATGTGCGCTTCGAGAATGTGAACTTCGAGTACCTGAGCGGAACGCCGGTGCTGCAGGATGTGAGCTTCGAGATTCCGCCCGGCGCGACGGTCGCCGTCGTCGGCGCGACGGGCGCGGGCAAGAGCACGCTCGTCAACCTGCTGCTGCGCTTCTACGAACCGACGCGCGGTCGCATCACGATCGACGGCGTGGACCTGCGGGAGTTCGACCTCGCCGCGCTGCGCTCGCAGTTCGGCCTCGTGCTGCAGGAGGACTTCCTGTTCGCCGGCACGGTGCGCGAGAACCTCGTCATGGAGCGCACCGAGGTGAGCGAAGCGTCGCTGGAACGAGCGCTGGACGCAAGCCGCGCGGCCGAGGTCGTCGCGCGCCTCCCGGGCGGCCTCGACGCGCCGGTCGCCGAGCGCGGCGCGACGCTTTCCACAGGCGAGCGCCAGCTGCTCGCGATCGCGCGCGCGCTCGCGGGCGAGCCGCACTTCGTGGTGCTCGACGAGGCCACCGCCAGCGTCGACTCGGAGACAGAGCACCGCATCGAGGAAGCCAAGGCGAACCTGCTCCAAGGCCGCTCCGCGCTCGTGATCGCGCACCGGCTTTCGACGGTGCGCCGCGCCGACCGGATCCTCGTGATGCACCGCGGCGAGCTGCGCGAAAGCGGAACGCACGAGGAGTTGCTGCGCCGCGGCGGCATCTACGCCCGCCTCTACACGCTGCAGTTCGAGCACGCGGCCCCAACCGGGAGCTAGCCGCTACTTCGTCTCGAGTGCGGCGGCGAAGCGCGAGCGAAGCTCGCGCAGCTCGGACTCCTCGCTCTCGGCGAGCAGGGCGTCGACCAGCGAGAGCGCCTCCTCGAACCGCCGGGTGCGCTCTTCCGGAGCGCTCGACTTCATCGCGAGCTCCGCGGTCACCACCGCGAGCCGTCGACGCAGGTCGCGATCCTCGCCATCGAAGGCTCGGGCGGCGCGGTACTCCGCCTCCGCGAGCGACCAGTGCCCGAGGTACTGGCGAATCGCGCCGCCGAGCACGTGGGCGCGGTAGCGCTCTTGGGCATTGCCGCGCTTCACCACGCCTTCGAGGAGCCGCAGCGCGCGCTCGATGCGCTCGCCCGCTTCGACGGGCACGCGCGCACGCGCGGGCAGTGCGTCGAGGCTGCGACGGGCAAGCCGATACGAGAAATCCGCAGCCAAGAGCTTCACGCGCGCGGAATCGCCACGCCGCTCCAGCAGGCCATCGACCACCGTCGCGGCCTCGTCGAGGTCTCCGGCCTCGACTAGCGCGACCGCGAGGTTGTGGTCGCGCTCGTCGAGGTCTTCCGCGCCCTCGGACGCCGGAATCACGGGCGTGAGCACCAGCCCCGCGGCCATTCCAAGCAGTCCGAGCCGCCAGCACAGGGAGGAGAGCCGCGAACCCGAACCGGACCACGGCAGCACGAGCAAGGCCGCGAAGGGAGCAAGCAGCGGCACGATCGGCAGGCGGATGCGCTCCGATGTCACGGTCAGCACGACCGTTCCGACGTAGAGCACGAGCACCAGCGCGAGTTCCATGGCCCCGCCGACATCGACGAAGGACCCGATCCGCGCGCGCAGCAGTACGAGCGACAACAGTCCGGCGATCCCGAGCGCGCCCACGAGCGCGAATCCGGGCAGCGGCCACGCGAGCACGGGCAAGTAGCGCGCGTCCCACTCGAGGAAGTGGTTGTCGGGCACCTCGTAGCTGCCGAGGGTCAGCCGCAGCTTGTTCCAGAGGATGCGGGCGTGCGCGAGCGGCGCGCTCAGAATCGAATCGAGCGTCGCGCGCATCCAGAAATCGCTCGACTCCGTGGCATCGAGCTCGCGGCCAGCGCGCCGGCTCGCCTCACGGCGCCAGTCGCCCGCCTCGTGCTCGGGAATCCCGCGCACCCAGTCGAACTCCTTCGCCAGCCCGTAAGGGTTGTCGAGGTTGTTGCCGCCGTAGAAGTTCGTCCCAGCACCGCTCGTCGAGAGCACGAACCGTCCGCCGACATGGTGGTTCCGCAGCGCGACCGGAGTGAGCAAGAGCGCCGCGCCGAGCACGAACGCGAGCGAATCCCCGAGCACACGCACCTTCCAGCGACGCTGCGCCAGCGCTCGTCCCGAGGGCCAGACGGCGAGCGTCGGCAGCAGCACGAGCAGGTTGCCGCGCAAGAGAGCGCCGATCGCTGCGAGGCACCCCAGTCCGAACCAGCGCGCAGGATCCAGCGCCTTCGCGCGCGTGGCGACGATTCCTAGCGCGAGGGCGGCGAGCACGAGCACGAACAGGTTTTCCTTCAGCAGCAGCGCGCAGAACCAGATCGACGGTCGGTGCAGCGCGACCAGCAGGCCCGCGATCCAGCCCGCGCGCGTGCCGAAGAGCCGCGTCGAAAGCGCGGCGGCGACGCCGGCCGCGAGCGCGCCCAGACCCGCCTGCACCCAACGCGCGGCGCGGCGCTGCTCCGCAGGCTCGTCGCCTGCCAGCGCGTACACGCCTCCGAGCGCATACGGATACAGAGGCTCCTGAAAGAAGATCTCGGCTCCGAGCAGCTCGCCGCCCGCGATCTCGCGCGCCCAGCTGTCGTAGCTCGCCTCGTCGATCGCCGGACGCTGCGCCAGGGGATGGCGCGCCTCGTACTGCACGACCGAGAGGCTGCGCAGAGAGAACGCCAGCGCGATCACGAGCAGCAGCGGGCCCCAGCCGATCCGACGCTCGCTCATCGGCGCGCCGTCTCCCAGCGCTCCCCCATCGGCGCGCGCGCCTCGAGCGCCTCCGCGATCTCCATGCGCGAGCGCACGATGCGCAGCAGGATCCACGCGGGCAGGAACACGAGCGCGTTGAGCGCGCTCACGGCGATCGCGGTGTTGGGACCGACCCACCACCCCGCCGCGAAGATGCTCCCGAGCACGAAGATCGTCCACGGCCCACGCGAGCGGCCGGCTTGCAAGTAGAAGGCGGCCTGCCGACGCGCGAGCCACGAACCGGCCTGACGCAGCTCGAGGATGCGTGGATGACGCAGGAACTGGTGGAAGGCCCGCGCCCTGCGGATCACTTGCTGGCGACGAGCCTCGCCGCGCGGTGCGCGCACCTCGTAGAAGCGCGCTCCGCCGCAGCGCACGATGCGCGCGCGCGCCACACGCGCCTGCAACATCAAGTCGAGATCGTCCGCCGCGACCCCCTCGGTCGGCCTCAGCGCGAGCGAGCGCCTCCACGCCATCAACTGCCCGTGCATGCTGAACACGAGGCCGAAGCGCGACTCGATCGAGCGCACGAACGCCGACGCGTGGTCGTAGAAGCTGTCGGCTGCACGCAGGTCGCCTCCACCTCGGGCGGTGAGCGAGCCGTCGTCCGCCAGCGACTCGACGAATCGCTGCGCCCCCGTCGCCATCCCGATCCTCGGATCCGCGGTGAATGTCTCGGCGAGCGCGACGAGTCCTCCGGGCGCGAGCGCGACATCCGCATCCGTGAGCACGACGAGCTCTTCTCCCGCGCACGCCGCGCGCAAAGCCGTCTCGAGCGCCCCGACCTTCCCGGGCCGAACGACATTGGGCAGCACCTCGATCTCGAATGCGCGGCCGCGAAGCTCCGCTGCGAGCTTGCAAGCGATCTCCGCGCTCCCATCGTCGCTTCCGTCATCGATCACGAGCACGCGGTGCGGCACCTCCGAGCGCGGCCAATCGCACGCGGCGAGGTTGCGCAGCTTACGCGTGATCACAGCCTCCTCGTTGCGACACGGCACGATGACGAGCAAGCAGGTCACGGTCCGCTCACCACCGCGCGCGCGAGACGCGGCCACGCGCGCTTCCGAAAGAGCACATTGTCGGCCTGCGCGCACTCCCATGTGCAGGCGCACTTCGTGCGCTCGATCTCCGCGCGCAACGCGTCCGCCCCCGACGAGGTCCAGACGCGCTCGAGGTCCCAATCGTGCTCGCGCAAGTTGCCAAGCTCGCGTCCGAGGATCTCACAGGGATGCACTGCGCCGCTCTCGAAGATGACAGCGGAAAGCGTGCCGGCCGTGCACGGCAGGTGCGCGCGGCGATCACCGCGCGCGACACGCTCGAGGTGCTCGTACATCACTCGATCGCGCGCTGCGGCGAGGCGTGCGAGCGGGAAGTCGAAGTACGGAAGGCGCTTCTCGCGCTGCAGCCGCGCCTTGGTCGCGACGAGCTCGCGGTAGCGGTCGAGGTTCACGCGCAACAGAGTCTCGTCGAGCGCGGTGCCGCGCGCGAGGTTGAGCGTCGCGTTGTCCGGTCGCAGCTCGTCGACGAGTTCCTCCAGATGCGCCGCGAGCGTGTCCTCGTTCTCGCGCGTCAGCGTGACGAGAATCCCTACGCCCAGTCGCCGTCGCAGCTCGGGCGCCAGTCGCTCGCGCTGCGACTTGAGGTCGCGCACGCTCTGGCGCGAGCGCTGATGCCCGCCGGGCACCTGTCGGATCGCGTCGTGGATCTCGGGCGGCCCATCGAACGACACCGCGACCGACAGGAATAGCTCCGGATTCTCGCGCAGAATGCGCTCGACGCTCTCGCGCTCTTCGACCAGCCCGTTCGTCGGGATCGCGAGGTGCCGCAGGCCGCGGCGTCCGAACGAGTGTGCGAGATCCGCGAGGTCACGCCGCAGGAACGGCTCACCGCCCCCGAAGCTCACCCACAGCAGCGGCCCCATGCGCGCCGCCGACTCCGCCAGCCGCTCGACCTCCGCAGCGCTCGGTCCCTCCACGCCCTGCGCCACTTCCTTCCAGTGGAAGCAGTGCCGGCAGCGCAAGTTGCAACGCCCCGTCACGAACAGCGTCAGGTGCAGCGGCGCTCCCCGTCGCACGAAACCGCGCGCCGCGAACGATGCATAGCGAAGGGCGTTCAAGCCCTCTCACGATACCGCCGGTGCGCGGCCCCGCGTGCCTCGACTATGGCGCGATCCGTCCGTCGCTCAGCGGCCGCTCACGGGCACAGCGTCCACTCCAGTCCCTGCGACAGGTTCGTCGTGCCGGGAGCGGACGGATCGCGGAAGGTAAGTCCGTCTTCTTC
>Ga0194131_10008779_pt1 | contig 13006 bp, 16 predicted proteins | sample TA2KigO120mmetaG_FD_148631 | JGI IMG/M metagenome (GOLD analysis project Ga0194131, IMG submission 148631) | Freshwater microbial communities from Lake Tanganyika, Tanzania - TA2015053 Kigoma Offshore 120m | ecosystem: Environmental > Aquatic > Freshwater > Lake | place: Tanzania: Lake... | reverse complement strand
CGGCCGCCGCGGGTGCCGGCGGAGCGGCGGCAGGCACAGGCGCCGGAGCCGGGGCCGGCGGGGCCGCAGGTTGAATCACGGAGCCGGGCTGCGTCGGCGCCGATTGCGGCGGCGCCAACGGCGGAGGTGAGGGCGCAGCGGCCCGCGCGCTCGGGCCCGACGCGGAAGCAGCAGCGCGGGGCTGCAGGTCGTCATCGGTGTACTTGGCGTTCTCGCGGTCGGCGACGAGGCCTTGGGCCAAGGTCTGGCGCTCGGCCGGCGTGCTGGCACGGGTCGGCCGTGGCGGCACGGTCGCCAGGTTCGGCGTTGCCTTGCCCTGCGCTTCCGCCATCTTCGCGTCGCTCGCGCTCGGCTGTGCGGGATTCCGCGAGGTGAGCAAATCACTCGCCGAGCGATACCACTCGACCGGGTTGACGGCGTCCGGCACCGACGAGCAGCCGGCAAGCGTCAACGCAATCAATGTCGTAACGATGGCCGGCCGCCGCGACCGCTTCCCTGCCATGCCGCTTCTCCCACCCGCTTTTCCACCGTGGAGGCCATCGTTCGGGGATGACCCGACCGCCAGCATCGTGTAAGAAAATAACAAGAAGCAGACCCCGTTTTAGCCGCTTCCCGGAGGGCGGTCCACCGCCCCTTCGAGCCGGAAATCGCCGGCGCGGCAGGAGCTACGTGAATGGCGGACAGCCAGGGCCCTCAGGTCAAGGTCCCAGATCCGGTCGAATTCGCCAAGACCATGACCCGGATCGCCGATCGCAGCCGGCAGCTGGTCTCGGACTTCGTCGCCAGGCAGGCCGAAAAGGCCGCCGAACACGGCGACGGCAACCCCGACCCGCTCAATATCGGCTCGGCCTTCTTCGAGCTGACGACGCGGCTGATGGCCGACCCCGCCCGGCTGGTCCAGGCCCAGATCAACCTCTGGCAGGACTACATGTCGCTCTGGCAGACGGCGACACGGCGCTTCTTCGGCGACACGGCCGCACCGGTCGCCGAGCCGGCGCCGGGCGACCGGCGGTTCAAGGACCAGGCCTGGCAGGAAAGCTTCGTCTTCGACTTCATCAAGCAGTCCTATCTGCTGAGCGCGCGCTGGCTACAGCAGACGGTCAAGGAGACCGAAGGGCTCGATCCGAAGACGCAACAGAAGGTTGACTTCTATACGCGCCAGTTCGTCGACGCGATGGCGCCGTCGAACTTCCTCGTGACCAACCCCGAGGTGCTGCGCGCGACCATCGAGTCCGGCGGCGAGAACCTGGTCAAGGGTCTCGACAATCTCCTCAAAGATCTCGAGCGCGGCAAGGGCAAGCTCGCGATCAAGATGACCGACATGGCGGCGTTCGAGGTCGGCAAGAACATCGCCACCACGCCGGGCAAGGTCGTCTTCCAGAACGACCTGATGCAGCTGATCCAATACTCGCCGACCACCGAGAAGGTGATGAAGCGGCCGCTGCTGCTGGTGCCGCCCTGGATCAACAAATTCTATATCCTCGACCTTCGCGACAAGAACTCGTTCATCAAATGGGCGGTGAGCCAGGGCATCACGGTCTTCGTCGTCTCTTGGGTCAACCCGGACGAGAAGCTCGCGCAGAAGACCTTCGAGGACTACATGTTCGAAGGTCCGCTCGCGGCGATCGATGCGATCGAGAAGGCGACCGGCGAAAAGGAGATCAACGCGATCGGGTACTGCATCGGCGGAACGCTGATGGCGGCGACGCTCTCCTACATGCAGGCGAAGAAGGACAACCGCATCGCCAGCATCACCTACTTCACGACGATGGTGGATTTCACCGAGGCCGGCGAGCTCGCCGTCTTCATCGACGAGGAGCAGCTGCAGTCGCTCGAGAGCCGCATGGAGAAGGAAGGCGGCGTGCTCGACGGCGGCGCCATGTCGACGACCTTCAACATGCTGCGCGCCAACGACCTGATCTGGTCCTTCGTCGTCAACAACTACCTGCTCGGCAAGGACCCCTTCCCCTTCGACCTGCTCTACTGGAACGCGGATTCGACACGCATGCCAGCGGCCATGCACAGCTTCTATCTCCGCAAGATGTACCAGGAGAACAAGCTGGTAGAGCCGGGCGCGATCCGCTTCGGCAACGTCCCGATCGACCTGACCAAGATCAAGCTGCCGACCTTCATCCTGTCGACCCGGGAGGACCACATCGCGCCGTGGCGTTCGACCTTCGCCGGCACCAAGCTCTACCAGGGTCCGGTCAAGTTCGTGCTCTCAGGCTCCGGTCATATCGCCGGCGTCGTCAACCCGCCGGTGCCGGAGAAGTACGGCTATTGGACCAACGACAAGAAAGCCGAGACGCCCGAAGCCTGGCTTGCGGGCGCGACGCAGCACGCCGGGTCATGGTGGCCGGAATGGAAGAAATGGCTGGAGGCCTTCTCCGGCGGCGAAGTCCCGGCGCACAAGCCCGGCGACGGCAAGCTCAAAGCCATCGAGGACGCACCCGGCTCCTACGTGATGGTCAAGGCGCATTAAGCGCTACTTGTTCGCGTGAGAATTCTGCTTGAGCCAAGCGGAGAGTTCTGTCTCGCTCAAGCTACCCGACGCGAGATCGCGGAATACGGCCACAGCATCGGCTTCAGCCGCGGCAAGCTTCCATCCGTTTCGGCGCAAGAAGAGGTACGCGGCCAAGAGCGCAGACCTCTTGTTGCCGTCGATAAAAGGATGATTGCGAGCTATGCCGAACGCATAGGAGGTCGCGAGGTCGAAGGCGGTTGGAGTGCCGTAGGCTGCAAGGTTCTGCGGGCGCGCGAGTGCGGACTCAAGCAACCCTTCGTCACGTATGCCAGCGCTGCCCCTATGCTCGATGATCGTGTCCGTGTGCAGCGAGATGACGGTTCGTTTGAGCAGCCATTCCCACGTCACTTCGCCAGCTCTCGAAGCGTATTCCGGTATGCGCGCATTCCTTCGCGGCCCGCCTCCATCTGCGCCTCGAACTCGGCATCGTAGGCCGACAACTCGATTCCGTTCGGAGTCTCGGAAACACATAGCATGTCGCCCTTTGCGAGATTCAGGCGCTCAAGCAGCTCTTTTGGCAGAACGACACCGACCGAGTTTCCGACGGTCGTCAGCTTGATCTTCAGCATCGCGGCCTCACGGTCGGAAGTTATAACTTGCATTATAACTAATCTGTACGACGAGCTATTTCAATACTCAATCGCCCCGCTCGCGCCGGTAGGTCTGGGCGTGGCGAGTGTAGCCGTCGGTGGACTCGGCCATTCCGGCTAGGTCCTCGGGCGTGAGCTGGCGCATGAACTTGGCCGGGCTGCCGCCCCAGAGCTCGCCGGTCTTGATGTGCTTGCGCGGCGTCAGCAGCGACTTGGCCGCGAGCATGGCGCCGCCCTCGATCGTCGTGCCTTCGAGGATGGTCGAGGACATGCCGATGAAGGCGCCGTCGCCGAGCACGAAGCCTTCGCCGACCACCGCGTGGCCGATCAGCACATCGGCGCCGATCACGGTCGGATAGCGCTTGCCGGCGACATGGATGATCGAGCCGTCCTGGATGTTGGAGCGCGGGCCGATGGTGATCTTGTTGAGGTCGCCGCGCAGCACGACGTTGAACCAGACGCTGGCGCCCGAGCCGATCTCGACATTGCCGATGATGACGGCGTTGTCGGCGATGAAGGCGTCGGGCGCGATCGTCGGCATCACCCCGCCGAAGGGAATGAGGATTCCGGAACGGCGCTGACTCATCGGGGACTCCAGAAAGAAACGGGGCGCGAGACCCTGGGTCCGCGCCCCGCTGATCGACGATATGACGAAGGCGACTAGCGCTTCGAGAACTGGAAGCTGCGACGCGCCTTGGCGCGGCCGTACTTCTTGCGCTCGACGACGCGGCTGTCGCGGGTCAGGAACCCGCCGCGCTTCAAGACCGGGCGCAGGCCCGGCTCGAAGTTGGTGAGCGCGCGGCTGATGCCGTGACGAACCGCGCCCGCCTGGCCGGAGAGCCCGCCGCCCTTGACCGTGCACCAGACGTCGTACTGCTCCTTGCGGTTGGCGATCTCGAAAGGCTGTGCCAGCAGCATGCGGAGCACGGGGCGGGCGAAGTATTCCTTGATGTCGCGATCATTGACCGTGACGCGGCCGATGCCGGGCTTGAGCCAGACGCGGGCGACCGCGTCCTTGCGGCGGCCGGTCGCGTAGGCGCGGCCCTTGCCGTCGATCTTCGGCTGCGCCGCGACGGCGGCAGCGGCCGGATCGGCCTTGAGACCCTGGAGCTGTTCCTTGAGGCCAGTCATTATCAGGCGCTCCTCTTGTTCTTCGCGTTCATCGCAGCGACGTCGAGCTTCGCCGGCTGCTGTGCGGCGTGCGGATGGTCCGCGCCGGTATAGACCTTGAGATTGCCGAGCTGACGGCGGCCCAGCGGACCGCGGTGCATCATGCGCTCGACCGCTTTGTAGATGACGCGCTCGGGGAAGCGGCCGCCGAGGCGCTGCCCCATGGTCAGGCCCTTGATGCCGCCCGGATTGTTGGTGTGATAGTAGAAGACCTTGTCGGTCATCTTGCGCCCGGTCACCCGCACCTTCTCGGCGTTGATGACGATGACGTTGTCGCCCATGTCGACATGGGGCGTATAGGTCGGCAGGTGCTTTCCACGCAGCCGCATGGCCAGGATCGAGGCCAGACGTCCGAGCACGACGCCATCGGCGTCGATCAGCACCCATTTCTTGTCCTTGCGGGCTTCTGCCGGCTTGGCGGAATAGGTCTTCATCGCTCGCGCTCTTCAATGAGGACCGGTCCACCCAAGGGGGACCGGCCGAAGGCGCGGACTATTGCAGAATTTGCCGAGGTGTCAACGAGAAAGGCCCGGAATTCGCGCTGATTTTGTATGCGGTAATATAATACCTCAATCAGTACAGAACCGCCTCGGCGAGTGGATGCCGTAGCATCGAGCCGGTCAGGCGATAACCGAGTTCGCGATAGGCCTCGAACTGCCCCTCGTCGAAGAACTGGTCCATCGTGGTCTCGTGCGGATAGTCGGGGCTGCCGGCGCGGTAGCGCAGAAGGTCGGTCGGCAGCGACTCGACCAGGGTCGACTTCACGTAGAAGAGCAGGCTCTGAGTCGACGGACGTCCGGGCTGATCGGGATAGGTGACGATGCCGATCGCGAAACCGCGCGCAGCGACACGGACCTGGCTCGCAAAGCCGCTGCTCGCCGTCGCCGAGACAACGCCCGAAAGCGGCGCCGGGGAGATCGCTGGTGGCGCCGAGGCTCCTAGAAGCCTGCTCGCGACGGCCTGCAGCTCGCCGATGCTCGGTTCCATGTCGATCACAGCGCCGAAGTCGAGCCTCGCGCGCTCGATCGCGGTCGATAAACCGTCGAATACGTAGTCGGGATCGCACTCGGCGTCGGCGGCAACGATGACGCGCAGGCGCCGCCGGAAAAGCTCATAGAGACCGATGTTCTCGAAGTGACCGCCGTCGGTCAGCTCGAGATACGCCGCCTTCTCGTGGAAGCCGAAGCCGAGAGCGCCGAGAACGCCCGCCGGAATCAGGCGGGCCGATCCCCTTTCGCCGCTGGGGTTCGGCACGAAGTAGCCGAGGCGCGCATTGAACACCCACATCACAAAGGCGTAGAGGACGTTGCGCGTTACGGGCGTACCATGCGGATTGACCGCAGCGCCGGATACCGCCATCGCGGTCGCCAGCGTGAGGCCGTTGGTCTTCGCCGTGCGCTTCATGTAGCTCGCGGTCGCACGCCATCCGGTCGAGGACGATCCGCAGAAGGCGGGCGTCAGGATGAAGTTGTCGCCGCCGCGGCCCCGGATCAGCGCATTGTCGGCGTTGGCGAGGACGACGTTGGTGTTGATGATGTGATACGGGCTGCCCTCGCAGCCGAACTCCACGAGCATCGCGAGATCGGCCGGCGCCGCGGTCGGCTCAGCCGCGCCTCCCGGGCTCGGCGTCCAGGAAGGCATGAACGCCTCCATCAGCCGGTCGCGATAGAAGCGGTGATGGCCTAGATAGTTGATGTTCATCACGAAGCCGAGGGTGACCAGCGCCGCCGGCAGGAGCAGCCACCAGCTCCAGCCGGTGTCAACTGCGACGCTCGCCGCGTTGGCGACCACCGCCAGGAGGCCGAGCATGGCAATGCCAACGCCGATCGGGATCAGCTTGCTTTGCACTGGCGCCGGCAGCGACTTGATTGCGGTCTTGGCGCGGCTGAGCCAAGCGATCAGGCCGCCGATCGCGCCGAGGACCGCCGGCAAGGCAAAGTCGATGCCATCGCCGGGAGGAGCCGCATATACCAGGAGGGCAAGCCCTAGCGGCAGGCCGATCCCGATCATCAGGAGCAGCCCCAACCACCAGAGCCGGCCGACCAGCTTCTCGATCCGGCGCCGCCAGCGGTAGGCGAGCGTCCATTTTCCCGACTTGAGCGAGATGGCATCGACGCCCTTGGCGAGCGCGGTGTAGCCGACGCTGTAGACGGCGAACACAAGCGCGATCGCAAGCTGGACGGCCAGGATGACGGCGAGCCCTTTCGCCGCGATCGTCAGCGCGCGCGAGCAGCCGTTTTCGCCGCACAGATAGTCATGAATGGAGACCAGAAGCGAAGGCAACAGGAATGGAGACCAGAAGCGAAGGCAACAGGCTGTCCGTCGGCCAGATCAGCGCCTGCTCAAACAGCCGGTCGCCACCCCACAACGCCACGCAATAGACGAAGAACATCAACGCCGCATACACGGAGGCGCTGACAAGAACGCCGCGCGCGACGGTTGCTGCCATCGCGATCTCGTTGAGGCCTTTTCCGGGAGTGAGGTAGCGCCCGCGCTGGCGGATATGGTTGAGGTTCTCGGCCGAGCGCGACAGCGTCCCGGGACCGTAAGGATGTCCGGGCGTTCCCGGCTGGCCGAGAGGAAAGCTGGCTGCGGTGACGCCGAAGGGACTGCCCGTCTGGTCCTCATTCTTCTCGACGTGCCATGTCAGGGACGAGCCGGTGTAGCCGCCGCCCGAAACGGTCGAGAGATAGTCGACATTGGCAAGCGCGTTGCCCCTGCCCGGAAGCTCGCGCACCAGCGCGTGCAGCACACCGAGGGCGAAGGAGGCCGAGCGGATTCCGCCGCCCGAGAGCGCGAGCCCGATCAGGGGCGCGTTCTCAGCCTTGCGGAACCGTGGGGACTGACGGATGCGACTCTCTTCCTTGGCAAGGAGCTCGTCGATCCGGGTACGATCAAAATACTCGCCCGAAGATGTCATCGTCTGCCCTCATGCGCGGAAACGCACGAATAGGACGGTGCCGGCGAGGCCTCATCCCCCGCATGGTGGAGACAGAGCTGCTCAGGAGCCGGCCGCATCCTTCCCCCCTAGGTTGCGGAGAAAGCATGCGCCTGCAGCCGGCTGCCTGGAAACCCGAAAATGACGGCCAGGAGAAAACTCCCTGCGCGTCGCGCTCAGAACTTGGTCGAGATCGAGATCGAACCGAAATAGTCCGGACGGCGTTGGCCCTTGAACTCCTCGGTGCGCCAGACCTGGGTATAGCTGATGCGGGTCCGGCTGATGACGACGGAAAGCCCGGCCTGGACATCCAGCACGAAGCGCCGCTTCTCGATCGACTGCTCACTGCCGACGGTGTTGCCGTCGAGGAAGATGTCGTGGGCTACGCCGCGCGCCTCGGCGCCGGCAAAAAGATACCAGGCGAAGCGATCCGGCTGCCTGTCGAAGGAGGCAGATCCCGGCAGTGCCGGCCGGATGCGAGGCGGGCCGAAATCGACGGCCAGATCCTCGCCGAGGCGGAAGGTCAAGCCGGCGCCGCCATAGGTGAGAACATTGCCGATGCTGCCGCTGACATGCGGCATCAGATCGACGCCGTACCCACCGGAGGTCTCGGCGAGGAAGCGCCATTTGCGCTCGAAGACGAGCGCGGCGCCCGGTTCGTTGGCAACCTGATTGTGCCAACCATGCGCCTCGGCCGAGCCGATCAGGCGATGGAAGTTGTTCTGGATCTCCTTGCCGAGCGCCGCTGGCCCGACGATGCCGAGGTCGAGCTCGACGGTGTCGAGGCGCCGGTCCGATTGCGACTGATAGGCGAGGCCGCCATAGAGAAAAGCACCATAGGGGCGGTCGCTGAGAATCCGGTCGGTCCGTGCCTTGTTCTCCGGCGTGTAGAGATTGTGGCCGATGGTGAAACCCATGCGCCGGCGTGCCTGCAGGTCGATGAGCGGCAGATATCGGCCCAGCTCCCAGAGGATGCTCGGTCCGCCATTGTCGGGCGTCAGCCAGCCGAGCCGGATGCCGTTGGTGTAGTGCCGGTCGGAGTTGCCGCCGGCGAACGTATCGTTCTCGATGACGAGGGTGACGACGCCTTCGGGATCGCCCTGCTGGGCGGCAGCCGGAGACACGCCGAGAATCACCAAGGCCACCAGAGCGGCCGTGCTCAGGCCTTGGAGGAGCGTCGCTATCACTTCTTCCCAGGCGGCAGCGAGTAGGTCGAGGTGACGTGGCAGACCGGCTCGTCCTCGCCTTGCGAGAATATCGTGACTTCGCCATAGGCCAGACGCCTCCCGAGCTTCAGGAGGCGCCCCTCCGCGATCAGGTCCTTGGGCGGCGGAAGCCTGAGAAAATTGGCGTTTAGGTTCGTCGTCACCGCCATCTTCACTCGGCCGATGCGAGAGAGAACGATCGCATACATGGTGTAGTCGGCAAGCCCCATCATGGTAGGGCCGGAGACGGTGCCGCCGGGACGCAGATGGGCCTGATCGATCGGCATCCGCACCCGCGCCTCGCCTGCCGCCAGATGCTCGACACGGAATCCCTGCTCCCAGGCGAAGGGCAGCTCCTCGCGGATGAGCGCGTTGAAGTCCTCGATGCTGATGACGGAGGGACCGGCCATGGCTACTCGCTCGACGACAGCTTGAGACCGACGGTGCCAACGACGATCAGGCCGATGCAAAGGACCCGGGCGAGATCGCGCGACTCGCCAAGCCAAACGATGCCGAGGATGGCGACGCCGGCCGCGCCGATGCCGGTCCACACGGCATAGGCGGTGCCGATCGGCAGCGTGCGGGCGGCGAGCGCCAGAAGGATCATGCTGGCGATCATCGCCGCTACCGTCCCGACGCTCGGCCAGAGGCGCGTGAACCCGTCGACGAATTTGAGGCCGACGGCCCACCCGATCTCGAGGAGGCCCGCGAGCACGAGATAGATCCAGGCCATGCCTCTCCCCTGTCCTTGACGCGCCAGACCCTTGGCCGGATAACACGTCCCGGAGCCAGGAAGGAAGCCTCTCCCCATGACCGCCCAGCCGAAAGAAGCGCCGTCCGAGCCGCTCGTGCTCACGCATCTAGCCGATGGCGTGATGCATGTGACGATGAACCGCGGTCCTCAGCGCAATGCGCTGTCGATCGCCCTGATGACCGCGCTCGAAGAGGCGCTCGACCGAGCCGCCGCCGATGCGGCGACACGCGTCGTCGTGATCGCAGGATCCGGCCCCGGCTTCTGCGCCGGGCACGACCTGAAGGAGCTCCGCGCCAATCCCGGCGAGGCGTTCTACCGCCGGACCTTCGAGCAATGCTCGCGGATGATGACCAAGGTCGTGCGCCTGCCGAAGCCGGTGATCGCGCGCATCCACGGCATCGCCACCGCCGCCGGCTGCCAGCTCGTCGCCAGCTGCGATCTCGCCATTGCCTCTGACGCCGCGCAGTTCGCCACGCCCGGCGTCAATATCGGCCTCTTCTGCTCGACGCCGATGGTGGCGCTTTCGCGCGCCGTCGGCCGCAAGACGGCCATGGAGATGCTGCTGACGGGGGAGATGGTGCCGGCTGCCCGCGCGCGTGAGCTCGGTCTGATCAACCGCGTCGTGTCGGCCGCGGAGCTCGACCAGTCGATCGCCGCGCTGGCCCAGCAGATCGTCTCGAAGTCGCCGCTGACGCTCAAGATCGGCAAGGAGGCGTTCTATCGCCAGGCCGAGATGGGGCTCGATGACGCCTATGCCTATGCCGCCGAGGTGATGACGCGGAACATGATGGCGCGCGATGCCGCAGAGGGCATCGACGCATTCATCGAGAAGCGCCACCCGACCTGGTGCGGAGCCTGAGCGCGATGACCGCCGCCCCCGCCCTTGCCGTGGACCGTCACGCCTCGTATCCGGATGCACAGATCAAGAGCATCCTGCGTGGCGTCAAGACCATCGCCATGGTCGGCGCCTCGACCAACTGGAACCGACCGAGCTACTTCGCGATGAAGTATCTCCAGGACAAGGGCTACCGCGTCATTCCGGTGAATCCGGGCCCAGCCGGGCAGACGGTGCTCGGCGAGAAGATCTACGCCTCGCTCCGCGACATCCCGGACAAGGTCGACATGGTCGACGTCTTCCGCGCCGCCGAGCATGTGCCGCCGATCGCAGCGGACGCGATCGCGATCGGCGCCAAGATCCTGTGGATGCAGCTCGGGGTGCGCAACGACGCAGCCGCCGAGACCGCGGAGAGTGCAGGGCTCACCGTGATCATGAACCGCTGCCCGAAGATCGAGTACGGCCGGCTCTCGGGCGAGCTCGGCTGGCACGGCTTCAATTCGGGCGTCATCACCTCCAAGCGCCGGAAGATCTGAGATGACCAGGAACAGCCGCTACGGCTTCGAGACCCTGTCGATCCATGCCGGCGCCGGCCCCGATCCGGCGACCGGCGCACGCTCGACGCCGATCTACCAGACGACGGCCTTCGTCTTCGACGATGCCGACCACGCGGCCTCGCTCTTCAACCTGCAAACCTTCGGCTACATCTACGGCCGCCTGACCAACCCGACGACCGCGGTGCTGGAAGAGCGCATCGCCTCGCTCGAGGGCGGACGTGGCGCGACCTGCACCGCCTCGGGTCACTCGGCGCAGATGCTGGCCTTCTTCCCGCTGCTGCAGCCGGGCGACGAGTTCATCTCCTCGCGCCGGCTCTACGGCGGCTCGATCACCCAGTTCACCCGCACCTTCAAGAAGTTCGGCTGGTCCGGCGTTCTGGTCGACACCGACGAGCCCGAGAATGTCCGCCGCGCAATCACGCCGAAGACCAAGGCGATCTTCTGCGAGAGCCTGGCGAACCCCGGTGGCGTCATCAGCGACATCGAGGTGCTGGCCAAGATCGCGCACGAAAACGGCCTGCCGCTCATCGTCGACAACACCATGGCGACTCCCTATCTGTGCCGGCCGATCGAGTGGGGTGCGGATCTCGTCGTCCACTCGACGACGAAGTTCCTCTCCGGACACGGCAACGCCATGGGCGGCGCGGTCGTCGACTCCGGCACCTTCGACTGGGGACAGGGCGACAAGTTCCCCTCGCTGTCGAAGCCGGAGCCCGCCTATCATGGCCTCACCTTCACCGAAACCTTCGGCGACCTCGCCTATACGATCTACGGACACGCCGTGGGATTGCGCGATCTCGGGCCGACGATGGCGCCGATGAACGCCTACCTCACCATCATGGGCTGCGAGACGCTGGCGCTCCGCATGCAGCGTCATATCGAGAACGCCCAGGCGGTCGCCGAGTACCTCTCTCGCCACCCGCAGGTGGCGTGGGTCTCCTATGCCGGCCTCAAGGGCAACCCGTATCACGCGCTCGCCAAGAAGTACCTGCCGAAGGGCGCCGGCTCGGTCTTCACCATCGGCATCAAGGGCGGCTACGACGCTGGCGTGAAGGTGGTCGAGTCCGTCGACCTCTTCTCGCATCTCGCCAATATCGGCGACACACGCTCGCTGATCATCCATCCGGCCTCGACCACGCACCGCCAGCTCTCGGTCGAGCAGGCGACTGCCGCCGGCGCCGGCCCCGACGTGCTGCGGCTGTCGATCGGGCTCGAGAGCATCGACGACATCCTGCGCGATCTCGATCAGGCGCTCGGCCAGGCCGCCCGACTCGCCGCTTGAGCGCGCCGACGCTCCGCCTGCCGGTGGAGACGCAGCGGCTCGTCATCCGCGAGCTCGCCGAGAAGGATCTCGAACCGCTCTATGCCTGGCGCCGCAATCCCGCCTATCGCCGGCACCTGCCGATGCCGCGACAGACGCGCGCGGCCGTCGAGGCCGAGCTCGGCACCGTCCTCCGCGACCAGACCGACTACCGGCGGCTTCGCTACCTGCTCGGCGTCATCGAGCGGAAGAGCGGCCGCATGCTGGGCGAGGCGATCCTCAAGCTTGGCCCGGCTCTCCGCCACCGTCAGGCCGAGATCGGCTGGGCCGTCGCCGAGGATGCGAAGGGTCACGGCTATGCGACCGAGATCGGCGGCGCGCTGCTCGACGCTGCGTTCGGCCAGCTCCGCCTGCACCGCGTCTTCGCCATGTGCTCGACCGAGAACGGAGCGTCGAGGCACGTGATGGAGAAGCTCGGCATGCGTGAGGAAGGACTGCTACGCGAACACTTCCGCGCGCGCGAGCGATGGTGGTCCTCCCACATCTACGCCATGCTGGACAGCGAGCACCGCAAACGGAAAGGGCGGAGCGCCTGACCCGCCCGCCCTTCCGGGATCTCGATGTTGGCGTGCCGATCAGATCGGCATGCGCAGCAGCTCTTGATAGGCATTGACCAGCTTGTCGCGGACTGCAACGACGGTCTGGAGCGTGAACTCGGCATTGCCGACCGCACGCACGACGTCGAGGAGATCGGCCTGGCCGGCGACTCCGGCAACGCTTAAGGCCTCCGCCTTCTGGCCTGACTTGACGGCCTCCTGGGCCGCATCCTTGACCATGGACAGAAAGTCCTTGCCGCCGGGCATCGCGCCTGCGGCGGCCGCCGTCGGCGCTGCCGTCGCAAGCCCGATGCCTTTGAGCGCCTGGAGCGGACTGAATGCCTTGAGGTCGATCGCCATTCTGCTCTCCTAGCCGACTAGAGCATTTTCCGATCTGTCTGAATCGTCAGGGATTCCCAATCCTGTCGCGATGTGATTCAAGATGCGTGCTGGAGGAGGAGGCCAGCGGGCATGGGAGTTCCCCTATCAGAGGATCTTCGTGTTCGTGTGGTGCGGGCGGTCGAGGACGGATTGTCTCGGCGCCAGGCTGCTGAGCGGTTCGGGGTCGGTGTGTCG
>Ga0194131_10008777_pt1 | contig 13010 bp, 8 predicted proteins | sample TA2KigO120mmetaG_FD_148631 | JGI IMG/M metagenome (GOLD analysis project Ga0194131, IMG submission 148631) | Freshwater microbial communities from Lake Tanganyika, Tanzania - TA2015053 Kigoma Offshore 120m | ecosystem: Environmental > Aquatic > Freshwater > Lake | place: Tanzania: Lake... | reverse complement strand
CTTCCGCCAGTCTGTAGGCATAGCGGATCACGGCAAGTTCCGTCGGCGATTTGCATGCCCGCAGATCGCACAGGTCGTGTTCCGCGTCGATCCACTCCGCCCCCGGCAATGCGGCGGTAAGCGCGGCAAGCAGCTCGCCGGCCATAAGTCCGCGTCCTGCCAGACCCGCGCGGCGGACAGTGCCGATATCCCGGTCGAGATCGCCGATGATTTCGCGCAGACTTCGGATGACCGAAAATGGATAGTCTTCGTCGGGGTGGGTAAATTCACGAAGCACCCGCACCTGCGGAATCCGGCCTGCAATCCGGGCGTATTCGTCGCTTTCCGGGCCGCACAGCAGTACGGGGTCGCCTTCCGGAAACATCAGGATACAAACCGGCTCGAAATGAACCGGAAAACCGGCCAGCCAACGCGTGTGTGCCGGACCGAACACGGCCCGGTCGTCGGCATAGGCGATCAGGATATCCAAATTGCGGCGGGTCATCGTCTCTTGAACCCGTGCCCATCGGCGAGGATACTCTTCGGGGGGTATGACCGGCAGATTTTCCGGGAGCATGGGAATGACCTTTCTCTGAATTATAGGGCGTCTGGAGGATTACCCTATTCTGCTACCGTGTCACACTGCCGTGGAGTACACGCTTGCGTCGCGCTCAGGATAACTGTCATACATGTGCTCGAACACTGCCGAGCACTTCTGATTGTCTCGCGTTCAAGCGTGCCGATCGGGCCGAGGGTCTCCTCCATCGCCGACACGGTAGTCCAGCCAAGCGATACAAACAACACTATGGCGGTCTGATCGAGGAGTTGATCTTCTACTCTCCATCCATGGTTGCGACGAGAGGGCATGTTTCGCGCATGGGGTTGGAACTCCCGTTCTGCGGAAACCTGCTCCGATCATGTCGAAGACAAGTTACGCGGGTATGACAAACCAAAACTTGTTGTGCACTATGGCATGCAAGTGTACACAAACGACAGGTGATTCGTCAAGGGGCCGGGACATAATACTTGACAGATGTGTAGGCAAATATTACGTTTCGGAGATGGTCCGATAGCGAAAAGCTTGGGGTTCGCGGGTTTTGGGAGGCTGTCGGGCTACCGTGTTCCCCGCGATATGCGGGACTGAGACTACACCTACCCTCGGCGTCCATGCGCGAACGATTTTTGCGATAGACGCTTTATCAGGAATCCCTTCCATGTCCGAAAGACCCATCCTGCTAGGTGTCGTCACGCAAGGCTCGCTGATCGAAGGGCTGGAAATGAAACTCGACGCCGCACAGGATGTCGAAGACATCAAGGCAGGCAAGTTTGTCGTCATCCGAGGCAAGAAGAGCGAGTTTTTCTCCATGATCACCGATATGAGGCTCGACGCTACCAACCCGGAAATCCTGATCAATCCACCCGACGAGGAAGACGAACTTACCCGCGAAGTGCTGAGCGGCCAAAGCACGTACGCCACCGTAAGTCTGCGCCCCATGTTGATGCTCCAGCATGACGAAGCACTTACGGGTGACGAGGCGGCACGCCCGGTCAAGGCCATCCCGTCACACTTTTCGCCCGTGTACGACGCTGCTGAAACGGACGTAGGACGGGTGTTCGGAATCGAAAGCGAAGACGGACGATTTTTCAATATGGGACGCCCGCTCGACATGGAGACGCCCGTTTGCATCAACTTGGACAGGCTGGTGGAACGAAGCAACGGTGTTTTTGGCAAGACCGGCACAGGCAAGACATTTCTGACGCGATTGCTTTTGTGTGGCATGATCAAAAACCGAAAAGCCGTCAATTTTATTTTTGACATGCACAGTGAATACGGCTGGGGCGCACGCAAGGAGAGTCGTAGCGGCGTTTCGTTTGCCAAAGGACTCAAGGAACTCTTCGGTAACCGGGTTGCGGTATTCAGCCTTGATCCGGAATCCACCCGGATGCGCGGCTCGACGCCAGACCACGAGGTGCATATCGGCTATGATCAGATATGGGTGGACGACGTGCTGTCGCTTCAGGAAGAACTGCGTCTCAACCCTACATCGCTCGAAGCCGCACACCTTATCGTCAATCGGTACGGCACCAAAGGATGGCTCAAAGCACTGTTGGATGGCGGCGAATACGACATCAAAGCGTTTGCCGAAGGCATCGGCGCGCATCCGGAGTCGCTGGCCGCACTCTACCGCAAACTGTCACGTATCAAAAGTTTTCCTTTTCTGACCGAGTCTCGTCCCAGCACCGATGTCATCAAGACCATGCTGGACTATATCAACAACGGGACGCACATCGTACTCGAATTTGGCCAACAGACGAGCCTGTTGTGTTATCTTTTGGTGGCGAACATCATCACACGGCGGATACACCACGAATACGTATCGCGGAGCGAGCGGTATTTTGCGACGCGGGATCCGGCGGATCAACCCAAACATTTGGTCATTACCATCGAAGAAGCGCACAAGTTTCTCAATCCGTTTGCCGCCCGGCAGACGATTTTTGGGATCATCGCCCGCGAGATGCGCAAATATTATGTATCGTTGCTGATCATCGATCAGCGGCCTTCGGGCATCGACGAGGAAGTCCTCTCACAAATCGGTACCAAGGTGATTGCGTTGCTCAACGACGAGAAAGACATCAACGCGGTACTGACGGGGGTAAGCAACGCGGCGGGACTCAAAAGCGTGCTGGCAAGTCTGGATACCAAACAGCAGGCGTTGGTGATGGGCCATGCCGTGCCGATGCCGGTTGTCATTCGGGCGCGTGAGTACGACGAACAGTTTTATCGTGACATGGGCGACATGAGCAAAGAGGAACGAAAGGCAAAGGTGGAGGAAGACAAAGCGACCCTGTTTGGGTCGTAGGCACCACCACGGGATTGTTTGGGTCGTAGGCTCCACCACGTTGTTTGGATCGTAGGCACCACCACGGGATTGTTTGGGTCGTAGGGACGGCAAACACCCGTAGAGACGCAAAATTTTGCGTCTCTACCACCACGACAAATATGGGATTGTTTGGGTCGTAGGCACCGCACGGGGTTGTACGGGTGGTCGTAGGCACCACCACGTTGTTTGGGTCGTAGGGACGGCAAACACCTGTAGAGGCGCAAAATTTTGCGTCTCTACCACCACGGGGTTGTACGGGTCTACCAACACGGAGATACGCATGGGAAACGGGAACAAGAACGGTTTTGGCGCGGAGACCGCGCTCAAGGTTGGGGGCCACACCTACATCTATTACGCACTTCCGGCGACGGAGCGGGCCGGCGCGGGAAAGATTTCGCGTCTTCCTTTTTCGCTCAAGGTGATGGTCGAAAACCTATTGCGACATGAAGACGGGGTAAACGTCACCCACGAAGATATCGCCGCCGTATCGGCCAGCATCTCCGAAGGGCCGTCGGACCGCGAGATCGCCTTTACACCGGCGCGAGTGTTGATGCAGGATTTTACCGGCGTGCCAGCGGTAGTGGACCTTGCCGCGATGCGCGACGCCATTCGGCAATTTGGCGGAAATCCAGACCGGATCAACCCGCTTCAGACGGTAGACCTTGTTATCGACCATTCGGTTCAGGTGGACGAATACGGCACGCCCGGCGCGTTTGCGGGCAATGTCACCCGCGAATACGAACGCAACCAGGAGCGTTATCTTTTTCTCAAATGGGGACAAAAAGCCTTTCACAATTTTCGTGTCGTGCCTCCCGGAACCGGCATCGTGCATCAGGTCAACCTCGAATATCTTGCCGACGTGGTGTATACGCGCGAAAAGGATGGCAAAGTTTTCGCCTTTCCGGATACGGTCGTCGGAACCGATTCGCACACCACGATGATCAACGGAATCGGTGTGGTGGGATGGGGCGTCGGCGGTATCGAGGCGGAGGCGGCCATGCTGGGTCAGCCCGTTGCCATGCTGATTCCGGAGGTGGTGGGGTTCAGACTTTCGGGCACGTTGCCTGCCGGATCGACAGCTACGGACCTTGTGCTTACTGTCACCCAGATGCTCCGCAAGCACGGCGTGGTCGGCAAGTTTGTCGAGTTTTACGGGCCAGGGTTGGACGCGCTGAGTCTGGCCGACCGTGCTACGATCGCCAACATGGCCCCGGAGTATGGGGCGACCATCGGATTTTTCCCGATCGACGCCCGCACGCTCGAATACATGTGGCTAAGCGGACGCGACGAACATGCCGTTGCGCTGACCGAGGCGTATGCCAGAGCGCAGGGGTTGTTCCGTGATGCCGATACGCCCGATCCGGTGTTTCGGGATACCTTGGCGCTCAACTTGGACTCGGTAGAACCGAGTCTTGCCGGTCCGCGACGGCCTCAGGATCGGGTAACGCTTGGACAAACGAAGCGTTCGTTCCGTCAGGAACTGTCGGTCATGGCAAAGGACGAAAATGCCGACCCGGTGGCGGTAACCACGTGGATCGAAGGCGACGGACAGACCGCACCGGGAACACTGGGAAAAAAGGTTTCGGTAGCGACGACGGACGCGGTGTTCGATCTTGCGCACGGTTCCGTAGTTATCGCCGCGATTACCAGTTGTACCAACACTTCCAACCCGGCGGTGCTGGTAGCGGCGGGTCTGCTGGCAAAAAAGGCCGTGGAGCGGGGACTTACGACATGCCCGTGGGTAAAGACCAGCCTGGCGCCCGGATCACAGGTTGTCACCGAGTATCTCAAGGACACCGGGTTGCTGTCGTATTTGGAACAACTGCGGTTTCACGTCGTCGGCTATGGATGCACGACCTGTATCGGCAACAGCGGTCCGGTTCCGGAACCCATCGCCGATGCGATCCGCAAGGAGAAGCTGGTCGCGGCGGCGGTGTTGAGCGGCAACCGCAACTTCGAAGGCCGTGTCAACCCGGTCGTGCGTGCCAACTATCTGGCCTCTCCGCCGCTTGTGGTGGCGTATGCGCTGGCTGGACGCATAGACATCGACCTTACCACCGAGCCGATGGGAGTCGACCGTACGGGCCGCCCGGTGTATCTGAAGGACATATGGCCGTCGGAGACCGAAATCCGAGACGCCGTTTCCCGGTCGGTGCGACGCGATATGTTCCGGCGTATCTATGCCGACGTATTCCGAGGCGACGACCGCTGGGCGGCGCTCGATGCGCCTTCCGGCGAATTGTACGCATGGGACGACGTCTCGACGTATGTCAAACTTCCGCCGTATTTCGAAGGGATGTCGGCGGAGCCTCCGCCATTGCGAGACCTTCACGGCGCGCGCGTGCTGGCGGTGCTGGGGGACTCGGTAACGACCGATCATATCTCGCCGGCCGGGTCGATACAGCCCGACGGTCCGGCGGGCAAATACCTCATCGCCAACGGGGTATCGCCAAAGGAGTTTAACTCGTACGGTGCACGGCGCGGCAACCACGAGGTGATGGTGCGCGGCACGTTTGCCAACATCCGACTGCGTAACTTTATGGCGCCGGGGACCGAAGGCGGATGGACCAAGAAGGCGCCCGACGGCGAGACGATGTCGATCTATGACGCGGCGATGGTCTACCGAGCGCAAGGTACGCCGCTCGTCGTCATCGCCGGCAAGGAGTACGGGTCCGGCTCTTCGCGCGACTGGGCCGCCAAAGGGCCAAATTTGCTGGGTGTCAAGGCGGCGATCGCCGAGACCTACGAACGTATCCATCGGAGCAACCTGATCGGTATGGGCATACTGCCGCTCCAGTTCAAAGACGGTCAAAACCGTGAGACCCTCGGACTTACCGGATTCGAGACCTTGGATATCGCAGGCATCGAAAATGGGCTTTCGCCAAGACAAGATACCACTGTGCAGGCAACCCGGCCCAACGGGACGACGTTTTCGTTTACCGCCACGATCCGCATCGACACGCCGATAGAAGTGGAATACTACCGGCACGGGGGGATATTGCAGTACGTGCTGCGGGGGATGATCGGGAGGTAGAGGGTAGTTACTTTAGTCGAGAAGGGTATGGTAGGAATCGACTGATATAACAGATAGTCTCTCCGGCCTTATAGCGTTTCAGAAAACGGAAGATAGACCATGACGGAAAAGAGCGGTATTGCCGAAACATTCGATACGACAAAACGGATAGTAGTTTATCCGGACGACTGTCTGAATCTGCTCAGGGCGATTCCCGATAGAACGCTTCAACTTGTGATTACCTCGCCGCCTTACAATATAGGCAAAGAGTACGAACAGAAGCTCAAGTTGGATCGCTATATCGAGCAGCAGGCTGAGGTCATCTAAGCCTGCGTCCGAGCCCTGTCAGATCGGGGAAGCATCTGTTGGCAGGTGGGAAACTATGTGGACAAAGGCGCTATTGTTCCGCTCGACACGATTCTGTACCCAATTTTTCGGGATCTAGGGTTGCGGATGCGCAACCGAATCATTTGGCACTTCGAGCATGGGCTTCATTGCAAAAATAGATTTTCCGGGCGCTATGAAACCATCCTTTGGTTTACCAAAGCGGATGATTATGTGTTTAATCTGGATCCGGTAAGAGTTCCGCAGAAATATCCAGGGAAGAAGTACTTCAAAGGCCCCAAGACGGGCGAATACTCCTGCAATCCGTTGGGCAAAAATCCCGGCGATCTTTGGATCATTCCCAATGTGAAGAGCAATCACATCGAGAAAACTATTCATCCCTGTCAGTTCCCGGTCGAGTTGATCGAACGATTGGTACTCTCTCTTACCCGTGAAGACGACTGGGTATGCGACCCGTTTCTCGGTGTCGGTTCAACCATCATTGCCGCGATACGCCATGGCAGAAAGGGCGTCGGAGCGGAAATCGTTCCGACCTATCTGGACGTTGCTCGCGATAGAATTGAGAAAGAATTACAAGGCATTCTGAAAACAAGACCTATGGATAGGCCGGTTTATGATCCTATACAGGCAGAAAACGGTCTTGCCGTTGCCCCCTGGAAAGCACAAAAACCTAGCCTCCAGATAAAACTTTTGGATAGCGTGCCCATGAATATAAAACGGCGGACATACCGTGAAAATACAGGAAGTGTATTCGCATCTTAACGGGCTGGAATATTTACTGGTTCATAAATCGGCCTTGTGGCAGGAAATACACGATGTAATTGCGACTGTCGATGCCTTTTCCTGTAAAACAAAAGTTTCCAAAGAAAAACAATGATGGGCCGGTTGCTCTAAAGCCCTATGGTCTTGAATAATCAGTTTCGAGATTGTCTTAACCGGAAAGGATGGCAAGAAAGCAGGGTAGGCTACTGGGTGACGAAAAATGCCGAGTTGATCAGAAGGACGTTGCTACTGAGTCCGGAAGACCAAAAGAAAAAAATCGAAGCGGCAAACGAGATCCCTGTTTTCAGCTATAATCAGACCGATTTTGTAAAAGACCGCATAGCCATAGAGGTTCAGTTTGGCAAATATGCTTTTGTAGCGTATGACCTTTTTGTAAAGCATTTGGCTTTCTACATCGGGGATCATATCGATGTTGGGATCGAGATTCTGCCGATGAGATCTTTGAAAAGCCAAATGAGTTCGGGCGTATCGTACTACGAAGGAGAGCTATACAACGTAATCCGCCAGAGGCGCGGGGTTCCGGGAGTGCCTCTGGTCATAATGGGGATCGAGGCGTGAGTTGCTATAGTCCTTTATCCTGACACTCATGCACCAATCCCTCCCCGCTGCGCCGTCTACCCCATCAGATACTGATCCACTTCCCACGCCGACACGGTGTTGTGATACCGGATCCATTCGTCGCGTTTGGCTCGGATATAGGCTTCGGCGTATTCGGCTCCAAGCGCCTCGACGATCACCTCATCCTGTTCGAGCGCGTCTGTCGCTTCTTTGAGATTGGCAGGCAAAAGCCCGATCCCCTCTTTTATAAGTGTCTCGCGCGGGGTCTCGTAGAGATTCCGGTCGTTGCGGGGACCGGGGTCGAGTTTGCGCCGGACACCGTCCATTCCGGCGGCCAGCGTTACCGCCGCGGCCAGATAGGGATTGCAGGCCCCGTCGATCGCCCGATGCTCCACCCGTCCGGGACCGGGAAGTCGTATCATCTGCGTCCGGTTGTTACCGCCATAGGTGATGTACACCGGCGCCCACGTCGCCCCCGAACGCGGCGCATCGACGATCAGCCGTTTGTACGAATTTACCGTTGGCGCGGTGACGGCGCTGTACGCCCGCGCATGCGCCTTCAACCCGCCTATCCAATGATACGCCATCTCGGAAAGACCATTGGGGTCGTTCTCGTCGAGAAAAAGATTCCGGTCGGTTGCAGTGTCCCACAGACTCATGTGAAAATGCGCGCCGTTGCCGGTCAGCCCCGAAAACGGCTTGGGCATAAACGTAGCGGCCCACCCGTTTTGTTCGGCCAACGCCCGCACCATGTACTTATAGAAGGTATGACGGTCCGCCGTCGTCATACACTCCGAGAAACGCCAGTTGATTTCGAACTGACAGTTCGCGTCCTCATGGTCGTTGGCATACGGATCCCACCCCAGGTCTTGCATATACCGCAACAGCGTCGTCAGAAAATCGAGGTTTCGGTTGAGCGTTCGCTGGTCATAGCAGGGCCGCGCCAGCGTGTCGAGCGGATCGGCCAGTTCGATACCGCTGGGGGTTCGTTTTACCAGCATAAACTCCGGCTCGACACCGTATTTGTATACATAGCCCTCTTGGGCGGCGCGTGCACGCACCCGGTCGAGAATGGTCCGGGGGCAGTAGTCCCACGCCGCACCTTCCACATGGACGTTGCACGCCAGCCATGCCACATTGGGACGCCATGGAAGCACGGTCAGGCTGTTCAAATCCGGCATCGCCGCCATATCCGGATGATGTGGGCCACGTCCGAATTCGCCGACGGCAAATCCGGCAAACCCGGCCCCTTCCGTTGCCAAGTCTTCGATATGCGTGGCGGGAACCAGCTTGGCTTTCGATGCGCCGGTCATTTCTACAAACGAGGCCAACAGAAATTCGATACCCCGGTGTTCCAGCGTGGTCTTTACCTCCGAAACCGTAGCCATGATCCTTCCTCCGTACCGCGGTGACATACAGACATACGTGTGGCGCGTGAAATGGAACCGCGAGGGCAACCTTTGGCGCACCCGCAAGACGCAATACGCTCCTGAGATCGTTCCGGGCGTTCTACACCGATAAGAATACAAACGTATGACCCGTCATCCGACGATGACGGGTACGACGGCTTAATGAGATACCGCGGCAGCAGCCTTTTCCCCTACCAGTGTGTCGTCGCGGAAACGCGACAACCGGAAGGGATGGATCAACGGTGGCGTTTTTCCGGTTGCGACGACCTCGGCGGTCATCTTCCCGCCAATCGGTCCCGCCTTGAACCCGTACGTTCCCCAGCCTACATCAAGCACATAGCCCTTTACCTGATCGACCATACCGATGATAGGGCTAAAGTCGGGTGTCATATCGCACAGACCAGCCCACTGGCGCAAAACTCTCACCTCTTTGAGACAGGGAAACAGTTCGAGCGTATGCGCGGCAGCGGTCTCTAAAAACGGAAGTGTAGACTTGCTGCTGTACGAAGAATACGGGTTGATCTCTTCGCCGATCACCAGTTCGCCACGGTCGGTCTGGTTGATATACAGATGGAGTGTAGCGGATACGATCACGGGGTCGAGAAACGGTTTGAGCGGTTCGGTCACCAACGCCTGAAGCGGATGAGTGACGATGGGCAGATCAACGCCGACCATCTTGCTGATCGTCGAACACCACCCGGCAGTGGCGTTGACGACCGTTCCGGTTCGGATGACTCCCCGGTTGGTGTGTACTGCCGTGACTGCGCCATTTTCTACGTCGATACCTTGTACCTCGGTAAGCGGATGAATTTGGACACCAAGACGGTCGGCAGCACGGGCATATCCCCACACGACCGCATCATGACGAATGATGCCGCCGGGTGGGTGATACAGCGCGGCCTGAATAGGGTATCGCGCTTTTTTGCTGATGTCTATGGCCGGAGCCAGACGTTTGATTTCGTCAGGACCGATCACGCGGCTGTCCACCCCTAATAGCGTGTTGTTTTCGGCTCGCACCCGCAATCCGTTGACTGCCGTGTCGGTATGCGCAAGCGTCAGGTGACCGTGCTGGGTAAAAAGAAGGTTGTAGTCTAACTCTGCGCCAAGTTGCTCGTAAATTTTTACGCTTTCGTCGTAAAAGGCAATGCCTTCGGGGGTTCGGTAATTGGCCCGGATGATCGCGGTGTTGCGTCCACTCCCTCCACTGCCTACATACCACCGATCCACTACCGCCACGCCGGTAATCCCCCGCCGTGCCAGATAATAGGCCGTAGCCAGCCCATGTATCCCGGCGCCGATAATGACCACGTCGTACGAGGGAGAGAGGTCGTGCGTCCGCCACATACGCGATTTGCGAAATAACTGAAGCACAGGTTAATCCTTTATTCCTATTTTTTCCATGACTTCACAGCCAAAAGGCGAAGCGCCCGCATGAAGCAGACTTTCCCATACAAATTCGGCATAGTCGCGGGTACACATCACCCAGCAGGCGGGAAGATCGGCGACATCCTCGCGGACGATCAGGCTGCGGACTTTGGCGATGGTGGCTTGAGCGCAAGAAAGATTGGAAAAACGCGACGATCGCATATCCAGCGAGGTAAACTTACGCAACAGGGGAATCGTTTCCGGTCCGGCGATACGCAACAAGGTATACACAGATGTAATATCGGTGAGATGCGCGGTTTCATGCTCCGAAGGCTGGAGCCTCATTTCGATGGCAGACGACTCGCCGGACGCGATAAATATGCCCCGGTCCTCACGCAGACGGCACCAAAGTCCCGATACGGATACCGCGCCGTCCGAACGCCATGCACGTAGCGGAGCGACGGGTTCGGCTCCGAAACGCTGCGATGCCCATGTAGCAAGGTCTCGGCCCGAAACTTCGAATTTGGCCGCTTCGCTTAGGTCGATAACACCGACGCTAGCACGTACCCGGCTTTCCTCGGCCTCCACCTCCCCATACCGGGACGCGACCGCCCAGCCGCCCCGGTCCGCAAAAATGGCGTGATGCGCCGTATGTGCATCATAAAGAGCGGAGTGTTTGACAAAAGTATCCATGCGGTAGTATCTCTCGAAAACCTTGGTTAGGACGCCGGAGCGCTTCTACCCTTTAAGTTTTACGCCTTCCGGATCGTAAAACGGCGCATGACGCACCCACGCGGTGGCCAGCCCTTCGGGTACGTGGATCGAAAGCGGGGCACCGTCCTCGGCCAGTCCGGCGGGAACCCACGCCATGCCGACGCCCTTACCGCCCATCGCCGGGCTGTAACGGAAGCTGGTCACGCGCCCTACGGATTTCTTTTCGAAGATCACGGCGTTGCCCTCTTCCACCTCCGCGTTTCGCTCCAGCACAAACCCCACAAGCCGCTGACGCAGGCCGCGTTCCTTTAGCCGCATGAGAGACGTCTTGCCCACAAAATCCGGTTTGGCAAACCCCACGATCCACTCCAAGTCGGCCTCAAGCGGGTTGGAGAGCGCATCCGTATCCTGGCCGACGATGATATGTTTCTTTTCCAAACGCAACAGACGCTGGGTTTCCACGCCAAACGGCGCGATCCCGAACGGCTGTCCCGCCGCAAGAAGCGCATCCCACAGCGCCGGACCGTATTCCGCAGGTACGTGGATTTCGTAGCCGAGTTCGCCGACAAAGCCGATGCGGAGCAACAACGCGGGAATCCCCGCCACAAGACCCTGCGGGGCCGACATATAGGGACAGGCTTCGGTGGAAAGGTCAATGTCGGTCAGCGGAGCCAATGTCTCGCGGGCTTTAGGGCCGGCCAAATTGACCGAAGCGTATCCGGCGGTCATGTGGGTCACTGCCACATCCATATCGGTTCCTGCGGCCCACCACTCTAGCCATTCGTGTACAAATTCCACATTGCCGCTGGTGGTGGTGATAAACAGATGATCGTCCGCCAGACGGGTGACCGTTCCGTCGTCCATGATGATGCCGCTGTCATCGCACATGATCCCGTAGCGTACGCGACCCGGTTTCAGATTGGCGTACCGGTTCGTGTATACCTTTTCCAGCAAACGGATGGCATCCTTGCCCTTGATGTCGAGTTTGCCAAGCGTGCCCACGTCGATCAAACCCACCCGTTCACGGACGGCGCGGTACTCTTCGGCAACGGACGTGTAGTGGCGCGGACGTTTCCATTGCCCCATGTCCATCCATTCCGCGCCGAGCGCCTCATGCCGGTTGTGCATCGGCGTGCGCTTTATCGGCTCCTCTACGTGACCGGCCAATGCGCCGAGAGACACAGGCTGAATCGGCGGGCGCGAGGTTGTCGTGCCCGTTTCGGCGACGGTTTTTCCGGTCTCGCGGGCGCACAAGTGGACCGAGGCGTAAGCACACATCTTGCCCTGACAAGGCCCCATCGACAACGTCGAATACCGTTTGAGCGTCTCGACATGGTCAAAGCCCTCGAAGACGGCATCGTGAATGTCTTTTTCGGTCAGGTCTTCGCAGAAGCAGACAAACTTTTTCTTTGACGTTTGCGGAGAGGCGATAAGCACGCATGACGGCTCCGGCGCACGGCGCCGCGTCTCCCGTTCCGCGCGACAGGCGGCGATCCGGTGTTCCGCCTCTTCGTCAGCGACGCCAAGATCGAGCGCGGCTTGAAGACCGGTGACCTCGCCTTCGATCAACTGCATGTCAAGATCGTGTGTTCCGGCCACATCACCGGCCACAAGCACCTGAGACGGCAGCGAGGCGACGACAAACGTTCCGGCGTCGGCATCGTAACGCACTTTCCCACCGCTCTGATAGATCAGCGCGGCAGCCGGTTCGAATCCGGTGGAAAGCGAGATCAGGTCGCAGGCGATCCGGCGTTTCGTACCGGGGACGATTCCCCCTTGCATATCCAACTGCGCGATGACGCCGCCATCGACGTGTTTGCCACCGGTTGCTTCGAGAATCGTGTCCCCGGCGAATACGGGTATACCCGCCTGTTTGAGCGTCTGCGCTTCCGGGCCATCGGGTGCGGTGTGACGCGCATCTACGATCGCCGCGACGGCGACACCCGCGTCGGCCAAATCCTG
>Ga0194131_10008769_pt1 | contig 13020 bp, 16 predicted proteins | sample TA2KigO120mmetaG_FD_148631 | JGI IMG/M metagenome (GOLD analysis project Ga0194131, IMG submission 148631) | Freshwater microbial communities from Lake Tanganyika, Tanzania - TA2015053 Kigoma Offshore 120m | ecosystem: Environmental > Aquatic > Freshwater > Lake | place: Tanzania: Lake... | reverse complement strand
GTCGCCCGCGTTCATCCAGCTCTTCGACCAGACTTCGATACTTAGACCGAAGCCAGCACACAATGGTCTCGTCTCTCATCCCTGCTCTTGTGCAGAGGCTCTCCACTCCGGTCAATCACTATTGCGGTAAGTTGTTTCCTGCCACCGCCTAAACCAGCGCTTATGCCAGGTGTCGTAGTACGTGTGGTCATCATGGGGTTCGCCGAACCAAAGTGTGAGGATTTCATCGGTACGCGACATTGTCTTTTCCTAAAAACTGCCTTCCTAGATATGTGTCAAATCAAGCACGAACCCTGGGAGTTCTGGCTCAGCGGAGACTGAGGAAGGGCTTTCTAAACGGACAACCGCCACTGCGGGACGATACACATACACGCATCGTTCTTGCGGGTCGAGTAATAATCCGAGCCGTACCCCATTTGCCATGTATTCTGCCATTTTTTCTTGCACTGCTCTGAGCGTGTCAGAGGGGGAACACAATTCAATAACGAAATCTGGGGTGAGAGGGAGAAATTTCTTTTTCTGTTCTGGTGTCAGGTGCGCAAGTCGTTCGCGTTTGACCCATGCGGCGTCCGGAGAGCGAATCGCACGGTTCGGAAGGATGAACCCTGTTGAAGAGTCGAATGCCACCCCCGTAGTGTCCTGCAACGACCAAATTTTTAGGAATGCTATGACGTACGCGTTCTTGTCTCCAGTTTCTCCTCCTGCAGGTGGCATAATGGCTAAGTCTCCTTCTGCGGTTCGTTCAATGCGTAGTTGACGATTGATTTGGCAGAGCTCGAAAAACGCGTCATCGGTCATCTCAAAAATAGGGCGAGTCCGCAGCCAGATGGGACCTGCTTCTGAGTAGGGGAGTGGCACTGTTGACATACAGACCTCCAGACGAAAGCAAGAGAGCTATTCGAGTGAATTACCACAGCATTATACTTTCGACCATCCTGTGGAGGCGTCCGACCATGCGCGATACGAACGGGGCAGGCTTTGTTCGACTGTCCTGTGACCTCTTCTCTTACGCTGCGGAATCCGTTACCTGTGGTCTCATCTCACAACGGAGGTTTTTATGGCTGTTCCTTTTACTGGTGGCTGTGCGTGTGGCGCGATTCGTTATGAATGTATGGCAGAACCACTGTACATGGGCAACTGTCACTGCCGCGATTGTCAACGAGCGACGGGGAGCGCGTACTTTGCTGCCGTTGGCGTTGCTACGACAGCGTTCCGTCAACTGAGCGGTTCTCCAACGTGGTATGAAAAGCAAGCTGACAGTGGCAGTACCATGCGCCGGGCGTTCTGTTCACACTGTGGCTCGCCTGTGTTCTTAACCAACTCCGCGCGCCCTTCGCTCATGGTGCTGTATGCCGCGAGTCTCGATGATCCAAGCTGGGTACGTCCGGCCCGAGACATTTATACGGATAGTGCGCAGCCGTGGGACCACATGGACCCGACGACCCCAAAATTCCCGCAGATGCCAACTTGATAAGATACCAATCTGATCACTACCTGTGTTCTAACGGCTAAGGAGGGAGAGCGCTCATGGAATACACCACACTGGGACGAACAGGTTGGCGAGTGAGTGTTGCAGGTCTTGGATGCGGTGGTCCCAGTCGTTTGGGAACCGCGACAGGCAAGAGCGAACAGGAGTCGATTGCGGTTGTGCGCCGTGCAGTAGATTTGGGTATCAATCTTATCGATACCGCTGAGGTCTATGGTACTGAAACGATCGTAGGTAAAGCTCTAGCTGAAGTGCCACGCGATCGCGTATTTGTCGCGACCAAGAAGCTACCGCCTTCACCTGATCATGCTGATCCGACCGGAGAGTTGCGACGCGGCTTGGAACAGAGCTTGAAGCGGCTACAAACGGACTATGTCGATATCTACTTTCTGCATGGCGTCCGCTCCTCGCAGTACGAATTTGCTTACAAGACTCTCGTTCCGGTATTGCTGCAAATGCGAGATGAAGGAAAGCTGCGGGCGATTGGGATCACCGAGGCGTTTATCAACGATCCTCAGCATCGCATGCTGCAACAAGCAGTGGCCACCGACTGTTGGGATGTGATGATGGTTGGCTTCAGTTTGTTGAATCCTTCAGCACGAATGCGCGTATTTCCGCAGACGCAACAAAAGAACATCGGTGTATTAGGCATGTTCGCCGTGCGACGCGCGCTCAGTCAACCTGACAAACTCAAGACATTGCTCGACGGCTTACGCAAAGATGGCCAGCTTGCTGAAGATGCGTGTCGTGAGGATGAACCGCTGGGTTTTTTGACTGACCACGGAGCGACATCTCTTCCCGAAGCAGCCTATCGCTTTTGTCGCTATGAACCTGGAATGCATACTGTGTTAACCGGTACAGGGAATGTGGATCATTTGCAGGAGAATGTTGCATCCCTGCTCAAACCTTCACTTCCGCAAGCCGATTTGCAACGGCTGCAGCAACTCTTTGGCAAAGTCGATTCGGTGTCAGGGGATTAAGGAGCCGTGGTACTTGCACGTAACGACGGGGGTCGGAGCGACACGGAACGTAGGCCGGAATAAGCGAAGCGTTTCCGGGGGAAGGCCTTCACCTCTGTAAGGTTATGTGTTAGCGTGTGTACAGGAGCACACACATGCAAGACACCCTGACTATTCGTGTCGATACAGAAACCAAGCAGCGACTCGAGCAGCTTGCCAAAGCGACAGACCGAACCCGTAGCTATTTGGCAGCAGAAGCAATTCGTCAGTATGTTGAACTTAATGAGTGGCAAATTCAGGAGATCAAACAGGCTGTAACTGAAGCAGATGCTGCCAAGCCAGAAGAGTGGATTCCGCATGCGGAGGTGATGCGCAGAGTGCGAGCCTCGGGCAACAAAAGAACCCGAAAGGGTGCTCGCTAATGGTGGTTTGGTTACCGAAGGCCGAGAAGGATCTTGAAACGATCTACCGCACGACAGCTGAAGAGAATCCAACAGCCGCACTTGATCTGCTTACTCGTATTGACGAGGCGGTTCGTCGGCTTGAGACACTTCCTCATTCGGGTCGGCCAGGACGAGTGCCGGGAACTCGTGAATTAGTCGTTGGTGGCACTCCCTTTATCATTCCGTACCGTGTTCGTGATGGTGTTGTACAGATTCTTCGCACTTTGCACGGTTCTCGTCAGTGGCCACGGCGATTCTAACAATGGGTGGACAGAATGCCCACCCACCATCTTCTTTGCAGTTACGCTGCTTTCAACAACTGCTTCTCTTCAAACCCGTACAACCGCAAGCAGTTCTCCCACATAATCTTGCGCTTGGACTTCTTGCTGACACCAGGCAATTCGAGGAAGGTCTTGAGACCGTTGGGGAAGGGACCATCGGCATGGGGGTAGTCTACCGACATCACGATGTTGTCATCACCAACTTCGTCAACCACGACTTTGAGTAAGTCTTCGTCCACATCGGTGCCGATGAAACACTGACGACGGAACAATTCACTCGGTTTGATATCGAGCTTAATTTTCTCGCCACCGCCGTATTTCTTCCATTGATCATCGAGCCGATGCAGCCACCACGGCAACCAGCCACAATTGCCTTCAAGGAACCCGACGCGCAATTTGGGGAAGCGCTGTAACACACCACCGACAACCATACCGCTCATGGCGAGCATCAACTCTAAAGGAAACGCCGCGGCATGATTCTGGGTGCGGAAGTTGGGTTTGCCGCGGAAGCGATTGCTTACATAGTCCTTCGATGCACCGCCACTGGTGCCGTGAAAAGCGAGCGGCACGTTGAGGCGAGAAATCTCTTTCCACAACACATCACATTCTGGCGAGTGGACGTAGCGATCCTTAATTGGCATCGGCATGAGAATTACGCCGACATGGCCTTTCTTCGTCACCGCGCGTCGTGCTTCGGCTGCAGCTAACTCTGGATCGTGCAACGAGACAATTGCCGCCGGTTTGAGACGATTGGGGTCGACGCTGCAGTAGTCAGCTAACCAATCATTGAAGGCCGCGCAGTATGCGGTAGCGTATGCAGGCTTCAAGTCATCGATCGAGACCACCATGTGGGCAAAGGTGCGATAGACGACGCCAATATCGATACCTTCGGCATCCATTGCTTTGAGCGTCGAGGCCGAATCATACCCCTTCTTGCGCACGGTTTTGTACAGATGCTCGGTCGGCTTATCAAGGAACTTTTGCGCTTTGACGACGTCAGTCGAGACTGCCCATGGTGGAATCATCTGTCCTTGGACATTCCAGTGGGGAAAGTTGGTCGGACTCAAGCCCAAGTATTTCGGCATTTTGTCGCGGTACTTGTCGGCAAGATATTTTTCATAGACATCGCCATCTTCGATGACGTGTAAGTCGCTGTCGATGACATGCAGTCCATCTTTCATGCTCGTGTCGCCTCCTAGAGTCTTCTTTAGCACCTAATGTTCCATACCCTTGCTCAGTGAGCAAGAAGAGTAATGACATTACGAATCAACCGCAGTCCAACATCTTCACCTAACGTCAAGATCGACTCTGGATGGAACTGGACTGCAGCAATCGGCAGGGTGTTATGTTCAATTGCCATGATGACTTTGTCATCGCTTTCAGCCGTGACTTGCAATGTCATTGGGAGTTTCTCGCGAAGAGCATACAGTGAATGATAGCGTGCTGCGGTAAACTCTCGTGGTAACCCATTGAACAACTTGCCGCTCTGTACGTGAATGTACGACGGCTTACCGTGCATCGGATAGTCGAGCACGCCAAGCTCACCGCCAAAATGTTCAACGATACCTTGCAAGCCCAGACAGACACCGAAGACTGGGAGATTGCGTTGGATCGCTGCGGTGAGAGTGCCTGAGACATCAAAATCCTTTGGCGCACCCGGTCCAGGCGACAGAACCACCAGGTGTGGGCGTATCTCATCAAGCTCTTCGTGCGGAAATCCGGCGCGCAACGTGAGCACTTCGGCACCAGTCTGGCGGAGATAGTTGGCTAGCGTGTGGACAAAGGAGTCTTGATGATCGACCAGGAGGATGCGTTTTCCTTGTCCTGGATAGGGGGCGTCTTGTTGTACCTTTGCAGTCGTGCCACGGGGGTGGCGCAGAGCATCAAGGAATGCGGCTGCCTTGAGATGTGTTTCCTTTTCTTCTTCGTCAGGATCTGAATCATACAGTAACGTGGCGCCGACGCGAATCTGTGCGACACCGTCTTTGACACGAATCGTGCGGAGTGTCAGACCTGTATTCATGTTGCCATCAAAGCCGAGCACGCCAACTGCTCCACCGTACCACGCACGCGGTGACTTTTCGTGATCTTCAAGAAACTGCATCGCCCAGGCTTTTGGGGCACCGGTCACCGTTACTGCCCACGTGTGCGCGAGGAAAGCATCAAGCGCATCAAACTCTTCACGTAAATGCCCTTCAACATGATCGACGGTATGGATCAAGCGCGAGTACATTTCGATTTGCCGCCGACCAATCACTCGCACGCTGCCAGGTTTGCAGATGCGCGATTTGTCGTTGCGGTCGACGTCGGTACACATTGTGAGTTCGGATTCGTCTTTAGTGGAATTTAGGAGCCGCTGAATCTGAATCGCATCGCTAATTGGATCGCCACCACGGGCAATGGTGCCGGAGATCGGACAGGTTTCGACTCGGTCGCCATCGACACGGACATACATCTCTGGAGATGCACCAACAAGATATTCATCCTGACCGAGATTGATGAGAAAGCCATACGGTGCAGGATTGCGCTCACGTAAGCGGCGAAACAGTTCTGACGGTGGCGCAGGGCATGGACTAAAGAACGTCTGTCCAGGGACCACTTCAAACAGATCGCCACGACGAAACGATTCTTTGGCAAGGCGTACCCCAGCGGCATATTCGCCAGGTTCGTGATCGAATGGTGCTTCTACGCGTTCACTACTGACATAAGGTTTGGCGATCGTTTCGCGAGTGAGTCCTTGGGTAGACTGCTCCCCAATCTCGAAATCATAACGCTGACGCACGGCCTGTTCGCGCCGATGGTCAACGAGAATCAATTCATCTGGCAAATAGAGCACGAGGTCTCGTTGATCAGCGGGGCGTTCGAGACGTAAGCGCAACGGCTCGAACTGGAAAGCTAAGTCGTAACCGAAGGCTCCATACAGACCCAAATGCTGATCTTCTGGACTAGAGAAAAGCTCGATCAACGCACGCAGCACGGAAAAGATCGATGGCTGTTTGCTGCGTTGCTCCTCGGGAAAACGACCTGCGGGTTTGGCGATCGTGCCGATCAGGTCGCTCCCCTGCATATCTGCTGCTGTCACCGCAGATAGTGCCTGCACTGTAGCCATAATAGGCTTCAGCAGAAGCTCTCCACGTTGATTCAGGGCAGTAATACGGAACTGTCGTTCACGCGAAGTGAGTACAAATGGTGGATCGACAAAGCCCATATCCCAACGCGTGTAGCGACCAGGGTATTCGTAGCTGGAGGCGAGCAATACCCCACGGTGGCTATCCAGCCTGTCAATGATGGGTTCAATCGCGCCATCGGTGGGAATGCCCTCGATGACCCGGCGAACGGTAATGCCGCCTTGGGTCTGATAGGTATGAACGCTGGGAATGGCTGCTCTGCTGGCCATACGGTTCTCCTTTTATAAGCGGTCAGCTTTCAGCTTCCAATCCCACTATCGACGCTCTCTTTTTCTGACTGACTGCTGAGAGCTGACGGCTGAAAGCGTCTTCTGGTTGATAGCTGAGCGCTTACCTCTTTCTTAAATTACAGAACCTGGTCCTACAAAGCAGCAGGACCGCAACCTCGGTCTATGAGGCAGCGGTCCTGAAACAGAAAAGCCACCTCGTGTCCAAGGCGGCTCCGTTGATTTTCGTTACACAACGTCCGGGCCGCCGATTAAGGCAGCCACCACCAACAATAATGTGTGCTCGGACGGTCAACCAACATGTGGTGTATGGTGACAGTTTGGCAAAATCTCGTCAAGAGCATAAAGTTTATGATTGGGAGTGTTCTATGAAAAATCCATTTCTCATTGGAGAGAAAGTGTACCTTCGCCCGCTTGAGCGGGAAGATGCACCACTCTTTGTGATCTGGCTGAACGATTCGGATGTGACTCGTACCCTGTTGGTGAAAGGACCGTTGAACCGCCACATGGAAGAAGCGTTCCTTGACGATGTCTACACCGATGAACACCGCCTCATCCTCGGTATTGTGGACAAGTTGACGAACAGCTTGGTTGGGTCGACCAGCTTGGAGCAGGTCGACTTCAAGCATCGTCACGCCAAGTTTGGCATTGTGATCGGCGCCAAGAACGAGTGGGGAAAAGGATACGGTACTGAAGCGACCCGTCTCATGACTCAGCATGCGTTTATGACCCTCAATCTGAACCGGGTCTGGCTCCATGTGATAGCCGACAATCGGCGCGGCATTCGTGCATACGAGCGAGTCGGGTTCAAACGCGAAGGGCTTTTACGACAAGAGCATTTTCGCGAGGGTCGCTATTACGATACTGTGGCAATGGCGATTTTACGAGAAGAGTGGGAGTCCAAGAAGATACGGCCCTGAGAGTAAAACACGCTGGGCAGCTCAGTCCAGTGACCCTTCTGGCCTGAGGGAAGCTGTGGGTGATTTTTTCCTTCCTTGCCGTTCTGCTAATTGTTCAAGAACCTGCCGATGATACTCGCGCGTAATGCGGTAGCGTGTCACACACATCAAGCTCAGGAGACGCAACATCATTAAGCCGGGGCCAACGACGAGACCAAGCTTAAAGATTGTCTCTGGCGCTATCGTGCCCACCGTCGCGCCCTGTGGAAAGGAGATGAGATCCAGCGCGACCCCGGCAATTAATCCCCCTACACCAGAGGTCGCTTTATCTGCAAACGTGAGGCTGGAAAAAAACATGCCTTCCTGACGCTTTCCTGTCGCAAGTTCATGGGTATCGACAACGTCAGCTACCATCGAAACGAAAGTGATACGAATGATGATCTGTACCGTGATCACCACTAACAGGTGAAAAAACAAGAACAGGAGTAATGTCGAAGAGCCGTTTGCAGGAATGATATCTGCCAAGCGGAGAAAGATTGGTAAAGGGCTGGCCACACTGAAGAAGAGAGCCAGTCCGACAGCTGCTTTCTTCTTGTCGAACCGTTGGGTAAGCGGGCGAGCGCAGGCGAAAGCAATGACGGTCGCGATCATATAGGCGTAGGTCAGTACGGACAGTTGTTTGGTTGAGAACCCCCAAAAGTAGGTTCCCATATAGAGGCTGACAACCTCTAGAAACCCGTCAGCGACGGAAGCCAGAAGTGTGACAATGAAAAGTGCAACATACGATGAATTTCCGAGCACTAAGCGGAACTCATTCGTGAGGCGGCGTAGCGAAAAAGCCTCGGTGTGTTGAGCGGGACGCAAAGAAGGAATGAGATGATGGGTCCCGAGGCAGGAGCCGAGGAGCGCGGTGATCAGAATGACACTTCCGACTATAGCAAAAGCACCGTACGCATCGGGATTGAGTCGTCCGTCCGCAAACTGTGCGGACGGAGCAAAAAAATGCAGATAGCCTATTTGCGCGATGAGCACCGCACCAATGAGGCCGAACAGAAAACGATAACTGACGAGTGAAGTCCGTTCGTCGTAATGAGCAGTCATCTCTGGCAGCATTGCGGCGCTAGGGACTGAGTACAATGTCATTGATGCACGAACGCCGATTGCCCAGGTCAGGAGCCAGAAGAAATATCCGCTTTGCGACAAGCCCGGCGGTGGATTGAACAGCAGTACAAAACAAATCGCCATCGGGAGAGGAGCACTGTACATAAAGGGATGTCGTCGTCCCCAGCGTGAGTGAAAACTATCAGAGAGTGATCCTATCAACGGGTCGGTGATGGCATCTACCAAGAGGGCGATGAAAATGGCTGCCCCAGTGAGAGTACCGGAGACGCCGAGCACCTGATTGTAATAGAACAACAAGAAGACATTGAATGCCGCGGCTTTTGTTCCTTCGGCCATTGCGCCGAGGCCAAAGAAAAATTTGGTTTTCAGCGTAGCACGAGCAGGAAAGAGGTCGGTACTCATGGCGCGCTTTCTTAGCATGAGGGAGGGTATTGGGGCAGGGGAGGGAGGCTACTTTTCCCGTGTAAACAGTGCTAGAAGCGGGGCAGTGTCATGCGGTATGTTCATCAAACCTGCTGTAGCACCGATATTCGTGTACAATCAATCAAAGGAGGATCTGCGATGTCTCATAAAGGGCTTTCTCACCTGGGTTTCTCGACTTTGGATCTCGACAAGACTCGAGAGTTCTACGAAGGTATTCTCGGTTTCAAACCGGTGCGCTGCGATACCATTAAGATCAAAGAAGGTGGCCAGATCCGTCATATCTTCTTTGACACTGGACGCGACCAGTTGATCGCTTTCATGGAAGCAAAGAAAATTCCTGGAGTGCCCACTGAGTATGATGCTGGTATCAATCGAGGTCTTGGCGTACCGAGTGCGTTCTATCACTTTGCCTTTGAAGCTGGCACAGAAGCTGGGCTGGAAGAGAAGCGCCAAGAATTGAAGGCGAAAGGTGTAGCCGTCTCTGATGTCGTTGATCACGACTGGGCCAAGTCGATCTACTTTAAGGACCCCAATGGTCTACAGCTTGAATACTGCTGTCTGACGCGCAACTTTACCAGTGAAGATGCGATGATGAAGCAGCGCTTTGAGGCCTCGATTGTGGCGATGGGATTGGAGGATACAGAATCCCTGAAAGGGGCGAGCGCGTAGCCATAGCTGAAGCTACAGCAGAACGGGCGACCCGGCGAAGGGGAGAACCGGCGACCACCCCATCATGTTTTCATCGCCCTGTCGTCCATTTGCCCCATCGCCCATGCGTTTCCCTTTAATGCCTCACCTGCTCGCGTGACTTATCGATATAACGCTGAATGAGAAGTCGCATTGTTTCGGCGGGCTGAATGCCAATCAAGGGGAATGTCCCTAGCATAAATGTGGGATAACCTGCGACATTGAAAGTTGCAGCTTCAGCCTCTGTTTCTTTGACCTGATGGGTGAACGAGCCTGCCTCTAGTGCGCGTTCCAAATCACTACCTGATAGTCCAACACTTTCTGCAATGTCGATGAGCGTCGCAAGCTCTCCGATGTCTTTGCCGTCCGCGAAGGTAGTTTGAAATACCGCCTCATGATACTCGGCAAATTTGCCGTGCTCACGAGCGAACTTCGCCCCTTCAAGTGCGTAGGCGGAATCGAGCCAGCGGTCCGGTACTCGTAGGGTTACCCCCGTCTCTTTGGCAATACGAAAAATCTTTCCTTTGGCTTCATCGCCGATCATCTCACCGTTCTTCCATCCCTGATGGCGACGAGCAATCTGTACGCCTTTCCACAGCAGTTCGATTTCTAGTTTGCCGTGAAGTTGCTCCATTACTTTCTTGGCGACATAACACAGTGACGACGCATAGTCGTAATAAATCGGGATAATTACGTTCGGCATGGACAGCACTGTAGCCGTGCGAACATTGCGCGGGCAAGAGGGATGGACTATAAAGCTTTCAGCATTCAGCGATTAGCAATCAGCCTTTTTTCTTCTGAGCTGAAAGCTGACTGCTGATCGCTTCCGAAAGGAGGTTCTATGGCTTTTATCGAAGTCCTCAATCCGGTGGCCGATGCGCGAGCCCAAGATTTGCCGCTGGCGCGGCGTCATGGTGACTTACATGGCAAGACGATTGGCTTTCTCAATAACCGGAAAGCGAATGCTGGATTGCTGTTGGAGAAAGTTGAGGAATTGCTCCGCGCACGGTGCGGGAATTTCGCGGTCGTCAAAGGCGACAAGAACGCGGCGATGCCTGCTCCTGATGCCGTGATAGCGAAACTCTCAATGTGTGATGCCGCCATCGTTGCGATTGGCGATTGAGGGTCATGCACGTCGTGGGGTCTCCACGACACCATCGAATTAGAAAAGCGCGGCATCCCGACTGCGGTGATCTGTAGTGACGAGTTTGCTCCGCTGGGACGAGCAGAATCGCAAAACTTAGGGATGGGAGGGGTACCGATCGCGGTGATTCCACATCCACTCGCAGGGAACAAACCTGGTGAAGTCGCGCAGAAAGCCGCTGCCATTGTGGACGAGGTCCTGGCTATTCTTACTCAACCGTCTGAGAAGTTAGCCACGGAATATCGGGGAAAATTTTTGCGACCAGTGGTGAAACACGTGGGCCGGAAGGCAACGGCGTAAAGAGAGCGCGGGACCTCACACGTGTTGCGTGTAGCGTGAGGATAAAGGCCGTACCTTTCTCAACCGCACCACGTATGACGCGCCAGGTGCCCCGTAACACGCAACTCGCATCATGTGCCTTATGGAACTCCGATCTGAAAAAATCTCACTCAATGATTCCCTCGAAGTCGTCAATGACTGGTTCTATGATCAAGGATGGACCGATGGATTGCCGATCATGCCGCCGACACCAGAGCGGGTCGAGAAAATGTTGGCTTGGACTGATCGCGATCCGCAAGATGAACTCGGTCCAGTACCGCCGAAGTATGGTATTGCCACTATTGAGAAACTCGCCATCAATGCGGTACTGGCGGGATGTGTGCCGGAGTATTTCCCGGTCATTATTACGGCGGTTGAAGCCGTCCTCGAAGAAAAGTTCAATCTCTATGCCGTGCAGAGTACGACGCATCCATGTGCGCCACTCCTAATTCTGAATGGTCCCATTGCACGAGAACTGGGCGTCAATGCGCGCTACAACGCTTTTGGACAGGGGTGGCGCCCCAATGCCACCATTGGTCGCGCCATGCGTCTGATTTTGCTGAACATCGGTGGTGGTGTCCCTGGAGTCCTCGATCGTGCGACGCAAGGACAACCCTCGAAGTACTCATATTGCGTTGCTGAGAACGAAAGTGAGAGTCCGTGGGACCCCTTACATGTGGAGCGCGGGTTTCCTCGCGAAGCCAGCACCGTCACTGTGTGTGGTGCTGAAGGACCACACAATATCAATGATCACGTCAGTACGGCTGCACCAGGGCTTCTGACAACCATTGCCAGTACGATGGCTGGGATGGGATCGAACAACGCGTATGCGTTCGGTGAGCCTATTCTCGCACTGGGGCCGGAGCATGCAGCGATCCTCGGTCGTGATGGCATTAGCAAAGATGCGATTCGTGAGTATGTGTTCCGCCATGCGCGAGTGCCGCGCGCGCAATGGGAAGCAGGTGGGATGTTTGGCATGGGGATTGGGCAAGACGATGCCTTTCCCGGTGAAGTGGCTTTGCCGCTGATTCGCAAACCAGAGCATCTCATGATTATTGTTGCTGGTGGTCCTGGCCGTCATTCGAGTTGGATGCCAACCTTTGGCGCGATGACACGTTCTGTGACCCGCGCCATTGCCCATCGAGACGGGACCATTGCCAAGTCAGTGCAAGAGTTTCGTCGCTAGGATGAAGTCGGCGTTTGGCTGACGTATCTACCGCTCTGGGCTTTTCAGCGGTAAAACTCACGTCGCGCTCTGGCGACGAATATTTGACATTTCCCATCCTGCTGTGGGAAACTCGGAGTGCCACAAAGAAAGGCCCCCGAGACTGCTCATGTATACCGAGTACTTTGGCTTTCATGAGGAGCCGTTTGCCGATATTACTGATCTGCGGTTTTTTTACACCAACGCCATTTACCAACGGGCCTATACCACGCTGTTGTCCGGCATTCGTGAGTTCAAAGGATTTCTGCTGCTCACTGGCGAAGCTGGGACGGGAAAAACGACGGTCCTGCGCCGGGTGATGCAGGACTTGGAATCTGCGGGACACTATTTATTCTTTGACAGTACGAGCCTGACCTGCTCAACGATTGACGACCTCCTGTATTTCATCTGTGCGCAACTTGGTCTGCCCAAGAGTGGGGCTGGGCCAGCCGAGAAGATTCGCGCCTTGACGCAGTATCTGACGATGTTAGGCGGTGGCAGGAAACAACTTACCGCAATAGTGATTGACCGGAGTGGAGAGCCTCTGCACAAGAGCAGGGATGAGAGACGAGACCATTGTGTGCTGGCTTCGGTCTAAGTATCGAAGTCTGGTCGAAGAGCTGGATGAACGCGGGCGAC
>Ga0194131_10008768_pt1 | contig 13021 bp, 7 predicted proteins | sample TA2KigO120mmetaG_FD_148631 | JGI IMG/M metagenome (GOLD analysis project Ga0194131, IMG submission 148631) | Freshwater microbial communities from Lake Tanganyika, Tanzania - TA2015053 Kigoma Offshore 120m | ecosystem: Environmental > Aquatic > Freshwater > Lake | place: Tanzania: Lake... | reverse complement strand
GATGGTCATCGAAACCAAAGACGGAAAGGTCCATTCCGGCGTGCTCATCGAGGAAAGCGGTCTGGCTGTGACGTTGGGGTTGTCAACGGCGGAGCGACTGGTGATTCCGAGGGAGAAGATCGAGTCGCGCACGACGTCGAAGACATCGGCGATGCCCTCGTTCGACCGCACGCTGACGCCCGGTCAGGTAGCGGATGTCGCCGCGTTTCTGATGACCCAGAAGGCGAAGCCGGCCGAGTTGAAGGGGACGCCGAAGTCGGAAACACCGAAGTCGGAGCCATCGCCCAATGGCAGGCAGCCCGAAGCGAACGCGGTCAAGCCGAACGTGGACGCGAAGTCGAAGTTCGGCTTCGAGGTCAAAAAGGACCGTCTGATCATGACGTACGCCGAAAAGCCGCTGGGCGAGTATGTCTGGGGTGACACGGCCATTCGTCGTCCGTACTTCGCGAATGTGCACGGGCCGACCGGCACGAAAATCACGCGCAATCATCCGCCGATCAAGGGCAAGGACGCGACCGACCACGACACGATGCACCCCGGCATTTGGCTCGGCTTCGGCCAAATCAGTGGTGTCGATTTCTGGCGCAATCAGGGTCGCATTCAGCACGTGAAGTTCCTCACGCCGCCGACGGCCACGGAGGACCGGATCACGTTCGCCACGGATTCCGATCTGCTGAAGGCCGACGGCAAACGCATGGGAATCATGGTCAACCGCTACACGCTCACCCGGCGGCCGGCGGGTTGGCTGCTGGTGTGGGACGCGACCTTCACCGCGACGGAGCAAGCTCTCGTCTTCGGCGACCAGGAAGAAATGGGCTTCGGCGCCCGCATCGCTTCGGAATGTACGGAAATGAAAGGCGGCACCTTGGTCAGCAGCCATGGCGTGAAGACGGCCAAGGCGACCTGGGGCAAGCCAGCGGCGTGGTGCGATTATTTCGGCACCAAGGACGGCCAACCTATCGGCATCACGCTGATGCCGAGCCCGAAGAACTTCCGCGAATCGTGGTGGCACAACCGCGATTACGGCGTCTTCGTCGCCAACGCTTTCGGCCGAGCCTCGATGAAACAGGGCGCGGCGAGCACCGTGCCGGTCAAGCAAGGCGAGTCGCTACGGATCCTCTACGGCGCGATGCTACACGACGGCAAAGACTACGACCCGGCCAGCGAGTATAAACACTTTTTGGAGAGCATCAAAGGGGAGTCGAAGTGATTGAGAGAAGTCAGCGGATCGGCGTCATCGAGGACCATGCGATCCGCTTGAGATTCGCCCGAACCTATCCGAGAACCCACCCATGTTGACAACACGCCCGCTCCTCGTCGGGTTTTGTCTGTTCGCTTCCGCGGTGGCGGCACCGGGCGCGGAAATCGTGGGCGTGACGGTCACACCGCACGTGATTGCCGAGTCGATGCAGTACCGCCGACCTCGCGACCCCGACCTCGCGGCCAAGGTGCAACTGTTCGTCAAGGGCCCGGCGGTGCCAGGCACGTTCGAAGGGAAAACGCCAGCAGAACTACTGAAGGCCGGCAAGTGGGCCTGGCACGACCTGGCCACGGCCCAGAAGCCGCCGGACGGGGCGCTGGCGGTGTGGACCTTCAACGGCAAGTCAAAACAATGGGGCGTCGGCAAGAAGTTCGGACTCGACTCCGAAGGGCTGGGCAAATTGACGGTCCCGATCGAGGCCCCCACCCGCTGGATCTCAACGATCAACTTCCTGGCGCCCTTGGGTAAGGTGGAGCCCGACACCGTCGTCATTCACCTGGCCAATGACTCCGACAAACCACTCCGCGTCACTTCCCTGCGGTGGTGGCTCCCGAAAGAGCGCAAGGACTGGCAAGTACTGTGGCCGCAACCAGCGAAAGCAGTGGAAGGCGTCATCCCTCCCCGGGATCGGGGCTTTGTGAAAATCCAGGCCGACAAGCCGTTCCCCCTGACCTACGCCGCGGTCGAGGTGACGACCGATCAGGGGCCGCTGTGGGAGCACCTCCGCGTCAAACGGGAGGCCTTCGACATCGGCGGGGGCTGGGTAGCGGACAACCTGAAGCACGAACCGTACCTGAAGTTGCTCTCCCGGCTGCACATCAACATGGGGCAGATCCAGGGCGTCCCTGGGTACACCGACCAACCGAAACTGTACGACCGCTACCCGATCAAGCTGTGCAACCGGCTCTGGCCCCTCGAAGAGTGGGACACGGACGCCTGGCTGCCGAAGATCCACGCCGTCGAGTTCCTGGGTGAACCTCAGTACGGCGGCGGGCGGCCGATGCCCCCGCAGGAGGTGTTCGACAAGTTTCTGCCGTACCGCGCCAGCCGTCTGCCCACCAGCGTCACTCACTCGGAGGAGCGGGTGTGGCGGTTCTACGCCGGGCTGTCCGACTACCCGCATTACGATGCGTATCGCGTCGTCGCTCCGGCCGCCGATGCCTGGCGCCAGTACGACCGTTGGGGTGGCAAACGGATTTCCTGGGGAGCGCCGCTGGAAACGATCGGAGACATGTGTCGGTCACTCCGGGAACTCAACCGGCCGATGCCCTGTGCCTACTGGTCGCAGGGGCCGCACGACGGCTGGGGCGGGGGCTTCCTGACCGGCCGGGCGCGGCGGAGCCCAACCCCCGACGAACTTCGGTCTCAGGCCATCCACGCACTTTCAACTCGGATTACTTCACTCTACTGGTTCAACCTGAGCCTGAAGGCACTGCGAAAGTTCCCCGACACCTGGGAGCCAATCGCCCGCGTGGGCCGTGAAATCCGCATGCTGGAGCCGTTTTTTCTGGAGGGGGACGCGTACCGATTCGAGCGTTTGAAGAAGGATGGAAAGCCCGACTGGGACCTTGCGTCCGTCGCGGCTCCGGAAGCGGTCGTGCTGTTCGCCAACGACCTCTCCTACACCCCCGACCCGAAGCAGAGCACGTTTGTCTTCGGCGACCCGCGAGCGGTGTCGTTCCGGTTCGTGCTCCCGCCGTGGCTCCGAAAAGCAGACGATGTTTTCCGGGTGGACGCGGACGGCATGCACGAGGTGAAGTGGAAGGCGGACGGCGACGCGGTCGTGATCGAGGACCGGCGGAGCCGAGACGCGATCTACATCGCCACCCGGTCGAAAGAGGTTCGCACCGGAGTTGAACAACGGCGTCAGGCTGCCCTCAAACGAGAGAAGGCAAACGCCATTGAACTGCAGGAGCTGGAAAAGCTGAAGAAGTGAAGCCGGCTGAGAATCAGCACTGAATGTGAGACGTGTCGTAATGTCGTGGAGTGTCGCGTTGGCGGTTCTGGTTGGTGCGTTGCTTCACGCGTGCTGGAACGTGCTGGTGAAGGCCGGGACGGATCGGCAACGCGACACCGTGACCATCCTCACGGGGGCCGCGGTCATCGCGGCCGGAGTTCTTCCGTTCCTCCCCCGCCTGGCGTACCCCTGCATCCCGTATCTCGTCACCTCTGTGGTGATCCACGTCGGCTATTTCCTTCTCGTTGCATCAGCGTATCGCGTCGGGGATCTGAGCCTGGTATACCCTCTCATGCGGGGCACCGCCCCCGCGATGACTGCGCTGGTCGCGACGACCGTCTTGCAGGAGTCGCTGCCGCCACTCGGATGGGCGGGCTTGTTGCTGGTCTGCGGCGGGGCGTTGTTGCTCGTCGTGGAAGCCCGAAAGACCTCCGGCTCCGCCATCGCGTTATCGCTCGGGAACGCGGCCGTTGTTGTGTTGTACACGCTGGTCGATGGTCTTGGTGCGAGGTTGTCCGGACACGCTCTGGCGTACACGGGGTGGATGTTGCTGCTCACCGGCTTTGTGGTAGTCGTGTACGCGTTCGTCACCGACCGATCCGGGTTTCTAACCCACCTGCGAGGGCGATGCCGCATCGGACTTCTGGGCGGCGCGTGCATGGTCGCCTCTTACGCACTCGCTCTCTGGGCAATGACGTACGCCCCCATCGGGTTGGTCGCCGCCCTGCGGGAGACGTCGATCATCTTTGGGGTGATGCTCGCATGGCTCGTTCTGAAAGAATCCGTGAAGGTGTTGCGGTGGATTTCGATCGTCACGATCGCCAGCGGCGGTCTGCTGATCAAGGTGTGTTGACTTCCGAGGAGTAGACGCCGTGTGAGTGACGAGTGGTGAGTGCGAGTGGTGAGAATAAGATTGGACTTCTTCTCTCGCCACTCACCACTCGTCACTCACCACTACCATGGTTGTGCGGGAACCCGCCTTCAACCAACTCGCCGCCCTAACCCCTCACCCACCGCTCGCCCTCGTTACAGAATTGATACTCGTGTGGGGTCAGCGATCGGGTACCATCAAATCGATTCGTTACAGGGGTGTCACACCCCGAATGAGGGCAGTTCACATGAAGGCCAGTGTCCCAATCGTCGTCGCCGTGATCCTCGGGATCTCACCCGTCGCGTCGGCCCAAGACCAAACGAACGACCCCAAGTCGATCGGGCGCATTCTCCACTCCATGGTTTGCACCGGCAAAGAGGTTCTGGTCTGGGGCGGCGGTTCGGAGGGGATGTTCTTCGGGCACGGGCTGCGGATCGACCCGGCGGCAAAGGGCCGTACCGTGATGGCCGACGGCGATATGGTATGACCGATACTCGTGATCTGCGGGAAGGAAGGAAGGCAAGCGGGTGTTGTATGGCACGCTGGGCGTCTGACGTTAAGGTCGAGAAAACGGAATGGCTCGTACCATCGATCATCCCGAAAGGGCGTGTCACGGTCATAGACGGCCGACCGCCTCGGCCTGGATTCCACCCTCACGCCCCGCAGCCGCCCGCGGAAGCAGGCGTAGAATCGACGAATGTCCCCGTTTTGGCTCGGCCTAGACGGCAGTCTTGCAGGGGTATCACAAAATCCCGCTTGTGACAGGCTATTTCTCCTGCGTGGAGTATTTGCGCAGTCGCTCGGCCATCTTCGGTCGGTCCTTCTCGATCTGTTTCAGGTCGAGCCTCTGATTGATGCCGGCGCCGATGGCGGTGTAGAAGTCGGCCAGTCCCTGATTCCATTCCCCGGACACCACGTCGATCGGCGTTTCTTTCTTGTTATTCTTCACCGTCAGAGAAGCCCCTTTGTCGAGCAGCCGTTTCACCACCTCTTCGCGGCACAGGAACGCTGCAACGTGAAGTGGTGTGTTCCCATCGACGTTACTGCCGGACGGATCCGCCCCGAGATCGAGCAGATACGTCACAATGTCGAGGTGGCCCCTTAGGGCAGCGGTCGAAAGCGGTGTCGAACCGTCGGACAACCGACGATTGGCTGTGGTTTTGTCGCGGATCAACTTCTTTGCAGCGGTCAAGTCGCCCCTCGTCAGCGCCGCAGGGATGCCGTCCCACGGAGCCTTACTAACGCGGATCAACTCCCGCTTCAACTCGTCCGCCGTCTTCGTGTCCTTCGCCACGTGCACGATGAACTCGTTGCTGAAAGGTCCATCCGGCACCTGCACCTGCAGCAGGTGCATCCCTTCCGGCGGCAGCGCGGCGAGTGTGATGACGACCTTCTCGTCCTTCTCTCCCTTCTTCACGCTCACCGTGCCCTCGACCCGGCGACCGTTCACGAACAACCGCGCGTCGTCGCCGAAGTGTCGGCCGCTCACGGACATGCTCTTCTGGTCCGGGTGCAAGATGGGGAAGTCCTGCCGCCCGCGCTGCTTCTCAATCGGGCCAAGGGTCCAGATCGCTGGCTGCGGATGATCTACGCTGGCCTTCGCGCCGTGTCGGGCGGTGACGGCGCCCACAAACTTTCCGTCGCCAGCGAGGGTGAGCAACTCCTTGCACGTGAACGCGGCCCGGTCGCCAGTCTTACGCACGTACTTTCCGGCCGCGAACTGCAACGCCACTGGCTCGGTCTTCTGTTTCAACAGCACGCCATCACATTCCAACACCACCGCTCCGTCGCTCGCTGCCTTCTCCAGCGCGGTCAGCAAGTCGGCGGTCTGTTCGTCACTTGCGGTGTCCTTGTTCAACGTCACCTGCCGGGCGAACGCGCCCGACACGCCGGTGCCCATCTGGAGCACCATGTCCCAGATGGGGTCGAACCGGGGCCGCCCGCCCCACGACATCCGCCACACGTCCCGTTCTGGGGCGCCCTGCTCGGCCATCGCCCGGTAGAAAGGAAACTCGATGATGTTCAGTCGGCCCTGCGGGAGGATTAGCCAGCGGTCTTGTGCGCCGCGCCAGGTCGGCGCATCCATGCCGGTGCCGGGGGTGTTGGTGCTGACCAGGAACGGCATGCGGTGGCAGTTGCCGCATACGTTCGGTGTGAGTTGTTTCGGGTCGTGGTCGCCATCAACGTGGAACAGCCGGAACCCCTTCTTCGCCCGGTCGGACAACTCGTCCGTGTAAGCCCGTTTCGGGGCCGGGGGGTACGGCACCCCGAGCAGGTACACGGCCATATCGTCGCGCTCTTGTTTGCTTAGCTGACCGGCCTTGCCTTCGTCATTGGTGGTCTTGTCGCCGACGAGTTGCATCGTGGAGGCCAACCCGCCGTCGATCAGATGACGGGTGCTACTCGTCGGCACGTCGGCCTTGCTGTTGGGGAGGGCGGACTTGCGAACGCTGGCCGAGTGGATGCCGCCGTAGGGGTCGCCGGGGATGCCGTCCCAGTGGAACGGGGCGGTGTCGCGCAGGCCGCGAACCGGCATGGTGCTGCGGGGTTGAATCTGATTGCCGCCCGTGACGATGGGCGTGTCGAGCACCCAGAGTAACTGATCCGTGTGCCCGTCGGGGTGGCAGCTGGCGCACGAGAACGTACCGGTGGTGGACGCCTTCGCCGTGTTGAACGCGATCCGCCCGCGCTTGAACACCGGGTGCGTCGGGTCTTCGAGAGTGATGGTCGTGACCGTGGTCGGCTTCGTGCGATCCGCGAGGTCTACCAGGGTGACCGTGTTGGCGAGCGCGTTCAGCACCCACACGTTTTTGCCATCGATCGCCACGCCGCGCGGGCCGGCTCCGACCTCGACGCGGCCGAGCACGTCGCCGCTCCTGGCATCGACCGTGAACAGCTTGTCCGAAGATGCAGCAGTAGCGATGAGCGTCGAATCATCTGCGCTCACTTCGATGGCGAACGGCGTCGCCAGGGCCTGCCCCTTCTCGGGTTGCTTCGGCGGCAGCGGTTCCAGATCGAAGAACGTCGGCTTCTCGTCTTTCCCGTTCGCGACTTTGGTGATGCGGTTGAGGAACGCCCGGTTCTCCATCTCCTTCAGCCCGTGCTTCTTCGTCCCGCTGCGACCGTTCACTTCGTTGCGGGCGTCGGTCTGAGCGATGAACGCCGTCCCCTTGGAGTCCACGGCGAGGCCGTACAGAAGCGTGCCAAGGCCGTTCACGGTGGCGACGAGTTTGTCGGTCGCGGTGTCGAACACGAACAGGTCGCGGTCGGGCACCTTCGGGTGCTTGACGATGTCCACGACGTGGCCGATGGACAGCACGTTGTTGTTCTGGATCGAGTGGTTATATGCGTCGAAAGTGACCAAGTTGCCGTCGATCTTGTTTTTCGCCCCGCCAGACAGTTGCGTCTGGTTGTGCGACTCGAAGGGGACGACATAAAGTTTGCCGTTCCGCACCGCGATGGCCCGAGGCTCCTGGGCTGGGATCGTCAGCCGCTTCGTGACCTTGCGGCTAGACACATCGATAACCGCGATCTGGTTTTCGGAGGAAAGCGCAACGTAGGCTTTCTCGTTGCTCGCGAAGGCGATGCCGACCGGCTCGTCGAACTTCGTCGCTTTCGTCTTCGGGTCGAACTCTTGCACGGTCGCAATGACATGAAGGTGCGTCGGACTGGCGGGGTCGGTATCGATGACGCTGATGGAATCAGAGACGTGATTCGCCACCCACGCCTCCTTGCCGTCGGGCCGCACCGCCACGCACACCGGATCGACGCCGACGGGGATTCGCGTGACCACCTTCCGTGTTTTCGCGTCGATCACATCCACCGTGCCCGCGGGCGTGTTGGCCACGAACACCCGCCCGCCGCTCACGGCGATCGGGTTGAACTGCGGGCTTTCCATCGAAGGGTGCCCGACCGCGAGCGGAGCGCGGGGTCGTGTAAGTGGTTGATCCTGAGCGGAGCTGAACCAAGCAAACGACAGCCCGATGAGGCTCGTACCCAATGCTAAAGCAGCCGAGAAACGCACGGGAGAGACGTTCATTTTTGGTGACTCCTTCGGGAAGTGGTAACTTCTCGCCCGCTGGCGGCGCCATCATCAGGTCGGGCTTCGGGGCATGCGGGTATTCTACGGGAGTGTACCCGATGTCCAACTCGGGTATTTCCAGCTTCTTGCCCTTCTGGAACTTCGACGTCAGCCCGGTCGAGGATGTCGCCGCTCAGCAGCGTCCGCTCCGCCGGGTAGGTCGGCGACCCCGTGTGGATCATCGTTTCGATCGCCTTCGCCTGCGTCGAGATCGAGATGCCGGTCTTCGGCTATTGCCTGATGCCGAATCACTTCCACCTTGTCGTACGGCCCAGGGAGGATGGCGATCTCAGTCGGTGGATGCAGTGGCTGTTCACCGCCCACGTCCGCCGGTATCACAAGCACTATCAGAGCAGCGGGACCATCTGGCAAGAGCCATTCAAGGCGTTTCCCATTCAGCAAGGGGAGCATCTGCTCACGGCGCTACGGTGTATCGAACGCAACCCGGTGCGGGCGAGAGGGGAGGGGCGAGGGGCGAGGGGCGAGGGGCGAGAAGTCCGCCTTTTCAAGGACCCGGCCTCGCGGCCGATCTGGTTCGCCGTCGGCCGAAAGAGGTTCGCACCAGCGTTGAACCACGGCGTCAGCCTGCCCTCAAACGAGAGAAGGCAAACGCGATTGAGCTACAGGACCTGGAAAAGCTAAAAAAGTGATGCGGCCTGAATCGGTCCTGTGGATGTCGCGGCGAATGTCCGCTATGCCGCCGCCGCGATCGGTTTGACGCCCTCCCAACGGCGTGAGCAAAAATTTTTAAGTTTTTCTTGCGGGAATTCTTCCCCGTCGGCTAAGAATAGATAGTGGAGGGCGGCTTTTCGAAGACCTGTCCGCCATAACTTGCTTTCCTGCCGATATTTGCCGTCACCGTCCCGCCTTCGAGGAGTTTCGATGCTAACGATCACCGGTTCCAAATCTTCCCGCTTTTGCGACGGATATTCGCGGCGTGACTTCCTCAAAATCGGCGCCCTTGGCGGCACGTTGACCCTCGCCGATATGCTTCGGGCCCGCGCTCAAGGTTCGGATGCGACACCCCGCCCGAGCCGCAGCAAGGGCGTGATCATGATCTTCCTGAGCGGCGGGGCCTCGCAGCTGGACACCTACGATCTCAAGCCGAACGCCCCGAGGGAAATCCGCGGCCCCTATGACCCGATTCGGACCAATGTGCCCGGAATCGATATTTGCGAATGGCTGCCCGAAACGGCCCGCGCGATGGACAAGATCGCCCTCCTGCGGACGGTCGTTCCCGCCATCGACGAGCACACGGACTCCAATGTGATGACCGGCTACTCCGAAGTTGTGAACAATGTCGATCCCCATCCGTGCTTCGGCTCCGTGGTGTCGCGATATCGTCCTCATGTGAACGGCATGCCGGGGTTTGTGAGTTTGCGTGGCATGACGCGGTACGGCGCGGAGCCGGCAAGCCTGGGGTTAGCGCATCGGCCGTTCCTTGCGGAGGGGCCGGCCCGTGAGAATTTGACCCTGCCCAATGGGCTCACCGAGTCGCGCGTTTCCGATCGCCGGACGCTTCTTGCCAGCTTCGACGGCCTTCGTCGCGAGATCGATGCGACCGGCACGGCGGAGGCCCTCGACGCGTACACCGGGCAGGCTTTTGACATGATCGCTTCCGGCGCCGTGCGCCGAGCCCTCGATGTCAGCCAGGAACCGCAGCGCGTTCGGGAGCGGTTCCGCGGCGCCGAGTCGGTGCTGCTGGCGCGCCGGCTAGTGGAGGCGGGCGTCGGCTGCGTCACCTTGTCGATCGGCGGCTACTGGGATCACCACTACGGCATCTTTAATTCCTTGCCGAGAGCGCTGCCCACGCTCGATCGCGGAGTCGCCGCCCTGGCAGAAGACCTCAGCCAGCGTGGTTTGGACGAGGACATTTCGGTGGTCGTCTGGGGCGAATTCGGCCGCACGCCGCGGATCAACCACGGCCCCGACAATGCGGGCCGCGACCACTGGGCGCCGGTCATGTCCACTCTGATCATGGGCGGCGGCATGCGGATGGGACAGGTGATCGGCCGCACCGACAGCCGTGGCGGATATCCCCTGGAGAAGCCGTACTCCGTTCAGCGGGTGCTGAGCACGCTTTATAGCCGCATCGGCATCGATCCATCGCAAACGTTCCTCAGCCGAGCCGGCCGTCCTATGTACATCACCGAAGACCGCGAGCCGATCCCGGAACTGGTCGGGTAGGGATCGATCGGTCAAGTTGAATTGAACCACGAAGGAATGGCCATGCAATGGCGATGGGCGCTCCTACTTTTCTTCGCGCTCGGTTCTTATGCCGCTGCACAGGACAAACCTCCAATCTTGGACTGCACCAAACCGGAAGGGGCCGACGCCAGGACCGTCGTGGAATCGCAACGGGCGTGGGCGAAGCACCTTGGCGAAAAGTCGCATGAGAAGACGTTGCCCCTCGACAAGGCGGGCTGGCCGCCGAATCAACGACTCGCGGCTGCGCGAAACTACCCCATCACGGTGATTGTGCCTGCCCGCAACGACGAGGCGGACATTGGGGCATGCCTTCGCTCACTGGCTGCCCAGGAGAACGGGGATGGCCCCGTCGAAGTGTAGTTGCTATGCTCTGCGCCGGTGCTTCTTTCCGTCTCGAATCTCAGCGACAGGAATCAGGCAAATGCCAATCTTGAAACTCCCTTCTTGGCGATGGATCGCCGTCCTCCCCATCGCGGTTCTTCTCGCCAGCGAGCAGCAAGGGCGGGCAGAGGACGTCCTGCTCGTCTTCGCCGGCCAGTCGAACATGGAGGGCAAGGGGACGACCAACACCGCGTCGAAACTCACCGAGAAGGAGAAGGCCGCGATCCCCAACGTGAAGGGCTTCTACAGCAACGCCCTGCTCGACAAGGGCAAGCCCGATCCGTGGGGCCTGAAGCTGTACAACGACAAGGGACAACTCTGGTACAACTGGGCCAGTTGGAAGGACAAGGGCGCGAAGGAGCCGCTCGTCGGCGGCACCTGGCAGGACTACGCCTACTGGAAGAACGCCTGGAAGGGCGCGGCCGATTACGACCACGGCGACAAAGGCGAGTTCTGGTATCTGGGGCTGAACCCCGGTGAGCCGTGGTCCAACGCGGCCAAGTTCACCTCCGGTGAGGACGTCAAGGAGTACGGCCCCGAGTTCGAGGTTGCCCGCGCCGTCGCGGCGGCGCGCCCCAAGGACTCGATCTACATCGTCAAGTACGCGCCGGGCGGCACGGCCCTGGCGGATCAGTGGGACCTGACCGACTCCTGGAAGGGCTACGGAGCTTACGCCGCCATGAAGCAGTGGGTGGACTGCGCCATCGCAGCCAAACCGGGGCTGAAGGTGGGCGGCTTCTTCTGGCTGCAAGGCGAATCCGACGCCGTCAAGGGCGACCACGCCAAGGACTACGAGGCCAACCTGACCGAACTGGTGAAGAAGGTACGCAAGGACTTCGACGCCCCGAAGCTGCCGGTGGTCATCGCCAAGATCCATCCGGGCCATCCCGACCGGAATTATGGAGTGGTCTGGGGTGGTGGGAAGAAGGGCATCGACACCGTGCGAGCCGCACAGGGGAAGGTGGCGGCGTCCGTCGGCAACGCCGACATTGTGGAGACGAGCGATCTGAAATTGCTGACCAAGGAGTGGTATCAGAAGAAGGGCAAGGATCGCAAGACGTTCAACGACGGCGTCCTGCTCGACCTGATGGACAAGGACAAATTCCTGGCCCCCGTCCACTTCGACGCCGACGGCATCCGCACCATCGGCAAGAGGATGGCCGAGGCGTTCTTGAATCTGCACAGCAAGGATACCCCGCCGAAGAAAGTCGGGCAGCACCGCGCCGCTCGAACCTTTTACTTCAGTGCGAACGGCGACGACGAGGCCGACGGCTCGACCCCCAATCGTGCCTGGCGGTCGTTCGACAAGTTGCGCGGCGTCGATCTGGTTGCTGGTGACGAAATCGTCCTGGCAGAGGGCGACGAGTTCAAAGGCGGCCTCGCCCTGCTTCCCGACGTCGGCGGCACGGCGAAGAACCCGATCGTCATCCGCGGCGGCGGCAAGCGGCGGGCGACACTCATCGCCGAGGAGACGCCGGCCATCGAGGCGACCGCCGGCGGCGTCGAGATCCGCGACCTGATCCTGCAAGGCAACCCCGTCGTCGCCGACGGCAAGAAGCCCGTGGCCGGCATCCGATTCTACACCGATGACGCCTCGGGGAAGCGGCACTCCCACATTCGGATCGAGCGGGTGGAGATCAGCAACTTCAGCGGCGAGGGGGTGAGCATCGGCTCCTGGCACGACAAGCAGCCCGGCTACGACGACATCCTCGTCAGCGAGGTCAACGCGCACGACAACGGCGGTACCGGCATTAGCCTGTTCGGCAAGCGCGACCCGGAGCAGAAGACCTACCCGCACCGCAAGGTCGTGATCCGCGATTGTGTGGCGTCGAAGAACAAGTCCGGGTCGGGCATCGTCCTGGGCGGCGTGGAGGACGGCACCGTCGAGTATTGCCTCGCTGCGGAGAACACCGGCAAGGGCGGCGGCGTGGGCCTGTGGGCCTACGACTCGAAGAAGGTCACCTTCCGTCGCTGTATCGCCTGCGGCACGAACACCGAGGGCAAGGACGGCGGCGGCTTCGACCTCGACGGCGGCTGCCTGGACTGCGTCGTCGAACGGTGCCTGTCCTACGACAACCACGGCCCCGGCTACATGCACTGCGACTACCCCAAGGCCGGCCTGACCAAGGGCAACGTCATCCGCTCCTCGATCAGCATCAACGACGGCCGCAAGAAGAAGGGGTCGGCGTTCGGCTTCGGATTGGTGGCCTGGGGAGCCGGCCTGGACGAATGCCGGGTCGAGAAATGCCTGGCGACCGTCAC
>Ga0194131_10008766_pt1 | contig 13021 bp, 8 predicted proteins | sample TA2KigO120mmetaG_FD_148631 | JGI IMG/M metagenome (GOLD analysis project Ga0194131, IMG submission 148631) | Freshwater microbial communities from Lake Tanganyika, Tanzania - TA2015053 Kigoma Offshore 120m | ecosystem: Environmental > Aquatic > Freshwater > Lake | place: Tanzania: Lake... | reverse complement strand
ATGAGAAAGACGAGATCCTCAAAAAAGACCGAAAAACTATGAATAACTAGTTTTTTCCTTTTTTATTTTTTAAAAACTTGATTTACTTGTTAAAAATGACTGGATGTATTTTAGAGGTATTTTTATTCCAGGATGGATTTTGGCTAGGAAAATTATTCTTATTTGATGAAAGATTCTACTAGTAGATTCTTTTTTGATATTAATCTGAAAGACTAATCCAATAAAACAAGGATTGAAACTTCTAAATCAGAAGATAGAACAGTACTATCTTTTTGTCTGAAAGACTAGTCCAATAAAACAAGGATTGAAACTATAGTGCATACGAAAAAACTCTAAAAAACTAACTCCGCCCTGAGGTTCGTCACGGAGTCTAAATCCCTGCTTTTCAAAATATGCCACAATGTTGTATTTTACTAATTTTTATGCGTGAATTAATTGTAAAATTTAGCCAAGAATTAGCCTATCATGTTTTTATCGGAGAAGTAGTCTATCTTTTTGTGGCTACGAAGGTTAAGGAAATCACGTCCGCCATAAAGGTGGCTGGAAGGGCTGTCGAATATTGGGGTAGCCAGTCCATATCAAGTGACTCGTCAGCAATCTTTGAGCTTGTCAAAAACGCGAGGGATGCAGACGCAGCAACCGTGGAGATAACGTTTGAAAATGTGGAAGATCCGGATGGAAGGATAATCATAAGCGATGACGGACATGGGATGACAAGAGATGACGTTGAAAATCGTTGGCTTGTTGCCGGAACCGACTTCAAGATCGCCAACCCAAAGTCTAGGGGAGGAAGAAGAGTGTGGGGAGAGATGGGGATTGGAAGATTCTCGTGTGAAAGACTGTCTGACAAAACAACACTGATCTCCTATCCGCAGGGGGTTGACGAGAAAATAGTCATGTCTTTTGACTGGAAAAAATACAAGGACCCAAAAATAACATTTGATCAGGTAGTGCACCGCGGGTACGTCGATAAAAAAGACGAACCGAAGAGGCATGGAGTGGAACTGGTTCTTGAAGGACTGAAGTCAAAGTGGAGCGCCACAAAAATTAGATCATTGAAAAGAGAGCTTGGCAGCTACATTCTGCCACCCGAGCTCAAGGGGCCTGATGACTTTGACATCAAGATTACGGCAGAGGAATTTAATCTGCGAAAAGAGCAGATAGAGTCATCAGTCATCAAAATCGCACCGCTGAGGATGCGAGCTGAATATGACGGAAAAAGGATGACAATCAAGATTTACGATGTTGAAAACGAAGTGAAGAAATTGAACGAGCGAGAGCCACTGATAGACTCTGAAAAGGCTTGCGGCCCTTTCAAATTCGGACTATTCTTCTATCCAATGGACAAAAGTGGAGATACAAAATGGGAAAAATATTATCACGACCATCTTCGAGATATGGATGTAAGGGAGTTTCTGAAGGAACACTCGGGAATTTACTTGTACCGAGATTATGCATGGATGAAACCGTATGGGGGCTCATATGACTGGCTAGGATTGGAAGGAAAGAGAGTCCAACGAAGATCAAAGATAGGGCGCAGCCAAGTGTATGGCATAGTTAACATCAGCCAAGAGCAGAACCCCGGAATACGACCGACCGCGCACAGAGAGGTGCTGCAGGGCAACCAGCCGTTTGAAGACCTCAAATCGCTCATACTCCATGCAATAAAGGATGTGGAAAACTACCGACAGGAGGCAAAGGTATCGCAAAAACAGGAACTTGTAGAAAAAACCGAGGTGATGGCGGGAAACAACATTGCTCAGATCACAAAGCTATGTAGGGCTAAAGACTCTCTCAGAAAAGAGGATATTGCGAAAATCCAGGAATATGCTCAAACCACTCAGAAATACATTGACGAATTCAAGAGGGAGGCAGAGGAAGAAACCACCGAGAGGGCTGAAATACGGCAGCACGAGCTCAATATTCTGTCCTTGGGTCTAATCACCTCGTATGTGGCACACGAGATAGTCATTCCGGTCGAAAGTACTGTCAGTGTGTTGGGAGATGTGAGGGACATGATGGTCAAGACAGACTTTACAAAAATACTGTCAAATGATCTTGTAAAGCAGGGATTTGATTGGCTTGAGACGCTCGAGGAAAATACGAGAAAAATTGTTCATTTTCTTTCGTTTGTAAATGAAATGTCGTCTCATCTTGCATCAGCTAGGGCGACAAGTGGAAGATCGTCCCAAATCAAGATGTCGGAGTTGTGGGAATCCATATCAAAAGGATTTAAAATTTTGTCTGATGGCCTGATCAAAACAGAATATGTCGAACACAAAAAGGATCTGAAGATAAGATTCAACAGGATTGATCTGGAGTCGATCCTCTCTAATCTGATGACAAACGCAGTTGATGCATTAAAGAAAAATAAATCAGAGCAGGCAATCATCCGACTTGATGTGTCTTATTTGACAGACGGCCTGTCAATAAAATTCAGTGATAATGGTGAGGGTGTGAAATTTAAGGAAAAAGATGACATCTTCGAGCCGTTTGTTACAACTCACAAGACAAGCGATGACGTTGTGTATGGTCACGGACTGGGACTGTCTATTGTCCGAGAGATACTCAGACGACACGATGGTACTATATCGGTGTCATCCCCTGGACATTTTGAAATGGGAGCGACATTCACAATCAAAATCCCAAGCGAAAATGCAAAGATGGTGGTCTGATAATGGATGTAACTGAAGAGATTTTTGAGGAGGCCAAAAAATACTTGGCAGGACCATATGGCAAGGATGAAATCCTGCCGGAATACCCAGAAGAATTCTACATTACGGGGCTTTTGTTTCCAAAGGACACACGACTCGGTGCAGAGGATCTTGAAACCCTTGACACGGACGCAGGAACGGATGAAGATTCCGCAATGGCTGATGATGGAAGGCATTCATCCGGGCTCAGACTGCCTAACTCGATAGGACTGAGGTGCAATCTGGCACCAGACGTATCAGAACTGGACATAGGGGTAGAATTTGGAACATACGTCAAAGAAAATTCAGGATGGAGGAGAAAAGAATTTTCCAAAAATCTCACGATTCATGTTGATAAGGAACGGGAAAGGGAGATTCTCGATTCTGATGAACTAATTGCAAAAATTTCGTGGAAGGTGGATGCAGACAAAAACAACCCGCCTTCCTACAAAATGCTGTCGATCTTTCTCTCAAACGAGCAGGATCTTCCCAGTGATACCGACGAATCTGGAAAAAAACTGGAATATTCCGAGTTCAGGAGATTACGCAACGAACGCATAATCTTCCAACCTGTGATGGTATTGACAGGAGGCGGCAGACAAACCTTTCTTGGGACCAATATCTCAAGGGACAGGAGTATGATGATTGATGAGGAGATGTCTCTGGAAATGCTCTATAGAAGGAGAATTGTATATGCGCAGGGATACAACTGCTCTGCGGACTGGGATCGAAAAAACAACACTCCGAATTTTGTAAGAACAGAACTAATCCCCCAATATCAGTCAAAGCAGATCATGTTCAACTCAAGTGATGATGACAGGCTAGACCTGATTGACATGACAGATATCGACGAGGCAAAAACCCCAGAGAAGGTGCATGCCCTGTTGGAAGACATTCCAAAAAAATACGCTAAATGGATTTCCAAACTGCCACAACAATGCAGCGACATAAGTAAAGACGGTGATTTTTTTCGGGTTTCGCAGGAAAATCAAGAGAAATGCGGTGATGCCTTGGCTAGGATATCGGACGGATTGGGGATTCTTTTGGATCCGAAAAACAAGGATGTCTTTGATGCGTTCATGACTGCAAACCGGGCGATGTTGTATCAGAGGGTCCATTATCAGTTTTCAATTGATAAGGCGAAGGGAAAAAGGGGGATGCCAAAAAGCCCGGATCCAACTGAGAAGGGTAAAAACTTCTGGCGACCGTTCCAGATTGCATTTCTCCTTATGAATCTGCGAAGCATGTCAGACAGATCTGAAGAGGGGCTTCTGGAACGTAATACTGTTGATCTGCTTTGGTTTCCTACGGGCGGAGGAAAAACTGAGGCATATCTGGCACTTGCCGCATTTTCAATGGTTCTCAGGCGGTTGCGAAGAGAGGGAGATGATGACGGTTCCGGCGTCTCGGTGATAATGAGATACACGCTGAGACTTTTGACAATACAGCAGTTTGAAAGGGCGGCAACACTGATATGTGCTCTAGAAATTTTCAGGAGGAAGAATCCTGAAAAACTCGGCAGCGAACCATTTCTCATAGGACTCTGGGTAGGATGGAGTCTGACGCCAAACTCTTGGATGGACTCAAAAAACTCGCTTCAAAAGCTTAGCAGGCACGAGGAGCCGGATACCGGTTCGCCTGTGCAGCTTGTCTTCTGTCCGTGGTGTGGCAACAACATAGATCATAGAAATTATCAAGTTGACGAAGCAAGGACAAAATGGACAATAGTGCACTGCACAAATCCCGGCTGCTCATTTTACAGCTCGTCCGGTGGGGTGGATACGACGAGAGCACTGCCAGTTCTCACCGTGGACTTTGACATCTACAGGAGATGCCCTGCAATGCTTATCGCAACGGTTGACAAGTTTGCCAGGATTCCTTGGAGGCCAGAATCATCATCGATTTTTGGCATAGTTAACAGGAGATGCCAGCGTTGTGGATTTCTAACCAGCTCATCATCACATGAGGAAAGCTATCACCGGGAGAGATCTGGTAGGTCAGAGGTACACACGATTGATCGGCTGCAGGGGCCAGATCTGATCATTCAGGACGAGCTTCATCTGATTACGGGCCCAATAGGCACAATGGTTGGACTCTACGAAACTGCAATTGATCACCTCTGTACTTGGAATACAAGTCCAAAAATCAATCCAAAGATTATAGTATCAACTGCAACAGTCAAGGGGGTGGAGTCTCAGATTGGCAGACTCTTCAACCGCAGCAATATACAGACATTTCCGCCACCGGGAGTAAATTTTGACGATACGTTCTTCTGGTGGGAATCAGAACGTGACGGACGAAAATACGTTGGCATATCATATTCTCACCGCTCAATGAAATTTGCACTTGGGAGGGTTTACGCCTCATTGCTGCAGCGTGTTTCTGAGATCAGGGAAAGTCTCAGTAACCCCCGTGAAGCAGAGCCATATTGGACAATGGTAGGATACTTTAACAGTAAGAGAGAGCTAGGTGGCGCAATAAGGCTAGTCGAAGACGATGTAAAAAGCAACATAGACAAGATTGTAACGCTCCTTCCAACCCATGAAGGAAGAAGCCCGCGCCAGATTGGGAATCCAGTAGAACTTACTGGGAGAATAAAGGGGCAGGAAATACGCGAAATTAGAAGAAGGCTGGAAATGAACTCCGAATCGCCAGAATCAATCGACGTATTGCTTGCCACAAACATGATCTCAGTTGGCATAGATGTTGATCGTCTTGGCCTGATGGTTGTTGCAGGACAGACAAAGGGTGCATCTGAATATATCCAAGCAACGGGAAGAATTGGAAGAAGAGAAAATGTCCCAGGAATAGTATTCACACTTTACAACCCATACAAGCCAAGGGATCTTTCACACTATGAGGACTTTACAGGGGTCCACCTGACACTACAAAAGTCCGTCGAACCTGTTGGTCTGACACCATTCTCGGACAGGGCGATGGAGAGAGCCATACATGCCGTCCTAATTGGACTGATACGACTTACAATACCAAACCTCTCAAGAAATCCTGACGCAGATTCGTTCAGGTTGGGGACGTCAGAAATCACTCAAGTCAAAAATGCAATTCTGGAAAGATTCAGATCGGTTCAAAACGTTGACGAAAACGACGAAGAATTTCAGAAGCTCAGAAATAGGCTGAATCTGTTCTTGGACAACTGGAACTTGGAGATAGAGGATGCGCACAGACTAAACAATGTCGTGTATTATTTGGATGATAGCGAGTTTGACAGGTTTGGAAGCGTTGCGAAAAAAACCAAAGTACTCATGGCGGATTTTGCTGCAAAGGAATCATCTGGCAAAGGATTTCCAAGACCGACGCCGGGATCACTTCGTGACGTTGAGACGGAGGCAAAGATGTTTTATGAAGGGTGATAAATCATGAGCCAGTTTGTGCGGGGCCCTGGCACACTGCGTCCGAGCCAAATGATGACAACGTTCGGCCCAGGGGCAATTTATGACACCCTCAATGACTCTCTTCTGATTATGGGAACCGACAGGTGGAGGACGCAGAATTGCAAGACACTAAATGATGAAACACTGCTGATCTATCTAAAAAAGAACGACAACAGAAAATATTCCAAGCTGCAGAAGTTCATGGTCCCAATTTCTTCCCAAGATGATGCAAGCCAGATTCCTGTGAGAACATTTCCTACTTGGGGTGTGTGCCCTGTGTGCCACATGCTTCAGCGTAGAAACAGATCTGTTGGAAGTGCGGGCGTCAGATGTGGATCATCTAGATGTCCTAGTAGGAGATCAGGCGGACAGAATTCTCCCGAAACAGTACCTGTCAGGTTTATTGCTGCATGCAGGAACGGACACTTGGAAGATTTTCCTTGGTATAGATGGGTCCACAGAGGGGCCATCAATGACTGCAGCGAAAGTGATGCACAGCTCTTCCTAATTGATAATCCAAATCGATCTTCCCTAGAATCCAAGACAGTGAGGTGCGATAACTGCAACAGAAGCATGTCTATGGGTATGGCGCTGTCGCCGGGAGGACTGCGTTTTGTCATACCGGAGGGATGTCATGGCAGAAGACCGTGGTTAAGCACGGATGACTCAAGACAATGCCTTGACTCTGAGGGCAATCCTGAGTTTCTGAGGGGATTGTACAGGGGAGGCTCAAACGTGTATTTTGCAAAAAGCGTCAGGGCCATTACAGTACCGCCTTTTGCAGGCCCTCTTGCAGATAGAATTATTGAGTTTATCAACACCACAAAGATTGGAGAGTGGTCAGAAAGCAAACAGCGTGAGATGTCGCCGGATTTGTTCCCGGGTGATGATCCTGATGAGGTGGTTGAGATTATCAGGGCTGTTATGAGAAAAAGAACATCGGACAGCGCTCCCAACATACGTGCTGATGAGTTTCAGGAGCTAAACAGGAAGAGATACCCGAGCAATGGTGTGGACAAGGGAGACTTCAAGACGGAGCCAATCGAGCTGCCGGATAACTTTGCCGAATATCTTGACAATCTTGTCTTGGTCAGGAAAATGCGGGAGGTTGTAGCTCTTACTGGCTTCTATAGGATTGAGCCGTTTGGGGCCGAAGACGGTGACGACCGGGCGCCTGCACCGATAACAAACTACCCAGAAGAGCTCCCTACATGGCTCCCGGCAGTGGAGAACAGGGGAGAGGGGATTTTCTTCTCATTAAGAGAATCAAAAATAAGCGAATGGGTGAGAGAGAATCCGCCTGTGGAACAAAGGTTCGGAGAGATGCTCAGGCGAAATGGATCTGCCTTTTCAGATGCTGATATAACCCCGTCGATAAAATACGCCCTCCTTCACTCTCTGAGTCACCTGCTTATCAAGGAAATCTCAAACTTTGCAGGATACTCTACTTCCTCGATCAGAGAAAGAATCTATGCTGGAGACAACATGTCGGGAGTTCTGATATACACGTCATCCCCAAGCAGTGATGGAAGCCTAGGCGGACTGGTGGAACAGGGAAGGAAACCCAAATTTAACATACTGATGCAAAAAGCGCTCAGAAAGGCACTGGTATGTTCGATGGATCCGCTTTGCTCGCATGCAAAGATTGGAATTGGAAACAAGAGAAATGGCTCTGCATGTCATGCATGCATGTTCCTCCCAGAGACATCATGTGAGTGTATGAATGATTTTCTTGACAGGGCATTTGTGCAAGACACGCTTGCAAACGAGCTGAGCTTCTTTGGAACTTGACATAACTCCGAAGGAAAGGAGGGACTTCATCGGCAATGTGAAGACAGCCCTTGAGGTGATTCCAGCAGCGCAGCTCCAGATGCTGAAAAAAATGATCGAATCTGGCGTTGAACTCAATCCCACCAACATACGGAAGAGCATCGGAATGTCGTCACAGTGCTTGGAAGGTATTTTTCTCCTGATAGGCAACAAGAAGATTCCTAGGGACGTCATTGCACTAGTACTTGAGGCTGCAATAGAGTCTTTACAGATGGGAAGAAAAGCATCTGAACAGATCGATCTCTCGTGGACAGGCCCCGCTCAATTTTCGGTAGAGGGCAGAAGTAACATCTCCATCGTGGACGAGATGCTGCAGACAGCTAAGGACACGATTACTGTGGTGGGATACAGTCTGACTGATGATGCAAGGAGGATAGTGCATCTAATTGAGGAGGCGATGAAGAACAATGTCGAAGTGATATTCGTAATACACCATGATGAAAAATCGGACAACATAAGCGTGCTAAAAAAAATCTGGAAGTACTACAAAAGGCCTAAAATCTATACTAGGGAGCCAGAATCAAAAGACATCTACTTCAAGATTCACGCAAAAATGGTCGTAGTTGACTCCCTTGACATGCTGGTGACATCGGCAAATCTGACGTGGCACGGGATGAGCAACAACTTTGAGATGGGGTTGAGGGTAAGGGGCAAGACTGCGGAGAAGGGACAGAGGCTCATAACTGATCTGATTGAAAGCAAATATCTCAAGGAGGTGCCATGGTGACTGTAACCTATTATCTGACCGAAGCTGAAAAAAACCAAGCCGCAAAAAAAATCTCAGAATGGCTTGATCTTGATACCGACGAAAAATCGATGCACGGGATAAGGGAGATAATCGCAGAATTTTTTCCAGGATGCGAATCGCTATACATATCACTGCAGCTCAATGACATCGTAGAGCATGCCGAGCTGGATAACCAGAAAATCCCGCGCTTTCTAATCGACATTGTCGGAATAGAGCTGTTTGAAGGCAAACATGGAAAAAAAATCAGGGAGCTGATGCTGAAAAAAATATACGCAAAGGATCACTGGATCCTGCGAAAAATTGAGAGACAAAAAATTGAGGCATCGGAGTGGAATCTAGAAACCGCCAAAAGAACGCTTGAACACCTGATCTCAAAAAACTGGACGCCTGGAGGGGGGTGGGCCAGGCAGTTTGTCACCGTACTGGGATTTCCGATGAAATTTTCGGGAATAGCATCGCCTCCAGAACCTGTCAATCTGGAGTCAGTGGAAAAAAGAGTACACCTTGATCCTCTGCAGCCATTTCAAGACAACCTGAAGAAGCAAATCCTCGAGCTGATAAAAAAACACGACTCGCTTGAAAACAGGTGCATCCTACGGCTCCCCACCGGAGCCGGCAAGACTAGAACTGCAGCCGAGGCCATAATAGAATATTGGAAGACCAAACCGGAGCAGGTAAGATGGGTAGTCTGGATAGCCCACACTGAGGAGCTGTGCGAGCAGGCGTTACAGTGCTTTAGGCAACTATGGGAGGAGTTTGGCGAAGAGGCATCAATTCTTAACATCCACCGGGTGTGGGGTGGAAAGCCCCTGCCTGATCCTAATGACGACGGAATAATCATTGCTGGCATAGACCAGCTTTATCACCTGATACCAAAAGGCGACGAAGATCCAAGAGAAGACGAGATCAGCAGGATTGCAGATGACGTGGGGCTGGTAGTGGTGGATGAGGCGCACCATTCTATTGCTCCAAGCTACACGTTGGTGTTGAAATCCTTCGGAATCACAAAATTTCCGACCGACTCGAAGCAGAAACCGCTTGTAGGCCTCACGGCAACTCCCTTCAGGACATCGGACTTGGAAACGGAGCAACTTCTAAGAAAATACGGGAATCACACGCTATGGCCCTCGTTTGACGATCGGTGGAGAGAATGGGAATTTGTTGTGGGCAAACTTACTGCGGACAATATACTCTCAAAACCACACTTTCACTATCTAAGGACGGATTCGGTTTTTCAGATGGACGGGGCAGAGACGGATTATCTGAAAGAAAAAAACCTCCTTCCGCAAAAACTCCTTGACAGGGTGGGCAGAAACACAAAGAGGAATCTGGAGGTGTTCAACTCAATCAAGGGTTGGGCCGCAAAGGGACGGACAATTCTCTTTTTTGGAGCAAGCCTCAACCAGGCAATGATGATCTCAAAATTTCTAAATGACAACAACATCAAGAGCGCGGTAATCACCGGGGAGACAAGGTATGGTACGCGGCAAAGCTACGTCAAGATGTTCAAGGAAAAAAAGATCCAAGTACTCTGCAACTACCAGGTGCTGACAACCGGATTTGACGCGCCGAAGGTGGATACAGTCATAATTGCGCGTCCTACCGGAAGCCGCAGCCTGTACGAGCAGATGATCGGCAGGGGACTTCGCGGGACAAAATTTGGAGGCACCGAGGAATGTGACATCATAACCGTCATAGACAATATTCTGAACTATGAGAAAAAGAGGATAAAGCTTGGATACGAGGAATATGCTGAATCCGTGAAGGAAGGAATGGTTGATGAGGAAAGGAAGAAGATCATCACAGAATCAGAAAAATTTCCAGCAGCCGAAGAGCCCAAATTCAGGGAGCCTACAGTCCCGGAACCGGGCGAAGTCTTTACGGAAGACCATCTCTATGATAGATTCCACGTCCAGACGTCGGGCGGAATACGATTCACAAAACTGCACAATACCGTGCTGCTCATTGATTCAGATTTGGGACATTACGATGATCGCGTGGATGAGAAATCCGGGATCATCACATATACCGGAACGGGGGAGTCTGACCAAGATTTTGACTTTGGAATGGGAAAGTTCAATGCCCGCGTAAGGGACTCTGAAAATTCGACACTGCTTTATTTTCACAAGCCAGAAAGGAACAGAGTCATATTCAAGTATCCTGTGAAGTTTGACTCTTTTTATTTTGACACGGAAAAAAATCTTCAGGGAAGGGAGAGGAAAGTAATCAAGTTCCGGCTGCGAATAATAAAATCACAGTGCCCGTCATGTCACAAGATTGCAAGCACCGACGAGGAAGTCGAAAAGATGTTCGGTTATCGCAACATGAACGGAACCGTAAGAACGCAGTCGTGGTGCAGAGACTGCAGGAAAACTTTTGACCCAAGCAGATAGAAAGGGAGAAATCTGGAATGATTGGAAAGAAAACTGAAACATGGCGAGTCTCACGTTTATAGATCTTTTTGGAGCCCCCGGCGGAATGAGCTTGGGATTCAAGCTGGCTGGAATGAAGCCAGTAGGGGCACTGGACATCTTTGAGGATGGACTCAAAACATACGAGAGAAATTTTGCCGAAGTCCCAAAAAAAAATGTAGTACGAGCTGATGCAAGCAGGAGGGATATTGTGGAAGAATTCTGTCACAATACAGACCTGAGGCGTGGGGATGTGGATGTGATAGTAGGCGGGCCCCCGTGCCAGGGATTCAGCATGATGGGCAGAATCAAGATTGCATCCTTGGTAAAGAACGGCCAGAGGGAGGGAAAAAATCATGACCCAAGGTTCATCGAGGATGAGCGCAACAACCTCTACAAGGCATTCATAAAATTCGTGGACTATTTCAAGCCAAAGGCAATAGTAATGGAGAATGTTCCGGGCATGATGAGCTATCGTGACGGATGGGTTGTCAGGCAGATACAGGATGACTTAAAAAAAATTGGCTATGACAATGTAAAATGCGAAACCCTGAATGCTGCCGACTATGGGGTACCGCAGAACAGAAAGAGGGTAATCTATGTGGCCACGCGGAACAACCGCGCAATACAATGGCCAGAAAAGACACATTTTGAGCAGACCGAATTTGACAGGAGCATGATTGACCCTGCGGCAAAACCGCTTGTAACAGTCATGGACGCAATAGGAGACCTGCCTGCAATACGGAACAGAACAAGGGGATTAAAACTCAAAGACAATCCGATGTCATATCGCGGCAGGCCGTCATGTGAATTCCAACGATGGATACGTGACGGTTCAAGACAGGTTCACAACCACATAACAAGATGGCACAGAAAGGAAGACCTGACAGTTTTTTCACATATGAGTCCAGGAATGAGGTGGTCTGACCTGCCAGACAGTGACAGGAAACTGATTGGCTACAGCAACGAATCGTTCATTGACAAGTGGAAGCGGCTTCCTACCAACAAACCGTCGTGGACAGTGGTATCGCATCTGCATAAGGACGGATATATGTACATACATCCAACACAGGACAGGACAATATCCGTCCGAGAGGCAGCAAGACTGCAGAGCTTCCCAGACACTTTCATCTTTGAGGGATCGCGAACATCACAATTCAAGCAAGTGGGAAATGCGGTGCCGCCCCTGATGGCATATGCGATAGCAAAAAAGGTAAAGACTATGCTTGCAAGCTGAAACCAAGATGGCAGACGTCTTCACCCCAGAGCAACGTAGCTATGTTATGTCGAGAATTAGATCACGAGACACCAAAATAGAAATCATGATGAGACACCTGCTGGTCAAAAACAAGATTCGGTTTGTGGAGCATCCAAAAATGTTTGGAAGTCCGGATTTTCTCGTAGGATCTAGAACGCTGGTGTTTTGTGACGGCGACTTCTGGCATGGCTACCGATATGGGTCAAAAAAGAAACCATCGAAGAAATTCTGGAGGAACAAGTTAGAGGGAAACATGCGGCGCGACAGGCATGTTGAAAGAAAACTACGTAGCGACGGCTGGAGCGTGCTTCGAATGTGGGAGCATGACGTAGAAAAACGCCCAACACTCTGCATTAGAAAAATTCAAAGATTCATGAGATGATCTTTAGCATTTTCTTCCTGCCATCCTCATCCAAGGGGAGGACAAACACGATGCTGTCGGGGTTTTTTGCATCCGGGCTTTTGGGATAAAATCTTAATACTGTCTTCCCGGCCTCCTTTTTTACCTCGTATGGATAACCTCCTATTCGGTCTCGCATGACAAGAAGTTGTAATAATTGTTAATAGGTTTGCCGGCAATCAACACATGATGAATCTCCTCTTTGACGTGCACTGCCAGCTCCATTACACAAGCAAAAGGGTTTCATCCAGAGGTCACCAGTCAGTCAGACTGGACCAGCGCGCCAAGC
>Ga0194131_10008763_pt1 | contig 13022 bp, 10 predicted proteins | sample TA2KigO120mmetaG_FD_148631 | JGI IMG/M metagenome (GOLD analysis project Ga0194131, IMG submission 148631) | Freshwater microbial communities from Lake Tanganyika, Tanzania - TA2015053 Kigoma Offshore 120m | ecosystem: Environmental > Aquatic > Freshwater > Lake | place: Tanzania: Lake... | reverse complement strand
GAGTCGGGTCCGCAGAGCGCCTACTCGGCGGCCTCTTCTGTTTTACCGCAGGATTCTCAGGGGTCCCAAGTGGTGTCAGACCCGATCTATCGACCCGCTCAACTCGGCGGCGTGCATAGTTTAGGTACCATCATCTGGTGTTTTAGGTTGCACCGCTCGACAGGGAATGCTAGGGTTGACTGCAGGAGGAAGTACCTTTGAAAACAACTTTTCTCGCATTCGCGGCTTTTGCCGCCTCGATTCCCGCCCAGGCGGGGCTTAGCCATGCGGTCTTCGCCTACTCGCACCATTCGGCAGCCCCGACCCTGGAGCTGACCTATTCCGACTCGTCCACGGCCTCGGTGGCTGCCAGTCTGGCTGGCTGGTACTTAAGCACTGGAACACCGAATGGCGGAGGCAACTGGATCGCCGGCGTTTGCGGTTCCTCGGACGCGTGCAGCGGATCGGACTCCGCCTTCCGGAATGTTTTCGTCTTCGCCATCCCGGGCTCAGGTCTGGCTGTGACCGGAGCTTATCTTCAGTCCTACCTTGAGGGTGGTGGTTCCCCGGGGTACATCAGTCCCAGCGCGAGCGGCACCTACACGATGTACGAGGTGGATACCGTTCCTTCGGACCTTCTCGGCGCCATGGCCGGCGTCGGGATCTACGCCGACTTGGGTACGGGCACAGTGTTCGGCAGCCGCGTGTTCAGCGCGGCTGACAATGGCACCACCGTCATGGTCCACTTGAACGCGGCCGCGCTTGCGTCCATCAATGCCGCTACCGACATGGACTGGGCCGTGGGCGGTGATTTCGGAACCGCAAGCGGCGTGCCGGAACCGGGCACCTGGACGATGATTGTGGCGGGTTTGGGCGCCGCTGACCTGCTGCGCCGCCGTTCGTAACCGGACGGTATTCCTTTGCCAATGGCGGGCTCCCGGGTGGGACCCGCCATTTTGCTTTCTCGGCTACAATCCAACGCGAAGACCAAATCGTGTGGCCCCCATTTCGGGGCGGATGCGCTTCCCAGTGTGACCCGGAGATTGAAGATCGCCGGAAGCAAAAGAGAAGCCATGACGAAACCACTGTTCGCAACCTTCGCAGCCCTGTTCGCGGTTCGCACCGCCGGCCGGATCGGTGGGATTTTGCGCACCCTTTGAGGCCAGGAACCTGAGCCTCTGGGCACCGGGCCACGCTCAGAGCCACGACTACAGCAATACCTTTCAAAGCAGTTGGGACGAGTCCCGCACGACCGGCGGGTTTTTCAGGGGGCGGGCTGGAAGGACCGGTCGCCACCAGCGGCAGCGCGGGGCTCACACTGGGGGTGCACGCATCGTCCGGCACGATGAATGTCTCTTACCCACTGGTGGGCAGCGTTACCTATTCGGACAGCCTGATAGGCAGCCATGGCGTGAGCCCGTTCAAGGTGACCGCGGAGACGCCTGAGCCGGCCACCGTGGCTCTGACAGAAGTGGTGCTGGTGGTGGCGGGGATCCTGCGGCGCCGCCGCCGGGCGAGCTAGCCGGGTGTTTATTTCGGCGCCCCGGAAAAGGGATGGAGGAAGGCGGGAGAGTCCGGCAAACAAGCCGGTCGCTCCCGCATTTCTTGCTTAGCCGGAGGGCCGGGAGTGCCAACGTCGAATCGGCGAATGCCGGATACGTACCATCGAACCGGTTCCGGAGGCGCTCAGCCCTCGCCGCTTTGCTGCAGCAGTTTGGCCACAAGACCCGTCCAGCCCGTTTGATGGCTTGCTCCCACTCCACTGCCGTTGTCACCATGAAAGTACTCGTGAAAAAGCACCAGATTCCGCCAATGCGGATCGTCGCGATAGCGGTGGTCGCCGCCATGCACGGCGCGCCGTCCTGTTTCATCCCGCAGAAAGATCCGCGTCAGGCGGCGTGACAGTTCCGCCGACACTTCCCACAGGGTCATCCATTGCCCCGAACCGGTGGGGCACTCCACCCGGAACTCATCGCCAAGGTAGTGGTGAAACTTCTGCAGGGACTCTATCAACAGAAAGTTCACCGGAAACCAGACCGGACCGCGCCAGTTCGAGTTTCCACCAAACAGGCCGCTACTCGATTCACCCGGCTCATAGGCCACCCGGTACTCCGCGCCGCCGGCCACGAAACGATAGGGCTGCTCGCCGTGGGCGCCCGACAACGCCCGCACTCCGTACGGCGAAAGGAACTCACGTTCATCCAGCATCCGCTCCAGCACCTGCCGCAACTGCCCGGCATCGACAATCGAAAGCAGCCGCCGTTCTCCCGCGCCGGCTTTCTTCATGCAGGCGACACTGCCGGTCAGGTCCTTCCGGTTGCCGATGAACCACTCCAGCCGCCGCTTGAACCCCTCCAACCGGTCAATCACCGCCGGTTCCAGAGTCTCCACGGCGAACAGCGGAATCAGCCCCACCATCGACCGGATCTTCAACGCCTGGTGCCCGTTCCCGGGCGTATGCAGCACGTCGTAGAAAAAGCCGTCCGCCGCATCCCACATCCCGCTTCCGTCTTCGGCATCTCCCAGATGATTCATCGCATGGGCGATGTACAGGAAGTGCTCCCAGAACTTGCTCGCCACATCCTCATAGGCCCGGTCCTCTGCCGCCAGTTCCAGCGCAATGGCCAGCAGGTTCAGTGAATACATGGCCATCCAGCCGGTGCCGTCCGCCTGCTCAATGTGGCCGCCCGTGGGCAGGGGCGCGCTGCGATCGAAGACGCCGATGTTGTCCAATCCCAGGAAGCCGCCCTGGAAGACGTTCCGGCCCTCGGCGTCCTTGCGGTTCACCCACCAGGTGAAGTTGAGCAGCAGTTTGTGGAAGATGCGCTCCAGAAAGACGCGATCTCCCTTGCCCCGCCGCTTCTTTTCGATCTTGTAGACTCGCCACGCCTTCCAGGCGTGCACGGGCGGATTCACGTCCCCAAAAGCCCACTCATACGCCGGCAGTTGCCCGTTCGGGTGCATGTACCACTCACGCACCATCAGCATCAGCTGTTCCTTCGCGAAGTCCGGATCCGCCAGCGCCAGCGGGACGCAGTGGAATGCCAGGTCCCAGGCCGCATACCAGGGATACTCCCACTTGTCCGGCATGGAGATCACGTCGGCGTTGTAGAGGTGCGTCCACTCGCCGTTGCGGCCGCCACGGCGCGCGGCGGGTGGTGCGGGCTGGGCGGAATCGCCCTGCAGCCAGTCGCGCACCACGTAGTGATAGAACTGCTTGCTCCAGAACAGGCCGCCGAAGCACTGGCGCATCACGTTGCGGGCATCCTCGGAAATGCCGTCCGGCGCCAGCGACGCGTAGAACTGATCCGCCTCCTGCACGCGGCGCGCGAACACAGAGTCGAAGCCGCCGCCCACCTCCGCGCGGTGCGGCGCGAGACGAAGCCGGATCACGGTGTCGCCACCCGCCGGCACGCGCAGACGGTAAAGCGCCGCCGCCTTGGTGCCGCGCCTTTCGGGATTCACGGCATCCGCGTCGCCGTGAACCACATACTGATGGAACGCATCTTTCGCGTAGCGCGGTCCGTTCTCGTCGCCAAACAGACGCCGGGTGTTGGTGTCGTTCGCTGTGAACAGCAACTCCGGTTGGCCCTCGCACACCAGCCATCGGCGGCCGTAGCGCGGTTCGTCCAGTTGCACCGCACCCTCCACCGCCCGCAATTCCGGCCTCGGCGACCCCTCCCAACTCCAGGTATTCCGGAACCAGATGGTGGGCACCAGCGAGATCTCCGCCTCGTCCGGTCCGCGGTTCGCCACCGTGATCCGGATCAGGAGATCCTCGGCATCCGCCTTGGCGTTCTCCACGAACACATCGAAATAGCGCCCGCCATCGAAGACACCGGTATCCACCAGTTCGAACTCACGGCCGGCACGCCCGCGCCGCTGGTTCTCATCGATCAACTGTTGATACGGATACGCGGCCCACGGGTACTTGTAGAGGTACTTCATGTAGGAGTGCGTGGGTGTCGAGTCCAGGTAGTAGTAGCACTCCTTGCAATCCTCGCCGTGATTGCCCTCATTGCCGGTCAGCCCGAACAGCCGCTCTTTCAAAATGGGGTCGCGGCCGTTCCACATCGCCACGGCGAAGCAGATCCTCTGGTGCCGGTCAGAGACGCCCGCAATGCCATCTTCGTTCCAACGGTAGGCCCGCGACCGCGCATGATCGTGCGGCAGGTACTCCCACGCCGTGCCATGCGGGCTGTAGTCCTCTCGCACCGTGCCCCATGCCCGTTCGCTCAAGTACGGCCCCCACCGCTTCCAATGGGCCTTCTTCAACCGCGTTTCCTCCAGGCGATCGCTTTCCGCGTTCCGCTTCATTGGCCCCTCCTCTCCCGCAGCAACAGCGCATGCCCATCCGGGTCGCGCAGCAGGAATGCCCCGTCAACCTTCCCGGAAGAGACGGCCGCGGCGCCGGCCCCTCGCAGCGCCTTCACCGCATCATCCGCGTCGGGCGTCGCCAGCGTGGTGTGCCAGTGCAGCAAGTCATTTGCGCGGGCGTCTTCCGGATAACGCCGGCCGCCCGTTGGGGAGAGATACTCCAGCAACTCGATGCCAAACCCGGACGGCGCCCGCAGGGCTGTGATTCGCAGCCGGGCTCCGAAGACCTGATTCAGGTGCTCCTGCTCCGTGCCGTGGTTCTCGCTGGCCCCAGCCACCCTCATGCCCAACGCGTCACGGTAGAACCGCAGGCTTCGTTCCGTGTCCGCCACCGTGATCGCCGTATGATCAATGCCCAGAAACAGCTTGGCCGTGGACCGGCGCCACTTCGGGTCGCCTTTGCCGGCCGGAAAAGCCAGAATCTCCAGAAAGTGTCCATCAGGATCGCGGAAGTAGAACGCCTCAATCCCGCCCGCATTCGGATTCCAATCCGGCAGCCGCTGCGGACCCGTCGAAGCATGCCTAACATTGTGGCTCCGCAGCACGGAATATGCCCGGGCCATATCGCTCACAATGATCGCGATGTGCTGGAACCACAGATCGTTCCCGCGTGATCCGGCCGGAAACGCACGCCCCTCAGGTGCCAGATACTCCACCAGTTCCACCTGCTCATCGCCCAGCCGCAGCCGAGCCGACCGAGTCCGCGCGCCGAAGACGCCCGTCAGTTGTTCCAGCGCCGCGCCGGCGGTCTCACGCTCGTCCATCCGCTCAAAGCCCAGAACGCCGGTGTAGAAGCGAACAGACCGGTCAAGGTCGCTCACGGTGATGCTGACACCTTCCACGGCGGACGCCCGCTTCACGCCGCCATCGGCATGCAGCGATGGCGCCGCGCACAATGCAACCAATAAGAAGCAGCGCCGTGTCATCTCAGTTCATCCTTTCCAGCAGATGCGCACCCACTCGCAGTGCGTTGGCCATGATCGTCAATGCCGGATTCACCGCCGCGCTCGAAGGGAAGAAGCTGCCATCGGCGACATACAGGTTGTCCAGTTCGTGCGCCTTGCAGTTCACGTCGAGAGCCGACGTACGCGGGTCTCGCCCGAAACGGACCGTGCCGTTCTGGTGCGCCACGCCCGCAAGCGGAATCCGCTGGCCCAGAAAGAGGTTCCGCGAGAAGAGCCCCTGGTGGCAATCGTGGCCGTGCACGCCGCATCGCCGTTGATTCCGCATCAGGTCCTTCAACTTCTCCGCAAGCCGCCGGTGGCCCTCCTCATTGTTTGGCGTGTAGGAGAGCACGATGTTGCCCTCTCGGTCGAGCGTCACGCGATTATCGGGATCGGGCAGATCCTCCGACGTAAGCCAGAAATCGAGCGAATGGTTCGCCATCAGATCGAGCGTGAAACCCGGAGTGAGCGGCGGCGCACCCGCCTTCAGCGTCACCCCATCCAGCTTCCCCACAAACGAAATGTGTCCCATCGGGTACCGCCACTCCGGGCTGCCGAAGTAGAAGTCATTCAGCGACAGTGTTTTCTGAAACACGGTAGGGTTCGGGCACTTCGAGACCGCCATCAACACGGAATTCGTGTGGCCCATGTAGTGGCGCCCCACCGTATCGGAGCCGTTGGCCAGCCCGCGCGGATGCCGCTCATTCGCGCTTCGCAACAGCAGCGCGGCGGAGTTGATGGCTCCGCAGGCCGCCACCACGATATCGGCGGTCAAAGTCTCCCGCGCGCCGCCCTGCGACACCTCGACGCCGGTGACCTCCCGGCCCGAAGTCGACGTGCGCAGCCTCTCCACCTTTGTCTCGGTGCGCAGTTCCACGTTCGAATGGGCCAGCGCGACGTCAACGCCCAACACCTGAGCATCGCTCTTGGCCGAAAGCAGGCAGGGAAAACCATCGCAGGTGGCACAGCGTATGCACGGGCTGCTGCGCGGATTGGTTTCATCCAGCCGCACGCCGAGCGGGGTGTGAAACGGCTGGAGGCCCTGCGCGGAGAAGTCCTCGCTCAGGGCCTGAATACGCGGCTCGTGGCTGACGGCCGGGTGTGGATAGGGGCACGCCGCCGAGGGCTCGGTGGGATCTTCCCCGCGATTCCCATGCACATAATACATGTGCTCCGCTTCGTCGTAGAACGGTTCCAGGTCGTCATAGCCGATGGGCCACGCGGGTGAGACGCCGCCGTGGTGCCGCAGTTCACCGAAGTCCGCGCGGCGGAACCGGAACAGAGCGGCGCCGTAGAACTTGGTGTTCCCGCCCACGGCGTAGTTTGTGTGCGGATGCAGAGGCTCGCCCGCGCGATCGTGCCAGACTTCCTTCGTCTGATACTTTGCCTCCACATTCACGGCCCGCGGATTCCAGTTGTCCTTCTCCCGGGGGACGTAGCCGCCGCGCTCAAGCAGCAGAATCCTCTTGCCGGAAGGGGCCAACTTTCGCGCCAGTGTGCCGCCGCCGGCGCCCGTGCCGATAATGATCACGTCGTAGTGGTTGTTCATATTGCCTTCAGAGATGAAAACCTGCATCGGAAAATGCAGCGCTGGTCGTTGTGGTGGTGCAGCTTGGCGCAAAAGATACGGTGCGCGCCACGCCAGGACCGATAGGTGGCTCCCGCCGCCAGCATGCCTGCCAGAGGCGCCATGAAGTAGAGCCAGAGAGCGGTGAAATCACGCGCCGCCGCCGCCGAACCCAGGGTCCGCGCCGCGTTCATGCTCATGCCGGATACCGGCGCCTCGAACGTGATGTAGAGAGCAACAAGAGCCGCCGCGAACAACGGTGTGCGCCGGGCAAGCCGTGGGTGATTGGACACTGTCAGCACGGTGAGCATCATCGCGAACGAGATCACGGTCTCCGCCACGAATGCCCACCCAACCCCACCGCCGCCCGGCCGCGTCACCACGAAGTGCACCGCGGGGTCCGCCAGCGGACCGCCAATGACGAACCCGGCCAACGCCACGCCAGCAACGCCGCCCGCAAACTGGCAGGCAATGTAGAACGCCGCATCCATACGCTCCACGCGGCCCAACAGCAGATAGGTAAGAGTCACCGCCGGATTCATATGCGCTCCTGACCGCTTGCCGAACCGCGAATACACAATCGCCAGCAGCGTCAGCCCCATCAACACGCCCATGGCCCCACGGCGCGCCACACCATCCGGTAATGCTTTGAAGAGCGAGGCCGGATGCCACAGCAGCACCCCAAACGTGCACGCGGACACCATGAAAACACCCAGGTTCACCGCTTCCGCGGCATATTCGGGCCAGTGTGCGGGCAGGCGCCACAGTTTCATGGTTGACGCTCGAATCCGCCGTCGCGGCATGAATATTCCGGCGTTTTTTCCGGAATAACGGATCCGCGCCGCCGGATCTACACCGCACCATGATTGGACACAAACCAGCCGGCCTCTCCCAACGGCAGCGTCTTCTGTTTGAGACCAACATCAACTGGCTCCATCAGGCCATTAGCGTCATTAAGGACCTGGACGATGCCGCCTACACGGCCCACCGCACCGGAAGCCACTTTCGCCACATCATCGATCTCTACGACTGCTTCCTGGATGGCGCCGTGAGCGGCCACATCGACTACGACGCCCGCGCTCGCGATGAGTCCATTGCGCGCTACTCGCGCGTGGCCCTGGACAAACTGCAATCCCTCGCGGGCCGCATGGCCGCGCATGAGTCGCTGTGCCGCGATCACGTGGTCTTCGTGCGCATGGAAGATGCGGATGCACTCGACCTGGAGGACCCCTTCCTGATGTCGACCATTGGCCGCGAGTTGCAGGCGCTTTCAAGCCACACCGTCCATCACTTCGCTCTCATCGCGATGAATCTCAGGCACCTCGGAATCAGGGTTCCGCCAAACTTCGGCGCGGCGCCCTCCACGCTTCGCCACGAGAACACCCGCGCCATGGCCATGATGGCGGCGGAGGCTGCCTGAGTGCTCCTGGACTTGCTGACTCTGGCCCTCGCCACCTTCATCACGGAGGACCTGACTTGCATCGCGGCGGGCGTGCTCATCGCCCAGGGCCGCCTGGGGTTTCCGGAGGCCACCGCGGCCTGCGCCGCCGGGATTCTCGCCGGCGACCTTCTGCTGTTCGCCGCCGGCGCCGTCCTCAGCCCGCGCCTCCTGGCCCACCGCTTCGTCCGGCGCTTCATCAAACCTGAAAAACTCCAGGAAGCCGCCCGCTGGATTGAACGCAAGGGCCTGGGCTTCGTCCTGTTGAGCCGCTTCACGCCAGGCCTGCGCCTGCCCGGCTATCTGGCCGCTGGCATGCTCGGGGTTCGCTTTGGACCCTTTGCCGCCCGCCTCGCGCTGGCCGCCGCGGTCTGGACGCCGCTGCTCACCGGCGCCACGGTGGCGTTCGGCGGCGCTTTGCTTTCCGGGCTCTTCGATAACTCACGCCACCCGATTGCCCTGTTGCCCGTCTTTGTGATTTGCGCGACCGCCGCATGGCTGGGCCGCAGGCGCTTCACCATGGAGCGTCTGCGCCGATGGACACGATGGGAATTCTGGCCCGTTTGGGCTGCCTACTTGCCACTGGTCCCCTGGTTCCTGTGGCTCGCCGCGCGGCACCGCTCGCTCACGGTTTTCACGTTGGCCAACCCCGCCATACCCACCGGAGGCCTGACCGGCGAATCGAAATCGCGCATCCTGCGGCAACTGGCCGATTGCCCGGAGCACGTCGCCCCCTGGGCGCTTGTTCAACCCACGCCCAAAGCCGTGCATCAGTTCCTCAACACCCACGCCCTGTCTTTCCCAGTGGTCATAAAACCCGATACCGGCGAGCGTGGCACTGGTGTCGCCATCGTGCGCAACGAACAGGAACTGGAGACGAGACTGCGCGGCGAAACCCGGCGCGTCATCGTCCAAGAATATGTACCGGGTGTCGAGTTCGGCGTGTTCTACCACCGTTATCCGCTCCAGCCTCGAGGCCAGATCGTATCCATCACCTGCAAGGAGTTCCCGGCCGTGGATGGTGACGGCGCGTCCACCGTGCGCGAACTCATCCGTTCCGGCCGGCGCACGCGATTTCTCGCCACCACCTATGAACGGCTCACGCGCGCACCGCTCGACGCCGTGCCCGCGAAGGGTGAACAGGTGCCCCTGGTCGAGATTGGCTCGCACTGCCGCGGCGCCATCTTCCTGGATGGCTGCCATCTTCTGACATCCGAAATCACACAGGCCATTGAAACGTTGAGCCAGTCCTTCGAAGGCTTCTACCTGGGACGTTACGACATCCGCGCCGCGACCACCGCCGAATTCCGCGCCGGCCGCTTTCAAGTCATCGAGCTGAACGGCGTGGCCGCCGAGCCCACACACATTTACGACCCGCGCGTCTCCATCCTCAACGCGTATCGCGCGCTGGCCACACAGTGGAGCGTGGCGTTTGAGATCGGAGCACGCAATCGCGAACTCGGCCTGCGCCCCACGCCGGCCCGGGAACTTCTACGCGCCATTCTCAACCGGCGCCCGGCGTCAAATCCCCTCGGCTGCGAAAAACCCAAGGGCTGCGTCAACGGTCTGCGCGATGTCCTCCTCCGTGTGCGCGGCTGACAGGAACCCGGCCTCAAACTGCGACGGCGCCAGATACACTCCGCGCTCCAGCATCCAGTGAAAGTACCGCCCAAACCGGGCTGTGTCGCACACCTTCGCGGTAGCCCAATCGGTCACTGCGCCGGGCGTGAAAAACAGCGTAAACATGGACCCCACGCGATTCACCGTCACGCCCCGCGGCGCGGCAGCGATCAGCCTGGCGGCCAGACTATCCATCCTGCCGTAAATCTCCGGATGAACTTTGAGGTGTCGCAGCATCGCCAGACCCGCGGTCACCGCCAGCGGATTGCCCGACAGTGTGCCCGCCTGATAGACCGGCCCCAGCGGCGCCACGTGGTTCATGATCTCCGCCCGGCCGCCATAGGCCGCAATGGGGAGCCCGCCGCCGATCACCTTGCCCAACGCCGTGAGATCCGGGTGGATTCCGTACAACTGCTGCGCTCCGCCCCAGGCCACGCGGAACCCGGTCATCACTTCATCGAAGATCAGCAGCGCGCCGTGGCGCCGCGTGATCTCGCGCAGCGCTTCCAGGAAACCCGGCGCGGGAGGTACACAGCCCATGTTGCCGGCCACCGGCTCCACAATCACCGCGGCAATCCGTTCGCCATGCGCCGCAAATGCCTGCTCCACGGCATCCGCGGAATTGTATGGCAAGGAGATCGTGGTTTCGGCGAAGGCCCGCGGAACGCCCGCCGAATCGGCAATGCCCAGCGTCGCCATGCCGCTGCCGCCCTTCACCAGCAGGGAATCGACGTGGCCGTGATAGCAGCCTTCGAACTTCACCGCCAGATCGCGTCCCGTGAAACCGCGCGCCACGCGCAGTGCACTCATGGTGGCCTCGGTGCCGGAATTCACCAGCCGCACCATTTCCATGGATGGCACGGCATCGCGAATCAACTCCGCCAGTTCGATCTCGCGCTCGGTGGGGGCGCCAAAACTGGTCCCCGTTTCCAGCACGCCGCGTAGCGCCTGAACCACGGATGGATGGCAGTGCCCCAGAATCAGCGGTCCCCAGGACCCGACATAGTCGATGTACGAATTGCCGTCTTCATCGAAGATCCGCGATCCGTTCCCGCGGGCGATAAACAACGGGTTGCCGCCCACGCTCCGAAAGGCCCGAACCGGTGAATTGACACCGCCCGGAATCGACTGGCGGGCCCGCTCCATCAACGCGCGCGAACGTGTGTGCTCCATCAGGTTCGATTCTATACGCCGGGCCTTCCACCATGCCGGGGTACAATCAAGGAATCCCCCCTTCCATCCGCATCATGAGCGATCAGAAAAGCAAGAACATAACGCCCCGCGCCAAGGACTTCGCCGCGTGGTATCAGGACGTCGTGCTGGCCGGAGACATGGCTGAGCCGGCGGAGATCGTCAAGGGCTGCATGGTCATCAAGCCCAACGGCTACGCCGTTTGGGAGCATCTGCAACGCGACCTGGACGCGCGCTTCAAGGCCACCGGCCACCAGAACGCCTACTTTCCGCTCCTCATCCCCGAAAGTTTCCTGAAGAAAGAAGCTGAGCATGTGGAAGGCTTCTCCCCCGAACTCGCCGTGGTGACGGTGGCAGGCGGCAAGAAGCTTGAAGAGCCGTACGTGATCCGGCCCACGTCGGAAACCATCATCGGCCACTTTTTCTCGCGCTGGATTCAGAGCTGGCGCGACCTCCCCATCCTGCTTAACCAGTGGGCCAACGTCATGCGCTGGGAAATGCGCACCCGCATGTTCCTGCGCACCACGGAGTTCCTCTGGCAGGAGGGCCACACCGCCCATGCCACGGAGCAGGAGGCCTACGAGGAGACGGTGCGCATGCTCCACATCTATGGCGATGTGGCTGAAGAGACCATGGCCATGCCCGTCATCCGCGGCGTCAAAACCCGGGCGGAGAAATTCGCCGGCGCCCAGCGCAGCTTCTGCATAGAAGCCATGATGCAGAACGGCCTCGCCCTCCAGGCCGGCACCAGCCACGAGTTGGGCCAGAACTTCGGCCGCGCCTTCGACGTGCAGTTCCAGAGCAGGAACGGCACACTCGAATACGTCTGGCAAACCAGTTGGGGCGTCAGCACCCGGCTGATCGGCGGCCTCATCATGACCCACTCGGATGACCGGGGCTTGGTCCTGCCACCCAAACTCGCGCCCACCAAAGCCGTGATTGTTCCCATCTGCCGCAAGGACGATGAGCGAGCGATGGTCATGGAAAAAGTGGACGCCATCGCCGGCCAACTGCGCGCCCTGGGCCTCAACATCCATGTTGATGCCCGCGAAGAACTGAGCCCCGGAGCCAAGTTCTTCCATTGGGAACAGCGCGGCGTTCCGGTGACCATTGAACTCGGCCCGCGCGATGTCGCCTCCGGCACAGCCGTGCTCAAGCGCCGCGACACCGGCTCAAAGACTCCGGTCCCCATCGGCGGTATCGCGGCGGCGGTCACCGCGGCGCTCGACGCCATGCAGGCGGAGATGCTCGAACGCGCCCGCGTGCGGCTTCGTGAAAACACGGTGACCGCCAATAGCTTCGAAGAGGTTACAGCTATCCTGAAAGACGCCACGGCCGAAAAAGGCGGCGGCAAGTTCGTCATGACCCACCTTAAAGATGACCCCACCGTGGATGCCAAGGTGAAGGAACTGAAAGCCAGCGTCCGGTGTATTCCGCTCATCGATGAGTACGACGGCCCGGGCAAGTGCATCCTCACCGGTGACACCGTGGACCGCCGCGTGGTGGTCGCCAAAGCCTATTAGCCGGCAAATAGCCCAAGGCGGGTCTGATGATCACGGCGGCGCTGTGCGGCTGCTTGAAATATACTGTTCATGCTGGAACCGCTTTCGACGCATAAGAGTGTCCTCTTTCCTGCGTCCGAAGCGTTACATCCTGACATGGCTCTGATCGTAGCATCGGCGTCCGCTTCAGATCAGCGCTTCGATGCTTCAAGCCAGGCCTCAAGCCATTCGCGACGAATGAGTTTGCGGCGGCCCGGCGCGTGTCAACAACTTTGAGACACCCGGCATGGGAATTTACTGACGTTCCTCTCTGTCTGTTGGGCTGGTGTCGACCGGCTTGTTGATCCAAACCTCCGATGGCAGGGGCAAAGGCTTGGGAGGGCGCCGGACGAAGCGGTCTGGGT
>Ga0194131_10008762_pt1 | contig 13023 bp, 9 predicted proteins | sample TA2KigO120mmetaG_FD_148631 | JGI IMG/M metagenome (GOLD analysis project Ga0194131, IMG submission 148631) | Freshwater microbial communities from Lake Tanganyika, Tanzania - TA2015053 Kigoma Offshore 120m | ecosystem: Environmental > Aquatic > Freshwater > Lake | place: Tanzania: Lake... | reverse complement strand
CCGGCCCGGACAATGATCGGTTGGTCCAGGTCCACCCAACCGCCTTCGCCGACGATGGCTGTAGCCAGAAGCCCTTGACGTTCACTTGTCACAGCGTCGATCTTGAACACGGACACACGCCGCCCGGCCCCCATACCCTTCAGGTGGAAGCGAGGGATCACTCGGTCGTCAGCGAAGCGGAAGGTGAAACACGAGTCGTGGTCGAGTGGAATCATCCTGCCTTCTTCCTCAAGCGGATCATCGTCAGCTTTTCTTTCCGAGTCATCGTCTTGATCGCTGCCTCACGTTTCAAGGCCGCACTCTGGCTGGGCTGTGCCTCCTGCCAGACCAGCTTGGTTGGGCAACGGCTGCGAGTGTATCGGGATGCCGTTCCAGCATTGTGCTGCTGGCAGCGGCGTTTCACGTCCTTGGTGATCCCGGTGTACAGCGAGCCGTCACCACAGCGAAGGATGTAAACGAACCAGGGATCGACCTTCGGCTTGCGGCCCTTTTTCTGCATCAAGATAAAATACCGGGGAATCGAGGCTGAGCAAACCGAGGATCAGAGGCATCAACATGAACAGCGAGATCATCGAAGAACCGATTCGGTTCCACCTGCACGGCATTAGCGGAGTTGTCGAGAACGAGAAGTATGGCGAAGTCGGCCTGCGCCTGATGAACGAGATGTGGCAGGCGGTCAAAGGGGCCAAGATTCCGACGACAGGCATCAACCATTGGGTGTACTTACCGGACGGGAAAATGTTTGTCGGCGTCGAACTCCGAACCCCGCAGCAGCCTGCGATTCCAGACCAGCTTGAGCCGCTTGACTTCGAGTTGCCGAGATACCTGAAGCACGTCCATGTCGGGCAGTATCAAGCGTTGCCCCAAAAGTGGAAGGACTTGAAGACCCAGCTTGCCGCTCGTGGCGAGGTCATCGGCTCACCATCGCTGGAGGTTTACGGGCATCATTGCGAAGACCCGGCAAAGGCCGAAACGACGATCTTCATCGGCCTCAAGGCCAAGCCGGACCAAAAAACGACTACCATTGACCGCACCACCTTCGAGTCCATTTATTCTGGCCAACCGCCGTGGGAAATCGGTAGACCGCAAAAGGCGTTCCTAGACGTGGCCGAACAGATCACGGGGTCGCTCTTGGATGCCGGATGCGGCACGGGCGACAATGCCTTATTCTTCGCCAGCCGGGGCATCACGGTCACGGGCATCGACTTCCTTGCTGAACCGATCAAACTGGCGAAGCGGAAGGCAACGGAGCGAGGCGTGACGGCGACGTTCCTGGTCAAAGATGCTCTGACGCTGAAGGCTTGGTCAGAGCGGTTCGACTCGGCCATCGACAGCGGCCTCTTCCATGTCTTCAGCGATGACGACCGGCGGCGCTATGTCTGTGGGCTGGCGACGGTCGTGAAGCCGGGCGGCAGGCTGTTCCTTTTGTGCTTTTCGGACGCCGAGCCGGGCGAGCAAGGGCCGAGGCGGGTGTCACGGAAGGAAATCGAGGACGCCTTCGCCGAAGGGTGGGTGGTGGAACGTATCGAGGCGACCCGGTTCGAGGTCCGTGCCGATCTGAAGGACTTCAGCTTCAGCGAGGGCGGGCCGAAGGCGTGGTTCGTCGTGGTGAGGAGGGCAGGCTGAACCCGGCTGTTGAGGTCAGCGCCGCTCGCCTCACTTCTGGCAGGGCGAGAGGTTGTGGGTCGTGAGTGTCTGGCCCTCTGCCCGGAGGCGGTCGATCCACGCCTGATAATCCGTCCACGCCATCCGTTCCGGGGGTGGTTCAACCGGGGCAGGGCCGGTGATGTTCACCAAGTAAACCCGGCCCTTCGCCAGCGGCATCTCCGGCGAAAGCTCCCGACCCAGGAAGACCGTCTTGCCGTCGAACGCCATCACGAGGGCCGTGGCCGATTCGCCAGGGCGGGCGACGGGCGTGGAAGGGCCGTCGCCCGCCAGCGGCAGGCTCATCCTCCCTTTCGGCGAGGTTCCGGGGAATCCGGCAGGAAGAGTAACCAGATTTTTGGTGAGAACGTACCAGCAGAAATAGCAGTGGTTCGAGGTGGCGCCTGGCAGGGCGTCCGGATCGCGGGCCAGGATCTGATCGCGGATGGCGGTGAGGCCCTCGCGGAAGACCTTGCCGACGTAGGGGTGCTTGCGGGCCCGGCGAACGATGGCCGACACGCTGTCGTGATGGATGTTGCCGATGGTGAGCTGATCGAGGTCGGAGGCGAAGCCGCAGCAAGGCTTGACCTCGCCGCGCGGATTGACGATCAGCGCCTGTCCCGGGCCTTCGCAGTAGTCTTCCTGAAACCAGGTGCCGTCCCAGGCGCCGCTGAGTTTCTCGGCGCGTTCCACCGGGGCCAGGTGGTTCCAGTTCAAGGTCATCGTGCAATCGGGCGAAACCAGCAGATATCGGCCGAGCATTTCCGACCAGCTCACGATGCCGTCCAGCGCGATTGCGAGGGCGTGAATCGGTTCCAGCCCCTGGTCGGGCCGGCGGCTGGCATACGAGATGGACACGATAGTGTCGCGGTCGAAGATGCGGCGGGCGGCGCGGCAAAACTCCGCCAGCCTGCCGGTGTGCACGCCGTGGAACTTGTCCACGCTCAGGCCGAGCTTGCCGCTGAAACCCGTATCGCGCAGGGCCTGCAAGACATGCTGCAGGTGCGCAGCGTCGTCAAACCAGACGCCGTTGGTCATGATCTTGTCGAAACGGAAGCGCAGCGCCGCGGCACGCTTGCACAGCGCCAGCAAGAAATCGACGTAAAGAAACGGCTCGCCGCCGGTGAAGCCGAGATGTGCGATTTTCTGGCGATGGGCGTCCTCGAGGAAGCGCAAGGCCACGGCGATGTCGAGCCGGTCGGTCCACTCGATGGGGACGCAGCAGTGCGGGCACGTGAGATTGCACTGGTAGGTGCCGGCGAAGGACAGGTAGTTGGGGCGAAAGGTGCGCGGAAGCGCCTTGATGCATCCACGCTTCTCGACGGGCGCCGCCCCTGTCGATGCTGTCGATCCTTGACAGGCGCCTTCCTTGTGGTAACTTGGCGCTGATGTTCGTGCTCAACTGCCCGATGTGTTCGCAGAGCCTGCAGCTTCACGATCAAGCCGCCAGCGGAACCATCGTGTGCCCGCACTGCGGCAAGAAGATCAAGCTGGCGCTCTCGCAACCAGCGGCGAACGCGTCGCTGCCGTCCATGCCCGCGCCCGTGCCGATGCCGCTGATGATGCCGGCCGCCCCGCCTGTGCCGCGCGGCAGCGGACTCCTCAAGGCGATGCTCTGGATCTTCCTGCCCGCCGTCGTGCTTCTGGGTGCTGCCGGCTACTACTGGTACTTCCATCTCCGGCCCATCTCGCCGCTGACGCAGTACGCCGGCCTGCTCCCCGGTGATGCCGTGCTGGCACTGGAGATGAACCTCGCCGATCTTGCCGCAATGCCCGGCCTCGAAACGGAGACGGTGAAGCTGGCTACTGCTTTTCGCGCCGCGTTCAGGGATCTTGATCTGGAGCCGCGCTCGGCCGGGCTGACCGCGTATTTCGCCGCGTACACGCAGGACAGGCATGCGCTCTTCGTGTGGACCTTTGACGAACCGGTCGCGTTCGGCAAACCTCTGCAGGGTCGATTCCGTGAGACGGCTGCCGACGGCCGGAGAACGCTGGCGGATCGTTATCGCCCAAACTGGCACTGGGCCGTCGATGCACACGGGCGACTGCTCCACGGTCCGGCATCGTTGCTGGAGAAGGCTCTCGCTCAGCAAGCGAACGGCGCGACGATCGCCGTTGACCTGGAGCGCTTGGCGCGGGCCATCCCCGGCACGCCCGCGCTCTGGCTGGCCGCCGATCTGAGTCGCGACGCCAAGAGCGTGCAAGATCTATTGCCGGCGGTGCTGGCGCGTGAGTTTCAGGAGGCGCGCGTCGACACACTGATGTGCTATGCGCTGCACACCGAGGAACGCGGCCTCGTGATGAAAGGCAAGGCGGCGTGCCCAACGGCTGACGATTGCCAGAACACCCTGGCCGCGCTGCAGAAGATCAAGAAGCGGTTTAGCAGGCTCACGGCCGGCAAGCTGGACCAGGAAGAGTGGCGCCTGCTGAGCAAGTTTCTTCCGCACCGCGGCCTCGACAGTGACGACAAGACGGTAGAGATGGAGATGCCGCTGCCGGTGGCCCTGACACGGCTGGCGCTCGACCAGCGGACCGCTGCCGTCCTCGCCGGCCACAAGGTTATCGTGCAGGCCATTCGCAAGGACATTCGCGATCTGACGATCCAGGCGGAGAAAGACTTTGCGGCGGAGCGATACAAGGAAGCGGGGGCGTGCCAGATCAAGATCGTCGATCTGGCTCCGGGCAATGGCAAAGCGCAGGAGAGGCTGAAGGACTTCGCGGCGGCGCGTGCGAAGAAAGAGCGGTTCCTCGGTTTCATCGCCGCCGCCGAGAAGGCGTTGCTCGACCTCGATGCCGACGCGGTCAAGACCAACCTCGCGAACGCGCGCAGCCTGCGCGGACACGATCCCGCCTTGCCGGAACTCGAGAAGAAGCTCGCCGTCCTCGCCAAACGGCTGGAATTCAACAAGATGGTCGCCGAGGGAGATCAAGCGCTTGCCCGGAAGGACCTTGCAGTCGCGGCGGAGAAGTTCAGCGGCGCCGCCGCCCTCGGCATTGACGGCGACAAGATCAAGCCCACTCTGGACATGATCCGCCGTCTCGTCACCGCCGGCGGCCAGTTGCACGAGGCGCGCAGGCACCTGGAAAAGCGCGAGATCGACGAGGCCGTCGCCGACGCCGACAAGATCAAAGAGGCGATTTTCGGCGCCGGCCGCGCCGTCATTGAAGCGGATGCGCGTTTCAAGACCATGGCGGAGAAGATCGGCGCGGACACGCTCGATCTCCTGGTCGCCGCCGCCAGGATCACCCGCTTGCCCAGCGAAGCGCTGAGGCGAAAAGGCGACAAGCTCTTCGGTGAGCGACGTTACACCGACGCCGAGACGGAGTATCGCAGCGCGCTCATGAGCTTGCAACAAGCCAGGCAGGTGCTGGCCAAGGCCGCCAAGCTTGCGGTGAAAGACGTGTTCGACGTCGTTGCCACGGAGAGCAAGCTGGTTGACGTGGATATCAAGAGCAGCGAGCGCGAGGCCGACAAGTGCCGGGGCATGGCGGCTCATCAACGCGGCAAGGCGCTGGCAAAGGATGGACGCGAGCAGTTCGAACTGGGCAAGAAAGACGGCGCGTCGCTCTTCAAGGCGCGGGAAAAGTTCACGGAGGCGGTCAAGCACCTCGAAATCAGCGTTGCCGTGCCCGGCATCCTGGCCGCCGACGACCTGAAGGCAGCGCGCCACTATCTGCAGCGTGTCACGCGGATGATCGAGCCGCTCGATCTCGACTTCGCCAAGGAGCGCGATCTCAAGGACTGGGGACCGCTCCCCAAGGGTTGGCGATTCCGCAACAACAAGGAGCTGACCTGGCTGCAAACCGACCTGGACGCGGCCACCGGCACATTCTCGTCCCCGGCGCTGGAGTTGCCGGCGGATTTCACGCTGCGTGTGCAGTTCTGCCTGGTCGATGACGCCGGCGAGGTCCGCAACAACGCCTGGAAGAGCTTCGCGGATATGCTGTCGATCACGCTGGTGATGCCGGGCGAAAACAACCTGCGCATGACCATCGGCCGTGACCCGAAATCCCGGCAACTGGAATCGTCGCTGGCCGTCGGCTCACGAACTCACGTCCTCAGCATGGACAGCGCCGGCGGGCCCATCCCGCTCGTGCTCACGCGCCGACAAGGCGACATGGCCATCGAGATCGCCGGCCGCGCCATTGCCACCATACCCTCCCCCGGCGAGATCCAGCGCATCATCCTCCAGGTCCGCAACGGCCCTGGACCCAACAAGGAATTGCGTTACTTCCCCGCCTTCACGAACATCGGTCTGTCGCTGTCAACCAGCGCCGACAAGACAAACAAGGTTGACCCGAAGGAATCGACAAGCTGCGGCGGGCCCATTATGATGGAGAAGGTGTTGAGGATGGTTGCCGCTTCGCGGCATGCGGTTGCGCTCACAAGGCCGCGAGCTGATTAGTTTGCGAGTTTTCGACATGAACAAGTGGCACTGGTCGCCGGCACAGCGCCTGCTTTCACGCCGGCAGATGTTGCAGCAGTGCAGCGCCGGCTTCGGCGGTCTCGCCCTCGCCGGCTTGCTGGCAGACGAGTCCCGCGCCAATCAGCCGCGCAACCCGCTGGCCCCGCGGCCGCCGCACTTCACGCCACGTGCGCGGCGGGTGATCTTTCTCTTCATGCACGGCGGGCCGAGCCAGGTCGATACGTTCGATTACAAGCCGTTGTTGCAGCGCGATCATGGCCGGCCGTTGCCGTTCGCCCGGCCGCGCGTCGTCTCCTCCGAGACGGGCAATCTCCTGGGCTCGCCGTGGCAGTTTCGCCGGCACGGACAGAGCGGCATCCACGTCAGCGAGGTCTTTCCGCACATCGCCGGCTGCGTCGATGACCTGTGCATGATCTACTCGATGCACGGCTCCAACTCGCGGCACGGCGGCGCCCTCCTGGAACTGCACACCGGCAGCGACACCTTCGTCCGCCCCAGCATGGGCTCGTGGATCAGCTACGGCCTGGGAACCGAGAACCAGAATCTGCCCAGCTACATCACGATCTGCCCGACCTTGACGCACGGCGGCGTCAACAACTGGAGTTCCGCTTTCCTGCCGGCGATCCACCAGGGTACGCCGGTCGGCAACGCCAGCGTGCCAGCCGACCGTGCCACCATCCCGTTCATATCGCACCCCGGCACGCAAAGCTCGGTGCAACGGCTGGAACTGGATCTGCTCAACCAGATGAATCAGGAGCGCTTGCGCGTCGCCGGTTCCGATGCCGCCTTGGAGGCGCGCATCGCCTCTTTCGAGCTGGCATTTCGCATGCAGGCCGTAGCGCCGGAACTGCAAGACATCGCCGGTGAGACGGCAGCCACACATCGGCTCTACGGCATGGACCAGGACGCGACCCGCAACTTCGGCCGCATGTGCCTGATGGCCCGGCGCTTCTGCGAGCGCGGCGTCCGCTTCGTGCAGATCAGCCACAGCTACAAGTGGGACCAGCACAGCGACCTGCGCCGCGACTTATCGCGCAATGCCCTGGAGATCGACAAGCCCATCGCCGGCTTGCTCCGTGACCTGAAGCAGCGCGGCCTGCTGGAGGACACGCTGGTGCTGTGGGGCGGCGAGTTCGGCCGCACACCGACGGCCCAGGGGGGCGACGGCCGCGACCACAATCCCCAGGGCTTCACGATGTGGCTTGCCGGCGCCGGCGTCAAGCCGGGCTTCACCCACGGCGCCACCGACGACTACGGCTACTTCGCCGTCGAGGACAAGGTCCACTTCCACGACCTGCACGCCACCATTTTGCATCTCCTCGGCCTCGACCACACCCGCCTCACCTACCGCTACGCGGGCCGCGACTTCCGGCTGACCGACGTGCATGGCGAGGTGGTGCAAGAGATTCTCGCATAGTCCTTCATGCCTGTTCTCTTCTTGCGATGGCCATGATGGCCCGCTGCCGATGCCGGCGGCGTGCGCAGATCAGGTCGCTGGAGACCATCAACGGCAAGCAGGCGGCAGATGTGCTGCGGTGAGTCGCAATGTCGTTCCTTGCCCGAAACCTGGCAAGATGGGCGGCATCACCGTCGCCCGGTGTTCCTTCCGCGAATGCCATGAATCGGCGGCCTGGCCTGAGCCTGGTCATGGTGCGGCGACCCGCGTGAGTCCTGCGGCTGGTGCTTCTCCAGCCAGCCACGCAATGGCACGTCGGCTGCCTCGGGGTCATAGGCGCTGTTGGCGCAGGAGGCGCCGCCCAGCAGTTGCCGGCGAATGGGATCGACGCGCTCGTACAGATGCCGGACCGTCATTTCATCCTTGGGACGAAGCCAGCGGTAGGAGTAGCCATACCAGAGGGCCTTGCGCGCGTGCGGTCCGAAGTTGGGGCTGCGCGAATGCCAGAGCCGGCGGTCGAGCAACAGGGCGGCGCCGGCCGGCACGCGCACCGGTATCGCGCCCTGCGGATTCGAGACGCCATCGTCGGGGCAGTCCAGCTCGTCTTGCAGGTGCGACCCGGGAACCACCAGCGTGTTGCCCCAGTTCGAGCCGCTGACATCGGTCAAGTAATAGGCGACCTTCAACGACAGCCGCGGCCTCGGATGGCATTCGATCTCGTCATTGACGCGCATGCTGTCCTGGTGCCAGGCCACGGGCTTGGCCGGCGCCGTCTCCACGCGGGGCAGCGTGTCAAGGTGAGTGTGGTAGACGTAAATATTCCAGCCGAGAATGCCCCACACCTTGGGAAATACCCGCGGACAGTCGATCAGGTCGACTAGCAGATCATCCTCGGGAAGGAAATTGGCGAAGGAGAGCAGGCGACTCTGGCCATGGCTGGGGGTGCGCTCGCGCGCGTCGATCCGGTCAACCACCGCGATCAGCGCGTCCACGGCCGCGCGATCGAGCGCCTCGGGGACGACAAGGAAGCCTTCCTCCTGAAAGCGTTGACGCTCCGCTTCCGTCAGGGAAAACCGTAGACACGCAGGATCCATGACCGAGCCCTCAACCGAAAACAGGGCGAAGTTGCCGCCGCTATCTTACAGCTTGTAACGTCGAGTGTCATAGCGGGCAAGGTGTGATGTCCGATGTGCTCATGGAAGAGCAACGGCGGAAATGCGCTTGTCGTCAGAACGATCTCGATAGTGACTTCGCCACGCCTGGGCCCGCACAGCGCTAACCGGCGGCCCTGAGCTTGCGACGAAGTTCTGGCAGCTCTTTGCCAACCATCACGCCGCTCAGTTTCTCCAGGCTCACCTGAGTCAGATCCATAGGCCCAAGGGCCTGAGGAATGCCGAGGTAACGATCATCATAAGCAACAACATTCCACGTCCCGATGGACTCGACAAGTACGGGGGGCGCCTTGGCGGCGGGAGGCGAGCCGGCGATCGCCTCTTGGATGCGCCGGCGGATGTCCGGCAGACGATTGGCCATGACGACGCCTGCAAGGCTGTCGAGGTCAACGGTTCGGAGGTCGAGCTCTCCCATCTCCTGGGGGATCCCGACATACCGATCATGGACATGCACCACGTTCCAGCGACCGATTGTCTCGACCAGTCGAGGGGCACGTTTCGTGAGGTTGCCAAACTCACCGGTTTCGAAGTTGATCCGGTCGAGCCCGGCAGCCAGGCTGCTGCTGAAGTAGTTCTCCAGATTCTCGTGATCAATTTGCTTGGAGAGACAAAAGCGGAAGTAATCACACGTGGGGCAGATATCGCGCTGTGCCGCCACCAGAGCGCGAGCCTTGTTCGCCTTGGCGCCTTGCCAGATGTCTGCAAATGACTGGTCGTGTAGATTGCCGACCGAGAACTGATAACAAAGCTGCACCTCGCCGCTGGACAGAATCCGCGCACCGCTCCAGGGTGAACGACAAGGAAACCACATGCCGGGGTACGGGCCGGTTTCCGCGTCCTGCCGAGTCATGGTGACTACTCGGGCACGCGGATGCGCCGAAACTACCTGGCCATTGAAAAAATTTGCCGGAAAGCGCCTGGCAAGCTCGCACCCGGCGAAGTACTTCGAACTCACCGAAATGCGCCGTTCTTGCTCGATGACCTTGAGCGCTTCGGCGTCCAGCATTCGGTAATACTCATGGCGAATGGGATACAAGCTATTGCGCAGCAACTCCGGCTCAGGCTCGCGCACGACCATGGTGAGAAAACGCACCACGTCGAAGTTGGCTCGCTCCCAGAAATCCACAATTTCAGGAATCTCCTCCAGGTTGCGACGCATCATCGTCGTGTTGATGCAGAAAATGGTATCCCGGCGGCTGAAACGCTCTCGGACGGCCAGGATGTTCTTGATCGTCTGCCCGTATTGCGCACGGCGGCGAATATGCTCGAAGGTCTCAGGACGGATGCCGTCAAAGGAAAACGTGAGCAAGCGCACATCGCAATCGGCCAGCGCGGACAGGATACTGTCATCGATCAGCGTGCCATTGGTGACCAGTTCCAGTTGAGCTTCAAGCCTGGCAAGCTTGCGCAGCATCAACGCGAACTCAGGGTTCATCATCGGCTCGAATCCGGAACCAATGATAAAGCGCCTTCCGCGCAACACTTCCAATCGATCGATGAGATCGGCTCGCAGGACCGGACGAACCTCCTCAGGCATGAAGCTGACGTGGCACATGCGACAGCGGAGATTGCAAGTTGCCGTCGCCTCAATCTCGATAACCTTCGGCAAAGCAAGATCTTCCATGCCGATACTCTCCTAATGATTGAGATGCCATAAGTGCGCTGCCGTGATGAATAAGTCAATAGAGACCAATCTGCGCGTTCAGGCGAACAAGGAAAGGGCGCAAACTTGTCACGAAAACCCGCCGACCAGGGCATTGCGGGGAGCCAAATCGCGAGCTACATTTTCACACGCGAATTGCTTTCAGGCGAGAGGGTTGCTGGATGAAGACGACCGGCACGATGACACTGTTGTTGGTTGGGGTGTGGACCTCCGTCTTGTCCTCCAGCGGCGTTCAGCCGGCGGCACAGGAGAAATACGACTCTCCGTATGCGCTGGCCTTCTCCCATCCCAGGGCGGAGCTATTGTCTGGCTTCCAGGGAAGGCGTGGCGATCCGCGGCAATCTTCGATCGTGCCCTTTGCCGACTGGTATTCCGCGCACACGCGCAAGCAGTATGGACACTGGGGACCGCCCGCGCGGCATTACCAGGCGCCCCAGAGCATTGCCGGACGGTCCCTGGAGTGGCGGCGCGAACGGGTGATTGCCGTCGCCGCCCGCTACATCGGCTACGGCTATCAACATCATCATCTTCCCGACTGGGACCCGCCCGCTGGCTGGCCCTGGGCCAAGACTGCGACTGGACACAACGGCAAAGGTGTCGACTGTTCCAACTTCACGGCGTTCGTCTACAACGTCGGCTTCGGCATCAAGCCCAGCAGTGCGATTGGCAAGCAAGCGCAAGGATTGGACATCCCTGGGCCTGGCAAAGCGATTCGAGCCAAGCGCATTGACCTGACCGGCGACTACGATGATCTGGTGAAGACGCTTCAAACAGGAGACTTGCTGTTCATCCGAAATCGCAGCGAGAAAATCAGCCACGTCGTGTTGTGGGTCGGCGGAATCGGCCGCGCCCCTGACAATGTCCCATTGATCCTGGACAGTCACGGTGACGGCGTCAAAGACTCTTCCGGACATTTTATTCCCGCTGGAGTGCACTTGCGGCCATTCCGGGAGAAGTCATGGTATTTCCGCAGCGCCAGCCACGCAATCCGCATCCTGCATCGTTGACGTGCCCACCGCTGCCGGTTTGATTGCCCGGAGGCCGAAGCTTCGCGGATTGCCGAGAATTGCCATAAATCATTGGCCGCGGCGGGACTCGAACCCGCACGCCCGTTTCCAGGCAGGGGATTTTAAGTCCGAACTGGGCTTTTTCCACCATCATCCACCGATGGCTGCCGGCGTATATCCTGCAATGAGTTGCGTCGATTCCGGATTCCACCAGCGTACATGACTTTCGACCGTTTTCTATTCTATTGGCTACACTTAGGCTACATTTTTCAGCCTCCATTCGGGCCACTCCACCAACGCGCGGTCGTTCGACGTAGAATTACGAAATGACCACCGACCCGACGATACTGCATGTCGATATGGACGCCTTCTACGCGTCCGTCGAGCAGCGCGATCGCCCGGAACTGCGCGGCAAACCCGTCATCGTGGGCGGCGTCAAGGGCCGTGGTGTCGTCAGCGCAGCATCCTACGAAGCTCGCAAGTTCGGCGTCCATAGCGCCATGCCCATCTCCACCGCGAGACGCCTTTGCCCGCAAGGTATCTACCTGCCGGTCCGGATGAGCCACTACGCGGCTATCAGCAGGCAGATCCGGTCGATCTTTTTGTCGTTCACGCCGCTTGTTGAACCGCTGAGCCTAGACGAAGCCTTCCTGGACGTGCGCGGCTGCGAAGGGCTGTTTGGATCCGTTCCGGATATTGCCCGCCAAATCAAGCAACGTATCCGCGCAGAAACCGGCTTGATTGCCTCGGTGGGCGTCGCACCGAACAAGTACCTGGCAAAGTTGGCCAGCGATGTGGGCAAACCGGACGGTTACATCGTCCTGCTGCCGGAGAAGGTAGGCGAGTTCTTGTCACCGTTGCCCGTCAGCCGCATCTGGGGCGTGGGCGCAAAGAGCGAGAAACGCCTGCATGACATCGGCATTCGCACCATCGGCCAGATTGCTGCGATGCCGGAAAGGTTGTTGAGCGACCGCTTCGGGGAAATGGGCCGGCACATCTGGCAACTGGCAAATGGCCAAGATGACCGCACGGTGGTTCCAGACCGTGAAGCCAAATCCGTCAGCACCGAGACGACGTTCGCCCAGGACATCGGCGACCGGGCCATTCTGCGCGTCTGGCTTCTTGAACTCGTGGATCACCTGGCCAGTCGCCTGCGCCACGAACAGATCTGGGCCCGCACCATCGACCTGAAGATCCGCTCGTCAGATTTCCGCACCGTCACGCGATCCACCACCCTGGCCGAACCCACGAACGTGACCAACGTCATCTGGAAAGCCGCCGCCGATTTGTTCGAGCGCTCGCTGACCAGCGACTTGATGCCGGTCCGCTTGCTGGGCGTGGGCGCGACGAAGCTGACGCGAGAGCCAATCGTGCAGGGCAACCTGTTCGAGCAGAACCAGCATCCGCAGCAGGCCGCCCTGGATCAGACCATCGACACCATTCGCGCCCAGTTCGGCACCGGGTCCATTGGACGCGGCATTCTGTTGAATCGGCGGCCAGGAGAAAACGAGGACCAGCAATTTGAGTGAATGGAAGGGAATCATGGCAACCTTCACGCACCGGCAAGGCCAATTCCTGGCCTTCATCCACCTCTATCGCAAGCTCCACCGCCAGGGCCCAGCCGAGACGGACATGGTGAAGTTCTTCCGCGTGACGCCGCCGGCCGCGCACAGCATGGTCGTCAAACTCGAAGAGTTGGGGATGGTGACCAGGG
>Ga0194131_10008756_pt1 | contig 13030 bp, 17 predicted proteins | sample TA2KigO120mmetaG_FD_148631 | JGI IMG/M metagenome (GOLD analysis project Ga0194131, IMG submission 148631) | Freshwater microbial communities from Lake Tanganyika, Tanzania - TA2015053 Kigoma Offshore 120m | ecosystem: Environmental > Aquatic > Freshwater > Lake | place: Tanzania: Lake... | reverse complement strand
CCCATCGCGGCGAGGCCCCACAGGTCGGAGCGCGCGACGCGCGAGTGGGCGATGTCGCCGACGAGCACCACGCGCTTGCCCTCGAGGCTGTCGAAATGCCTGCGCATGGTGTACAGGTCCAGCAGCGCTTGGGTGGGGTGCGCGTGCGCGCCGTCGCCGGCGTTCACGATCGCGGCGTCGGTGTGGCGCGCGGCGAGGTAGGGCGCGCCGGAGGCGGCGTGGCGCATGACGATCACGTCGGCGCCGATGGCGCGCAGCGTGCGCGCGGTGTCGATCAGCGACTCGCCCTTCTGCACGGACGCCTGGGTGGCGCTGAGGCTGATCACGTCGGCGCCGAGCACCTTGCCGGCGAGCTCGAAGGAGGCGCGCGTGCGCGTGGACGCCTCGTAAAAGAGGTTCATGACGGTGTAGCCGCGCAGCGCGGGCACGCGCGCGATGCGGCGGTCCAGCACCTCGCGCATGCGGTCGGCGAGGTCGAGCACGGTCTCGATCTCGGCGCGCGTGAAGTCGTCGAGGTCGAGCACGTGGCGGTGCTGCCAGGTGGCGACCTCCGGGGCGGCGGCCGGGGCCTCGATGCGGGCGGCGGTCATCGGGCGCTCCCGCCGAGTACGATGACGGCGTCGGTGCCGTCCTCCTCGGTGATGCGTACCTGCACGTCGTCGCCGGGCGCGGTGGGGGCGTTCTTGCCGACGAAGTCGGCGCGGATCGGCAGCTCGCGGTGGCCGCGGTCGACAAGCACGGCGAGGCGCACCAGGCGCGGGCGGCCGTAGTCGTTCAGCGCGTCGAGCGCGGCGCGCACGGTGCGGCCGGTGTAGAGCACGTCGTCCACGAGCACGACGTTGCGCGCCTCGACGTTGGGGATGTCGGTGGGGCGGGTCTGGGTGAGCAGGCCGCGCGCGGTGAGGTCGTCGCGGTGGAGGGTGATGTCGAGCGCGCCGACCGGGGGGCGCTCCTCCTCGAAGCTCGCGATGACGTTGGCGAGGCGGTGCGCGATGGCGACGCCACGGCGCTGGATGCCGACGAGCACGAGGTCCGCGGTGCCGCCGTTGCGCTCCACGATCTCGTGGGCGAGGCGGGTGAGGGTGCGGCGCACGCCGGTGGCGTCGAGCAGGAGCCCCGAGGCGCCCTCGCGCGCGCCGAGCGTGCGCTCAGGCACGGGGCGCCTCCGAGCGGGAAGCTGCGTGAGCGGTGCTGGCGGGCGCGCGCAGGCGCGCGGCGGTGGGGCGAGTGTGCATCCGGCGTCCCTTCCCGACCTCGCGGGGTCGGACTTAAAGACACGCGCGCTAGGGTTCGCCTGAAGAGGGTAGCACCGCCGGGCGGTGCGGTCATGCGGCCGGTGCGGCGAGCGGCGGTCGTCGGGGATGGCGGGTCCGGCACCACCTGAGGCGTGGGAGCGAATGGCGGCCCTGCGCGCCGGCTGGCCCACCCGCCCGCCCGTTCTGATGCGAGGAGCTAATGACCATCGCGCTCCCCGGTGAGCTTGGGTGACAACGCCCCTCGGAGCGCCGACCCCCGAAGGCACCAGACCACGCGTCCCGGGGAAGGAGCGGTTGCTCAGCGGTCGTCACGGCGCTGCTCGCGCAGGAAGCGCTCGAGGTCCTCGACCATGGAGCTGGCGTCGGGCAGCTCCTCGGTGTCCTCGGCGGCGGGGGCGAGCTCGGGCTCTTCGGAGTCCTGCGCTTCCTCGAGGCGGCGGGCGTAGTCCGCCATCTCGGGGTTTTTGGCGACTTCGGCGGCGACCTGGGCGTCGAAGCGCGCGACGAACACTTCGAGGTCGTGCAGGCGCAGCTTGAGGTCGAGGCCGCGGTTGAGCTGCTGGAGCAGCGCGAGCGTGCCCTTGGGGTTGGGCGAAGCGTTGACGTAGTGCGGGACGCTCGCCCAGATCGAGGCGATGGGCAGGCCGGCGTCGCGCACGGCGTTGTTGAGCACGCCGACGATGCCGGTGGGGCCCTGATAGCCGCCCGGCTGCGGCGCAGGCAGGTCGAGCAGGCGGCGCAGCTCCGGGTCCTCCGAGGAGCCGGTGACGCGGACCGGCCGTGCGTGGCTGACCTCGGCGAGCAGCGCGCCGAGCGTGACGACGGCGCGCACGTCGAAGGCGCGGCACAGCTCAAGGATGTTCTCGGTATAAGTGCGCCAGGCGAGGTGCGGCTCGACGCCGCTGAGCAGGATCAGGTCTGGCGGGTCGCCGTCGCGGTGGTGGGCGGTGAAGTTGTTCGTGGGCCAGTCCAGCACCCGCTGGCCGTTGTCTAGGCGCACGCGCGGGCGTGTCTGCGTGAAGTCGTAGAAGGGGTCGGGGTCGATGCTGGCGAACACGGGCTCGCGCCAGCGGCGGAGCACGAAGCGCACGGCGCCGCTTGCGGACTCGCCGGCATCGTTCCAGCCCGCCCACGCGGTGAGCAGGATCGGCCGCTGCAGCTCCGGATGTCCGTCCACGCGCAGGTCACTCATGGCACCAGCATAATCCGTTGGACAGCCGGTCGCACCGTGCGGGCGGCACGACAGGCCCACGCGCGGGGAGCGCGTCAGCCCGCCGATGAGCCGTGCGGATGCAGGGTGAACGCGGACAGGTGCACGATCTCGGCGCGCGGGGCCGCCCCGCGTTCGAGCGTGAGGAACGCGACGTGGCCGAGCCGCGGGCTCATGTTGCGCGGCAACGTGGCGCTCCCGGGGTTCACGCACAGCACGCCCTCGAGCAGGTCGATGCGCTCGACGTGGGAGTCGCCGTAGACGACGGCCGCGGGGCGCGCGCCGTCCAGGTAGTGGTGGCTGAGCGTCGCGAGCGGGTCGGTGAGCGGCTCGAAGCGGTGGGTGAGCGCGACGAGGTGGCTTTCGAGCTCGACGAGGTGGAGGGGACGCACGCGCGGGTCGTCGACGATGTGCAGGTCGTGGTTGCCCTGCGCGGCGAGCACCGGCGCGACGCGCTCGAGGGCGTCGAGCACGCGCGGCACGACGATGTCGCCGCCGTGCATGATCAGGTCGACGCCGGCGAAGGCGTGGAAGATCTCGTCCCAGAGGTGGGGCGCCTCTGGCACGTGGGTGTCGGAGAGCAGGCCGATGCGCATGCAGGCCTCGGGCTACGACTGCGAGTAGTCGGTCAGGTGGACGAGCTCGGCGCGCGGCGGGGCGCCGCGCTCGAGCGTGAGGAAGCCGACGTGACCGAGGCGCGGGCTCATGTTGCGCGGGAGGATGGGGCTGCCCGGGTTCACGACGAGCGCGCCGTCGAGGACGTCGATCTGCTCGAAGTGCGAGTCGCCGTAGACGACGACGTCGGGGCGCGCGCCGCGCAGGAACTTCGTCGCGAGGCGCGGGAGGCCCCAGTCGAGCGGCTCGAACTGGTGCAGCAGCGCGAGCGAGTGGCCTTCGAGCTCCAGCGTGTGCAGCAGGCTCACGCGCGGGTCGCGGCCCACGTAGTAGTCGTGGTTGCCCTCGGCGGCGAGCACGGGCGCCAGCTGCTCGAGCGCGTCGAGCACGGCCGGGAACATGATGTCGCCGGCATGGAGGATGAGGTCGACGCCGGCGAAGGCACGGAAGATCTCGGGCCAGAGCTTCTCCGGCTCGACGAGGTGTGTATCCGAAAGCAACCCGATGCGGACCGGCCGGCCTCCTCGCGCGCCGCAACCAGCGTAGCGCTGCGCGGTCGCGCGCGCTGGACGCGGCGCGCGTTGGCCCTCGCGGGGGCGCTGGCGCCCCGGCGTCGTGCCGGGAGGTGCCGTTGAGCGCCGCGGCCGGCGCTGAGGAGCGCGCGGCCGCGGCGCGCGTGGATGTGGCGCCGCAGCGCCCGTGCGCGTTCGTCTCGGGGCTGCGCGTGCGCAGCGTGGTCGTCGACGTGATCCCGGAGGCGGCGGGCGTGCCGCGGCTCTCCTACCTCGTCGAGGGGCCCGACGGGACGGCGTTCAGCTTCAGCTGGACGCGGGCGGAGCTGGCGTTCCGGGCGATCCCGTAGGGCAGCCGCCACCTGTACGTGGGCGCCACCGGTGCCGCCGCCGAGGGGTTCGTCGGGCCGTCCGGCACGGGCGTGGAGTTCGCGTACCTGCGCTGGAGGCGCGGCGGGGTGACGGCCGAGCTGGCTGCGACGCTGCGCGGGCGGCTCACGCTCGGCGAGCTCGAGCGCATTGCGGCGGCGCTGGTCGCCGCCGACCGCGGGGGCCAGGCGCCGCCATAACCCGACTGCGGACGGCGGGCCGCGCTGCCGATACTAGGGGCGGACGCCCGGACTGCGGGCGAGCCGGCCACCGAGTTGCGTCATGCGTCGATCGCTCCCGCTGCTCACGGTATGGCTCGTCCTGGCGGGAGGACCAGCGCTGGCGTTCGCCTGGCTGCATGCAAACGATGCGCCGGACCACGCGCTGATGGCGCCGGCCACGCACTTCTACATCGTGAGCGTGACGGCGGTGCTGAGCGCGGCGCTCGCGCTGGTGATGATGCTCGGCGCGCGCGCCGGGGCGCCGCCATCGGGGGTCGCGCTGCTCGAGACGTACTGACGGCTGGGCCTGCACGCGGAGCTGGGCGGGGCGTTCGAGCGGTGGGAGGAGTGGACGACCGAGGTGCTGTACTCGCACCGCGCCTACCCGCTGCTCGCGTACTTCCGCTCGAGCCACGACGACTGCTCATGGGCGAGCGCGCTGGGCGCCGTGCTCGACACGGCCACGCTGACCGTGGCGCTCGGCACGGCGGTGGCGCGAGGTGAGCCGGAGCTGCTCTGCCGCACGGGCGCGCACGCCGTGGAGGGACCTGGCGCACTACTTCGGGCAGCCGCACGGGACGGAGCTGGGGGTGGAGCGGGCGGAGTTCGACGAGGCGGTGGCCACGCTCGCGAACCCGGGCTTCGACGCGAAAGACGCGGGCGCGGCGTGGACCGCGTTCGCCGAGCGGCGGGCCGCGTACGCGACGCAGCTGCACGCGCTCGCCGCGCACTTCGAGACACGGCCTGCGCGATGGTTGGACGATCGCTCGCCGGTGCACGCGCTGCACGGCTGAGCGCTGGGCGTGCGGTTTGACAGCCTCGATCGCCGGGGCTTAGATAGCGGGCGAGCGGGGGGCGAGCCAGCCTTCGTGTCTACGCGCTGGCGGGGCGGCTCTGGTCCGCGGCGCAGGCCCCCGACCACGCGGAAGTAGCACACCCCAGAGGAGGACCCGTGCCCGACGTCCTGTACGAGAAGAAGCAGAACTACGCGATCTTTACTTACAACCGGCCGGAGCGCCTGAACGCGCTGGGCGGCACGCTGATGGACGACCTGCACGCAGCGCTGCAGGACTTCCTCCGCGACCCGGAGATGCGCGCGGCGATCGTAACGGGGGCGGGTCGCGCGTTCTCGGCGGGCGCCGACCTCAAGGAGATGGCGGAGCGCAACGCGTCCGGGCCGCGGCAAGTGCCGCTAGGGCACCGCGGGCTCGACCGCTCGTTCCCGTGGGTGGACGTGCCGAAGCCGGTGATCGCAGCGGTCAACGGGCTCGCCATCGGCGGCGGCATGGAGACCGCGATGTCGTGCGACATCCGCATCTGCTCGACGGAGGCGTACTTCGGGCTGTTCGAGGTGAAGCGCGGCATTATGGCGGGCTACGGCATCCACCACCTGATGCGGCTGATCCCGGCCTCGGCGGCGTACTACACGGCGTTCACGGCGGACCGCATTAACCCCGACAAGGCCTTGGAGTGGGGCTTTGTGAGTGAGGTGGTCGCGCCGGACCGGCTGATCCCGCGCGCCGAGGAGATCGCGGCGATGATCGCGGAGAACGCGCCGCTCGCGGTGCAGGGCTCCAAGGCGATCATGCGCTCGTGGCGCACGTACGGCATCGACGACTCGCTGCAGCTCGGGCAGTGGGTGGGCGCGGTGGCGCTGAACTCGGAGGACGCGCGCGAGGGACCGAAGGCGTTTGCGGAGAAGCGCACGCCGGTGTGGAAGGGCCGCTAGCGGGGTGTTCTCGCGCTCGGCTCCGGACCGAGCGACTCGCAACCAGGCGAAGGGCCCGCCAGTTGGTGGGCCCTTCGCGTGCGAGCCATCTGCCGGCGTCAGGCCGGCGTGCTGCCAACGGCGAGCGCTGCGAGCGCCTCCTCGCCGCGCGCGAGCGCGGCCTTGACGGCCGCGACGAGCGCCCGCGCGGTCGCGGGCGTGAGCTCGACGGACACGCGCGCGTCGAGCCCGAGCGCTGGGTTCACGAAGTCGATCATCAGGGCGTGGTCGAGCGGGGCGTGGAACGGGTGGTCGTAGGCCACGTTCGCGTGCGCGACGGGGAACCAACCCAGCGCGCCCTTCGCGCTGCCGGAAAGCGCGGTCTGCTCGACGATCATCGTGCACATCGCGGTGCTCCCTCCTGCGGCGGCTAGAGCGGGCCGCCGAGGTGCTTGCCGTAGAACGCCCAGATCCGGTTCCAGCCGTCGACGGCGGCCTCCGGGCGATACATCGGGCGGTCGTGGTAGAAAAAGCCGTGCCCGGCGCCGGGGTACATGTGGAACTCGTAGGTCTTGCCGGCCGCTTTCAGCGCCTCCTCGTGCTGCGCGACCTGCGCAGGCGGGGGGCTCTGATCGTCCTCGCCGAAGAGGCCGAGCAGCGGGCAGGCGAGGCTGGGGGTGAGGTCGATCGGCGCGACCGGCGTCTTCTCGTTGAGATCGCCCGGCGCCATGACCACGCGCCCGCCCCAGCAGTCGACGGCGGCGTCGAACGCGATCGAGTGGCTGGCGACGAGCACCGTGTGCCGGCCGCCGGAGCACGTGCCGATCACGCCGACCTTGCCGTTGTGGTAGGGCAGCGCGCGCAGGTAGCGCGCCGCGCCTTCGGCATCGCCGACGACCTGCTCGTCGGCCACGCCTCCGGAGGCGCGCACGGCGGCGGCCACGTCTTCCGGCGTACCGTGGCCGTTGCGCTGGTACAGGTTCGGGCAGATCGCGATGTAGCCGTGGTGCGCGAAGCGGCGGGCGGCTTCGCGGTTCCACTCGTCCCAGCCCGGGATGTGATGGATGAGCACGACGCCGGGGTATGGGCCCGGCCCCAGCGGGCGCGCCAGGTACGCCAGTAGCGGGTCGCCGTTGTGGCCGGTGACGGTCACGGTCTCCGCGAGCATTCCCTCGTACATGTCGGTGGTGTACATCGCGCCCCCTCCGCTGCGGCCGCGCCGTCGCGCGCGGACCGGCGCGTACGGTAGTCGATCGCGCGGCCGCGCGGCCAGTGCGCCGCGCCCGCGTCAGGCGCTGCGCGTGCCCGCGAGGAATGTCGCGGGCGCCGTGATGAGCATCGCCTCCCAGTCGCGATCGCCGACGCCGAGCGCTGCGAGGCGGGGCGCACCGCCGTGGGGAGCTTGGCGGACCAGTGCGCGCGGCGGTCGCCCTCGAGCGGCGTGGGGTTGAGCCAGACGACGCCGTCGCGCAGCTCGGTGCGGACGGCCGCGACGTCATCGGCGAACGGATCGAAGGTGCAACCGCCGGCCAGGTCGAAGCGCGCGTGGTGCCAGTGGCACGTGAGGATGCCGTCGCGGAGCGTGCCGCGGTTGAGCGGGAAGCCCATGTGCGGGCGGCGGTTGTCGAGCGCGTACACGCATCCGGCGTGCACGAACAGCACAATCGCTCGCCTGCCGGCGGAGACGACGCGCGGCTGCGCGCTCTCGAGCTCAGCGAACGGGCCCATCGCGAGCATCGAGGCCGCCGTTGCGGCGCCGTCATCGCGCGCTCACGTCGGGCCGGCGCTAGCCGCGGGGCAGCCCGAGCCCGCGGGTGGCGATGATGTTGCGCTGGATCTCGTTAGCACCCCCGCCGATCGTGCCGAGGACGGTGTGGCAGTAGTTCTGCGTGAAGCGCGCGCCGAGCGGCGTGTAGCGCTCCTCCGGATCCCAGAGGTTCGCGTACGGACCGAGCACGCGCATGCCGCTGCGCGCGACCTTCTGCGCGAGCTCGGAGTTCGCGATCTTGGTGACGGACGCCTCGTAGTTGGGGACGAGGCCCGCACCCTGGATGCTGATGATGCGGAACGAGAAGTTGAACAGCACCTCCGACTCGATGTAGCGCTCCGCGAGCTCCAGGCGGCCGAGCCGGGCGCGGGGGCCCGCCTGCTCCGCCCCGCGCTCCGTGCGCAGGTGCGCGACGAGGCTGTCGAGGTAGCGGCGGTTCTCGATCGCACCGGCGATGTTCGAACGCTCGTAGTCGAGCAGCGTCATGCCGACGTACCAGCCGCGGTTTTCTTCGCCGACGAGCTGGCTGGTGGGCACGCGCACATCCTCGTAGAACGTCTCATTGGTGGCGTGTTGGAAGCCCATACTGATGATCGGGCGCACCGAGACGCCGGGCGTGCTGAGGTTGAGCAGCAGGAACGAGATGCCGCGGTGCTTGGGGGCGCCGGGGTCGGTGCGGAACATGCCGAACAGCCAGTTGGACTTGTGCGCGGTGGAGGTCCAGAGCTTCTGGCCGTTGATGACGTACTCGTCGCCGTCGCGTACCGCGCGGCACTGGAGCGACGCGAGGTCGGAGCCGGCGCCCGGCTCCGAGAAGCCCTGCGCCCAGTGCAGCTCGCCGCGCAGCGTGGGCGCGAGGAAGGTACGCTTCTGCTCGTCGGTGCCGTGCACGAGCAGCGTGGGCCCGAGCATGGTCACGCCCTGGCCGCCCACCGCCGGTGCGGCGGCGCGCGCGAACTCCTGACGCAGGATGAACTGCTCGACGGGGGTCAGCCCCGCGCCGCCGTACTCGCGCGGCCAATGTGGCGCGACCCAGTCGCGTGCTGCGAGCGCGGCGAGCCACTGCGCGGCCGCCTGCTTCGTCTCGGCGTCGCCGAGCACGTACTCGGACTGCCAGTCCTGCTCTGGGCCGAGCGGGCCACCCTGCTCGGCGATCTGCCGGTAGCGCTCCGGGAGCTGCTGCGCGATGAAGGTGCGTACGTCGGCGCGAAACGCTGCCTGAGCGGGCGTGTCGTTCCAGTCCACGATGGCGACTCCCTTGGCGTCCCCTCGCTGGGCGCGCGCCCAGGCAGGGCTACTACGAGCGTGATGCCGCTGCGTCGGCGAGAGTCTAGCACTCGCGCGGCCGCCTACGCGGGGTTGGGGCGCGTCAGTCGGCGTATGCGACGTGTTGGAGGCCACGACGGGAATCGAACCCGTGATGGAGGTTTTGCAGACCTCTGCCTTACCACTTGGCTACGTGGCCCCGCGAGGGAGCGAGGGCGTGGGGCGTGGTGCCGAGGATGAGACTTGAACTCATACGCCCTTACGGGCACCGCCCCCTCAAGACGGCGTGTCTGCCATTTCACCACCTCGGCACGAGGCTCCCGGTGCGCCGGGGCGCTGGCAGGAGTGGAGGGGCTCGAACCCCCGACCTGCGGTTTTGGAGACCGCTGCTCTTCCAGCTGAGCTACACTCCTGCGCCCGGATGGTTGAGTCTACCAAACGCTCGCACGACGGGTCACTCGCTGTGACGGGCCCGGGCTAGGTTCGTCGCCCACGTATCGCGGCGTTGGCGATGCGGAGCGCTGTCTCTGCTCCTCACTACTCGCGTGGCGGGCTCGCGACCACGTCGAAGAGGCGTCAGCCCGCCGGCCCCCCGAATTCGCGCTCGAGGCGCAGCCACGAGGCACCGGCGTCGAGGTCCGGGTAGCGCTGCGCGATCGCGTCGCGCGCGAGAGCGTGCTCGGTGCGGCCGTTCGCCGGGGCGACCAGGAGCCAGCGCACGCGCGGGTACGGGTCGTCGAGCAGCGCCGCGAAGTCGCGGTCGGGGTTCGTGACCAGGCGGCCTGGGTCGTCGATGGTCAGGACCAGCCATGCGCCGCTGCTCATGTCGATGGCGACGGGGCCGCGCGAGGCGCGGAGGTATGTAGTCAGTACAGCTAGGGGTGGCGCGTCGCGCGGGCGCCGAGGCTAGCCGTCGTCTCGCTGCTCCCGCAGGAAGCGCTCGAGGTCGCTGAGCAGCTCGTCGCTCGAGGGCAGCTCGGCGGGCGCGGCGGGCTCGCGCGCCTCGTGACTGCTCTGGTCGAACTGCTCTTCGAGCATGCGCACGTAGTCGTCGGCCTCGGCGGTGTGCTCCATCGCCTCGTCGACTTGCTCGGCGAAGGCCGCAACGCGCTCCTCGATGGGGGCGAGTGGGGTGCTGGTGCCGAAGCCGCGGTCGAGCGTGCGCACGAGCGAGACGATCGCATTCGGGTTGGCGCCCGCGTTGAGGTAGTGCGGGAGCAGCGCCCAGAGGCTGGCGTTGCGCCAGCCGAGCGCGCGCAGCCCCACGTTGAGCACGCCGATCATGCCCGTGGGCCCCTCGTAGCGCGACACGGGGATCTTCAGGCCGAACTGTTGCTCGAACGCGTCGTCGGAGGCGGAGAGCGTGACGGGCAGCGGCCGCGTGTGGGGCACGGCGGCGGGCTGTGCGCCGAGCGTGATCGTCGTGGTCACGCCGAGGGTGCGCATGAGCTCGACGATCACGTCGGTGAACATGCGCCAGCGCAGGTGCGGCTCGACGCCGACAAGTAGCAGCAGGTCGCGGTCGGCGCCGGGCGGGCGCGCGAGGTAGCAGCGGTTGCGCGACCAGTTCAGCGTGCGTTGTCCGTCCTCGAGGCGCACCTGCGGCCGCTGCACGGTGAAGTCATAGAACGGCTCGTGGTCGATCTCAGCGACGGGATGCGCGTCCCAGCGCTCGACGAGGTAGTCGAGCGTGCTCGTGGCGATGCCGGCGGCGTCGGTCCAGCCGGTGAGCGCGATGAGCAGCACCGGGTCGCGCAGCGGCGCGGCGGGCGTGTCGAGCATGCGGAGGCGTTCGTGCATGGGGCGTCCTCGCGTCAGGCGTCGCCGGGCTGCTGGGGGACGGCCGCCGCGGGCTGCGGGGCGGGCGCGGGCGCTGGTGGCGCCTCGTGAGCGGGCGGCTGGGCGGCCATGCGGCGCGCCAGCTCCTGCGGCGACACGCGCTGTAGCTCGAGCTCCGGGAGCAGCCACGCGACGATGAAGGTGACGGCGACGACGGCGGCGGCGATGAGGAAGACGCCGGCGATCGCCTCGGCCTGGCTCACGTGCGCGACGTCGAGCACCTGCGACCACGGGGCGGCGCCCGCGGGCGCGCTCTCGGCGTACGCACGCTCGACGGCCGGGGTGCCGCGGTCGTTCAAGAGCTTGCTCAGGTTGCCGGTGACCGCGGGTACGTCGGCGAGGGTGCCGCCGATGCCGTCGCGGAAGCGGTGCAGCATGATGCCGGTGAACACGGCGACGCCCAGCGTGCCGCCGATGGAGCGGAAGAACTGCACCGCGGAGGTCGCGACGCCGAGCAGCTGGTAAGGCAGCGCGTTCTGCACGATCGCTGCGAACACGGGGAACGTGAGCCCGAGCCCGAGGCCCACGAGCAGCATGGCGGGCACGAGCTGCGCGTAGGGCGTGTCGACGGTGATCCGCGCGAGCAGCAGCAACCCGCCGGTTGTGATCACCGTACCGCCGATGACGAGTCCCTTGTAGCGGCCGGTGCGCGTTATCAGCTGGCCGGCCGCGGCGGAGCCGGCGACGATCGCGAGCGAGAGCGGGATCATCAGCGAGCCAGCGCGCGCGGCGGGGATCTCCTGCGCGCCCTGCAGGTACAGCGGCAGCATGGTGATCGCGCCGAACATGCCGGCGCCGGTGAGCAGCAGGATCACCGATGAGACTGCGAACGTGCGATTGCGAAACAGTTGCAGCGGCAGGATCGGCTCGTGGGCGCGACGCTCGGCGCGCACGAACGCGGCGAGCGCTAGGACGGCCGCGGCGAACAGCGCGGCGATCTCCCACGAGCGCCACGGGTAGCGATCGCCGGCCCACACCAGCGCGAGCAGGAACGGCAGCAGCGCCGCGGTGAGCGTGACGGAGCCCCACAGGTCGAGACGCGGGCGCGCGACGCCGTGCGGGCGCGTCCACGGCATGCCGATGGCGACGACGCTGAGCGCGAGGATGCCGACCGGCAGGTTGATGTAAAAGACCCAGCGCCACGAGCTGGCGTCCGTGATCCAGCCGCCCAGCGCGGGGCCAAGCACCGACGAGATGCCGAACATCGCGGCGAATAGCCCCTGGATGCGGCCGCGCTCGAGCGGGGAGTAGAGGTCGCCCACGATCGCGAACGATGTGGCGAAGAGCATGCCGCCGCCGACGCCTTGCACCGCGCGGAAGATCACCAGCTGCAGCATCGACTGCGCGGCCCCGGCGGCGACTGAGCCGGCGATGAAGATCACGATCGCGGCGATGAAGATCGGCTTGCGGCCGAGCTGGTCGCCGAGCTTGCCGACCAGTGGCACGGCGATCGTCGAGGCCAGCATGTAGGCGCTGAATACCCAGGCGAGCAGGCCGATCCCCTGCAGGTTGGCGATGATGCGCGGCAGCGCGGTCGAGACGATGGTCTGGTCGAGCGCGGCGAGAAACAGTGCGAGCAGGGCGCCGGCGACGACGACGCGTCGCGAAGCGGGGCTTACCGCGACGGGTGCGCGTGGAGCCATCTGCCGCCTATCGTCTCGCGCGCCGGGCCGCGACTGTAACGCGCACTAGCGCGTGCGTGGGGTTCCCGCGCGCTAGTGCGTTGGGTGCCGGTATTGAGCGGCGTGGTCGGAGCCTAGGCGCGCCCGCAGCCGCAGCCGCCTCCGGAGGCGACGGCGTTCGGGGCCTCGATGGTGAAGCCTGAGCGCATCACGTCGTCGATGTAGTCGACGGTCGCGCCTTCGAGGCTCTCCGAGGATTCGGCGTCGACGATGAAGCGGATGCCGGCGATGTGCAGGACCTGGTCGGTCTCGTCCGCGGCGCCGATGGTCATGCCGAAGGACGGGCCGGAGCAACCGCAGCCGCCGCCGCGGGCGAACAGCCGCAGCCCCTTGTCGCCCTCGAGGCCGTGTTCGAGCACGAGTGCGCCGAGTTTCTCGGCGGCGCTGTCGGTCACAGTTATGAGCATGGATGTCTCCTTGCGAAGTACCCGGCCAAGGTGAGCCTAGCTCGTAGGATGCCGCCTGCGCGGCGGGGTCGCAAGCGCGGGGCCTCTACACGGCATCCCGGATGAGCGCGAGCAGCTCGTCGCCGAAGGCGCGGACGCGCGAGTCGCCCATGCCGCGCACGGCGAGCAGCGCCTGCG
>Ga0194131_10008754_pt1 | contig 13033 bp, 6 predicted proteins | sample TA2KigO120mmetaG_FD_148631 | JGI IMG/M metagenome (GOLD analysis project Ga0194131, IMG submission 148631) | Freshwater microbial communities from Lake Tanganyika, Tanzania - TA2015053 Kigoma Offshore 120m | ecosystem: Environmental > Aquatic > Freshwater > Lake | place: Tanzania: Lake... | reverse complement strand
ACGGATGTTCGCGCCATGGGCTGCGGTGGTGTATTTCGCGCGCAATCAGTTCCTTGCCCGTTCCGCTCGCGCCCTCGATAAGAACCGGCACGTTGCGTGGCGCCACTTGATCGACAAGCGACAACACCTCTCGCATCCGAGGATCTACCGCCACGATCCGTTGCGACAGATCGCGGGACGGACCGTTCTCAAGCGATCTTCGGGAAAGAATCCGGTATCCGCTCTGTTTGAAATAGGCGAGAATCTCCTGATTATTAAACGGCTTGGAGATAAAATGGGATGCCCCGCTCTGTAAACACGACACCGCCATCTCTATCGAGCCGTGTCCCGTAATCATCACGACCTCGATGTCGGGCCAGAGCCGTTTGATTTCATGCAGCAACTGCTCGCCGGAGATACCCTCCATCATGATATCGGTAAACACGATGTCGAAATGATCCTGACGCAGTTTGCATAGCGCCTCTTCCCCCGACGACGCGGTTTCCGTGCGGCAACCCGTTTGCCCGATCAGCCGTGCCAACCCCCGACAAACGTCCTGCTGGTCGTCCACCACCAGGGTCTGAAGATCGTCGAAATCCCATCGTGTTTCAGCGGATTGCGGGTTCATATCCCCCTCCTGTTTCTATTTCAACGCCCCGCTCCATGCGTTTTTTTATCGTCTGCTGCAGTTTCGATGGACAACAGCGACGTATCGGGTCGATCCGATATGCCGGGTAACGAAAAACGGAACACGGTTTTTCCCGGACGGCTCTCCAGAAGGTCCAGCGTTCCCCCGTTCGCCTCGATGATACGCCGAGCCGTAGGCAACCCCAGCCCGGTCCCTCCGGAACGTCTGGTAGTAAAAAAAGGTTCGAATATCTCGCAGCGGAGCGACTCGGGAACCCCCGGCCCGTTGTCCTCGATGTCTATCGTCCATCGCTTGCCCGCTTCCGAACGAATACAGATACATCCTTTTTCGTCCTCCACCGCCTGAAAAGCGTTGACCAGCAGTTTGACCAGCACCTGCTGAAGCTGAACGGCATCTCCCCAACACAACGCCTCCCCTTGCGCGTATGCACGCCGTATTTCAATACCCGGTTTGGCGTGAAGTGGTTTGAGAAAACGAAGGACATCGTCGATAAGCCGGTGCAGGTCGATCTGCGCGATCTGTGGCTGTGGCGTTCTGGCGTAGTCCAGCAGTTCGCGGATGATACGCTGACAACTGTCCGTGTTGCGTCGGATGACTTCTACATGTTCCCGACAAGGCGCATCCGCCGGCAATTCGTCTTCCATCATCTGACCGTACATCGAAATCGCGGCAAGCGGGTTGTTCATTTCGTGCGCAACTACCGCCGACAATTTGCCGAGTACCATGAGTCGCTCCTGATGCGCCTGCTGACGACGCATGGCCTCCTGCTCCGTAATGTCACTCGAAACCAGTATTTTTGCACGGTCGCGGTCTATCAGTACCTGTGTGGACAACACCTCGTATATCCTGTCACGTATGGCCAACACACACCGTGTAGCCTCCGACAGGTCGGACATACAAGCTGCGCACCGCGCGCTGTCACCTGTGTGATGCTGGCATTTGCGAATCCCGAACGGCTCTCCCGTATTTCCGACGACATCCACGACCGATGCGGCGGCACGGTTTGACAACGCCACCTCACCCCGCCCGTCGATCAGTATGACCCCGTCCGTCATCGACTGTATGACCGTGTTCATGAGGTTGTGTTGCACGCGAAGTTCGTGTTCCCGTCGGTTCAGATCGCCGGCGGTCCGCTCCAGATGCGCGGTCCTGTCCTGTACGGCCTCTGCCATGAGGTTGACGGTGTGGGCGAGTTGTCCGATCTCGTCCTCGCTATCTATGGTATTGCGCGCCGAAAAGTCGCCCTCACGGATACGCTGCGCCATGAGCCGCAGTTCGTCCAACGGTCGGACCACGTAGCGCACCGAGAGAAACATGAGCATGAGGATGGCGGCTGCGGTGATACCCGTAATGCCTGCAAAACGCTGCGCAATCTCACCGGTCGGCGGCGCGTATACCGAATGCAACACCTCATATCCGCTCGCGCCCACAACGCAAAAAAACAGGGCGACAAACCCCAGCGGGAGTTTTACCTTGAGCGGAATCCCTGAAAAAGGATCTTTGATGGGCATAATCTTTGCCTGTTTGAGTGACCGGAATATCGATTTTGGATTTTGGATTGCGGGCATGAAAGTTCCGGAGTAAGGAAAAGACGGTATACGATTTTTCTGTTGAGTCTGCGGCGCAAGAAACGTGCCAGCGGACAGGAAGGGCCTTAGATAGGCGCGGGTGGCGGTGTAGAAGAATTTTCAGACACGGGGGATGGCTGTGGTTTGCGGACAGAAAAGACGGTGTTTGGACAGATCGTCAAAGTAAGGTGTAACTTTCCGAAGCAACTGGACAAAAAGTCAATTTGGAGGGGATGATGTGGCGGGAAATGCGTCTTGAAAATCCTCGAATAAATACATAGAATGATTTCATGGCTGCTCGATGCGGTTCTGTAAACGCATAATATAACCTCTCACCCTTTCACGGAGAATCCCATGCAGGTAGACCTTAAAAACGACGTAGCGCTGGTAACGGGCGGGGCACGAGGCATCGGGCGCGCCATCGTGCAGGACCTCGTGGACAACGGAGCGGCGGTAGCTATCGTGGATGTCCACGAGGAAAACTGCGCCCGAGCGGCAAAAGAGATCAACGACGCCGGCGGTACAGCTATCGGCGTCGTATGCGACGTATCCGACAACGATCAGGTCGTTGCGGCGGTACAAAAGACCATGAACCGTTTCGGTAAGATTACCATTCTCGTCAACGACGCCGGGATCGGCAATCCACAACGGGTGATCACCCACGAGCAGTCGCTGGAGACATGGCGCAAGGTGATCGACATCGATCTAAATGGAATGTTTTACGTCTGCAAAGCCGTTTTGCCGATCATGGTCGACCAGAAGGGCGGACGCATCGTCAACATCGCGTCGGTGGCCGGACTTGTGCCGCTGCGTCTTCAGAGCGCCTATGACGCTGCCAAGGCGGGAGTGGTCAATTTTACACGGATCATGGCGGTCGAATACGGTCAATACGGCATCCGAGTCAATACGGTCGCGCCCGGCACCATGGAAAACGTAACGGTTTTCTATGGTTCGGACGGCAAGACGTTTACCCCGGAGGGCAAACGGCTTTTAGAACATGTTCCGCTGGGTCGTTATGGCTATTTCAGCGAAATCGCCCATGCGGTACTGTTTCTCGTCTCCCCGGATGCCAGCTATGTTACCGGCGCGGCGTTGCCAGTGGATGGCGGGTGGGTGTGTGGTTATCACAGAGATTTTTGAACGGAGCCGATCATGAACCTACAACATGCCGGACGGGAGTCCATGCGCCGGATCGACAACGTGCATGGCGGCGCGGGCCCTATTCTGTTCCAGAGTCTCGGAGAGCGAAACGACTTTGAGACCCCTTGGTGTTTTATGCACGCCGCGTTGTTGTTGCCTGGCGGTGGCATCGGGCATCATCGCCACGACCATTGCGAGGAGATATTTGTCACGATCGATAACGCTTACCCACAACGGACGAACGGCCTCTATCTCCGGCGGAGCGGCCGTTCCGCTACGCAAAGGCGAGTCGCACGCGATTTACAACCATACGGACCGGGAAACGCGGTGGTTCAATTTCAATGTGACCGATCCGGGAGTCGCTCCGGACGCCACCGATTTTGGCGACAGCCGCGCCGCCGCCTTTACCTCCGACCGAAGCCTTGCCAGTTGCGCCGGTTCGGGGCGCGCCTCCGTCGCAATCGTTTGCAGTGCCACACGCCGCTTCCTGCGGGTATCCTCGGCAACGTAGAACGCATGGCCGTCTTTTTCGCTCAGCTTTTGTAGCATCCGGTAATGCAAAAGGTTCTGCCCGACCATGACGATTCCTTCCGGTCAGGGTGAAGATTTCCGGATATCCTCAGAACACGATCTGCTCGGTGGCCTTGGCGACCAACGCAAAGGCCACCGCTGTCATCCCCACCAGCCCTACGCCGCAACCATACCCGGCCAACAGTACAGGGGTATACGCGCTCCACTTCGCCTCGCCAAACCGCTTTCGGAAATAGTACCGCCCCAACATCGCACCCGTAAACGACGGTAGCGTGTAGTGGATCAGTCCGCCAAACCCACCGATAAAACCGTAAAAGAAAAGCGAAGGTATCTTGAGCAGAACGACCGCCCCATAGGCCAGCCAGCCAAACCCGAATCCGGTGGCGATGTATTCCCATCGGACGATCTCTTCCAGAAAAAGCGTCTGTCCCGGCAGGGTGGATCGCACCCAGAGCGTCTGATTCATGGCGTTGAGCGGCCATATCTTTTCGATATAAGGATACGCCGACGAAGGGATCGGAGCAAGTTTCCACACCAGCGACCAGAAGATAAACCCGAATACAAAGGTGACGACGGTTCCCAATACGGACAACTTTACGAGGCTGGTAAATTTTGTCCGCGTGAGTTCGAGTTGTTTAAAGGTCGCCGCGCTGCCACCATGATCGAACATGGGAACCGGAGCAAACCAGATCGCCGCACCTTTGTAGCCGGACAGATAAAACGAGCCTTCACGGACATACGGAAACGAGGCGCCAAACGGCGAGCCGGTCAGACCGATCATCCGCGCGCCGATATAGGAAAAGAACGGTGTCCACAAAAACCCGAACCCGGCCACGATCCACCACGGGAAGTCGGGGATGAGCCGGTGTACGAGCAGTACGTATCCGACGGTAGAGATCGCCCATGCGGCGATTGGGATCGCCAATCGCACATCCCCGCGTCCCGGATCGGGGGGAGCGATCGTGCCGGTGGTTCCGTGTGCCCGCTGGTTCCGCACAAGCGCCACCACCGAGGTGATCGCGCCGACCAGCCCGATAACCAGCGCCGTGCCGATCCCAAAACTCAATCCAAAATCGACCGAATTGTTAAACGTGGTGGGAATCGTGGTCATTCCCGGCGCCCAGCTTTTGAGGATACCCAAGTGATAGAGCAGTGGATTCAGCCCGATCGACCCGAGAATCGAGCCTGTGAAAAGACCGATTACCACCCAGAAGGGCAGTACAAAACCCGTGAGGACCGCGCCGAGATCGGTCCCCAACCCGATCGGGGTGGCGGGCAGAAGACTCTGAAACTGCGTAGTAAAATCGGCAAAAGGAATGGGGATGAATTCGATCTTGTTGACAAACAGAATCCCGGTCAGGGTAGGAACGCCTGCGTATACCAGCCCCCATGCCATGCCGATCACCGATCCGATGCTAAACACCCGCCATCGCCACGTCTCCACACCGCTCGAACTTTCCGCCAGCGCCGTCGCACCACCCGCCTGTACGGGCGCAAGAGGAAACGGAAGCCGCTCGATGTCGTTTGTAACCCTGAATACCAGATACCCCATCGACAGGCTGTTGAAAAAACCCAGTGCCGTCGTCGCCGCCATTAGCAAAACCGGTTTTGTCCAGTCCGCGTGAAAAAACGTCCGTTGCGCCAGCGCCTCCGAATCGCGACCCGGTACGACCCAGTCGGGGATGTACTGTGTAATTCCGTCCGTATATGGCGATTGGATAAGATATTGATTCCAGATAAAGGTCTGAAAGGCGCTGCCCGCGGTGGTCAGCCCGCCGGCCAGCCAGTATAGGATGATGGTCTCCTGCGGGGACAGTCGGATAAAAAGCCGCTTGCTGATTTCGATAAACATGATGATGGTGACCCACTGCCCCGCACCGGCAATGTTCTGGCCGGTCACAAGGTCGAGATAGATCGCCCCCGGCGTCATGACAAACCCGATAAAAAGCGCCGCCCATACGGTCCGCATGTTAAACCCGTCGCGGTAGGGCGTATCCTCCGGAACGATGCGGTAGTCCGCATCCGTTGTGGCAGACGCCGGTTTTTCGGGAACGCTCATATGCGTTCGGTCTCCTTGTCTTCCTTTTCCCCCGTGCGGGCTTCGACAGGCTCACCACGCACGGTTTCGATTTCTTTTCTGCCTTCCCGCGCATACGACTCTTTGAGCGTCTGTCCCATGGTTCGCCATACCAGAAACCGTTTGCGGAGGATTTTGAGAAACGCCCGGTTGCGGACGGTCCACGAACTGAGGTCGCCGCTTCTGCGTTCAAGCGTCATGTCGATCCGGTACATGGAGGGATCTTCGTCCATAGGACGAAAAACGATCCGGGTCGTCTGGCTGAGTCCGAGATCGAAAGGAGCCAGCCATGTGGCGGCTTTGGTGGTGTAGACGCGGTTTCCGTCGCCGTTTGTCGCGTATAGCCTTGCCCCGTCGGTGACAAATCCTTCACCCACTCCGTGCGCGTGGGCGCGAAAGACATGGAGCAGATACGCGCTGATACCCGCCGCTTCCGCCGAGGAAACGGTAAACGGAAATTCGAACTGCCAGAGATCGCCATCCGGCTCGGGCAGGGTCCAGCGACGCGAGACGTCCTGTACGCTCATGTCGGCGGCTTTTTTGGCCGGGTACGCGGCGGAGAGCATCACCACCGCCATCACGATCACCGAGGAGAAAACCGCAGACATCGAAGAGTAGTTGAGCGACAGTCCCTGCATCATCCCTAATGCTGTCATCGTCATTGTGGCGGCCTGACCAAGCAGATAGCCGACCACTACCCCGATCGTGGCAAATACAAACGCTTCGGCAAAAAAGAGCGCGCTGACATGGCTGGGAGCCAGCCCCACAGCGCTGTACACACCAATTTCCCGGAACCTTTCATGGACCGCTCCCATCATCGTATTGAGTACCAAAAGCGCGGCGATCAGAATCGGCATAATCAACCGCTGAAGCCCGGATACGGACGTGACCCCGATAGAACTGTATATCGTTACTTTATCTTCTTTGCCGACAAATACGGCGATGGACAGCCGTGACAAAAACGCTTCGATTTCGCGGTAAAACGTCTCGCCGCCGGATAAAGAGGTCAGTCGGTTTATGGCTCCATAAAACCGTTCCTCGCCCTCCGGAGTGTCGGGGCGGGGCGCAAGGGCGACTGAGCGAAGCCGTCCGTTGATCTCGATCAGATGGTCGTATGGCAGAATAAGCGTGTTAAAAGCGTCTAAATGCTCACCCGGCGTCATGGTAAACAGCGTGTTGAAATCACCCGTGTTGACCGTTCCCTCTTGCTGAAAGGTGATGGGCGTCATACGCTCGTCGTCCAGATCCCGCATCCGGTCCCACGCGCGCGTGTCGATAAAACCGATTACCCGGTAAGAGACGCCCATCGCATGAACGACCGCGCCGATCCGGTCCGGTGTAAGACCGATACGCGCCGCCACCTCGGTAGGGAGGATGCAGACGTCGCGCTCGCCGGGTGCAAACCACCGGCTTCCGGGGGTCAGCAACGTGTCGATGCCCGTTATCGCGGGTTCGTTGGGGCTAAAACCCATCAGCGCGGTGATAAAACTTTTTTCGCCCGTCTCCCGGTTTTCGTAATCGACACGCGACGAGGTAAAATCGGCCATCCACATGGCGCGGGGCGCGATAATGGCGACGTTCCCGAGCGCGCCGGTCAGATAGTCGGGGAGCAGGGTGTCGAGCGACCACCACGACGGATTGCGGATCAGCGCGCCCTGATACGACGGCGTGTTGGGACGCACGATTTTGTAAAACTGGAGACTGGTCGAATACGAGGTAAACGAAAGAACGGTAAAGGTGAGCAGGATCAGGGTGATCGCCGTAAGTGTGGACCGCATTTTTCGTTTGCGGATATTGGAGATGCCGAGATTGATCGCCACGCCGGTGGCGCTGAGCCGTCCGATATCGGTCTCGTGAACACCGGTGGCCTGGCTTTTGATCCGATTCATCTCGCCGTTGAATTTGGAGGTCAGCAAAAACATCACAACCGCGCCAAGCGCCATGATGACAAAGGCCAGAAAGACGATATAAGGCGTCATGCTGAGTTTGAACGCGGGGTGTACACGCTGAAGAATCAGAAACACAAGCACAAACAGCCCACCAAAGGCGGTCATCTGTCTGCGGATGTCGGTAAATCCAAACAGCAGGCGTTCGATGATAAAGGCAAACGGAAGCACGAGGATAAAATAGAAGATGACGGCCTTTACGGTGTCGTCGGCGGTGGCTTTGATATCGGGGTAGGCACGGACTTCGAGTCCCCATGCTTTGCGCGCACCGGCGACAAAACCGGTATAGTCGAGCCGGGCAAGGGATTCGCGCGCGTCAAGCAGTGCCTGTCGCGCCTGCGCATGGAGTAGAGAGGCGCGGTCGTTTTTGACACCGTGACGGATCATGTCCAGCACCCAGAGGTCCTGCGCGGTTCGGTACATGGGATAGGTCACGATCCCCGCATCTACGGGATAGCCCTGTCCCTGTGCCGCCGTCCGCACCGTCTCGTCTATGTCCTCCGGCGGAACGGGGTTTGTCAGCATCTTGTCGGGTGTGTGGGTCATGAGGTATTTGATGCTGGCAGGGCCTGCGCTGGCAAGCGCTTTGACGACCGATCCGGGTGGCGCGTACACCACAGCGGATTTGCCGCCAAAGTCGTCGTAGAAATCCGCCCCGAATTTACGCAACCCGGCGTTGTGGGCGTTGAGCACGGTCAGCGCGCCGAGATCGAACAGCGAAGCCGGATCAAGCGTTTCCATAAGGTCAAGCGACCGGCAACGAAACAGCACCTGTACACAGCCTATGACTTCACCGGTGGCGGGGATGTCCACGGGAAACATTTTGGCACCTTCTTCGCCGAGATCGGGCGCATAGGCGATGTCGCCGTTTTCATCAAAGCGATAGGCGCGTACCCGGAACGTGTTGAGCGCAGGCAGGTTGTAAAAGGCGAATGCGCCGACGCTGTCGGCGATCGTGGTCTTGAGCGTCCGCACCCCCGAATAATTTCCCCAGTCGGTCCGCAGGGTGACAAGCGAGCCGGGGAGCGGAGTTTTGGGGGTAAACAGCTCTTTGGATCGGTCCCATTCGACGATACGTCCGGTAAGATTGCGTCCGAGGTCTTTCATCGGCGCATCCGGGATGTCGAGCGCTTCCGGGTCGCGTGTCAACGCCATCATGAGCGCCGAAATCGTCTCGATCTGCCGGGTCAGCGCGTCGAAACGCATGTATTCGGGCAGGTCGGCGGGTGTATCCACACGGATGCGCAGGTCGTTTGGGGTGACAAACGAGAAGGCGGTAAGCCCGGCGCGATGCGCGGGTTCGTGGTCCATGGCGATAAAGGTCGGGAACAGATCGCCTGTGGACCGTCCTACGGGCAGGATGCCGTCCATATAGCGGCGGGGCGCTTCTTTGCCAAACTGTGTCTGCGCATAAACCTCCAGTCGGCGGCCAAACGGCGCGGTGCGTTTGAGGATGGCCGTCTCCTGCTGTTTGTCGAAAAACTCCGTATAGCCTTCGCTAAACACAGCCACCTGATCGCTGCCACTCGACAGGTCGAGGTTGATCAGCACATCGGGCAGGATGCGATGTTCCGGGGGTATGGCTTCGAGAAACCGCCGTCCGGTGCGGGCGTGGCGTGTCAGAAAATCGGTGATGCCCGAAAGCGCGGCATAGTGACCGGAGGTAGCCAGACACAGCACGGTATATCCCGGTTCCGACGCGCGAAGCACTTCGGCGATCTGGAGCAGGGCGGCCATCGAGGCGGCGTGTTCCGCCCCCGGCGCGACGCCCGGCACGACCGACATGGCGTCGTAGTGCGTGGTCAGCACGATCAGTCGGTCTTTCCATCGTTTTGGCGTTTCATCCGGACGGGCCGGTAGGGGCGCATCGCTCCCCGGTATCCAGCCCCATACATTCCATGTGGAGACGTTTTCCCAGTCCATCCGGGCCTCAAGACGCGCCTGCGGACGGTTTTTCGCGTGTTCGACAAGCCGCAGGGCGTCTTCTCGACGGACGTAAAACCGGGGGATATTGAGCGGTATCTCGTCCATCTTCCATTCCGCTTCGCCGCGGCTTACCAGCCCGTTGTCAAAAAATACGATGGCCCGCGCGCCCATCATCCGGGCGTTTCGATACCGGTCCACCGAGTCGAAATCCATCAGGACGATGCTACCATCGAGCGGTTTGCCGTCGAGGTCGCGCCATTCGCCTTTACCGCCGTATACGAGTGGACCGGCAAGCCCTTTTTCGGGCAGAGCAGACGTGCGTACCTTGTTGGGCCAGAGCGCAAAAAGCGAAACGGTATCTCCGGCGACGGCCAGTGCCGCGCCACGATCTATGGGCATGGCGACCCGGAACGTGTCGGCGGCGATGTCATGGAGGCCGATCCGCTCAAAGGCACTGCTGACGTAGCGGTAGGCGGTTTCGTTGCCGGGATAGCCGACGACCCGCGACGGAAGGGAGGACAGATCGCCGACGATCTGCCGCGTGCGTGTTTCGGAGACCGCCACATCGATGCGGTCACGGATGGCGGTGCGCACCGCGATCTCGGCGTCGGTGGCTTCGGCGGCAACGGGTTTGGGCGCGCCGAGACGGCTTTCCGGTACATAAGCGCTTAAAAAGAAACGCGAAACCGTGTCGATACCCACGACGACCGACGCCAGCAGGACGACGGCAATGACCAGCAGAAAGGCGGAGCCGATGCGGTGCAGTTTAGTCGATGCCATAGATGTGATGCCCTGCCTGCGGAAACCAGATAAAATCGACCATCATGGACAGCGCCACACCGGTAAAATATCCGATGACCAGCCCGATAAAAAGCGGCTGTGCCTTGCGATAAAGCTCTACCCCGCCGATCCAAAGCAGGATGCGTTTGATCAGCCAGGCAAAAAAGATCGACACCATCATATACCGGATCGGGTGCGCATTGATCACGGTAAAACCGATGGGATGCACAGGCCACCAGGTATAGCGCGCCCGGAGCCACATAAACAGCCACATAAAACCCGCTCCGACGCCAAAACAGAGCAGTCTGATCCAGTCCGGGCCAAAGGGGTCTTTCATTTTGACCAGTGTCTGGTCAAACGGAATCTTTCCGCCGATGTTGTCGAGCAGAAACCACCATGAGTTCATGGTTTTAGCGCCGTATGTATAGGCCATGTGGATGTGCCAGTACAGCGACACCAGCAGTCCGGCGGTGCAGGCCAGACCGATGACCCACCCAAGCGAGCGCCCCCAGCCTTTTCCCTGCTCCGCAAGTTTGGCGCTGTGTGTCATCTGTGGCATAAAGCTGGATTTGATCTCGCCCAGCGCGCCATAGGTAAGCGCCAGACCGGTCATGGTCTGCGGCGTCATATTGGCGGAACCGACGGTGTAAAAGGCAAACACCTGCGCGATCATAGGCCCGCGGATAAAGGGAACGCCGCTTTCCATGATGATGCGGGACGTGCCGATATAGATAAAAAACACCATCGTCAGAAACAACGCGCCGACAAACAGACTGATGCCAAGTTGATTGAGCCAGAGCAGCGCGTATACCGTCCCGCCGATCAGCCCGAAGACGGCGGTGCGATAGGAGAAAAACTCGTCCGAATCGTCAAGGTCGCTACGTCTGCCAAACGCCTGTGCAAACACGGCGCGGATATGCTGGCGACCGCGCCACAGGACCCAGATCACTAAAAGACAAAAAGCCCCCATGTTTTGCCAACCCACCGCCGCATGATCCGCGCTGTAGTTGTCGTACCCCGGAATCGTGATCCCCGATTCGTTAAACATCCCAAACTCGATCATGCCAAGCAGATAGAAAAACCAAAGCCCGGCCAGCACGTCCAAGTTGACAAAATAGGCGATACCGACGACCGACGGGTAGAAGCTGATAAAAAATACGGGTACACCTGCGACGACGGTGATCACGCCGGGGTTGTTGCCAAAATAGGGGAAAAAGGGAAGCGTGGTGGTAAAGTAGCCTGCGATATTCCAGCACATGGGGATCACGGGAATGGCAAACCCGGCCCAGAAGATGCGGTTACGAAACAACCGTGAATAAAACGGGGGGGTTTCCGTCCCCTGAATCAGCGCCAACGGAACCTGCATCAGCGGAAAGACCAGTTTTTCGTTTTCCACCCACTGTTTACGGAGGATGACGGTGATACACAGCGCCATAAAGACGATGGCCGCCATGAGACTGAGCCACCAGAGGAGCGGTAGTGTCCATGCTTCCCACGGGATCGAGGCACCCGGAGGCAGACCGTCGCGGTAATAGGTGAGCGCGTTGTGTTGGTCGTGCACCACCGCCCATTCAGGGATGTGGGCGAAAAAATACTCCGCCCACCGGTTTTCCGGTGTGGCGCTCAGATAGGGCGCGGTAACGACGGCGATAAACGGTGAAGAGAAACCGTTGGTGGCAAACCCCGCCGACACCATGCCCATGATAAGGACGACGAGCAATTCTTGCGGGGTCAGGGCAAAGGTTTCGCGGAACGCCCGTAGCGCTACGTTCATCACGAGAAAGACGAGAAAGAGCAGCATAAACGGGGCGGGTGAGAAATAGTCGGCGGTGAGGACCGACGACCGCATGACAAACTGGGCGTGTGGCGCTACGATGGCGATGGCGACGGCGCAGAAAAGACCGAGTAATGCTGAGCGGAGCGTAACCCCGGAGGAACGGACGACCGGCATGGCGGCTTCGGGCGGGGATTCGGGTGGGGATGCGGTAGTCAGGGACATCAACGTTTCTGCAGACGGGTGATTTCAGCTTGGAGATCCGGTATCGCATCCATTTTGCGGCTGTCGCCGTTGATGATTCGATGATGCGTTTGCATGGGTTTCCGTAAAAAAGACCGCCTCCGGATCGGAGGGTTAGACCCGGCCGGCATGCGAATGGATGTAAGGAGGGAAGACTGTTTTACATACGACCGCGAAGGCTTCTGGTAAATCGTGCAAAAATCTATGGACACGGAGACGGCGTGTCAAGCCCGGAGGAAGGGAGTTGGAAACTTGTTTTGTCGGCGTTCAATCCGGCGTGTGAGCGTCTTCCAGGCGATCACACAAGCTGGGAAAGCAGTGTCCGGGCGGGTACTTTGACCGGGTGTGTCAGGTCGAAACAGTCCATTTCGGCATAATCTGCCTCCATAACGACCTGAAAGGCGTGGGGAGCGCCGGTCA
>Ga0194131_10008752_pt1 | contig 13034 bp, 10 predicted proteins | sample TA2KigO120mmetaG_FD_148631 | JGI IMG/M metagenome (GOLD analysis project Ga0194131, IMG submission 148631) | Freshwater microbial communities from Lake Tanganyika, Tanzania - TA2015053 Kigoma Offshore 120m | ecosystem: Environmental > Aquatic > Freshwater > Lake | place: Tanzania: Lake... | reverse complement strand
GCCCGCAGGAACCTGGACGTTTGCCCCGGCAGCGGCGATGCGGCCGTCGCGGGTGACGATGGTCCCGCGCTCGATGACGCGACCTGGCGCGGCAACGATGCGGACGTTGGTGAGTGCGTAGTCAGTGCGGGAGCTTGCCGCGGCGCGACTGCCAGGGTCAGCGGTTTGCGCCGCTGAGACGGACACCGCAACCGCGAGCGCACCCGGGACTACTGAGAGGAATCGTGGTGCCATACGGATAGGCGTGTATGGTGTGAGGGGAGTGCGACGAATCTCCTAATGTACGGCTGGCGCTCCCGGGACGCTGGCGACGTTCCGCTTGACGGCATGGCGCGACGGGGCGAGCATTTGCGACGCCTGAACGCATCCCCCACCCCAATGGTCCCCGGCTGACACCAATGCGCTTTCGTGCGGTCGTACTCGGATGGTATGCGGCGAGTTATTCGGCCGCGTGCGCGGGCGGCGGCGCTGCGGCAGGTCCTCCCCAGCCCGCCGCAGAGAGGTCGCCCGCAGCATCGGCTATCGCGTCGGCGAGTCCTGCGAGCACGCTTCCCGGATGGGCGTACGGCTTCGCCACTGACTTCGGTTCTGCGGCGGCAATGCCTGCAGCAAGCCCCGCCGCTGCCGGCGCACCCGCTGCGGCCGCTGGAGCCGCGGCTGGAGGCGGTCGCGGCGCCGCCCCGGCCCCACCCGACACGACGCGGCGCTCAGCACCAGGTAGCAGTCTTGCGCTGACGAATGCGCAAATACGCGACACGTACGGGCCAGCCGATTGGTTCCCAGGCGACCATCCGGTCATGCCGCCGATCGTCGCGAATGGGCGGCGCGACGCCCAGATCCTTGCCTGCGCGCTGTGTCACTACCCGAACGGAAAGGGTCGCCCTGAGAACTCGGGCGTCTCCGGATTGCCGGTGGATTACTTCGTGAGGACGATGTTCGACTTCAAGCAGGACCTGCGGAAGAGCGGCGACACGAGGAAGGCGAACACCAACCGGATGATTGCGATCGCAAAGGCGATGACCGATGCAGAGATCCGCCAGGCCGCGGAGTATTTCGGTGCGATGCGCTGGACGCCCTGGATTCGCGTGGTCGAAGCGGACGTCGTCCCGAAAACGAGGATCGCGGCCGGGTTGTTCGTCCCGCTTGAGGGCACACTGGCCGGGATGGAGCCGATTGCCGGACGGATCGTCGAGGTGCCCGAGGACACGGAGCAGTCGGAGGTCATTCGCAATCCGCGCTCCGGATTCGTCGCGTACGTGCCACGCGGCGCACTCGCCAAGGGCGCGGCGTTGTCCGAACGCGGCCGATGCGCCATGTGCCACGGCGCCGATTTGCGCGGACTCGGCCCCGTGCCGGGGATCGCGGGCCGCTCGCCGAGTTACCTCGCGCGACAGTTGCACGACATGAAACGCGGGACCCGCAAGGGTCCGTGGATGGAGTTGATGCGCGATGCCGTTGCCCCACTGACTTCGGACGACATCCTGAACCTGTCGGCGTTCGCCGCGTCGCGCCCGTGACCGCCGAGTACCGCTCGGCCTCAATTGGAGAAACGATGGCCTCACATCCGTTCGTGCGTTCGCCCTCGCAGGCTGCACGCTGCGCCCTGACGCTTGCACTCGCGCTCGCGTCCAGCTTCTCGACCGCGGCGCTGGCCCAAGGCGCGCCGCCCGGGCCGGCTCCCGCACTTGGCGGCATTCCGCAGTTCGAACCGGACGCCTCGTGGCCACAGAAGCCGGCTGGGTTCAGCTGGGGCCAGGTGATCGGGATCTTCGCCGACCGGCGCGGCCATGTGTGGACCTCGACCAGCAATCGCATGATCGAGTGGGACCCACAGGGCAAGCTCGTGCAATCGTGGGATGCGCGCGGACCTGACGGAAACTGGAACACGATCCACGGGCTCTTCGTTGACCACAACGATTTTGTGTGGACCAACGCACGCGAGAGCAACCTGACCGTGAAGTTCACGCGGAGCGGGCAGGTCGCGATGACGATCGGTCGGTACAACGAGACCGGCGGCAGCAACGACACGACGCTGATGGGCCGGCCGTCCGAGATCTGGGTGGATCCGGCCGACAACGAGGTCTTCGTTGCCGACGGCTACGGCAACCGGCGCGTCGCGGTGTTTGATGGCGCGACCGGGAAGTATCTGCGCCATTGGGGCGCGTACGGTCGGCGGCCTGAAGACCCCGCGGGGCGAGGTGGTCGCGGCGGTGGAGCAGCAGCTGCCGGTGGCGCTGCGGCAGCCGGTGGCGGACGCGGTGGACGCGCCGGCGCTGCAGACAGTGTGACCGCAGGCGGCCGCGGGCGCGGAGGAGCAGGCGCCGGGGCAACCGCCGCCGGCGGTCGAGGCGGACCCGGCGACGGCGGAATCGTCAATGCCGCGGGGCGCGCGGGTGGACCACTGTCGCAGGCGCTCGCGCCGGGCCGTGGGAATGCCGTGAATCCGGACCCGTCCGACCCAACGCCTGAGCCGCCCGCACAGTTCTCGATCCCGCACGGCATCGTCGGGTCGCGTGACGGCCTCATCTACCTGGCGGATCGCGCCAACAACCGGATCCAGGTGTTTCGCCAGAACGGCGAGTTCGTACGCGAGAAGATCCTGCGCGCGCGCTGCGGCGGTCCCGAGCGCGCCACGTGGGCGCCCAAGCGCCCCTGCGGCATCGAAGCAACGTTCTCAGTCGGCCTCTCACACGACGGGCCGCAGACGTACCTGTACAGCGCCGATGGCGGCACGCACGCGATCACGGTCCTCCGGCGCGCGGACCTGGAAGTCGTGGCGGAGTTCGGCACGCCGGGCGTCGGGCCGGGCCAATTGGGCCGCCCGCACAACCTCACGGTGGATCCGTGGGGGAACATCTTTGTCGCCGAGGCCGCCGGCCCAGCCGTGCGAGATCCAGCGTCGGGCGACAGCGTGGCCGCCGGCTTCCGGGCGCAGAAGTTCCGGTTTACGGGCGTTCGCCGCTGACCGCTACGTGAAGGCGGAGCGGCGCGCCCCGATCCGGGGCGCGCCGCGTCTTGCGTCAGGGCGTCAGCACCCGGATCGTGCCGTCGGCCTTGTTGAGCAGGAAGATCCGACCGTCCGTCGCGGCGCCAAACCGGAGATCGGCGCGCGTGGCCGACGCCTTTCCCTGCGCGGAGTTGGTCGCGCGAATCAGCTCGAGCAGCTTCGTGGGCGTACCGGAAGCGGGCTTGAGCAGCACGCGCCGGATGCCGGCACTGCCCCCACGCGGCGGATTGTCCGCATCGAACACGAACACTTCGCCGCTTGGGTTGTCGCCGAAGACCACCGTGTTGCGCAGCGACGGGATCGCGTTGTCCCGCACGACATGCACGCCGGTCGCCGCGACTTGTCGCTGGAACAGGGGATCGTCGTGCTGGTATTCCACGACCGGGAACACCATGGTGGCGTCGCCGCGCGCGCCGACGGTGTCCACGCCCCCGCGTGTCGCAAACCGAAAGCTGCCTTCCCAGACATTCCAACCGAGGTTGCCGCCAAGCGGTACCGTCGAGATTTCCTCGACGGTGTTTTGCCCGATCTCGGCCATATACATGGTGCCGTTCGCGGGGTCCCATGCGAACCGTTGCGGATTGCGCGTGCCATACGCGTAGATCTCGCCGAGCGGGCCACCCGGTTGACTCGCGAAGGGGTTTGTCGGCGGAATGCCGTACTTCCCATTCACCGCGTTATTCCCGAGCGGATCAATGCGCAGGATCTTCCCAAACGCGGACGCGACGTTCTGTGACAGGTTTTGCGGATCGCCACCGCTGCCACCGTCGCCGACGCCGATGTACAGCAGCCCGAACTCAGGCGTGCCTGCGCGCGCGAGGGGATTAAAGGCCAGCATTCCGCCGTTGTGATTGGCGAAGGGTTGCTCGAACCGCATGAGTTCGCGCGGCGGGCCTCCGTCGTACGTCGGCGCTGCGGCGTTCTTCGCACTCCACTCCAGGAGCACCGTGTGATGCGTGTTGCTGCCTCCGGCCGGCCTGAAGTCGGCCACCGGCCCGGTGGCCCGCACATCCACCCAGGTGTAGAACTTCCCGTAGCCCGGCGTGCCCCGCTGCCCGAACTGTGGGTGGAACGCGAAGCTCTGCATGCCGCGTTCGCGACCCTGCGACTGCACCGCGTGCCCCCACGTCGAGTCATTCGTGTCGATGTAGGATGCGACCGACTTGCCGTCGTAGCTGACGGCGTAGATCGGACCGCGCATGTCATTGACGAACAGCCGCCTCGTGCCCGGCTCATCCACCAGCAGCATCATCCGGGCCGCGATCCCGCCGATGTCGGGCACCTTGGCGAAATCCGAGACCCCGACGGTGATCGCCCCGCGGACCGAATCGATGGGCGGCAACGGGCGAGAAGTCGGCTGGGCGTTTATGCCAGCCCCCGCAATCAGCAGCAGCGCTGCGAATTTGAACGTCCGACGCATTGTAATGGTCCAATCTCGGGTTGGCCGTAGGGTAATCGGCGTGCTCATGCGTCGGCCACTGGCGCCGGAGGGCCGAACCGTTGCAACCGCTTGACACTACCTCAGCCAGCGGGCTATCCATCGGCGCCGTGCGCTCCCCCTCCATCCGACCAGCGCGAGAGTCGTTCCTCGTGGCGATCGCCGGCTGCCTTGTGGCCGCGGCGGGCGCCGGGGCGCAGGGCTTCGGATCGGGAGCGAGCCCGATCAGTGCGTCATCGGCCGTGTGCGCCGGTGAGCGCATTGATACGATCACGTACACCGCGGTCCGTCGCAACGTCGGCGGCGGCCGCAGCGGCACCGACCGCAGCGACGGACGCAGCACGGGCGGCGGCGAGCGGGGCGCGTGGATCAACGGCGCGCTCGCCGCGCTCCAGCCGCAGACCGACCCGGAGGTGATCCGCCAGTATCTGCTGTTGGCGCCGGGCGGCGTCTGCGAGGAACAGCGGCGGATCGAGTCGGAACGCATCCTGCGCGCGCAGCCGTTCATCGCGGACGCGGTGATTCATGTTCACGCCGTGCGCGCCGGCGCCGTGTCGCTCGAGGTTGTCACAAGCGACGAGTACTCGCTGTTTGCGCGCGGCTGGGGTCTTTCCGGGATGCCGATCGGCGTCGAAGCGGGTAGCCGGAATATCGGCGGCAGTGGGCGCGCTGTCTTCGGCCTGGCCGAAATCGGGCGCGGAAACGAGCCCGGGTTCGCCGCGCGATTCACCGACTACCATGCGTTCGGGCTGCCGATCCGGTTCGAAGGGCGCTGGGCCAGCCGACAACTCGATCACTCCTGGGGCGCCGGCCTGAGTCGGCCGTTCCTGACGAACTTCCAGAACACGTCGTGGGAAGGCAACGTCTCGTATGATCGGCGCTACTACACGTACCGCGAGCCGAGCATCCGTGACGTGTCGCTGGAATACGAACGCCGCCGCTGGCTGCTCGGCGGGGTGCGGCGGATCGGCGGCGAAGGCGCTCACGCTTCGGCCGGAATCATTGCGGCCGGCGAGGTCGCGAACCCGGTGCGGTCGGTGCTCATTCGCGAGCGCGGCCCCGAGCCGACCGTTGCGCCGGCGCTGACGGGCGAGTTCGCACGGTTTGACGCGACGCGCTTTGGTGTGGCGGCCGGTGCGCGAAGCGTAAGGTTCCTGCCGGTGCGCGGACTGTCCGCGCTCAGCGGGCCCGAGGACGTCCCGCTCGGGTGGGAGCTGTTCGGCCTCGCGCTCCGCGGCGTGGACGGATGGCAGGATTCGCCCGCCGACTGGGTCAGCGTGGTGTACGCCAGCGCCGCCGTGGGCGGGCCGAGGTCGCTGCTGCGGTTCGAATGGGAAGGCGAGCGGCGACACGCGATCGGCGGCCCCGACCCCGATCAGTACGCCGGGAGCGGCCGCCTCGCGTGGTTCGCGGCACCGACCAGCGATTCGCGGACGACCGTGTCACTCGAGGCGGCCATCGCGCACCGCACGCGCATTCCCGTGCAGCTCACCTTCCGCGACGACGTCAGCGGACTGGTGGGGTACCACGCCTCGGAGGTCGGCGGCTCATCGCGCATCGTCGGGCGCACCGAGCACCGATTCGCCATGCCGGTACCGACGGACCGCGCCGAGTTTGCACTCGCCGGACTCGCTGAAGTCGGACGGATCTGGGCGGGTGACGCTCCGTACGGGACCAATACGTCGTGGAAGGCCGGTGTCGGCGTGGCGCTGCTCGCCGCCGTACCGAAGGGGTCGCGCCACACACTGCGCATCGAGCTCGGCCTCCCGGTCGGCGATCGGGATCGGGCGACCCCCGAGATCCGGCTGTTTATCTACGACTTTACGCGGCGGTTCTGGAACGCGCCGCGCGCGCTCTGGCTGGCGCGAGAGGCGGCGACGGCGGCACGGGCCGTGGGCGCTCCGTAGGGAGCGGCGTTAGCAGCGGCGCCGGGCGGGGCGTAACATAGCGCGGATTCAGCGCGACCCAGCGCGCATGATTCGTGACACATCGAACCCCTGACGCGCCGCAGTGGCGACCAGCTGGTCGTAAACGGCGGCGTCGAGTGACGGTTGGCGCGACAGGATCCACAGGTATGCGCGATCCGGCGTCCCGACGAGCGCCGCGCTGTAGTCCTCGGTGAGGTCGAGCACCCAGTAGTCGGCCCACACCATGGGCAGGAATGAAAGGGCACGCGGGGCGAATCGCACTTTCAGCCTGGACGCCGGTCCACGCCGGTCAGCCAACCGTCCGCGCCCCTCGGCACGGACGGCCGCGCCGGCCGAATCGCGACAGGTATTGATGACCCGGATCGCGTCGCCGTCCAGCTCATAGGTGGCGGTCGCGTCGGCGGCACAGTTCCGCTGGAAGCGGTTCGGGAGCCGCGCCACCTCATGCCAGCGACCCGCATACCGCACCAGGTCGAGTGAATCGAGCGCGCGCACCGCCGCCGGCTGCGCATTTGCGGGCTCGCAGCTCACGGCGAGGACAAGGCAGCTGACGATACTGGTCGGACGAATTCGCATGTTGTACATAATATGTCTAAGTATATACCTTGACATCTCATATACGCCAGGCCATCATTCGGGCGTGAATCGCACACGCCAGACACGCGTCGGCCGGCACCCGATCGGGGTCGTCACGGAGCGCACCGGGCTCAGCCCACATGTCCTCCGCGCCTGGGAGCGTCGGTACCGCGTGGTGCTGCCGCGGCGCGGCGACGGTGGACACCGCCTGTACTCCGACGCCGATGTGGAGCGCCTCACGCTGCTCCACCGCGCCACGAAGTCCGGGCGCTCAGTGGCTTCCATCGTGACGCTGCCGATCACGGCACTGCGCGCGATGGTCGCTGAGGACGCCGCGCAAGCGATTGCGACGCCGACGGACGCGGCCCGCTGGTGCGCCGAGGCGATGCGGGCGGTTGCGCAGCTCCAGCCAGAGCGGCTGGCGACCACGCTCAGGCGCGCCCTGCTGTCCCTCGGCGCGGACGCGTTCCTCCGTGACGTTGTCGCGCCGCTGATGGCCGAGACCGGCGACGCCTGGCACAGCGGTACGATCTCGGTCGCGCACGAGCACGCCGCGACGGCCGTCGTGACCCAGGTGTTGGGCACTCTCACCCGGGAACTGGAACATCCGGAGGCGGAGCAACGCGTGCTTCTCGCCACGCCGACCGGCGAGCGCCACGCGGTCGGCGCGATGATGGCCGCCGCGGTCGCTGCGCATGATGGATGGCGGGTGACCTGGCTTGGCACCGACCTGCCCGCCGCACAAATCGCCAAGGCAGCCGCGGACGGCGCCACGGAGGTGGTGGGGCTGAGCATCGCCGCAGGCACCAAGCACACTGCCGCCGACGTGACGATGTTGCGGCGGGAGCTGCCCCAGCACGTCCCGTTGCTCCTCGGTGGGACGGGCACGCAGCGCGTCGCCCGTATTTCGGGAGTCTCCGTCGTGCATGACCTTGCGGGCTGGCGCGCATCGCTTCGCACCTATGCGTCGGCCGCGACCGCGCACCTCGCGGCGTCGGGAGGCCGCTGACCGCCATGAACGCATTCGCGCTCGCCGCCGGTGCGGCGCTGCTCCTTCAAGTCGTGCTGTGGCGCATCCAGCTTCGCACGCGCAACGCGGCCACCATCGACGCCGGTTGGGCCGTGATCGTCGCGCTCGGCGCGCTGGTCGCGGCGCTGGTGAGCGAGGGCGACATCGCACGGCGCACGATCGTCGCGTCGCTGGTGTTGGTCTGGGCCGTTCGCCTTGCGGGTTACCTCATTGGCGATCGGGCACTGCCGGGTGCGGCCGAGGACGGTCGTTACCGCATGCTGCGCGAGCAGTGGGGCCCGGCCGCGCCACGGAACTTCCTGGGCCTCTATCTCGCGCAAGTGTTGATCGGCGCGGTGTTCGTCGTCCCCGTGTACGCGGCCATGCGTGGCGGAGCGCCCGATGCATGGATGTTTGCGGGCATCGCGACCTGGTTGGTCGCGTCACTTGGCGAGTGGACCGCGGACCGCCAACTGGAATGCTTCCGCGCCGCCCCGACGAATCGGGGGCGCGTCTGCCGGGAAGGCCTGTGGAGGTACTCGCGCCACCCGAACTACTTCTTCGAGTGGCTGCACTGGTGGGCGTATGTCCTGATTGGCCACGCTGCGCCGGCCACGTTCGTCGGCCCCGTGGTGATGCTGATCTTCCTCTACCGCATTACGGGGATTCCCTACACGGAGCGCCAGGCGCTTCGCAGCCGCGGCGAGGCCTACCGGGACTACCAGCGGTCCACCAGCGCATTTTTCCCGTGGCCGCCGCGCGCGCGCGGCACCCAAACCGAGGCACACCCATGACGACGATCACCTTCCTCAAGATGTATGCCGTTGGCGTTGTGACCTGTTTCGCCATGGACCTCCTCTGGCTCGGCGTCGTGGCGAAGGGGTTTTACCAGCGGCAGATCGGTCACCTGATGCGACCCGACGTGCAGTGGGTCCCCGCAGTGTCGTTCTACCTGCTCTATGTGGCGGCACTCGTCGTGTTCGTCGCGGCACCGGCGGTCGAGCGGCAGTCGGTGGCGCGCGCGGTCGGCTACGGCGCGTTCTTCGGCCTCGCGGCCTATGCCGCCTTTGACCTGACGGCGCTGGCCCTGCTCAAGGACTTTTCCCTCAAGGCCGCGCTCGTGGACCTGGCCTGGGGTGCATCGCTTTCGGCGGTCGTGAGCGGGACGATCGTTGCCGCGACCCGTGCATGGACTTAGCCCGCGGTGCGTAACGCCGACATTCTCCGCACGGCGACGGACCAGATCACCGCAAACAAGCTCCGGTCGTTCTTCACGCTGCTCGGCATCATCGTCTCCGTGACCTTCCTTGTGGCGGTCGTGGCGATCATCCAGGGCATGAACGCATACGTGAAGGACAACGTCGCCGGCGCGGTGATCGGTGCGAACGCGTTCCAGGTGCGCCGCACGCCCATCAGCATCGGGCGGTTCGACGACGAGGCGTGGAAGCGGGTCGAGCGCCGACCGCGCGTGGACGAGCGGGATTTCGCGGCGGTGCGCGCCGCACTGCCGGATGCCGAGGCGATCGCGCTCACGTCCGGATTCCCCACCCCGATCAGCGACGCCATCTGGCGCAATCGCGCGATCGGCGATGTGCCGGTGTACGGCGTGACGCCGGGCTACCAGGTGGTGCAGGACTATCGGATCAGTGAGGGTCGGCCGCTCGCGGAGCTCGACGTCTCGCAGCGCCGACCCGTGGTCGTGATCGGCAACGACGTCGCGACCGACCTGCTGGATGGTGTCACGCCGATCGGGCAGGAGATCCGCATCGGCGGCGAACGGTTCGAAGTGATCGGCGTCGTCGCGCCCAAGGGCCAGGTGCTGGGCCAGTCGTTCGACAAGTTCGTGATGATGCCGGTCACGCGGTTCGAGATGCTGTATGGCCGGCGGCAGACGGCGACGATTTCCGTGAAGATGGGCCAGGCGGCTGATGTTGCCCCGGCCATGGATCGTGCGGTCGAGGCGCTGCGGATCGCCCGCGGCCTCCGCCCGGTGCAGGAGGACAACTTCTCGGTCGAGACCGCGGACGCGCTGGTGGCGTTTTGGAAGAACCTGACGCGCGTCCTCTTCAACGTCATCCCGGCCGTGGTCGGCGTCGGCATCGTGGTCGGCGGCATCGTGATCATGAACATCATGCTGATGGCCGTGACGGAACGGACGCGCGAGATCGGCATCCGAAAGGCCGTGGGCGCGCGAGCGCGCGACGTGGAGCGCCAGTTCCTTGCCGAGGCCGTCCTGCTCTCCGCCGCCGGAGGGTTGATCGGTGTGCTGGTTGGCTGGGCGGTCGCGGCGCTCGTCGCGGCCGTGTCGCCACTGCCGGCGGCCATCACGTGGTGGTCGGTGGCCGTGGCGATCGCGCTGGGCGCCGGGATCGGCGTGTTGTTCGGGGTCTATCCCGCGCGCCGCGCCGCGCGGCTCGACCCGATCGCTGCGATGCGGGCTGAGTGACGATGCGGTATTCCGCCGGGCAGCTCCGGGAGAACCTCACGATCGCGTTCGACACGCTGCGCGCGAACAAGCTGCGGAGTGCGCTCACCATCCTCGGCGTGGTGATCGGCGTGGCGACGGTCATGACGATGGCGACGATCGTGGACGGTATCCAGACGCAGATCGTGCGGTCGTTCCAGGTGGCGGGCCCGACGACATTCTACGTGCTCCGCATCTTCGGGGGCGGCCGCGGTGACCCGAGCAATCCGCCCAAGTGGATTCGCGTCCGCCCGGAGCTGCGGACGGAGGATGCCGAGGCGATCGCGGCACTCCCCGAGATCGAATACGCGGGGATCTGGGTGCGCGCGCAGGGGCGCATCGAGTACCTCGGAACCCGCACGCAAGCGCTCGCCGTGTGGGGCGCCGACGACGGGTTCTCGGCGATCCAAGGTGGAGGACTGGAGGGCGGGCGGTGGTTCACGCGCGCGGAGCTCCGCTCGGGTGCGGCCGTGGCCGTGCTCGACGTGGAGCGGGCGCGACAGGTGTTCGGGCGTGTGGATCCGATCGGCAAGACGGCCCAGGTCGCGGGCCGACCGCTCGAGGTGATCGGGCTGTACCGACCCGAGGACAACATCTTCCAGCCGCAGGGCCAGGAAGTGGGCGCGATTGTCCCGTATCGGTTCGCCCTTTCCGGATATCGCGTGGACCGGCTCACGTCGCAGTGGATCCCGGTCAAGCCGCGCGAGGGCGTGACGATCACCGCCGCGCAGGAAGCGGTCACGGTATTGCTCCGCACGCAGCGCGGACTCCGTCCCGCCGACAAGAACAACTTCGACCTCGTGACGCAGGACCAGGTGCTCGAGACCTTCAACCGCATCACGGGGGCCTTCTACCTCGTGATGATTGCGCTGGCCTCGGTCGCGCTCATGGTGGGCGGCATCGGCGTCATGGCGATCATGATGGTCTCGGTGACGGCGCGCACGCGGGAGATCGGCGTACGCAAGGCGCTCGGGGCTACGCAGCGCGACATCCTGACGCAGTTCCTGACCGAAGCCGCCGCGCTGACGCTGCTCGGCGGCGCGATCGGCGTCGTCACCGGGCTGTTGATCGGCCAAGGGCTCACGCGACTGATCGACATCGAGGCGACGACACCGATCGGCTACACCGCGATCGCCGTGTTCGTGAGCGTGGTGATCGGCCTGGTGTTCGGCGTCGTCCCCGCGCGCCGTGCCGCCAAGCTCGATCCGATCGAGGCGCTACGGTACGAGTAGGGCGACCCGCTTCGCGGGACTCAGTCGAACGCCGCGCCCACCATGATCTTCCGGATCAGCGTGTACGGGCTGCCGTGCGAGATCGAGTTGGTTTGCGTGGGCTGGCCCTTCGCGTCGCCGCCGGTGCCGTGCTTCTGGTACTCGTCCGGCCCCGTGACCGCATCCAGGTTCGCCCAGAAGTCGGTCGTGATCGCGTTGTAGGTCACGTCGGTGACCATGCGCGTGATCTTCCCGTTCTTGATCTCCCAGAACATGTGGCCGCCGAACTGACCGTTGTACCGCTGCTGGTCGATCGAGTAGCTGCCGCGCCCGTCAATCATGACGCCGTCCTTCACGTCGGCGATCATATCCGCGAGCTTGGGCGAGTTGGCCGGCCCGGGCTCGAGGTGGATGTTCGGCATGCGGAGGAACGGATAGTCGCGCCACGAGTTCCCAAACGTGCAGCCGCGGCTGAAGTTCTCGCCGACGTGGTGCGCGGTCTCGCGGTTCGTCTGCAGCCCGACGAGGATGCCCTCGCGCACGATGGGCCACTTCATGGACTTCACGCCGTCATCGTCATAGCCCACCGACCCGATCCCGTCATCGGTCTTGTCGGCGGTGATGTTCATGTGCTTGCTGCCGTACTTGAGCTTGTTGAGGTCGCTGATCTTCACGAAGCTGGTGCCGGCGTAGTTCGCTTCGTAACCGACGATCCGATCGAGTTCGGTCGCGTGCGCGACGATCTCGTGGATCGTGAGCATCTGGTGGCTCGGCGAGAGGATCAGGTCGCGCAGCCCGCTGGAACCGAGCGGTTTCGCCGTGCAAAACTCGACGGCTTCGTTGGCGACCTTCTCGGCGACCGCAAGGAAGTCCGTCCGTTCGGCGACTTCCCAGCCGCCGCAGCGCGCCTCGCCGGGGTAGTTCCGCGTGCGGGTGACGTCCCCGACCCTCGCGGTCACGCTCAGCGTCGGCGTGGTGACGTACAGCTCCTGCTCGATAAACGACCCTTCGCTCGAGGCGAAGTAGCGCCATTCATATGAGTGGTTCGCCGAGACGTTGATCGCCGTGACGCCCTGCACACCCTTCGCCTTGTCCACGATCGCCTGCGCCCACGCCTGCTTGTCGGCCTGCGAGACCGACGTCGGGTGCTTCACCATCGGCGTGACGTAGTTGTCGATATACGCCTGCACGGGGGCCAAGCGAACGTCCGCCTTCTTTGCGATCGCGCTGGCACGGGCAATCTCGGTCGCCATGCGCGTGATCCGTCGCACTTCTTCTTCCGTCACGATCGGGCTGGAGGCAAAGCCCCAGACGCCGCCATGGATCACGCGGACGCCGAATCCAGCCGGCTGGCGATTCGCGTCGGTCGGGATCTCGCGGAGCTGCCCGCCGCCGCGACCG
>Ga0194131_10008740_pt1 | contig 13051 bp, 8 predicted proteins | sample TA2KigO120mmetaG_FD_148631 | JGI IMG/M metagenome (GOLD analysis project Ga0194131, IMG submission 148631) | Freshwater microbial communities from Lake Tanganyika, Tanzania - TA2015053 Kigoma Offshore 120m | ecosystem: Environmental > Aquatic > Freshwater > Lake | place: Tanzania: Lake... | reverse complement strand
TCGCCAGCGTGCCCGATGCGCTGCGCCGCCTGAGCGCCGCCGGCCTCGGCATCGACGCGCAGCTGGCCGACCGCCTTCGCGGCGCGGCGTCGGCCGACCTCGCGCTCGCCGGCACGCTCGGCGCCCCACGCGCGCAGGGGACGCTGGACGCCACCGACGTCTGGCTCGACGAGACCGGTCCGCTCGTCGCCCACGCCGGCCTTGCCGCCACGCGCGCCGGCGTGGACGTGGACCCGCTGCGCCTCGACCTCGGGCCGAACACGGTGCGCGGCCGCCTGACCGTCGGCATCGACGCCAACACGATCCAGGGGACCATCGCCGCTTCGCTGCCCGAGCTGGCGCTCGTCGCGCGCGCGGTTCCGCCCGGGTGGCGGCCCGACGGATCGACCAGCCTCGACGTGCGCCTCGGCGGCGCGCTCGACAATCCGACCGTCGGCGTCACGCTCGCCTCCGACGATCTGCGCGTGGCCGGGCAGAGCCTCCGCAACGTGCGGTCGTCGCTCGAGCTCGCCGATCAGATCGTCACGGTCGACGCGCTCGAGCTGACACAGGATGTGGGGCGGCTCGCCGCGACGGGCCGGTACGACCTGCGCAGCGGGGCGTACGCCTTTGACGCGTTCGGCGACGACCTGGTGATCACGCCGCTCCTGCTGGAACAGGTCGCGCCGCGCAACGGTTCCGCGGAGGGCGCAGCGCCGCTGCCGCTCGACGCGCGGTTCAATCTCCGGGCGCGCGGCGAGGGCACCACGGCGGCGCCCGAGGCAGAGGCCCTCCTCGAGTTCGCGCACCTCGACTGGGATCGGTACCGCCTGGGCGCCGCGCGCCTCGAGGCCGCCGTGGCGAAGGGCCGCGCCCGCGTGGAGGCGCGTGTGCCGTCGATCAACGCGACGGTCGAGGCGGGTGTCGAGCTCGAGGGATCGCAGCCGTTCACCTTCACCCTGGCCGTGGTCGACGCCACGCTCGAAGAGCTCGTCCGGCCGTCGGGCCCCGCCGGCACGCGGGCGGCCGGCGAGCAGCCCGCGATCGATCCCGCCGACCTTGCCGGCGCGGTCAGCCTTCGCGCAACCGGCCACGGCCGGCTCGACGATGTCGCCGGCGCGACGGTGGACCTCGACCTGCGCCTCGTCGACGTGGGCATCAATGGCGCCCCGCTGCGGCTCGAGCGCCCGGCGCGCCTCCGCTACACGGGTGCGGAGATCGTCGCCGACGACGTCGAGCTGCGCATCGGCGGGAGCACGCTGACGGCGCGCGGCGCCCTGGGCACGACGCGGGCGGCGGGCGAGGCGCTCGTCGTCGAGCTCGTGGGATCGCTCGCCGATCTCGTGCCGTTCGCGCGCCTGGCGCCGGGCGCCGAGACGTTCAACGCCGACGGCGCGATCGATCTGCGGGTCCGCGCGGCCGGGTCGCTCGAGGCGCCGGATCTGTCGGCCGAGCTCTCGCTCGAGCGCGCCTCGGTGGCGTCCGGGACGCTCCCGCCCGTCGCCGGCGTGTCCCTCCGGGCCGGCGTTGCCGACGGGCTGCTGCAGCTGACCGACGTCCGCGCTACCTGGCAGGGCGCGAGCGTGAGCGCGGCCGGTCAGGTGCCGGTGGCGCTCTTCGGCGACGCCGTGCCCGAGAGCTATCGCCACGCGCTCGCGGATCACGAGCGCGTGGCCCGCGCCTCGGTGCAGGTTGCCTCGATCACGCCGCAGGTGCTCGCGCCGTTCATGGATCAGCAGACGGTCGACCAGATCGCGGGCCGCTTCGACGCGACGGTCGCGCTCGAGGCCGATACGCTCGACGCCGCGGGCGTCCGCGCGGATCTCACGTTCACACGCGCCGAGGTCGAGCTCGCGCGTGTGCCCCTGGGACAGGTGCGCCCGACGCGCCTGCGGCTCGCCGACGGCCGCCTCGACGTCGTGGAGTGGACCTGGGCCGGCGCGGGCAACCGGCTCGACGTGTTCGGCGAGGTCGTGCTCGCCGACGCCGCGCCCCGCCTCGACCTCGCGGTCGTCGCGGGCATCGACCTGCGCATGATCGGCGCCTTCGCGCCCGACCTCGCCACGGCGGGGCGCGCCAACCTCGACGTCCGCGCCATCGGCCCCGCCGACGACCCGATCGTCGAGGGACAGGTCACGATCGCCGACGCCGACCTGATCGTCCGCGAGCCCCGCTTCGCCATCACCGACCTCGAGGGCCTGCTGACGCTGACGCGCGACCGCGTCCAGCTGCGGCGGCTGAGCGCCAACGCCAACGGCGGCGCGCTCAGCGCGAGTGGCGAGGTGGCCTATCCGGACTTCCAGCTCGCCGGCGGCACGCTGGCGATCACGGGGCGCGGGCTGGCCTTCGAGATTCCCGAAGACCTCCGCACCGAGGTCGACGCCGACCTCGAGTTCGCGCTCTCCCCGGATGCTCCCGCGCTCACGGGGCGGGTGACGATCCTCCGCGGGTCCTACCGCGAGCCGATCAGCCTCACCGGGCAGCTCCTGGCGAGCCGTGTCGAGGTGGTGGCGGCGGCGCCCGAGGAGGCCGAGCCGGGCTTCGCCGATCGCATTGCGCTCAACCTGTCGGTCGTCTCGGCCGAAGACCTCGTCATCGACAACAACTACGGCCGGCTCGAGCTCGCGAGCAACCTGAAGGTCATCGGCACGCTGGGCCAGCCGGTGCTGGCCGGGCGCCTGACGGTGCAGGAGGGCGGCGAGGTCTTCCTCGGCGGGCAGCGCTACCAGGTGCGGCGCGGCACGGTCGACTTCACGAGCGCCACGCGCATCGAGCCGAACGTCGACCTCGCGCTCGAGACGCGCGTCCAGCGCTACGACATCACGCTCGAGGTGAGCGGCACCCCGGAGATGCTGGAGGCCTCGCTGCGGAGCCCCGGCCTGAGCCAGGAGGACGTGGTGTCGCTGCTGCTCACCGGGCGCCTCGCCGACGAGGCGACGATGGCGCAGACCGAGATCGCGCGCGGCCAGCTCTTGATGCTGCTGTCGGGCGAGCTGCTCGGCTTCGCGGGGCGGGCGGTCGGCCTCGATTCGGTGCAGCTGAGCCGCGGCCTCGGCGGCGCCGCGTCGGATTTCGACCTGCTCGCCACCAATACCAACCCGAGCGCGCGCCTCACGCTGACCAAGGACCTCAGCCGCGACGTCCAGCTCGTCTTCTCGCAGAGCCTGCGCGAAAGCGGCGACATCACCTGGATCGCCATCTACCGTCCGCTGCGCAGCCTCGAGTTCCGCGGCACCACGGAAGACGACGGCGCCCGGGCCTACGAGTTCCGCCACGATCTCGACTTCGGCGGCGGCGTGGCCCCGGCCGGCCCACGAGCCGCGCGTGCGCCCGCCGAGAGCGCGCGCGTGGCGGAGGTCCGCATCACCGGCTCGCCCGGATTCGACGAGGCGGCGCTGCGCGCTCGCATCGAGCTCGACGAAGGGGACCGGTTCGACTTCTACCGCTGGCAGCAGGATCAGGATCGCCTCGCCGCCTTCTACGCCGAGCGCGACCACCTCGAGGCGCGGATTGCGGCGCGGCGCCGGGGCGACGTCTCGGGCAACGGCGCCATCACCCTCGAGTACGCGATCGATCGCGGACCGCGCACCGAGCTCACGGTCGAGGGGTTCACGCCGCCCAACGGGCTGGTCGCCCGGATGAAGACGGCCTGGAGCCGCGCCGTCTTCGACGGCTTCCTGCTCGAGGATCTGCAGGCCATGGCGCGGCAGGCGCTGGTCGAGCAGGCCTACCTGCAGGCGCAGGTCTCCGCCGAAGTGACCTCGCCGCCCGAGAGCGAGACGAAGACGATCGTCGTCCGCATCGCGCCCGGCACGCGGTTCACCAGCCGCCGCATCGTCTTTGCGGGCACCGAGCGGGTGGCCTCGCCGGCGCTCGACGCGCTCGTGCGCGCGCGCGGCCTGGAGGCGACGGCCTGGCTGAGTCCGGGCGACCTCGAGGCCTCCCTCGAGCAGTACTACGCGTCGCTCGGCTACCTGGCGGCCGACGCGACCGTCGAAGCCCCGGTCTACGACGGGCCGTCCGCCACGGTGCCCGTGCGGATCGCCGAGGGGCGGCAGTTCGTCGTCGCGAGCGTCGAGGTGCAGGGCACGTCCGCGAAGCCCGAAGCGGAGGTGCGCGAGGCGTTCGGCATCGCCACCGACGCGCCGTACGTCCCCGCCACCATCGAGCCGGCCCGGCGCGAGGTGGAAGTCGGCTACCTCCGCGACGGCTTCAACGACGTCCGCGTCGCGGTGACGACCCTCGTCGACCGCGAGCGGGCGCGCGTGGATCTCGCGCTGAGCGTCGACGAGGGGCGCCAGCAGATCCTGGCGCGCGTCGACGTGAGCGGCGCCGAGGTCACCTCGCGCGGCACCATCGAGCGCGCGCTCGCGCTGGAGCCTGGCAACCCCGCCAACCTCTCCGACTACTACCGCGCGCAGAAGCGCCTCTACGACACCGGCGTCTTTCAGAGCGCCGACGTGGTCGTCGAGCCGGTCGAGGGCGGCGGCGACGGACAGACGCAGCCGGTGCGCGCCTCGGTGCAGCTCCAGGAGCTGCCTCCGTACCGCTTCCGGTACGGCTTCCGCCTCAACGACGCGATTGGACCGGCCGAAGCCGCCCGCGAGGTGCGGCCCGCGTTCGTCGCCGACCTGCTGCGGCGCAACCTCTTCGGCCGCGCCGTCTCGACGGGGCTGGCCGGCCAGATTGAAGCCGATCGCCGCCTCGGCCGCGGGTTCCTCTCGCTGCCCCAGCTCTTCGGGCTGCCGGTGACGACGAACCTGTTCTTGACCGCGTCGCGGGAGAACTTCTCGCCCGAAGGCGCGGCCTTCATCGACGACCGCTCCGACATCACGGCCGAGCAGCGGTTCCGGCCCGCCTGGAACCAGGCGGTCAGCTACGGCTACAGCTTCACCCGATCGCACGTCTTCGATCTCGACCCGACGCCGGGGCTCCCGGTGTTCGACATCGTCACCAAGATCGCCAGGCTGACGAGCACCTACGCGTGGGATACGCGCGACGACCCGGCCAACGCGCGGCGCGGGTGGTTCCACTCGTCAGGCCTCGAGTACGGGTCGGCGGCGCTCGGATCCGATCTGCGGTTCATCCGCTACCTGGCGCAGCAGTACTACTTCACGCCGGTCGGCGACCAGATCGTGCTCGCCTCGGCCTTTCGCCTCGGGGCGGCCCGGGGGTTCGGGCAGGAGCTCATCCCGAGCGAGCGGTTCTTCGCCGGCGGCGCCACGAGCGTGCGCGGCTTCGCCGAGGACGGCCTCGGCGCGATCGACTTCTTCGGGAGTCCGACGGGCGGCAGCGGGCTGCTGCTGCTGAACCAGGAAGTGCGGTTCCCGATCTACCGCTGGATTCATGGCGTCGGGTTCGCCGATGCCGGCAACGTCTTCGGCCGGGCCGGCGACCTCTCGCTGACGAACCTGGAGGCCGGGGCCGGCCTCGGCCTTCGCATCGACTCGCCGTTTGCGCTGATTCGCGTCGACTTCGGCGTGCCCGTGACCAGTCGTACCGGACAGCCGGCCGGACGCTGGTACTTCGCGATCGGCCAGACGTTCTAGCGCGGACATCGCGTCCGCGCCGCCATATGACTTTTCCCGAGACCCGGCTGTCTCTCTAGAAAGGAGGCATCTTTCGAACAACGTGCTTCTGTACGCGGCCACTGCTGGAGTGGCCGACATGCGTCAAGGAGGTCCGAACCATGAGGACATGTCATCGCACGCGGGCACGGCGTCGATCGTTCGTTCTGGCGTCCGTGTGCACCATCGCCGCGCTGGCGATGCCGGCCGCCGTCCACGCGCAGCAGGCGTCGGCTGAAACCGCACAGGCCTTGTACGCGGAGACTTCGAGGACTTCGGGGAGCCGACCGTCGACTGGCGCAACACGTTCAGCTGGCGCCTGACGGGCGAGCTGTCGGTCGACTACACGCTCGACCTGCTCCGCCTGCCGCAGGTGACGACGAGAAACCGGGTCACGCAGAACATGCTGTTCCGCTACTCCTGGGGCTCCTAGCGCGTCCGGCGTGGCGCACAGCGGGCTCACCACCGCGCCGGCCGTCGCGACGGGACGGCCGGCGCGGCCTTGCGCCGCACAGGACCGAGGTGGCTGCGGTTTCTGACAATCGATCCGACCGGCGGGCGGATTCCCTCACCGACGAGGAGATCGTGCGTCGAGTCACGGAGGCGCCGGAGCACGACTCGCGCGCGTTCGAGGCGCTCGTGCGCCGTCACCAGTCGCACATCCTGGCCAACTGCCGGTACCTGGCGAACGCGAACGACGCGGACGATCTGGCGCAGGAGGTGTTCGTCAAGGCGTTCTTCGCGCTCGACGGCTTCGAGGGCCGGTCGAGCTTCGCGACGTGGATCCGCCGCATCAAGGTCAACCACTGCCTCAACTTCGTGCAGCGGCGTGCGGACCGCTGGATCTCGCTCGAGGAGCCGGCCGTCGCCGAGCGGCCGGAGCTGAGCGTGCCCGCCGCCGCTCCGGTGCGGCTGGAGACGCGGGAGCGCCGGGATCGGATCCGCGGCGTGCTCGCACAGATGGGCCAGGCGCTGCGCGTCCCGCTCGTGCTGCGAGAGCTCGACCAGCTGTCGTACCAGGAGATCGGCGAGCTCCTCGGCCTTGGCCCCTCGGCGGTGAAAATGCGCATCAAGCGGGCCCGTGAGGAGTTTCGCCGTCGGTACGTCGAAGCGGGAGGGAATCAGCCATGACCGACCAGCCAGCCGCGCCAGACGGCGTGCCCGGCGGCCCGGCGCCCGCCGAGCCCGATGACGACCGTCTCGACCAGTTCGAGGATCTACCCGACGAGCCCGACGCCGAGTTCGCCAGACGCGTGGCGCGCGCCATCGAGCGGCGGCGGCTGGCGAACTACGGGCTCGAGTTCGGATGGTCGACGCCGTTCCTGCTGTTCCGCGAGTTTCTGGCGATCCTCTGGCACCTGACCGTCGCCCCCGCTCCACCAAGGAGAACCTCCGATGAACACCACCATTCCTGATCGGATCGTGGAGGCGCTCCGGTCGCTCGTCGACCGCGCGGTCCTCTGGATCCCCGACCTGGTCGTCGGCGCGATCCTGGCGCTGGTCGCGCTGGTCGTGGCCAAGGTCATCGAGCTCGTCTTCCGCGTCGTTCTGGCACGGGTGCGGCTCGATCGGCTGCTCGCGCGCGCGGGAGTGGACCAGACCCTGCACGGGTTCGGCGTCCGGCAGTCGCTCAACGAGTTCCTGCCCCGCGTCGTCTACTTCCTGATCCTGTTCCTGTTCGTCCGGACCGGCGCTCAGGTGCTGGGGCTCGACGCGATCTCGGACGCCATCGGCGCGGCCCTCGGCTACCTGCCGAACCTGCTGGCCGCGCTGCTGATTCTGCTCGTCGGCGGCGCCGCGGCGCAGTTCGTGGCCGCCAGCGCCACCAACGCCGCCCGCGACTCTGGCATCGAGTACGCGGCGTCGCTCGGGCGGTTCGTGTACGGCGGGCTCCTCTTCGTCCTCGGCGTCATGGCGATCAGCCAGCTGCGCGTGGACACCGAGATCATCCGGTTGATCGTCATCTGCGGGCTGGCGGGGCTGTCGCTGGCCTTCGGCCTGTCGTTCGGCCTCGGGACGCGGGACGTCACCCGCAACATCGTCGCCGGGTACTACGCGCGCAAGGTGCTCGATACCGGCCGGCACATCGAGATCGCCGGCGAGCAGGGCGTGTGGGTGGCCATCACCCCGACGCAGGCGCTCATCCGGCAGGAGCAGCGGCTGGTGAGCGTGTCGAACCAGGCGCTCCTGGACGGGATCGTCAAGCAGCAGGTGGCGTAGCCGAACGGCCCTTGCCAGCCCCGAGAAGCTCCCTTCATAATCTCGACCTCACGTCGAGGAGCCCTGCATGCGTACCCGCCTCTGGACGAGTGTCGCCCTGGTCGCCGCCGTCGCCGTGGTCGCCCTGCTGTGGCGGCAGGCGCCGCCGGCGACGGACGAGACCGGCGCCTTTCGCGCCCCGCGCACCTCCGACGGCCGTCCGGACCTCAACGGCATCTGGCAGGCGCTGAACACGGCGCACTACGATCTCGAGGCGCACCCGGCCCGTCCCGCGCTCGCGCTCATCCCTGCCCCTCCGCGCGGCGGCGGCGTCCACCGCGCGACGCCGGTCGACCTGCCCGCACCCGGGGTTCGGGCGCTCGGGGCCGCCGGCGGCGTGCCGGCCGGGGAGAGCGTCGTCGTGGACGGCGAGATCCCCTACCAGCCGGCGGCGCTCACACAGAGGCAGGAGAACGCCGCGCGCTGGCTCGAGCGCGACCCCGAGATCAGGTGCTACATGCCGGGGGTGCCGCGCATCACCTATATGCCCTACCCGTTTCAGATCCTGCAGGGCGCCGACGAGATTCTGATTGCGTACGAGTTCGCGGGAACGACGCGGACGATCCACATGACGGAGGTCGACGACAACCCGGCGCCGACGTGGATGGGCCTGTCGCGCGGCCGATGGGACGGCGACACGCTCGTCGTCGACGTGAGCGACTTCAACGGCCAGACCTGGTTCGACCGCGCCGGCAACTTCCACAGCGATGCATTGCGGGTCACCGAGCGCTATACTCCTGTGAGCCCGTACCATCTGATGTACCAAGCCACGATCGACGATCCGAAGGTATTCACGCGGCCGTGGACGATCCGGATGCCGCTCTACCGCCGCTTCGAGTCCGGCAAGAAGATCCTCGAGTACAAGTGCACCGAGTTCGTCGAGCAGCTCATGTACGGCGAGCTCGGCCTCGTTGACCCGTCCACGGGCAAGCCGACCCGGTAACGGAGCCGACCATGAACCACCATCGCCTGACCGCCGGACGCGTCCTGACCCTTGCCCTCGCCGCGGCCCTGGCCGCCGGCTGCACGTTTGCGTCGAACCCGCGCGCCGAGGGCGCGGCGGGCGAGAGCGCGTGGACCGCGCCGCGGACGGCCTGGGGCGACCCCGATCTGCAGGGCGTCTGGCGTTACGAGGGGGCCGTGCCGCTCGAGCGGCCCAAGCAGTTCGCCGGACGCGAGTCGCTCACCGACGAGGAGCTCGCCGAGCGCGACCGCCTCGAGAAGGAGATGGCCGCCAATCGGCTCGCCGGGCTCGAAGGCACGGCGGTGGGCCGGCGCTCGATTGCCGAATCGCCGATCCGCGGCAACGAGTACAACAGCTTCTGGCAGGACCACGGGCGCCCGCGGCGCGTCTTCCGGCAGACGTCGCTCGTCGTCGATCCGCGCGACGGGCTGCTGCCCTACACGCCGGAGGCGCGGGCGGCCGAAACGCGCGCCCAGGCGCGCTACGGCGTCGGGCCGTACGAGTCGTACCTCGATCCCGACACCGGCGAGCGGTGTCTGACCGACGGCGTCACCGCGCTCATGTGGCAGGGCCCGAACGGGGGGCACAACAAGATCGTGCAGAGCCCCGGCTACGTGACGGTCCTGCACGAGGAGTACCGCGACCGGCGGATCATCCCCACCGACGGCCGGCCGCATGGAACGGTCCGGCAGTGGTTCGGCGACGCGGTGGGCCGCTGGGAGGGCGACACGCTCGTCGTCGAGACGACGAACTTCCAGGACCGCACGAACTACGAGTGGGCCAACATCTGGACGCGCGCCTCGGAGACGCTGACGCTCGTCGAGCGGTTCACCCGCGTCAGCGACGACACGATCGACTACCGCATTACGGTCGACGATCCGGCGACGTTCGCGCAGCCGTGGACGGCGCAGATCCCGATCACGCGCCTCCCCGACGGCACGCGGATCTACGAGTACGCCTGCCACGAAGGGAACTATGCGCTGCCGAACCTGCTCAGCGGCGCGCGCGCCCAGGCGCGGACGTCATCGAACTGAGGGGGGACCCATGCGTACGACCCTGATCGCGCTCGCAGCCGCTGTCGCCGTCGGCGTTGCCGCGGCGCCCCTCCGCGCGCACCACGCGTTTGCCGCGGAGTTCGACGCCAACAAGCCGATCAAGCTCCGCGGCACCGTCGTCAAGATGGAGTGGATCAACCCGCACACCTGGATCCACATCGAGGTGAAGCAGCCGAACGGCCGCGTGGAGGGCTGGGCGATCGAGGGCGGGCCGCCCAATGCGCTCTTCCGCCGCGGGTTCACCCGTACGTCCCTCCCGACCGGCATCGAGATCGTCGTCGAGGGGTTTCAGGCGAAGGACGGATCGCGCAAGGCGAACGGGCGCGACGTGACGTTCGCCGACGGCAAGCGGCTCTTCCTCGGATCCTCCGGCACCGGCGCGCCGCGCGACGGCCGCGATTCGACCGAGCGCTGAGGTCCGGCTGAAGCCGGACGCCACGTACCCAGTGTCCGGCTTCAGCCGGACTAATTCCTCAGGAACAGCTCGTTCCAGAGCTGCTCCCACTTGTCCTTCTCGTCGAGCGCGGTGGCGGGGTCGATGGTCGTGAACGGGAAGTTGTTGAGCGCGCTCTGGACGCGCGTGCTCGCCGGCACGCGGCCGAGCGACTCGAACAGCCGCTGCCCCTCGGGCGACAGCACGTAGTCGACGAACAGCAGCGCCGCGTGCGGGTGGGGCGCCTGCCTCGCCACGCCGATGCCCTGGGGCCGCGCCACGACCGGCTGCACGGGCACGAAGTCGATCGGCGCACCCTTCCGCGTGAGCGGCACGACGTTGCTGTGGTACGCGGTCAGGCCGATCGGCACCTCGCCCGCCACGATCATCTGCGCCAGCACGACATGCCCGCGGCGCACCGCCGGGCGGAGCGCCGCGAGGCGGCGGAAGTAGTCGAGACCGGTCGACGACCCGCCGCTCTTGACGAGCGTCGCCATCCACTCGGAATCGGTCGCCTCCACGGCGATCCGCCCCTTCCACTTCGGGTCGGCGAAGCCGGCGTAGTCCTTCGGAATCTCCGACCGCTGGACCCGCGCGGTGTTGTAGGCGACCACGTAGAAGTTGAACCGGTCGGGAAACCAGGTGCGGTGCGGCGGGACGGCCGCAGGCGGCAGGTCGGCGAGAAAGGGCGAATGGATGTCGGCGAGCAGCTTCTCCCGCGCGAGCATCTCCATCTCGGGGCCGTTGGTCTCGACGACGTCGACGGCGTAGCGGCGCGCCTGCGCCTCGGTGATCGTGCGCCGCACGACCTGGTCGGAGAGCGCGCGCCACAGCTCGACCCGCACGCCGTACTTCTTCTGGAACGCGTCGGCCAGCGGCTTCGACTCGGTCGGCGCGAGCGACGTGTAGAGGACGACCGTGCCCTCCTGCTTCGCCCGCGCGACCAGACGCGCGTCGCGGTCGGCGCCCCGGTAGCGGAAGACCGCGTCGGAGGCGGCCGGCGTCTGGGCGACGACGGGCAGCGCCGCCGCGAGCGCAAGCGCCGCGAGCAGCAGGCGTCGAAGCATGCGTGGCAAATTGACCGTTCCGGCGATTCTATGTTTAACTCGCCCACCGGGCAATTTCCGCGGTTCCGCCCGCGCGTGCGGGCGCGGTGGGGGGCGAGTTTCCCTTCCCATGTCCACGAAAACACAGACGGTCACCACGCACTATCACATCCAGAAGAAGCGCCGCGCCGACTTCATCGACGAGTGGCGCAAGTATCGGCAGTCGGTCATCCGGCGCGAGGACGTCGCGCTCGTCCCGACCGCCCGGGGCCTCCGGACCGGCGTCTACATGGGGTGGGACGGCGACCGGCCGACGCGGATGCTCGATGCGCTGGTGCACGAGATCGATCCGGGCACCGCCACCACGATCCACCGCCACTCGTGGGACGCCATTCTCTTCATGGTCGAGGGGCGCGGCTGGACCGAGGTGAACGGCGTCCGCTACGACTGGAAACCCTGGGACGCGTTCCACATCCCCGCCTGGAGCTGGCATCGCCACGGCAACGACGGTGACAAGCCGGGCCGCTTCATGAGCTACTCCTCGGAGCCGACGCTCTGGACGCTGGGCCTGAGCGTGCTCGAGGACGCGGGGCACGACCCCTTCGCACGGCTGCCGCCCCCACCGCCCTCGTCCTCGGGTCCCTCCGGCGACGATCCCTACGCGCGCCGGCTGCGCCGGATCGAGCAGGAGACGACGAAGCGGCGCTCGGGGCGCATCCACACGCCCTACGACGAGCAGGAGCTGCAGGTCACGCCCCGCGGCACCCGCACGAAGTTCCTCAACGACCGGTCGATCGGCAGCCAGGCGTCGGGCCTCACGCAGGTGATGATCCAGTTCGCGCCCGGCAAGACGCAGTCCCTGCACCGGCACCCCGGCGAGGCGTGGCTGTACGTCGTCGAGGGCGACGGGCACAGCTTCATGGGGATCGCGCCCGACAGAGGCCAGCACCACCGGTGGAAGAAGGGCGACCTCATCATCGTCGATCACTTCCTGTGGCATCAGCACTTCAACGACGATCCCGTCAATCAGTGCCGGTTGGTGCGCGTGCACATGTTCGACTCGCTGCTCGAGACGATGCGCGCCGTGACGGATCCGCTGGTCCTGTTCGAGGAGGCGGAGGACACGCTGCTGTCGGCGCAGGAGCTCTCGACGATTCAGTGGCCGGACGACACGCGGCCTGACGCCTGATGGACAAGGCCCTGCCACCGGGCGTGCTGTCGATGCACGTCCTGCCAGCCGATCATCACGATCGCGACTGGGACGCGATCATCGTGCCGCGGGAGGTCAAGGAGCGGCTCCTCGCCCAGGCCCTGCTCGTGCTCGAGCACGGCCGCCGGCTCGCGATGCTGTCGGGGCTCCCCCACGGCCTCATCGTGCTCGCCGGGCCGCCCGGCACCGGCAAGACGACGATGGCGCGGGGGCTCGCGCAGGTGGCGGCGCTCGCGCTGGCGCGCAAGGGCGCCACCGTGCTCCTCGAGATCAACCCGCACGCGTTTCCCTCCGACATGCTCGGTGAGAGCCAGCGGAACGTCACGCGGCTCCTCACGGAAACCGTGCCCGAGTTCGCCGCGCGCCATCCGTTCGTCGTCGTGCTCATCGACGAAGTGGAGAGCTTCGCGGTCCGGCGGTCGGCGGCCTCGTTCGAGACCAACCCGGTCGACGTCCACCGCGCCACCGACGCGGTCCTGCTCGGCATCGACGAGATCGCCAAGACGCTCCCGTCGGTGCTCTTCGTCCCGACGACGAA